>JAAUXT010003160.1_pt1 | contig 45761 bp, 42 predicted proteins | sample 7278171 | NCBI WGS metagenome assembly JAAUXT01 (sample SAMN14350112, study PRJNA611818) | marine sediment metagenome | isolation source: surface marine sediment (1.8m) | place: French Polynesia: Moorea | collected 2018-08
CTCCTTGCCACCTCTTAGGGCAAACGTCAAACCGATCAAATACATTACTGTATTTCTCAGAGTGTCAGGTGTTTCCTCCCCAAGAATTCCAAAGTCCCACATTTCTTCTTCATCCGTGATCGAAATTGGTTCTGAGTGCTTGACTTTTTGTGCGATTCTGGCCATAGATCGTCTCTTCATGATGTTGTCTACTGTGTTTTTGACACTGTTGAACAGTTTGCCATCTAACAGTTTCCAAGTTTTCCCCTTCTTTTCAAAAAAGAGTTGCATCATGACAATGATAGAATACACAGTGTTCGGAGGGTAGTCTTGACCATCAGTGCGTTTGATTTCATTGATGAATGTGGGCAAAACATGAGCCAACACCTCGGGATCTAAGTCTGGTTTGTCAACATCACACCATGAAATTTCGCCTTCACCTGTGCCCTCATCAATTCTGTTTTGTCGCCACATACGGAACAAATTGACCGCCCATGAAATTTTTCTGTCTGTGGACTTCGCAAAACTCTTACCAGCTAAAGTGCACAGCTCCTCCTTCGATGTCGCCGACTTGAACCGAGACAGTCTATCTGTGGAAGAATTGTCACCATACTTTGATTTGTCCTTCAAATCCTTGAAAGTTGCAGCCTGCTCCTTCACAAGTTTCTGCGGTGGTATCCTGAACACAGGGGAATCCGGGGGAGAGTCATTCACAATGTCAACTGACTCCTCAAAGGAACTGTCTGAGTCACTGGTTTCGTACGGGACAAGTCCACTGTGGCAGACAAATCTGGAAGTCGTCCTCTTGCTGGTCGTCTCAATGCGTGTGATTCTTACTTCAAACTCCATGCTGTCACTGGTGAGACTGCTCATGATGGAATCCAACTTGCTCGCACTCAAATCGTCACCGGAGAAGCCCTTCTGAGTCGACACGAATGCACCTGGACTGCAACAAGAATCAATTGGTTAGCATACGTAAATCACTGAAAAGATCAGTGTGATACACCTAGTCAAACATGACTGAATTGACAGATACTTTCTCTTCACAAAGGCAAACATGTTGCCTTCAAATTGTCAAAAGAACAAAATATTTGAATGACTTACTCATTGTCAGGATCGAATTCCAAAGTCGTCATCATTTGGTCATGGAGAGTGATGCCCGGGTCAATGGCATCGTAGTAAGAATAGTCTAACGTTACGCTGTCATCATACATGTCACCCATTCTCCTCCACACAAAAGCAACCACAAGTATTGCACAGAAGACAAATCTCATTGTCAATCAAAAACAGTCAACACTCTCGAAAATAACGCCTCACTCCATCGTGGTGCAGACGAAAGTTCGTGCACTCAAACTGTCGTGTGACTGGGACTCACAAACACCCGTACTCAGACTGCCTGACACAACATTTGACCTGTTTGTGCATTGATCACTCGTGAACTGTCTCGATCGCTGCGCGATCTCGACATTGCACTCGGGTCAACATCGCAAACAGATCGCATGTTGGTCGTCAGTCTTCGTCCGAGAGTGTTGCGACTTCCCAGTCACACTTAGATTGAGTGCACGAACCCTAACGTCAAGCGATGCGTCATCGAGTGAGACGCACGGCATGTGCACATGTCGTCGCACCCGGTGTGTCTTTGGCGTTGGGAATCTTGTTTGTGAGGTTTTCCGCGCAAGACCCGTCTTTTCTTTTGTACCGACGAACACGCGTCAAAACATTTGTTGTTTGCTCATTTGTCGCCCCCTCGTTTCAAGCTGTTCAGAGTGTGTTCTGCCGACAGTAACTCCTTGCTCTAAGTACGGCCGTAGATACGCTTTTGCGAGAAAACAAAAACGAACATCCAGTAAATTATGCAGTGTTAGGTTTCAATTGCTGTCAACAAGGAGCACACCTGAAAATTTCTTTTCGTAGTGTACACGTTTTCTCATTGTGTACTTCTCATGATGTGTCAACACTGTGTTAAGTATTATTTGGTGTGGCTGAAAATCAATAATCACATTTTGTAAAATTCATGCAATTTTTGTCAGAGACACAATTATGATGTCAAAACAAAATATGGATTCTGTCCGTCACAAAATTAATTTGTTTAATTTGTAAGGTTTTCTGGTCTAAACGCGTGGTCAAAGAAGAAGCTGCATGAAGAGAAGAATAAATCATTCACCGGCTGATGTCAAATTGTTTGACATTTATGACACGTCCAACAAAGGCACAAGGCTAGCAGCTACAAGATTATTTTTAATTATTGAAGACCCATCATGGATTCACTCATGCACGCACACAGACTGAAATGACTGTGAGTTGGATGTTTGGATAGTTCTTCTGTCAACACATCCCTCGTACTCACTGAAGCAACGGTCACCTGCAGATCGTGTCGAAATGTGAGCAGCGTCGGCGTCACAAAGCACCGGAGAGAGAAAGAGACAGAGACAGACAGAGAGACAGAAGACAGAGACAGAGAGCAAGAGAGAAGAGAGAGAGAAAAGATAGAGAAGAGAGAGAAGAGAGAGCAAGAGAGAAGAGAGAGGGCAAAAGAGTGAGAGAAGGGGAGAAGAGAGTGCAAGAGTGTGAGAGTGAGCAAGAGAGGGCAGCGAAGAGAGAGAGAGAGAGAGAGAGAGAGAGAGAGAGAGAGAGAGAGAGAGAGAGTGAAGTGATTGACTCCACCGAAACATGTGTAGTCCGAGTGATCCTTCAAGCTGCGCCGTGTCCGCCTCAGTGTCGGACTCCGCACGCAACTCAGCAAGATGAAACCGCAAGCTGTGGACAGGGACGCAGTGTGAAGGAGAAAGCAGTCGGAGGAGAAAGAGTCCTGCAGGGTGGGGCCAATCCGCGCTGGTTCCGAATGTTGTTTCTCTACCATGGACTTGGTGAAGTTGGTGTCACCCAAGCACATTTTCTCTGAAATTTACAATCACAAGAATCCGAACGTCTTTCGGTGTTCCTTGCCTGGTCTCAATGGGACCTTGAAGACAGAAAATGGAGGTAAAACATGGTGTGCGTCTTGTGCTTTGGTGCGACGCATGCACGGGTGAATACGGTATTTGATCAGTCGAAGTGTTAAAAATTTTTTCTGGAAGGCAATTTTGGAATACAGAAGGGCACCTCCAATCGTAAATCCGAGAGGACACAAACAAGACAAGTGCAAGTTTACTTTGAACCCAGGGATGCTATTTTTCCACACACATCTTTCACGTGTGTCTGATAAAATCTGCGTTGAGTATATGGAAAATACAACAGATTGTTCCACAACAGAACAAACTGCAGGCTAACTCTACATTTCAACTGGTGACAACAAGTGGCTCTCATGCGCACCACTTCTACTTATTCCAGGTGACAAGTACTCATCAAGTGGACCTGAGTTGCGACACTTTGTCACTTGGCCGTAAATTCTTTGTCGGCAACTGGTGTACACACGTTATCGCGGCCGTGAGAGTCGAGATCAAACAGCCTTATCGCGAAGACTGTGAGCAGTCGGGAGCCAGTTTATTTCGCCGCATTGAGTGCGGCAAATATTTGACTGCTGCTCGGCGGGATTTGATCAATGTTATCGAAATGGTCTGCACAATCGAGACGAAATGTTTGAATCCGGAATCTTGACCCGATTGCACTGAGAGCAGGAGGCGACTCAGTCCTGTCATCGCAGGGAGAGTCCAGAAGACAAAACAGCTCTGATTGAGTGCAGGCCGCTCGTCACGGTTGTTTCGTGCCTCACAACAAACCCGAAGTTGACGGTGCTTGATAAACAGTTCTTCAAATGAAAAATAGATGGATGACGCAGAGCAGACTGGCACACTTTGATAGAGCGGAAGATAGCGTTCATGCGGCCTCACTGAAGCTGCGTGCCCGTGGCCATGCAAGTGAAGTGAAAAACCGTAATTGTTCGCTCAAAAATTCAATGACAAGTTCAGCAAAAATTCATATTGAAGATCTGTGATAACCAGGGACTCGTCCTCTGTGGTCTTCACACTTGAGTGGAGCGAGATAGGCTGAATAATTGAAGACGAACTCATCACGTACATTATCATTGGCCCTCAGCTCATCCTGATATGTCATCAGCGACAGTCAGTCCACCGGCCGCGCACCACAATTTTCCATCTTCGTCACGCGAATCTTCCTTTCACTCGCGACGCCTTAATTGGAGTAATTAATAAATATTTCATACATCGCACAATACGTCACTGCACTCTTCTAAGCCAAATATTTACTTTTCTAAATCACCTGTTTCAGCTCTGTGTGATGTGCAGTGATCAATTATGGATCCGATTTGCTACGGGAGGTGCGAAGTTTGTCACGCAACGCTCTGTGTAGAATGTCATGAGCGACTTTAACTTCAACCGATATTGACAAACACACATTTCCACGCAATTTAACATGTGCAAGCAACTTACTATCACGATCGGATCCACTCAAATTTCTAACTGCATCACAGTGTGGGTGTGTGCACGCGTGACGTGTGCGTGCAAACGGTGTTGTGAGCAAGAAACGTTCGCAAAGCTTTCTTGCAACCGAATGAGCCGGCTGTTTCGCAATTCACAGCCAAATTTGGAAGGTGGTTTTGCTCGATCGAGAAGGGTGGTTGAAGGTTCAAGCATTGTACGTGGAATAATATTCCATGGTGGCACGCGGAAAAATGTGATGTTACACTCACTTTCTTGACTGCTGCAATTCTCATGCAATTGTGACGAAGAAATATCTGGAGTCAAAAGAAGTTTCTTCTCGAAAACCAAGTTACTCAACTCTGAATAACATTCACAGCGCCTCTCGTGCAATTCATCCCTCAAGATTTGAGGCACTTTTGATCATTTCATCTCGAGGCGACGAGCAATCTCCAAATCCTGCAGATCAATCGGATGTCCTAATTGTCAAAGCGTTTTCTTGTGCAGTCTACCAGATGCTGTTTTATTTACTTGCACGCTGCCAACTTCACACTAAACAGTTGCCTCTTTTTGCACATTATCCGTGAATCTTTGGGCTTGCGGTGCCGTAAACCCAGCGAAAAACCCAATTATGGCAATTACTCCACATCAAAGTTTCATACAAATTGAGAGTGCTTAACTTTCCAGATATTTGCAGTCCCCAGTGAGCATCTGAGACGAGTTAAATTGGATTTTCTGGGCAACCGAAAGCGCGAGGGGGAACTTCACTCCGTTATGAGATCAAGTACACTGCAAAGTCACGAGCGGCTCAGTCGAATTTGGATGGACTGCAATGGGAATAAAAAGTTTGAAACACCCAAAATTCTTTGACAATATGGAGCTGAGTCAGTCACTGGACACCATCCTTTTGCCTTTTGCTTCCAAATGGTGCAAGCAAGTCATCAGTTTTTCTCCTTTGTGGATGATGAACGTGAAACTAAAATCCCCAGAATCTATTTTTCTGCAGTTGTTCTCTCCGCCCGGAATGAAGCTGATATCAAAGCTAAATCCAATAAAAATAACACATTGACTGTACTGTGGTGACACATTAAGTGTAAAACCTCGGGCATTTGAGTGTTATAACCTAGCGTAATAACATAATTATATCATTACAAACAACTTCAAACGTTTCTGTGATCAGCGGAACATCCACGAGCCTTTTGCTTCTTCTTTCATGAAACCCAATGCACCCAGAGCAGCCGGAGAGGATTATCCAATTAAGAAAAAGTTTTGTGTGACAAACTACGATTCTCTTTTCTTGGTTGATAACTTGGAAGTCCCATTTTGAGAAACAACGACCTTACATTTGAAGAAAGTGGACAAGAGAAGAACTTTGCTGAGAAGCACTCGCAAATAACTGCAGGCCGAGCTTCTGTTTCAATCTGGATGCGTCTTAAGAATTGCGTTGCGTGCCTGGACAAAAGGTGCTGCAACGTCGCATGATTTGAAAGAGCAAAAGGTACGAGGTTCGCGTTTCTCAGAACTTCGTATTCACGTGAGTGTATGAAACAGACAAAAGCCACAATGCTTTCAGCGGCTCAAAGGTCTGAAATGCAACTGACAAACCTGTTGCGTCAACAGACAAAGCAGTCAGGGTTTCACCAAAAGGTGTCTTCGGTATCTGGATCAATGTGCAGGGGCCCCAAAATTGTTCTGATCATCAAGCCTTTAGTTTGTCACAACGGGACGAATCAAGACAAAGGACTCCTGCTTGACATCAGACCCCTCTGTGTGTCTCTCGCCTCGAGAATCTGCGCACACAAGTCAAGCAGAAGTGTCCAAAAATTGCATGCGATAGTTGTTGTGGGGGTTTTCGTTCTCAGATTTGTGGATTTAATGGCAGGATGACTGTGAAACTGCTCCGTCTCCAGACAGCGTGAAGAGCAAAACTGTGTGTGAGGAACAAATGAAGACAAACTGCTGAGCTTAGAACCTCACTTCACGAGTTGAAACAACTTGACACGTCCACGAGGGAGTCGAAAAAAGACACAGTTGTCATGCAGTGCAAGTGTTTGAGCAAGTGTGACTTCCTGGGAGAACAGCAGGCATATTGGTGAAAGAGTAGCTTTCTTTCCAACACTTGGCATAAAAAATTACTGGATGCAAAAGGCAAATATTGATGATAAAAAGCAAACAAAGGCAATTGAAATGTCACCAAAGCGTGGGGCAGTCTGCTCATTAAGCCAACTTGCTGTAATATATCGAGCCTTTCAGCCTCCACCTCTCACACAGCCTTAATACACTGTTCGTTTCCAAATGCGACAAAATAACAGGTTTGGAGACAGTGAGCAATGGGCCTCGGCTGTTCCGAAAAACCCACAAAAATTACCAACGCTGCTTTCACGTAATTAACACCTATCACTACCACATGTTTTATGGATGTTTTGCATGTTCCACGACACAATGGGGCACCAATTTTCTTACCTCTTTCTGTGCACTTGTGTGTCAAACTCGTCGCTTTTTTTCAGAATTTTGAATCTTCGGCCCATTCGAAATTTTGATTCACACCTGCTGCTGCATGCATGGCTGTCCGACTGAATCCCAGGCCTGAAGCAACTTCAGCGGAAATGAGAAACTGAATGACATATTGTTCTTTGAGAGCTCAGTCCCACGTATACCATGGCGGCCCAAAACTATAGCAATGCTTTCGAATGGGGGAGGGTCCCTTGGTGGTCTGTATCTTTTGTTTGAAAGGACTCTGAGGGTGTTGGGGTGGGGGCAGGATCGACACAGTCAGCAAGTAGACAAATGGACAAATGGAAGGACATCTTGGAGAGACGGTCCAAAGAAATGCAGGACCTGTTCCTGATTCGAATAGTCTCTTTGAAGTAACGTTGCGCGCGGAAATCCGTGGCATGTCTGCATTCAGTGTTTACGAACCCACAGACAATGCGCCAGTAAAGCACAACTCCAAACGGTGTCATTTTGGCATTATTGCTTTCTTATTTCAAAGACTGAATACAATAACTGTACAACAACACCTTATTTTGCACAGTGATGTTTCAGCAAAAATAAATATAATGTTACAATAAACACAGGAATGAACATATTATTGCCACAAACTTCTCTGAGACTCCAAAATCTTCCAAGAAGATGGATGTTGACGTCCATCTAACAATTGCCGAAACGCTCATTTTCATTTTCGAATTTGCTTCGCGACTGTCCCAGAAACACACTTTTTCCTCCTGGCCAAAGAACCTGCAAAACAGCTTCCGACTATCACAAAATAGCAACAAAATTTGGTCAGCAACACGTCATGTATTCTAAGTGAGAGCACCAAGTGAATCTATGACCAACAGTTGATACAATAACACAGATAAAGAAAGTCAACATGAAAATCACAAATTACGTATGTACATCAGATAAACCTGTTTTCACATTGTCCCTTCTTTGTACACATTTTTTCAGTTGACAGATTTTGCACACACAGACATTTCCTACAAGGAACCCAGGCGACATTGAAGATTTTTTGTTGTTCAAAATTTACATGGTATTGACAAGCAGATCTAAAAATGACCACTTCGAGTTTGATTCTGAATTGGCTTTCTAGAAATCATTCTTGCATACGAGCACAAGTTGTGGAAATCCCTACGAAAGCTGAAAAAGACTAGAGTTGGTGAGATTTTAGAGGCGAAGTTTCACTTGTTCGCGCACAAAGGCGCACTGACGCAGGAACACACAGTTCGGACCATCACTAGCAGGAAACACGTCGATTCAGATTAACCAGAGCACAATATTCAGCATCATGAACAAATTATTGACTGAGAACTTCCATCAGACAGTGTGATGGCTCTCCAGCTTGCCAGACCATTTACAAGCAATCTCTGGGAGGGCAGCGCTGATACGCCTCACTGTATCACATTTGGCGGGAAATGCATCAAATGTTGCAGCAAAAGTGCCAGGCTTGGCTCTCTCGGGAAGCGATCGTGTTCCAGATCCATGAGGATTTACAACATGCCCAAGGAGGTGTTGTGCCGAATGGGAAAACTTGTGAGCGGGTTCTGTGGTATCTTCTTCTTCTGTCGGTGGTTCAGTCCAGCTGGTGACGGTGACACTGCAGCGCTGAGGCGTCGCACGAGGACCAGATGGCCAAACAGCCAGTTTCTGCACTCATTACTTTTCCCCAGGAGCATTCTCACCAAAACCATCTTCATATTTTTCTTTTGTGAAAAGAGAAGTTACTGAGGTGGAAGCAAAGTGCTGAGCACGGCCCCAAGTCGTGTGAATCTGGCTCTCGTCCTTTGAAGAGCGATTTCATATTTTGACAGTTACAATTCGAAGGTCTCATGCGGATAAATTGTCCATCTCGGGGGAGTCGCTGCAACGAACACAAACGTTCACGAGCCATTTAAAATTTACTCTGTACCGCCGCTCTGATGCCTGATTTACTCTTTTCGATACAACTCTGGTCGCAATCTGCTTCAAATGGGTCGTACGTTGATGCGAATTACAAGTTTTTGAAGCACACTTGTCGTTTTTCAGACAAAACAGTAAGTGTTGAACTTTACGGTTTGGTGGTCACTTTGAAAACAGTAAAAAGACCGAAAATCTCACTCGTTCTCCCGGTCTGTGCGTCTCTCTCAACTTGGAGCATGAACTGCATCGCTCGTGTGTCGAACGTAAAAATTTTACAGTGTTTCAAATCTCCATAGTTCCCTGACAACAGCGAATTGACCTTCAGCTGTGTATTGCACAAGGCTGTTGTTCGTTGTTGTCCCACCTTCAATGTTTCACGACAAACTTACTGAAATTGGACACCCTGCATGTTCGCACCCAGTAGGAACAGAGCGGGAAATCTTTCTCTTTTGTGGCCCTCACAACAACCCAGCTGCCTTGGCGAACCGAAGACAGATGTACTTCCTGCTAGCTCAGGCTCAAATTATCTGTAATTTACCCCACTGAAAGCGGAGCCCCTCTCGCCATCTTTGACAATCATCGCCTTCTCGTAATTACAAAACTGTTTCTGATTCACAATTTAAAGCTCGTTTCGTTTCAGGTTCTCGACCCCCTTTATCTGAGGCTTGATTTACTGGGATTATTTTTCCAATTTGGAGATGGAGTCGACGGCCAGTTGCTCTTGCTGCCGCTCCAGTCCGTTCACCATTCGCTCAATGTTTTTCAGTTCGCTTGTGGCTTGGCCTGACGCTGTGCCTGACTGGTGCGTGGTGGCCGGGGAGCCTCTGGAGGGCGAGTGCGTGGGTGACGTCACGCGAGAGCGATGGCCTCCTGGTGATGTCATACTGTTCTCGCTTTGTGACGTCACGGGCGACGTGTTGCCAGCTGTGGTACCACCACCGCTGCCACCGGTTGCGACGAGAGGGGTTGAGGTGGTTGCCATGGTGGTTTTGGTCAGAGGGAGCCCGTAGGGTGAGTAGCGGTGGGTGGCCCTCGGAGCAAAGATCGGGAGGTGTGGGTGGTTTCCGGTGGAGCTGGAGCCACCCGAACCTTCTGACGAGGAGCTGTGACTGAACGCTCCGTGCGATGCTCCCGGGTAGTTCTGGGCCGCAGCCCACAGGGCCTGGTGATGACCGGCCAAGGCCTGAAGCTGTCCGTTCAGCATCGGGTGCAGTCCAGCGGCAGCCTGGGCCGCTATTGCAGCTGAGCCCTGCAGATGACCCAGCTCAGTGGCCAATGACGTGGGCACTGCGAAAGGTAGTGACCCGTGCGGTGATACACCGCTATTAAACAACATGTGTCCCATACTGAGAGGCAGGGAGTGAGGGGACACCCCAGAGTACATGTTGGCGGGGTGATAGAGATAGGAAAACATGGGGTGACTCGCTGAAGGTTGAATAACAGTAACGTTGGGCGGTGTCAAATTGTCCTTTCCACCTCCACTGAGAGGTCTGTCCCTTCTGATGGAGTCCACAGGGGAAGGGGACAGTGATCGCCCAGTTGAGTTGACCGGAGAATGGCGGCCCCTGGGGCTGGTCTCCCTCACTGAGAGTCGACTCTCCTCCTGATGCCTCTCCAAAATCTCTCTTTTGAGAGGCAATGGATCTCTGCTGTGGTTGAAGCTCCTGTTGGGAGACACGGACCTGACTCGTTCTCGCTCTGTGGAATGAGGAAGGCGGGGCGGCAGCGGCGGCGACGCGTCCAGGCTTCGGTGGTGATCGCGCTCCCTGTCCCGGCGGATGAGGTCCTCGTGCGGCCGGTGCAGGCGCCTTTCTCCGCTCTCAGCCGGGGACAGCTGCTTCCTCGGAGAAGCCTCCGGTTCTCGTCTGGAACCCGACAGCGACCTCTCGCGCTCCCTGTCCCTCTCCTCGCTGACCCGAATCTCCAGCGGCGACCTCGACCTCGATCGCTGTAACTCATCTGACCTCGTCACAGACGACGGCTGGGGAGGCGGAGGGGGAGGCGGGGCTGGGGAGATCTCTCTGCTGCTGGAATCTCCGCGATGTAGGTGATCTGGAATTCTCTCCCCATCATCGTGGCCTCGATACTCAGTCTCACCTGAGCTCTCCTTGGCACTAGATTCGTGGTTACTCATTGGCGACTCTGAAAGACATGAAATGCACGCATGAAAGAAATGATTACTCGATCTCTGCACATGGTCATTACACCTTGACGTGACAAACAACAATGTGTCTTTTCCAGGCCTTCACAGGACCATAAATCTCCACTGAACTTGCCCCGCGTCCTGATTGTCTTGGGGAAATGAGGAGGGTCGGTGGACTTTTTTTTCAGTGCACTTTTTCAAGACTGAAAGATTTTTTGCCGGAGGGTATTTGTTCTTGCTGAAGAGGGTTTGTTATTGTCAACCTTTAGTCAGTGATCTGGGCTCTTAAGTGCGACCAGAGCCTGCCTCCGCCATTGAGTCGGCAACAGGCGTGAGAGACGAGGGTCACCCCGGCGCGACCTGGGCCCAGCGGGGCCTCTGCCCCGGCTCCCCGGGATCCGACGTGGCCCAACCCCCGCACCCCGGGGGCGCCCACGCTCCTCTGCTCCCCACACAATACATCAACATGTCCCTCACAATGCACAGCACCAATTGATTGAGTTCCCGAACAAAAAGCGTGGAGAACAACCAAGTGATGCGAATTTGTAAAATTGCACCTCTTCGGCTCAGAATGCTTTGAGTTCTTCCACAATACACTGACTGCCCGAACAAATTCAAATACATGTTTGGACTGGCACAAAAACCTCCATTTCCGTTGATACAGATACAGGATGGAACTACAAATCATTCAAACCCTATCATGGGCCACGCACGGCTGAATCGGTTGGGAGCGAAGATTAAGTTGTGAGCGGCTACGTCTGCAATTTACACGACTTCAAACACTCTGTGACAAAAGCGGAGGCTCACGTTTCACATTCTAGCCTTCGGGGCTCGAATCCTTGAAGAGAATACCGCGTATGTCAATGGCAATTTTTCTGTTCCCATGAGCATTTCTTTTCTCATTGTTGTCCCTGCACTTGCTAATATAATTAAACTGTACGCCAGCATTTAAGCGTGCCTATTATAAAGCCATTACCACCGAGTACATTTTCAAGTGCCATCTAATCCACTTTTCGTTTCCTGATGAAAAATGAACTCGAGAGTTTTTGTGCATCTCCACTTGCAAATGCCAAAGAAAAGTTACTTACGCCTCCTGTTAAGAACACTCAAGGAGGTTTGCTGATGAACTGTCTCCACGCTTTTGCTGTGGTCAAAGGTGAAACACAGAGTGGTTTGAACATGGTACGAGTCCGTAGCCCAAGGGCCAAAAGGCGCCAACTTCCCCATTGGCTCAATACCACATTAGGAATAACGGTCTACTAACTTGTAAAAGTGCGTTACAGATATGGTAGCTTTATTGTAGTCGGCTGTTTGGCCGGGGTGATAAAGTTACTCCTGAGTGCTAATGAAGTGTCTCAGTCTTTTATCGTCACTCGTTCGGCGCAGTTCACCCTGCATCTCAAGGCGCTTGTGGCTTCAGGGAGTCCATCTCGTCAAATGAGTTTCCTTAACGGTGCGAATGTTGATTTTTAATTCACAGCATTCAGCTCACCTTGCTGTTATCACCCTATGTGTTGTAAATAGCTGTCCATTTGCAAATTGAATCTTTTGCCAGACACCCATGAATCCATTTACGGATGCTTGCCATTTAATTAAAAGAACACACTGGTTGGCAGGCCGTTACAAGTCGATACGAAAAAGCCAGATTCAGGTCCAAGTTCTTTGTGTACGTCGTCCAGAATGTATCGGTTACGAGGAAATATGAGCCTTTCATTTGACTTTTTGCCGTCATCGATTCTCATCGTTGCCTCCAGATACACATCCGTTACATGCGCAAACACTTGCTTCCCAACTTGTCATTTGCAAAATTTTCCAATAGTGCCAACGCAAAAAATTGTAGTGTACGAAACGAACAAAGCTTGTGAAACTTCCTGATGACATCAACAGAAGACACTTGTTCCTTGCAATATTTATGTTATTTATCCTGGTAGGAGAGCAAGTTGTGAAAATGGTTGTCAAATTTGGTCTGGGAAGATAGCCTTTGATTAATCCTGGGAAGGCTACGCGTCTCACCGACAATAACGCCCATGCATTAAGGCATAAGGGTAAAGTTCTTATCTCTGCGATCTGGCAAGTTCTTCGGAGAGGTGCCATAATAGATCAAGATTTCAAACAGCGATAGCAATGTGCTGTGAAGATTATTCACATTGGGCCTTCCAGTGAGCAGCAATTCGTCGCAAAGTGATGTCAGGTTTTGATAGAAATGCCTTGAACAACAGCGAAGAGCTTGAATACCCTGCTTGAAGAATGAGGTGCAAATTCGCGAGATTTAACATGCCCAACGTGACATGTCCTGGTGAGATATCACAGCGCGACCTGACGATGGTGACAAGTCGTACGAAGCCAACGTGAACCTTCGGTAAACTTGCCTTGACAGAGTTTGACTGATACAAAACACACCTGCCTTTGTTTATGATATTTTCTCCTGTCCACTTTTTGACGTGTGCACAATGTTGAAACGTATTTGAAAGCAACAAGGATACAGACTGGCAAACAACCCCAAAACAAATAGCACAGTCAAGGTGTTCCATACAAAAGGGGGCATCACCACTTGGTAGTCTCCAGAGACACTGCGTGGACCTTGACTAAAATTTTGAATCCACGCACACACAATTTGAAACCACGCACAACTGCGCAAATCCATATCTGGCGCTGGTGATTTGTTCAGGAAAGTATGTACAGCACGAGTTGAGGCACACATTTCTGTCAAAAATGTAACCTTGGTGTAAAATTCGGTCCGCCTGACTCAAAGCTGACATGATTCTGGTCAGTCATCATTGCCTTTAAGTGCGTTTCCTCAAAAGCACATAACCATAAAAATCTATCTGCTTGAGGCGCGTCGACGGCAGTATTACCTCCTGCGATAAAGCGGGACAATAACAGTAGAAGCAGAAGGTGTCCCATTCGACACTTGAGGTGCTTCTGGATTGAGCAAATAATCCACGATCGCGCTGCACGATCTCGCTCTGCTGCTGCGATATTCGGGTCGAGTGGAGCAACATTTAAATTCTACAGGTGCGTGTTGCTGGCACTCTCAAGTCTTGGGTGGAATTATTGTTTCTCTGTGGACCTCTTGAGCCCGAGTCAGTTTGATCATTGCTCAGTTTGAGACAAGTGCATCAGACTCGCACCAAACTACCTCGCATGTTCTTGGAGATCATTGCTTTGAACACATTTCACAGAACGTGATGTCGCTCGACAGGCTTCATCAGAAGTTGAACCGCCGAGGGGTCTGGACCACTTCAAAAACAAATCCCATTTTCTCACCGCGTTCCATCTGCTTTTCCAACAGACCCTTATCTGCGTTTCATGGATGATCCCACCCCCGAGATTCGTCATTAATCCGCAGGCTTTGGGCGATAAATTCTTGTATTGAATTAGCAGCTTTTCAATGGTCAAGGGCCCAGTCACTTGCAAGTAACGTGATACGTAAAAGCTACAGCAGAGAATCCCACCAAGTGGCGCGCCACCGAGAACAAAACCTCCCGTCCCGACGCTCTTTTGAAGGTTTCTTACGCAACACAATCTGCTGATTTGATGCCTGTTCTTCAAATGTCGAATCTTTCACGGAGGATAATCTGATAGGCGGTCAGCATCATGTGTGGCCGCCCAAGCTTGATACTTGAATGTGTCAGGGCCAACACTCATTTTCTGCAGGAAAATATAATTTTGCAAAACTGTAACCAGAAGGGACCCCCAATGGCACCAAGAAATCTTTGACCAAAGAAATTAACTTTCACTCTGCAATAGGACTTAGTTTCGCGAGACCGCAAGGCCGACTGACCGTGGTTGTTCTCCGGCACCGGAGGCTGTGGTAGCGTCTCGGGCGAAATGAGCGGCGGCGAGTCCGGCTTCTCGTCCACCACGCAAATCTCCATGTTCTCGTCCTCTCCGTCGCTGACGTCATCCTGATCGTAGCTGTCATGCGCAGAGTGTCCTGAGTCGTTGAGGCCGCCGACGCCGACTCCCCCTGGTGCGGAGGGCTTCAGGTCGCCGCCCGTCGAGGCGGCGGTCGCGGAATGCTGAGGTGCCGAGACTCCGGGAAGGATGCGTCTGCAAGTGCGAACACACGATTTTATTTGATGCCTTTGTCTTTTCGAATTCATTTGGGCAAGTTTTTCTCAAAACACATTTTTGGGTCAAACTTTCTTGGGAAATCTGGTTTTTGGCCAAAACATTCTCATAAGAAATCTTGCTTCTTGGTAGCTGTTTTCACGCTCGTTCGTTCCAAACAAAGACCACGTTTTTCACAACAGGAGGTAGTGCTGAGCGCAAGTTTTTGTTTATTTCAGTACAAGTTTGTCGCAATAAATGATATTCTTTTGGTGCTTAAATTGCGAGTCGTAAACAAGGAATCACGAGACCGAGGTAAAAAAGTGAACGAGATATGGACTCAGGGTAATTTGGACAGAAACGACTGTGCTTTCCCAGAACAAGTCGCTGTTGTACATGGTTGGAGGGCCTTCAGTCTAAATGGCTCCATCGACCCTCGCAAGTCCTTGGGTCTGACGCCTCAAACTGTTGGCTCGGCAGCTTTTGTTACATCTTTACCAAACGTGAGAATGATACAGAGTGGAAAAATATCGGCTTTTAGGGGCAAATCCATGAAGGCATTCAATCCTATTCAAACACACCTTTTTCAATGGGTTTCCACCGCAAAAGCGACGAGTAAAGCGTCAAGATTTGCATGGCTTCGGTAACGGGATACCCCTCAGCAAAGCAAAGGAAACTGGAATTCTTATTAAACTAAGCAGGTTCCATGTGCTTTCTTACACTTCCTTTACCCTCTCTTTTGTGTGCTTATGCAATATCAAGTTTGGCTCCGTCTCATGCTTGTCATGTCGGCGTTCTCTCTGAGGGGAATTGTGAATCTTTTTGTTTTGTGCGTTGTCTCTTGAGACGCACTTTTCACAACCTGCGCACAAAACCCAGTCGCCTTCTGACTGATTTTTCACTTGTTGCAATTGATTTGGGTTGCAAAATGCAACAAAGTTCCTTGGCTTGGGAACACCAATCTTTTTTTTTTCTTATAGGGTCATTTTTGAGAGAGAACATGCTTTGGGCGAGTGGAGTCAGTGGAGTAATTGATGTCCCATTCTGTTCCTTCGTCTGTGGAAAGTTGTTGAGCCCTGCAGTAAAATTCCCACCACCAACACGCCAGGAAGTAAACGCCGGGTTGTGTCGGAGCGTACATATGACTAAATTACTGTCAGTTCGGGTGACAAGCTTGATGCAGGAACTATCGCAATATATGTCACCTCAGAGGCAGGCTAAGACCCCTGCAGCTTGTTCTTCATGACAAGGAATTAATTGCTACGATTTGCGATTGTTCCCTGTGTGGACATGACATCCGGTGAGAGGAGGCTCGGGGTGGAGGTGTCGTGGTGTCGTGGGCAGAGATGGATGTGGGAGTCAGAGCCATGGCGCCTGTGCTGAGCAAGAGTAAGCAAGCCCGCCCGGCATGTGTGCTCAGAGTGGGACTTGTGGAAGAGAGTTCAGACTGTTGTCTTTTGTTGTTGGTGCGTGCTGCAGGAGAAAGTTGCAGAAAATTCCAAAACAGCTACCACTGTGCGAGCAGAAGGAATTGTTCGGACAGAACTTCTGTTACTGACCTGAATTGAACACGACAACGTGATCACATTGAATTTCGTGGAAAAAGTACTTCGACGCTGTCACTTTGGTTGCCTGAACTCGTCAAGAAACGCACGTCAAGTTGGTTTCCGACGTGAAATGCGACAAAACTATTGATTCCAAAGAGGAAAAGACTGTTTTCTTTGTGAATTCACAGGCAGGGAAACCTCCTGCTGCAGAATGCAGAAGGGATTAAGTCTGGGACGAGAGCCGTGCACTGGGGTGCTTAACGAAGGCGCCATTGGACTGAAGGGAATTAGGAAATCCCAGGGATTTGAGTAACCCTTATCAGGACTTTAACTGCGGAAGTTGAGCCCTTTCGACAATGTCTTGAATACACAATAGACGCCTAATCAATGGTTGATTGACGAACCCTATTGAACTGTATTGTGTGTGATCGAGTTAGGCGCGATCGGTTCACGTTGATTAACGCCGATTCACGCCACCGTGAGATCTCGGGGCTCCTGCACAGTGCCAGAAGGAGACGCCATTCAAACCCTATTCACAGGCGGTAACTCAGTCTAATACCCTCCCTCTCCTCAGAGCAGGGCAAAAAGAGAATAAGCACCAGAATCACCACAAATCAGCTCTGAATTACCCAAAATCACCGGCACAAAAATGTCTTATTCTCAACACAGAGTCAAACGTGCATAATTTCTGTAATGAAATTTGGCCCAAGCACCGTGGTTGGATAGGTTCTTTTCAAAAGGGGCAGCCGATGTCTATAGCATTCCTTAATAACTCAATTTGTCAAATTAGACAGGGAATTCTTTGGGAAGGAGTAAGAAAATGTCACCCGTCAGGACTTGATTATCATTCTGATTCGCCACTTTTTGGCTCAATTTCTCGAGCCATATGCCTTCATGTGACGCCAGATCGAGAGAAAGGTCACAACCCAATCAGTTTTATCCGGAGTGCCCTTATCCAGACCCACTATGTCTCGACCGCCGCCGCAGAACTCCATACTTGTTCGCTTTCTGCCACTGTGCAAGAGACTTTCGGAGTCACTTTGCCTTCGCTTCAGATTAACAGAGCAGAGCTGTGCGCGGAGGGTCTGCAGTTTTTGGGTTGCTCCGAGAGATTCGCTCAGGGTTTTCCGGCAATCTCTGCCAACCACATTTTGTACCAACTAATTTGACACTCCTCAACTTCTGCTATCACACCAAACACCAAGGGTTCTGACAAGTGCAAAGCTACTTGTGATTTTCAGTGCTAATTTGAACCACACACCACTTTTAGTTCATATGCTTTTGAAGTGTAGATACGCACTTCTTTTCTCTCTTTCCACTGCCCGTTTCTCTAAATCCTTTCGCAAAAGGGTTGTAGTCGATCTTCAGTTGGGTTATCTGGAACAAAAAAAATTGAACCGTCCACTTGAACAGAGTATCAAAAGTGTTAGTACTCACTTCTTATCTCTTTTGCTTGATGCATTTTCTCGAAAGCCTTTGGCAAACGGATTGTAATCAATCTTGAGCTTAGTGACCTGAAAAGATGAAGTTTAGTCAGAAACTGCATGTTGAAGGCAACGGGCAACGCAGCATTGTCAAACAGATCAAGATAAAGACAGTTGCATGTTGAGAAAAAAATTTACTGCGCAGCTGCAAACAAGAAATGCAAATTTGCAAATTGTTTGGCCATGGAGCGTTTCGTTCGGCCAACTGCTCTGACGATGGCAACACATTCCCGGGGATCTACTGCCCAGCTGCAAAGAAAGGACACGTTTAGTCACTCGTTGTGTGGAAAGTTTCAGTGAAACTAACAACGCACAAAACACTTCAAGGGTCGAATGTTGAACGTCTTCGAAAAAACCGCTTGTCGTCTATGGTGTGTTGCGTGGTCTTTTCATGACTCGCACAGGGAATGGAGGCTCGATCTCTTGCGATCTCTAAAAGTGTTCAATTTTGCCCTCTGATACAATTTGAAAATGCAATTACGCTGCATTGGGTAGCAGCTTAAGTCTTCAAATGTGAAGCCTTACCAACGCCAAAGGAATTGTAACCCAGTAAAGTACTTAAGCATTCCCCCGTGGACCTGCAGTCAGGTCCCCAGATCCATGATATCATGCATCACACTCAAATAGACTCCATCAGTGCAATGAATGAGTCACAAATTAACACAAATCAACACCCTTAATCCTATTATGGAGAACAATAGAAGCTGCATGTTGTGTGGCGCGGACGGCAGACGCTTCGTTCCCTTCAATTCCTTTTTCTGTTTTCAAAATTACCGAAGAGAGACTTTTGTGGGAAACACACTGAGAACATGACCACCCTGAAAAAAATTGGGGCGTGAATCAAGAAGTTGCTCTGAATATTTCATATTCGGACAATTCAACTTGCCTCGTGATTCTCAAACACAAGTGCAACTGAAGGTCCCAGTGCAGCAGCTTAAAGAGTCGGTTCGCTGTCCCCACCCGCCTCGACAACTCCAGTTTCAATGGGTGATTATCGAATTATCAACGTCCATCTGGAAGACCTAATTTTCGGTCCAAATGGCTTTTACAAATAGCATTGAACCCAATGTCTGATTTTTGACATGTTTACATGAGCAAAGACTGCACGTGGAATGCATGCCACCCAAGGTCAAAAAGGTTAATTTGAACTTCTGATCTGTATGGGAAAACATTGGAAGACAATTGAACAAAACCTCTTTGTACAGAAATGTTCTGATTTCTCATGCGTATTTCTTTTTTCAAAAGATCACTTTTTCCGATACTGCGTAAAACCAGTCGGGATACCAAGGAACTTCCACAAACAATAGGGTTTCAAAATTTGAAAAATCCGTACGCAGCTTGTTTTTTCAGCGTCACGTCAGGTTGCATGCTCAGTGGTACTCATGGCCTCGTTGACTTTCACCTGAAGAGCTAACATTTCATGACAGGGCCAACAAAAAAGTAAAGATGTTGATACGTGTGAAACTGCTATGATAAATCACTTGAGTCAACAGTGGAGGTGTCTCACTCCACAGGTTTCTGCATAGTTGTGTCAATATGTGAAGAACACCTCAGTGAGCACGATCCTTGTTTCTCACCAGGGACATCTGCACTGCACTTCAGTACAATCGAGTTCTACAGATCTTGAAATTTTCTTTCGCTTGTGTGGTCACAACTCAGTGTAGAATATCAAGAAAAGGTCGAGGTGCTCTTGGTGCTTCTGCTGCTGTTTCTCTGTGCGCAGCTTTCTGCAAATTGGCAACTCCTTGAACTCCTTGTTTGTGCCTTCGCCGATTGTGAGAAGAGCCCCGTGAAAGAAGATGGCAATTCTTCAATGTTCAAGTCTTGCAGTGTGTCCCATCAGATAAACAATGATAAATTTCTTTGTATCACAACGATCACAACTTAATTCTGTTCCTCAGGTGTGGGAATATGTTGATTAGGCAAACATAGACACCCACAGTCCTCAAACTCACATGTGCTGACGAATAACTTGCTGTTTCCTTGTTTGCGGATATTCTTCAAAATGTAAAAAGACGGAGACGAAAATAAAGAACGACCCCTGTGAGGTTGATTCAGCAACGATAACTTGTATTTTGCCTTCATCTGTATTGCAATTTCTCTGGCGGAACTGTCTTCGGAAAAGCCTTTTTTCTGCAGGTCATTCAAACCTGTTTTTGGACCAGAGTATCCAATTGCGGAAAATACTTCAAACGAGAAATTTTTTTGAGTGAACAAGTTTCAACAGAGAGAAATCCCAGTTGTCGTACCCATTTCACACACGTCACGACGAGCACCTTGACGTCTGTCAGACTTTGATTTTTTTGAGATAAATTTTGGTTGGCTTTGCAGATACAAGTGTTGACAAAAGGTTTTCAAAGTGACGAAAGCAAACAGAACAGGTGTTGTTGGTCTGCTTCAAGTGTCATAAATAGCACCTTTAATGCTGATAATTTGCCTCAACTCAGACAAGTGGGCACCATTCGTCCGAATGACAAGTACGTTCTAATCGCAATACGATTCCCCATGATTTCTCGATCTCGGCCTGAGATATGAGCTTTGTGACAATTCGAGTGTCTTCTGTCTTTGCGACTTTTTGGATCCCTTTTTGGACGTGCGCGCTCGACAGACCTCGGTAGCTTCCCACATCTTGCGCAGCTTCACGCGATACTGACTGCCCCGTACTTGACGTGTCGCGACCACCGTCTCCTCTGACTGTGCGTGAGACACAATGTGGACATTTGCTGTCGATAGTTGTCAATAGGCATCAGCGGGTCTTTTCGTCACGTCGACGAGGTCGGCGGACAGCGGCGACATGAGCCGGGATCAGCCCGCGCCGAGTCGTGAGACCCGCGCCGTGATAAGATAGAGATCGATGTTTGATTGTTTTATGTCGCCTTTATGTCACTGGTGTCTCCACGAGGTATAAAGAGTCCAATCATCAAAAACACTTGAAATTGTACAGTATTTACTGAACTGATTTATGTGCAAGAAAATATGCACCAACAAGTGAATGTGGAGACAATGATATCAAGTACGAATTCAGAGACAAAAACCTCGGAGATCTGGTTTCCACACGTGACAGCAAAATTGTTGGCTTTTGTGAACATTTCCTGTTATTTTTTGGGCTGAGGGGATAGAAAGACACGATTCGCTTTCCTGTGTAGGAGACAGAAATGACTTTGGACACACATTAAAATTAATTAGCACATCAGTAGCTTGAGAAATTCTGGGTGTGAGGGGGGTCCGTTTGATCAGTGATCCTGTCCTTGACTCTGAGGCGGCTGCAGCGATGCCGGGTGCCTCCCCGGGGTACATTAGGCTTATCTCGACGCTGCCACGCCGCCGCTTCACACCCCTCGTCCCCGGAGGATCCCCTGCGCCTACCACACGTCCCCAGCTTCCAGCTCTACTGGGCCAGTGCACCGAAATCAATGTGATGCACACATAAAATGCCTTTAATTCTCTGTTCATTGACGCGTCGGTTCTGATCAAAGCGGAGAGGGTGCTCGTGGATGGTATTGATAAAGCAAACCCGCCGCAGATGCGAAGCCCCTTGATGCCGCACTGAAAGCATTTCTCCGACAGTTTACGATAATTCAGACGCCCTGAAGTGACGAACGTGGTGCTGCTTTCCTTGTGAGGGTGTGTCCCAAATGGAGAGAAAGGACAAAAATGTGGATGTGAAAATTACATTTCCAACTCAATATGCAAGTGATAATGCGTGTAAGAACAGCTGACACTGAGTGAATGTGAAGGAACATAAATCAAACTTTTGATTTTGAGTTCCTGTCAAGTTTTCTGCTCGAAAAAAGTGAGAGATTATTTGTATTGTTGTGTCTGTTTACACACTCGCACGCGTTCGCCCTTCAACAGTATTCACAGCTTCTGAAAGGAATTTTGCAACAATTATTGCTCATTGAAATTTATCACCCGCAAAGAACACACAAGCATTTGGGATTCTATGCTCAAGTGTCTACTTTTCAAATTGATTAGCTGGAGAACATTCAACACATACATCCCACATCATTCGCATGAAAGGAAGATGTTAATGTACAATGTAGTCAGGTGCTTTGTGTTATTGCAAGGATTTTCAGCTGAAATGAAAAAAAACTTTGAGCGACAATGGTTGAAAGCTGTCGTTTTGCTTTTTTCACCGTTCCACGCCATTTTATTTTCCCTTGTAACTTGGGGAAATGATGCCTGCATTTTCTGCCAAATGGCTTCATTATTTTTCACGATTTTTGGCACAAAATGTGTGATACTTGAGGGACGCTGCTGGTACCAGACTGAGGGTCCGAGTCGCAGTTGAAACAACTTCAGCTTTCAGAGAGCGCAAAATCAGATTACCTCACAGCACATCAATAAAAATAATTCTGCAAGGCGAACACTCAAACAAAGCTATTCATTTGCATATCGTGAATAGAACACCGACTGACAGCTTTTGATTTCGGTAAACGCGATGCAGGTGCTTATCAGAGCGACATCGCTTCCCACGTCACATGAATTTGTTCCTGTTCAGAAGTCATCCACAGGCTCGCGCCATCTGATCGGGTTGGTGTCCAGACAGAGAGAAGAATCACCACCAAGGTGGTGTGCAAGACACCATCTGCAGCTCCCGACCGAGAAAAGCAGGTGGATCTTACCTTCTCGTTCTGATAGGCGGTGACGGCGATGAACTCGGTCTCCTTGAACACGTAGGTCCTGAATGCGGAGTAGGGCAGCTTGAGGATGTCGTTCGCCCGCACCAGGTGGAAACGGGGCTGGTACTTGTGCATCGAGTTGAGGATAGTCTGAAAATATTGAGGCTACAAACCTAAATTTTCATATTCATGTCAATGCGGGTTGCGTTGGAGTGAACTATTCTCAACACCATGTGTTGAGCTGAGCAACCGAACTGTGGTTGCGACGGTTATCCTGGGGCTACAAATCAGGACATCTGCGCAACGCTTCTTGAATCTGACGAGAGGTGTCTAGCTGTTGGCTGTTGACGTCAAATCATTTCAATTTTATAATTTCCAAAAGAAGCCCAAAGAGAACGCAAGCCTGACGTCTGACGCTGCACGAGTACGCCCGTGGTTTCGGACATTCCCTATCAACCCCATGCAATTTTAAAAGTGGGAAGGCAGGCTCGACTGGATCTGTGCTGGGAATGTGCAGCTTGTGGGTGGAGTCAAATGCGACGAACTGAGGGGAGAATTTACTGATGACACAGGTGCTGCACGGGATGCATGATTCGTACTGAAATTCAGTTATGATAGAAATATCGGACAACATGTTTGCGCCAGATCTGACAATTTAATACCTCGATGCGTGTGTGAAAGTAATAAAGTACTGCAACGGTATATATTTCACACATCAAAATGCGTTCTCGTTCCAATGAAATGCTAAATAATTCATCTGCAGCCCCTGAGTAATGCCCATAAAGGTGTCGATTTTTGCTGGTGATTGATTGGTTGCAGGCATGCCAATAGGCTTTTACCATTTCGGATTGAAGCCTTTGAACGTAAATCCATCCGCCGCTTCACTTTTTGCACCATTTTGTTCCAGAAATGTGAAACAAGGAAGAAAGGAAGTCACACTTTGATCTGATTTCTCTGTCATTTCTGTAAAGGGCAAAGTGCGACCTTTGCACCTGAGAGAAACGATGCGTCAGACGATGAGATGAAGCAATCTCGAAAGAATGAACAATTGAGAGGGCTGCTTTTCTAAAATTTCGAGAGAAACATCATATTTGGGGTCAACCAAAGCAATTCGCCTGGATTTTCAAGTCTTCTGTCCGCCATGCTTGACCGAATTAGTATTCTTGACAGGATTTTCCTTCTTCAATCAAGTAATTTGAATGGTAATGTGGAAGAATTAAAAAGCTTGTTTGGGCTATCAGTTCGCCAGACCGTCTGCTCTCACAGTGTGAGTCTCGGGCGCACGCACAAAGGAGTGCGCCCCAGCACCTGGCTGGCCAGATAATTGTGGTCATTTGAAAAAGCTTTGTTCGGCTATCAGGTAGGGTTCATCCTTTGTTCCACCTTTGTTTTAAGACGGCTCAGCCACCCTCTGAGACTTGCCATGGTCAAGCTGGCTACCATAGGGCACGGCGCAAGGCCACATAAAGGGCGCAGGGCAGACCGAACAAAACCCACTTCAAGGCCTCCTGCTGCAATAAGTGCCAGTCCGGCGTCAACTTGGGACCTTTCATGTCCGATTTAATTTAATTTCAGGTATTTCTGACAAATTTGTCATCTTGTTAAATGTGTAGTTTTTTCGCCACACGCACTCGGCATTGTCAGACGCATTATTCGCGCCCCCGTGCGTTCTGGGCAAGAGCCGTGCAAAATTGCAAGACGCCACAAGGACTCCCCGCTGTCAAAATAACACGTTAGAATCGTTTATTCTCAGCTTTTCCTGCAAAATCAGGCTGTTATTAAAGTTTAATGCGAATCAAGCTTTTTGCCCCTGAAATCTCGTCAGATGACAAAGCAACGAACTCGGTCTGTGGCTCTCGCAACATTTCGTTTCATGTCTGCACGACTGTTCTTCCTTCTTCAGTTTTTCTCACACAAACTTTCTCAACCCTGTAAAGGACACAGAAACTTGTGAAACATCGTTCGAAAGACTTCAATTTACAGCGTGATCCGAAAAAGATCCGCCACATCCGCCTCGTGTCATTGGTTTCGTGCATTTCCCGGCACCAGTCTTGGATTTACCGCCTAAAGCCCGTTCATTTCCTGCAGAATTAATTATTTTGCCGCGAAACAAAGGTTGAAGCTGTCAGGCCTTGGCAGCTTTCTTGTCCAAAACATCACCAGCTCTTTCCTGTCTCTGAGAAGAAAAGTGCCAAAGCATGCGGGCATCCATCTTGTTTTTATCCGCCCACATTGCAGTTTCAGAGACTGCGGATATAACGGAGGAGGTCACGTGGCTTTGATGATCTTTTCTTGATGCTTGTCTGTGGGGATATAGTTACACTTTTGTACTTTCACAAAATGTTTTTCTTGTCTGGTGAGGAGAACGAGAACTTTTGAAACACTGACCAGATTACAATGTTCACCACGTTTGACTCCACAACACAAACAGACTCCAAGTGACCTGGAATCATTTGTTTCCAAAACACTCTTCGTGTGCTCGTGGCTGTTTGTGTGGAAATGAAGATAGAAAATTTCACAGGTTACGCACAAATTGTCGTCCATGCTTCAGTTGCAGTTCACAAACAACGACATAAATTTTGGCGCAGATTATCATCTCTCGGTGCAATTGCACATATTAAACATTTGAGTTCGACATACATCATCCTGCCCAGCCCGACACCAATTGCATGTTGTCCGACCGTTCAGCGCAAAAACCAATAAATTTACGTCTGCATCAGAACAGCAGATGAAATCTTGGCGCTGAATGCAGCGAGATAAACTTTGTGACGGTGACATGTTCTCTTTCTTCTTTCTCATTCGGACCAACGGCAAAATGAAACTTTCGTCAATTGTCTCTTTGTTGGGTGCGGCGCCGATAGGAATTGGCCTGTTGGTCTCACCTTTCACGCAGCTGTGAAAATGTGTGGCTTCTGCCTCACAAGGGCCATCGAAGTTGGACAAAACCCCTCAAGCTGTTGGTGCGATGAAACACCTTCGCAGACGCCTCACGAATTCAGCGCAAGCATCAGCAGATAGCCGAACAGAAGGGAGACTGACCTTATCTCGCACTCAGGAACCTGAGCGAATGGTCATTTTACCGCGAGTATGCTTGCGCATTGAAAGATTCTGCCACCCATCAATTGGCTACAAAAGCCTGACAGTAAAGATAAAACGCTGAACTAATTGCGCGACTCTGTGTCTGCGCTTGTGTACAGGCGCGGGAGGATTGGCAAACAGACCCACACTTCGGGGTGCAATATCGCGCAGTTCTACGACGCCCCTGGCGCTGGTCCCACAATAAAACACCTTCGTCTGTTGACAATGGAAAGAAGCATAAAACAATAGAACCTACTTCTCATCGCTTCAGGAGAGGTATTGGTGGAGAATTGCTTCGCAGCGTTTTTCTAACGGCCTCTTCAGCTGCAGTTATTGCTGCTGAGGAGCCGAGAGCGGCGAGAAACTACGGTGCGTCAGACAAACAGAATCCACGCTCTGCTCCACCGTCATCGAAACGCGGCAGCGCCAGTAATCGCTGCTGAAGCTTTCACAGGCAAAATGCGATTCAAGTTGCTGCACAGCGAAGAGTCTGTCCGTTTCTGGCCTGAATCCGGACTTGAACCTGACGCATCAGAGACGCGCCTCTTCGTGCACAGCAAAAGCACAGAGCGGATGAGTGTCAGCGAACACTTCCTCTGCAAAACGCGCGTTGAGGCCCATGGAGTTAACAGACGTCATCTCACCGACTGCTGGTGCTTGTGAGTGTCGTCGCAAGGAAGAAGCGACTTTTGCTCTTTGAAACCGTGATGCGCATTGTTGGTTGAGGGTGAGGCTTAAAACTTGTTGCGGTTTGTTTCCAATTTCACGCGAAGTATTCCAGCACGGCGCCAGGACTTGCGCTTCAATCACCCAAGTGAACAATTTCTATTATCTGAGTATTTAACGCGGCGCGCAAATTTCTCTCATATCCTCAATTGGTTTCACAATAAATTCATTAGGCAAGGTCATTTTTGAAAGAACTGAGAATGACACTCTGGTTTGTGTCACTTGTGCGCTAAACGTTTCTATTTTGCTCAGTGTGTGGTCTTTCCTTCTCTCGGTGGGATGGTGTCTTCAATTCAAATTTCCAACTTTGGGTGCAACAAATGAACAACTTCCACTGGTTTCAGGTTCTCTCTCTTGTTTTGGTGGAGAAAACACCGACCGGAATGTTTGTGACAAGCTTTTGCTTTTTCGAATCAGATTGAGTACTTACAAATCCGTGTTTGTCGGAGATGTTGTTGGTGAGCTTGAGCTTGTGGAAGGAGACGACCTTCTGCATCCACTGCTCGCCGGTGGATGGAGAGTCCGGGTGAATGTACATTCGCTTCGGCATCTCGGGGTCCGCTTTGCCCGCCACCATCCAGCGCGAGTTGTGGAACTTGTAGCGACAGTCGTCCACAGCCACAATGTCCATCAGCAGGATGTATTTGGCGCGCTTGTCCAACCCCGAGACTCTGCACTTGAAGGGAGGGAACATTCTCCTGTGGAAGAGAAAAACAAGGCGTGATCAGATTTTTTTCAGAAAGCAAAGAGTGAAGAACTCTTTTTGATCCTGTTGTGAACTGATCAGAAAGAAAGCTCACCAGCTGCATCGAAACAAACGCCGAAACTGGACAGAATCACGTACCAGTTCATTTCTGGCCGCATCTTTCTCGTGAGCATGGTCACGCAATCCGCAATTGTGGATCCTTGTGTTTTGTCACGGCATCATGCTCGCAGTCAGAACTCACTGAATGAAGAGCTATGATGTCTCATCGCCTTTTGTTGACTCCAACGCGGGCGTAAAACAAAAGCTAAAACACGGACCATGTAAATTATCCCACTTCTCGCGACCATCAATCACATTTTGCGACACTTGCACAAATTTATCCAGCAGAAAAGGCCCCTCTTTCAAATATTTGGGCTGCATATCGAAAATGGTGGCTCTATATATCAAGCTTAGGCGTCAACAGTCTTGTCTAAAGTGTTTTAGCTCTGAAAATTGGATGGTTTTTGCATTATCTCTCTGATTATTCGACAGTCTCTCCCGCAGCATATATCACTTCGGGTGACAGCTACAATAATTATTCAACACGAGGAGTGATAACAAAATATTTATCATCGGAATGTGTATGATGACTCCAAACAAACGCGATCATTTCACATACGATTGCTGCCCAGGCCAAACAAAGCATAGAAATGGCTCATTATAAAAACTACAAAGTAAATTCCTACTGTTTTCGTGCGTTGTTGAAGAGAACACCTTACTCTACCATTCAGGTTTTGATTTATGGAGAATTTGAACAGCTTAAATGTGGCACAGTCAAACCATTACGAGTCACAGGTGAAACTTTTGTGAGCATTTTATGGCCTCTCTGCGGTACAGAAGTCCGCAGATGCTTTTACAAGAAAAAAAAGAGGATTTTAGGGCAAGACTTGAAAATGTGATCACTGATAGTGCAATGGAAGTTTCTGATAATGAGCGTGTATGCTGCGACCATTACAAAATTGATACGTGTTGCGAGCTGTGGGCTTTATCATTCACAACGAAACGCATTACTGTGTCACCAAGCTCGAAATGCGTCTTTTTCGAGAAAATTTGTGAATCGTTCCCTCCAATGCAACAACTGATGCACTGTTTCCCTGACTCAATCAAAACGCTTCAATTTCAAAATTGTTAAATCTACCAAATGAAATATTTTTCACTCAAGCTGTGACGATGATTTGTCATTGAAACAAGTGAAAACTGTCACGTATTCAACGTGCATGGATGTTGCAAGAGGAGACATATTCAGCACCGAGTTTGTGTCAAATTGAACCCTCTGCTACATCTTCTACTTAATTAGTAGTTTTTACAAAGTAAATATATGTAAACCACTGCATGCGGTGTCGTACGCAAGTTGCCTTCAGGCGAGAACCACTTCAAGGAAGCGAGAACATTTCTTTGGTTGCTTATTACAAGCAGAGCAAGCCATCAACAAATAGAAGCCGTTGCCCCCGGCAAAATTTCAACAGGAATTGAAGCAGATAGGAATCGCACAAGAGTGCTTTATGCGGTTACTTGTACAAGAGTAACGAGCAAGTAAGAATGTAAACTGCTTTGCCAAGACACAAAAGGTTCAAATTGTCAGAAGGGTGTCGTAGGGATGTTCAAAGGTGTTCGAAATTCACCTTGAGGTGATGAGAGGGCCCAATGTTTGCTCAAACAAAATGCAAACCAAATTGACTGAGGGTGAAGTGAGTGGCGTGTATACGTTTAGTTTTGAACTTGCTTCCTGCAACACGAGAGTGGTGTATGGTAAATTAGTTTGTAACACTGTGACCACATGCCTGTTTTGAAAATGTTTCAAGTTGCTCGATGTTAGGGCCTGCGGGCCCGAAGACCAACGCCCTTTCCATCTGCAGCAAACGAGCGGCGTCCATTGTCTGCTCAGCAATGTGCATCGTGTTCGGGGACACAATAGAATCAACACTTCGCTCAAAATCTTACTGATAAGCAGCACAATGAAATTCTTTGCTGTGAAGTTTCACATCAGCTTCACCAGCTGCTTCAGGTCTGGGAAGTGCTGCCTCCAGCGAGAGACGGCAGCACTAGGCGAGCGGGCAACGAGAGAGCGAGGATACTGAAGCAGCGAACTGACAATCCAGAAGTGAATTAGTTTCGAGTACCTGCAGAGTGGGAGCCCAGGTTACTCGGTGATCAACTCAATGGAGGATCTCTTCATAAATCTCACTCGGCAATTTGATGAGCAAAGGTGGATGCACAGATACCCGAGGTGGTGTGTGTGATGTACGTCTGCGCTCAAATAGCGCTGACTTGTGCGCATGCATACTGAAGCTATTGTTTATTTTCACACAGACCCAAAGTGGCCAGCTGTTCAGGGTTACACCCAGGATCACCTCTGACAGGATTTCAGCAGTCTGCGAGGCGATAAGTGATTGGAAACTGAAGATTTGAGAATCTTTGAAAGTTATCTGGAGTCCAGCGGCCAAAGTGTTTTTCTCGCCTCTTGGGGTTGAATTTTGCTCTGTCCATTAGATCAAACACTCCTTCCCTGTTTGCTTTTCTTTGCCCTCGCAGTAGCCAAGCTTCCAGATCTGCATTTGTCTTGCAATTGCCAATGACTTACAACAACCAACATCAGCAACCGAAAACCTCAATAATCCTATTTGGAATCCAAAGCCCAGCTGGTGCCAATAAGTGTTCAATACACATCAAAAGAGAAGTAAACACATCTTTTATCACCGCTTTTCTTCCTGATAACTTTAGAGTGTGCAGCGAGTGGACTACCACTTTGATTCCACTTGATAATCAAAAGCGGCGAGTTATTTGTTTTCGGTCCTGTGGGTGCTCGTTGTCAAGAGTCAGCAAAATCCTTCAAAATCAGAAGACGAGAACAGCCAAACACAACTGACGGTCTTGTTCTTTTGGAACAATTCATTTGTTGAAATACAAGAAACAAAGCCACTCTCGGTATCCTTGTGGATGGGGCACAGTAGCGTGGAGCCACCAATTGAGACATGTAGCTCGTACCACCCACCTCGCATCCAACTCAACCCGCGGTCTGTTTTTTGTGAAAGTCTTGCTTTCTCGCGGTCCTGATTACTTAACGTTGGAGGCGTCTGGAGGATTCAGAAAAACACATTTGGCACTGGAAATCTTCTTTGGAGGTTTTCAACACGACAAATAGTAATTTATGTTTCTTTAATAGCCGCTCGACAGCAGTGGCAGGCCTGGAATGTAACAGTATACGCAAACTACCGGTCGTTTCCACCGTTTGGAGGGTTTATGCGACTGATCCGTAACCTGCAGGGTTATAAGTATGCCCACCTCAGATTCAGATCAAAGTACATCAACAGTGCAATGATAGGCATTATTAACAGCTCGTGTGTAGCCCCACCACAACACTAGGGGTTCCAAATTATCACCCGATAACGTGTGATAAAAGTCGCTTCACATCTACAGTGAAGCCAGCTCTAATCGAATTATGCCGGCAGACACTTCAAACGGAAATCCGCCACCGAAAGTCTCCGCTGGGAGAGCTCACAACTTACACGTCATTTTGACCATTTTTCATGGCCGAGTTTTCAACAGTTGTGATTGAGTTACGCAGAGGAACAGCTCGGCCGAGCAGAGCCAGATACCGGTAAAGAAAAACAGACACACGCACGAGGGTGAAGATTACACATGTTCGTCTCTGATGTGTTGTTTGTTGCTTTTCCTTGAAGTGGCTCTTTTACACAAATCCTGTACCTCATCAAGTCCTCGTATCTGCCTTGTGTCAAAATATTGACAATAATTGACAAAGTCACAAGCAGTGAATAGTTCCCAAGCTTCTTGTTCCATTGAACAGTGAGAAGTAGGGGATGAAGATTGAAGGCGCCTTCTTGAACAAAGAGCGGCGAGAAACAGTTCGCTCTCATCTCATTGTTCTCGATTGTTTAACGGGACTGGAACCTCATCACCTACCACTGCACAAGTGCAATTGAGACGGCGACACCGAAGTTGCTCATTATCCGAGTCGCAGACACTTCAAGTACCTGCAACCATTCGGGAGAGACAGTGTTCTGAAAACATTTCGTGCCTGCAAAAGAAAACGGCAGACGACTCTGTCTCTGTGATCATGGCCCATGCAGCTTGAAAGCTGAGGAAAATAAACCAACACAAAGTGACACCCACAAACGGGTGACCTTTTAAGGCCAATCGTCTTAACAGCTTTTCAGTGAAAATTCTCGCCTTGGGTGCTGAACATACACAGCTCGGTAACATTTACAGTAAATTACATTTAGTGCTGGGGATGGAAGTGGGGGCCCCAAATGAGGGAATGGCGTGGCCGGCAAAACACATCTGAATCCATTTGAGGCAGGTCTGAGGGATAATGTTAAAACAAAGACAATATTGTCTTTACTGAATGAGGAGCCATCGACCCGCAGCTGCACTTTTGCGATGACACGAGCATCACTTATCGCGCGCAGCTCTCCTCTGTTTCGGCAGCGCCCAAAGTCCAGCTTCACCAAGTCGAACACACGAAACTTCACCACCAGCATTGATATTTCTTTCAAAAACGTGAGGACTCAAAAAGTTCACGTCTTTTTTGTGTGCATCGGATATCTACAAAAACTGTTGGTAGTTTTGTCTATTGTTTCGTGTCTTCCTTTGTTTTCTTCACGTCATGACAAGTTGCAGTGCAAAAGCAGGAACCTGACGTGTCTTTCTATCTGCCACTCACGACCTTCGCATTTCCAAGTGACATGAATCTTGCTCAAAGTTTAAAATTTCTCAACCAGAAGGCAAAACTTTGATACAAAAGAGTCACCTCCAGGTTTTTTGCGTGTCATTTGAATTGAGTCAGAATCTTAAAAAGTAAGTTTTAATTAACTTCTAACTTGAGCCCTGACTGTACAAAGCGGAGGTCTCTGATTTCATTCCGAATGGGAATCTGAAACAATGACTTTTGTGACCCAAACGGGACGCCTCGGCAATCTGATTGACTTTAGAGTAGGTAGGAACAGCTCGTTTCAGTTTCACTTGTTTTGTGGAAAAGCTCCACGAGTGGAAATTTAAGACCCTATTCCCCGTGAAGGGAATATCATGTACCGCTGAATGCAACAAACGTGTTTCTTTTTCAAAAAGGCATCTCTCAAAGAGGGTTGAGGCATTCCAAAGCTGGGAGGCCTTTGTAAGTGGCAAGCTGCGTGAAAGGTTGTAAGTCGAAGCATTTCGTGTATCGCCTGCAGGAAGTTTCAACACGTTTTTCTCCGTAGCGACCCTGGCTTGTAATTCCCTCAGGAATTCTCTCAGCATCGAGCCCACACAGTTGCTGCAAATTTTTACACCTTATGTGTCAACAGCTCTACAATTTGTTCGCAATTTTCCCTAATTTTTGCCAATTAATCCACTGCTGGGCAGACATTTTCTGTAGTTCTGTGACTGATTGACACACGAAATTGCTGCACATCGCACGTCAGAAGCCGCTTGTAAAGTTTGTGTGCAACTGGAGAGGAGGGGGGTTCTTTCTTGCTGGTGAGTGACTTCTGTTTTTTCTTGTCTTGGAGAACAAGTTGAGAGTTTGGCTCAGACGAACTTGTTACTCTTCAGAAGCTGCAACAGCGACGCGCGAGTGTCTCTTGGGGCCATGTCAGATTGAACCACTCGACAGGATAAGTTCTTGAACTGCAGGATGAGTTCATTTCCTGCGCTTGGCAATTGATAGCACGACTCTTGTAAAAAGGGGCTATTTCGTCCTTTCTCTTCACGGTGCATGTGTCATACAGGGGCCATACTAAGTAGGTCGCCGCGGGAGAAAATTAGGGGGTAGGTAGCCTGTAATTTGCTGTTGTATGCCTCCGTGAGAGTCGCTACCCTTGTGTGTCCAAGTGAATGCTTTGTGGATTTAAACTGGGTAAATACACGTCAGTTACTCGTGATTATGGTATCATTTCTGAAGTTCAGCTGTGTCTGTATTGGTAAAAAAATTTGAATGTTATAATAAAACTGTGACCGAAAGCGTACGTAGGTGTATCCTGAAAGTAATTTGGTGCGAGAGCTTCAGAGCCTTTGTTGCGTGTGCCTGTCACCTGTGTTGTGGGTTTCAAACATTTCAAGCAATTATCGTGCCACCTTTTCCAGAAGCTCTCACATTTTTAGCACTTAAAGTTGCTGTTTTGGATCAAACTGTTTTTGTGATGATCATTCCGTCATACGTTTTGTTTTCTTTGTCTCGAAAACAATAGTTTGTCACAATAATTGTTGGGTGCAGTCAACAAGAATTCCACTTGACAGACAGAGCCCAAATTTACATCAACATTCACAGGAAAAAGTATCATAAAACTAGTTTTTCTTGCTGCCTGAAGTCTCACCTGTAAGGTGTTGTTAAAATATTGTTAGCAGCTGTTCGTTTGACAGAGGAATTCCACTTTCAGACTTTTCACGAAACGTGCAGAAAACATCGATCGTCATGACATAATTTTCGCAAAAGCACAAACTTTGGGAGACTGCTTGCTGTGCGCATGTCACCACGTGGGTTGAGTTGCTCACAGCTGAGCAAGTGTCACTGCAGACACTGGGGGTCTGATCAATGGATTCACAACAGAACACCCTCACTTGGATCTCTCCGTCGCAAGGCCACGCTGTTCGCAGAGCAGCATTCTTTCTTGAACGTGAGTCGTTTGGTAGCTTTGAAAGAAAACTCCTGTGCCCAGTCAAAAGTGGCTTTTTCACTTTGCAGCCCTTGTTGCACAGTCACAAACAGAAGTGGATTCAAATGAGTTGCTCTTACCTGCCAGACTTCGTGATGACCATCTCCGTCCCGAACCCGTGGAACTTCTCCCACAAATCTTTGGACTCCAACTCCACTTTGGGGTCGTCCTGCACCTCGCTGTCCGGAGGCTCGAGGGAGCGCAGCGGCCGCGGCATGTGCTGCGACATGAGCACATCTGCCGGCGTGAGCGGGGACCGGGCGACCGTCTGCTGCAACTTGGGCAGGATGGAGGCCGGCACCCCGGCGGCCGCAGCGTGGGCCGCGGCGAAGCCTGGGTGCAGCCCTGGGATGTACTGCGGCTGAGCGGCGAGTATGGACGACATGGAGTAGTCCGACGGGCGGTGGAGCAAGAACGGGTTGTAGGCCATGCTGGCGGCGGCTGCTGCTGCAGCGGCGGCGGCGGCCGAAGTGGACGGAGAGGCGGCGGTGCCGAGAGACGGGTGCGCGGGGTGTGAGTGCGGGCCTTCTCGGCGCAGAGAATCACAGATCATGCTGTGTCCTGCTCCGCGTGGGGCAGGCTCCTCAGTCTCTCCAAATCCAACACCTCCAGACGTTCTCTTTCTTTCTGTCACAGTTCACAATCCCAAATCCTGTGTTGAAGCGCTTTTCGCACCAGTTTGTTCTCGGTTCTTTGTTGCGCACTCGGCCCCAACTGACGTTGATCACTTAATTAGTCCCGTGCAGCATCTGAGTGTCAGTTGAGCAATGTCCGGGTGGACCACACCAGTTCCAGGCGCGGATTGACTTTCCTAAGCGTCTTCGCTCCACGATCCAGAATCGCGCGACTCGGATCAAGCTGCGGCGCGAACAACACAGCAGCAGCGCATGTTCACTCTGCACTGGTTTTTGTCGTAGATTGCAGTGATCAGACTCTAACTGTCAAGCAAAAGGATGCTTCTTTGCCACCCAGAGTCCGAGCCTGTAATGAGACGGAGACGGGGATTGGCGCAGAGCTGATGGGCTCTCACCAAGCCGAGTGAAACAGCAGCCACAGCGGCGCCAGACTCCCGGCGGTGTGGGCGGAGCCTCGCTCCCAGCACAATGGACTCAATACTTCACTTTGATCCCCTTCAATCGACGTCCACACTACATCAATAGCCTCGCCTGGTGTCCATTAATGGTCATTCGTGAGATACGCATCTCGGCAATGTCCTCCTAATTAGAATTTGGGCTTTGCGGTACGAGTAACGCACCAAGCCTCATTCCTTGGTGCGTGGCTCTCGCCTGAGTGAAGGCCTGAGTAGACTGTGGAAAGTCTGAAACAGAGCCAGAGTTTTACACTCAAAGCCTCTGAGCGAATTGGCAAGGGCGGACTAGTCGTCCTTCTAAATGTATTTTGCCGCAGAAATCGTGAAGAAAATAACCAAACGCGACTTTGGAATGAGAAGGGACACTCATCTGTTTCCGCCAGGTTCCGGCCCGCCTCTCTCAGCTCCCATTGGCCAATCAAGGTGTGAAATTTCTCGCACTTATGCGCGCAAAACGACGAGAGCTGCACTTTGGAAAGGGCCTGTTCGAGCTGCGATTTCACCCCCAAACACAAATGATACGTTCAAAATTGTCTCGCTAGAAGAGAAATCATCAAGCGTGGGTCAGGAAACAGCTATGGAAGGGTTGATGGCGTCAAAACATCACAGCAAACCGACCTTAAGGGGGCGAAACCCAATATTTTTGCTTCGACAGGAATCACTGTATCTTTATGCCCTGGGACAGTGGGCACCGAGAACATAGATAGAAATGTTCTGTTTACATGGCCGCACTAACTCTCGTGTAAGCTCACTCCAAAAGCCAACAAAACAATATTTACCGAGTTGTTATTCGGGGGCTTGACGGCTGCCGTACGAGACACGCAGGCGCCAGAGGTTTTATTGCAAAAATTTTAATACTTTTTGGTATGGAACTTCACGGTCAAGGGATCCCGGCTGACACAAGGAAATGGCGGCTTGGTTTATTTTTTTCTCACGTTGGATAATTTATCACACTCAGTCAACCTCACAAAATGACAGGCAAAGTTGTGTGAAAGAGATAAAGGCGGCAAAACCGAAACTTTCCCATAGCTTTTCGAACAATGTCATTTTGAACGTTTTGTTAGGCACAACGTGTAGACTCTATATTTCTGAGAAGCTTGAGGTTTCTGCCACACTGAAAATACTAGATCTATATCCTATGAAACCAGAACAACACGGCTCTGTTGGAAATAAGTTGGCTCGAAAAGTTGCACTTGAGGCTGCGATGCTGAGGATCGGAGGCGCGCTCAACATGCTCAAGACGCCGAAGCTGCGAGTCGAGCGACGGAGGCGCAGAAATCCGCGCCGAGCCGTGCTGCCACCAACGGAGAAATCGCCAAATGCAAAGCCAATTGCAAAGCTTGCGTCTTTCTGCTTGTTCAATCTCGGAGAGAAAATGTCACTTCTTTTGTTCTTCCACTGGCTCTTTTCCTTGGTTTGTGTGTTCTTCTTGTCACTACCATAGTACTTCTTCGTTCCTTGTGACAGAGTGAGGGAGGCCACCAAGAACTTTTTGTGTTACGCTCAGTTGCAGGCTCCAACCTCACTGGCTTTGTGAACAGATTTGGTGGGGCGCATTTCACTACTTTTTCAACAGAAGCTTCACAAACGGTTCGCGCCTTAACATCTTGCGCTTCTAACTTCGTGGCATGCAGTATGCTTTTAAACGGCTACTTCAAAGGCTTTTCACCTCGATGGCCACAGCTATCATTATCACTCGGGGTTGTCAGGCGCCCTGGTGGGAAAATTATCAGATCATTTTGTTGAGTGAACTTGGAGGAGTTTTTCAGTGTTACAAGTGTAGTCTTCATTACAAGACTTGACAAACAGCCCCGAGCTACAGGAGTGTGCTTCTGCTTGTTGGATGCCTTCTCAATTCAGTGTGGTCAACATACAAATATGAACACCTTTCTTCTTTTTGGAAAAGCAATTCCATTCAGTCTCGAAGCCATCAGCAGGAGTGTTGCGGAACAGGAGTGCAAATGTGATTTGTAAACGTTTTCTCAAAACGTTTTCACTCAGTACTCACAAAAGTTTGTTGAACGGCGCCCCACTCTTCAAGACATTCATCCTGCAATTTGTACGAAGATCCGCAAGTGCAAACAATCCAGCAAATTGGTGATTTGTTCATGTTTGATTTTTGATTTTTTGACATCAAAACGTGACAGATGTGCTTCCTACTTTTGCTCCTCCGCACACGGACTTCTACTGAAACACCCCCACACTCAGCACACACCTGAAGGCGCGCACAAACGTATTTCTCCCATTCTGATCGCTCAATCAGCCATGTGATTTACTGGCGCCAGCACAGATTTAACTTTGACGATATCAACATATTGAAGAGGACTTAAGGTCGCTTAACAATTGGCGAACTATTTGTTTGGTGGGCCTTCATGAAGACTGTCTCACACCTGAGGGCGGCTTAGATACACAATGATTACAGAGTGTACACTTGAAATGTCAAGAACTTCCTCACGTAACACAATGAAACTGTAGCTACTGTTCGTAATTACAGTTTTGTCACTGAATGTCGCGAGATTTCCGTGTACCGTCTTGTTGCAGGTTGTGATACAACAAAACCACATTTCTGCCTCTGGCAAAGTGTCTCAATGCGATCAGGAAGAAGGAACGTCGCACAGTCTTTGTGAATTTTGTGAGGCTCCAAGTGTTGGACGGTTGTTGCGAGCCGTTCAGTTGCGAGAGTTGCATTTCAAAAGTCCTGACAAGTTGAATGTGTCCAAAACAACAACCACATTTTTCTCGGGCTTTGTTTCTTGCTGATAAGCAGTACAAAGTGAGAATGATCAATTGATTGGTTTCAGTTGGGTGGCGCCAGCCAGAGTGTATTCAGAGGTTTATCGCATCGTGGTGTCAGACAGCAAACAGGGATTATTTACACATCAAGTGAAGGATTTGGCAAATCACTGGCTCACACTTGCAACGTGAATAGAGTTGCTCTTCACAAGATTTCAAAAATCTAATTCCTGAAGGTCCACTCCAGACATCGCTCCACCGCTTTTCAACGACTTTCAGAAACAAACCCAATTAGAAACATTTTGCAACCGACAAACTTTCAAATTGCGAGCGAAGGAATCCCTCAAAGAGCGATATCCAAAAAAATCAAGGGAGTAAGCCGCATCTTCAGAACAGAAGAATAACGATGTTTTTTCATGGTGTTTAATCTGTCCAGCCCTCGGGTGCATAATTCGGTCATTCCCGCTGTTTGACTCGGGCTCAACACCTCAGGCAGGTTGGAATGAGACGATGTGATTTGAAGTTTGAGACATCGTAAGTCGATGATCAATAGGAGGAGGTTTGTCAGGTGTCTTCTGAACAGTATGGAGGAGTATTGTGCACCACGAGGCCGCTCTTCTTCAACTCAATTTTTCACCATCAAAGGCGCCCTGAAGTGTGGTCCAAAAACACGGAACACACAACAGTCACAGAGTGTGTTTCAGTGTTTTGTAAATTGTTGCTTGGAAACATGGTCTTGTTCACTGAAATGATATTGTGGAGAAGAATTGGATTTTCAATGTTCAATTCAAGGTTTTCTGACCTCGGAAAACAACAACTATTCGGTCATCGCACGCAGGTTTCTTCAACATCACTGTAACGGGTGTCGAAGTTGGCGGCGGCGTGGACAACGCATTGAATACGTCCGTTCCTTTTCTAACGTGTTCCAATTGCCAGATCAGTGACACAGATACCATTTGGTTACTTGTCATTGGCTCTTAGCTTGGAAACCCTGGTTTGGTATCTGCGTCACCGATCTGGCAATCGGGACACCGCACGTGTGAAATTTAAGGCATGCTGAACCTCCCCAATGTTCTGGTCAGGGTTCTCCATAGGAAATCTGCTGTGCTCTATTTCATTGATTGGTCACTGCAGTGTTGTATTCTGGAGATCAGACCCTACCAGGGCCCAGAATCTATGAAAATGCATTGCCATACCAAGTGATTTGTAAGATATTTTACTTTGCAGGCAGATTTCCTCCAACAACAGGACAGGAATCCCACTGCATATTTTCAAAGACCCAAGCTCCAGCGTCCTCAAAGATGCACACTCCCTGGTGCTTGTAAATGTCTCGCAACAGTAGAACATGCCTTTTGTCCCTCTCTCAGGGACATTTGTGTTTTCTGCTGTGATCCACAAGGAGAAGGAAGAAATAAGTGTCAGAAGTGTCCAAATCGTTGCCGACAGCAGATCAGTTTGAGGTGCGTGAATTTCCAACGGTTGTGAAACTGGAACTCAGTTCTGAATGGCTGTGTCTGAGCGCAGTGCACGGGAAGAATCCACACAACCTTTGTTTCTTTTGAGTGGAGCACAGTTGGTACCTGATAGGATTTTTGCGTGTCAAAAGCCATTAAGCAAGCGTAATTCTGACGCTTTAAGGTGACATATGTAGCCAAAGTTCCAAGATGAATTCTTCCATTTTGTGCAGGCTTAGCCGTTTCAGAGGGGAAATGGTATCATGATCCGGGAGTTAAGATCTCCGCGTCCACACGAACATCTTCTGGACATCTTCTGGTCCGGTACAAGACCCCAAGATGAACATTCTGTCCGTTTGGGCGGTCGGCTTTCCAACTTCTTAGTTTGGCTCTTGCACACAAAGCGCTCTTATCCAGATGCATGTTTCCCTGCATTTGCTGCGGCGAACAGACGGAATTGCGGATGGATCCATACCAGTGCTTCTTCTGAAGGTGGTGGCTTTGGTTTCTTCATGCCAGGTTGTAACGCAAATCCAGTTGCAATCGATAGGTCTATTCAAACAAAGCCCACCGGTATCACAGCGGACAGGTACAGTTTGCTACCTTAGCAAACCAGCCTCAGCTTTCTGGCAGCTCAACGGCCGTGTCTACGCGTACAAAGGCGTGAAAATTACTCCAGCATTAATGTCCTTAATCCATGCAATTGAGACATTACCAGCCTGGTGCATCGCCAAATATTGACACGACTTTTCAATATGTCAAACTGCTCAGAAATGATATACACAAACACACCAAACAACTGCTTTGTTGCGAAAAGCGAAAATGACAGGTTGACAATGACATTACAAATGTTTGTTGGAACGGAATGTCGTTTTTGTTCAAACGTACCATGAAACTTTGTTCTCACGGGGTGAAGAGTGCGATCCATGAAACACAACTGCTCAAGCTCTGGAAGCTCAACAGTAGTGTGTGTGTGTGTGTGTGTGTGTGTGTGTTTACGTGTCTGTGCGTGTGTAAGTGATATGGTCATCTGGAAGTCTGGCTGAAACTTCTGACTTCAGAGCAGCTTTCACTTCTTCCGAATAATGAAGCCAGGCAAACCCAGGCTCAAGGAAGAAGTGACGTTTTGAAACAAAAAAGGTATGCTGGGATTCTTTGGGATGACTCATGATCCAGCCAGACCTCCCAAATTCTCCCACTTTGCCATTGTGCGAGAGAAAGGTAAAGATCATTAAAATTGACCACAAGCCGAGTCGCACTGAATAATGAAACAGCTCAACTTTGCAGAATGCCAGCCTACGCAGTACGTTGGTTTTATCCCTCCCTTAATGGCAAGACATCATGCCATAATAAAGGCCAAAGCACATATTGGTTTTAGTACCAAACACTGAAGGTGTTTCTTCATTGTGCCTATGACCATAATCACTGGCACCAACGAACTTCGTCGATAAACAGGCTCCAAATTAACATTGGTAACTGCTGCTTTGCATGGAGTCCCCACATCAAGTGGCTCGGGTGACTCGGCTGGCTGTGTGCGCTCAAATATTGGAACTAAAGCTGTGCCAAAATAGTAGTAATAATCATTAACTTTTTGTTTACCTGTTCCTTTGCCGCTTTCAGTGTTGACCTGTTCCGGCAGCGAAAGTCACCAGAACGGAGCAGACTGTGTGAACCTGCAGACCATAGCAAAGCCAGAAACAACTTCACAAGGTAAAGCAAGCTCGAGCTGTGAGTTTGGAGCTGGAGACGCGCCTCTGCAGGCAGCGCTTCCACGAGGCAGTGACGGCGCTCAGGTTCTCTGGGGTTGATCAGCACAGGTGAAGGTGCTGATCGTAAAGAACGACATCACATGTGAAAAGAAAGCTGCCGTTTTGGTCTGTCCGGTTCTCAGTTACCCACAATCAAACATTGTTGCTCGACGAAAACACCTTTGTGGAGGCCTGATTTCAGTGTGTTGCGTCTCTAAAATGGGAGGAACTGAAACAACTGCTCAGGTTGGCACATTATGTACTGCGCCCCATGAATTTTCCTGGTGGATCTGACAGCTTTGACTTTTTAACATCCCACACATCCCCTTCCTCAACCCAACAACAGTTCTCTCGCGAAAACGTAACGCGTTTTTGGTCTTCAGGTTCACGGCAGGTGGACCTTGCAGAAAGGTTGATCAATGTCGATTGATTGTCAAACTAGACCGACAGACACGTGCATGATGTTCATCCTGTTTGAGAAGCCTTTGGCCTGGTGAACGCTGGAACGACCCGTCTTGCCTGGATCATGGAGTGTCACTGGACTTGCACATTAAATGTGAAAGCGCTCGCCTCATGTCGCATTTGCCTCTATTATTTCTAGCAGAATTGCTGGAAGTCTCTGATATGGGCGGGCTGCACAACAGTGGAAAAGCCACTGAGAATAGATTGGATGTGACAGTACTCTATTGTCCGTGCGGATCATCACAGGCATCGAGAAGCAGCAAGAGGGGCTTTACTGGTTCACTGAAGGTTGGGACCCGATAGCATTGCCAGCTCCTCACAGTTCAATTACCGCAGCAATGGATCGCGAAGTCTTTGTGCCAACATTCGGGACGAAGATGTGATCTGAAATTGGCTTCTTGGAGACATTGTGTGATAGATGACACTGTACGTTTCAGATATCATTAAAAGTCCCCGCATTGATACTTTGATCTGTGTAAATAGAAAATAGGTTGATTTATTTTGCCTTCTTAATTGAATTGAAATCCTCGAAAGTTTCATAAACTTCCCCTTTGCTCAGGCAAAGAACTAACAGCAAAAGAAAGCCTATTCAGTTGGGTTTCCAGTCTTCATATTTGAAGCTGTGCAGATAAGCTTTTGCAAAGAAGTCAAGAGCAGTTCTTTTGATCAAAACTGTCTCACAGAAAGACAGTCCTCGATGTATTCAAATAGAAGGATGAGAGAAGCGCGTTTCAATCCGTTATTGCCACTTAGGGTGTAATAATGTCACTTTGAGGACTTTCATCCCGTCTTTTCTCCCGCTGTAAACAAAGAAGGAGTCTCGGATATGATATTCAAATTTGATGCTGTGATCATCGAGAACTTGCCTGGAAATGCAAACAGTCGTTCCCTTGGAAGTGAGACAGCTTGCAAAGAGGTGTCAAATTAGCTTCGTTACAGTTGGGGAAGCAAGAACATAACGCAGTGAATGCCAAAGCAAGGCAAGGAAAAAAGACAGATATGCAAAAATGTGAAGACAGAGGTGCCTAGAATAAAGATCCCTCGTGGGTGATACAGGTTCTGTTCTGATTTGCCTCCACCTACATGTAGTGTTTGCTTTTTTGTTTTCTTCACAGATTTGTAGTGTTTGCTTTTTTGTTTTCTTCACAGATTTCCTTGCTTATTTTTTACGAGTTCAAGTCATAGGCTCACAATTGTCACAATGGTGCGACACTTGATTTGTTTGTTTCCCACACAGGAGCACAACAACAGACGTTCAACGCGAACACAGATTCATCAGAAAAAAAGCTGTGGTCCCCTGGGTCTCGCAATGTAACAGTTGGCACAACTCCACTGTTGGTTCATCACGCAATTTTCTGTGAATAAAACACGTGAAAGTGTCTGTCAAAGGTGTGAAGGGTAACTCCTGATGTTGCTGGCACCAGCACATGGCTCTGATGATCAAATATGAATGGATTTTGTTTTATCGATGAGGCGTTGTCAGCCACTTCTGATTCCAGTGATAACGTATTGACCGTGACAGACCAATAACTCAGGTCTACTCAGCGTCATTTTGCCTGCAAAGGACTTTGTGTTGCAGACAAGGTTGCAGGTAATGCAGACAGGCCAAAAGATTGTTGCAGATTTCTACGTGCCGCGAAAATAACTGAAACAACGGTGTCCATCCATCTGTCCATCTTCCCCAAAACTCAGGAAATGAGGTTCATAACAAACGTTGTGTGCTGTAGAGCCATCAGAAATGAAAAATCAAATCCATGGCGTGTGAGAAGTCAGGTGAGTTTCAATGAAAGCCCAGCTGTGTAGTAGAATGAGATTCTGCTGAGGATCGGATCAGCTGAAGACCGTCCTTCAGTGGGGATCCTTGAACAGCTCAATTTCAGGTATGGCTTTCACCCCAGCCGATCAGGTGTGCCTCAAGCCTGTTTTCCGGGGCTCACCCTTGGCGAAGTGGAAGGCCTCGTCAATACCGGTTGATGAAAGTTATCTGCAAGACCACGTTCAACAGTCCCAGTCAGAATGACTCGAAAGACCTCGCTGTCCTGGTTTTACTTGGTGCGGATTCATTAAAATATCTTGGAAGTGATATACAACGACGGGACAGCACAAATGAGTATTTCCCAATCGAGTCGATAGCTTTTAGCTCCATGAGGTGGGCAGTTTGCCGACTCTTGCTGAGGATGGCATGACTGAGGCCCGAGAAGACTGCCAGAGATCAATACGGTTGCAATAGAAAAGGTGTGAAGCGTTACACTGTTCGCAGCCTTGTTGCCGCGCAAATAACCTGGTGTACACTTGATTGGTCTGACAGCTTGCATGATTCTCACAAACCAATAGTGAATTAATGTGTAAAAAAAAATGACTACCCACAGCGTCAGGTTTTGCCCCAAGACAAACTGGTGCACCAACTCAGCAGTCCTTGACTGCAACCCGAAGTTTGGGAGCAAAAGACGTGCGAGCGTCAAGGCAACAGGGAACTTCAGGGATCTTTCAGGACGATTTTCTCCTCGGCCGTTGCTGTTTTGACTGCTGCACTCAGTGCGGTGCCCTGTGTCTTATCTCGAGTTCAAATCGCAATACGAGGAATTTTCCAGTTGAAAAACTAAGCTGTGATTTTCACAGTTGGACTCGACTTCCTCGAGATGTACTTCTCACAATTTTGCAATGCTTTATTACTTCCATAGGCAAGTGTTAGACGATAACCTGAAGGTGAGTGGAAACTCAAAAACACGATCGCTTTAAATTGCACATCTATTCAGAGTGTAAGTCCCTCTGACAGATGAAATTTGACATGTCGGAAAAGCCCCACTGTCGGCCCCTTGCAGTTTTGTCGCCTGCTTCTTCTTTGATGTCTATTAGAAGTTTGAACCCTGAACTGATGAAATCTTAGGCAAAGTGAATTTGAAATACAGTTGATTAAAGTATAACGTGATAGCGCAGCCAAGGACGGGGATTTTTCTATTGAGTCTCAACGGCAGTCAACGTGGATTATTCTCTCTGAAATGAACTTGATAGCGGAACAAGACACCTTCAGGTGGAATGAAAGACTGCTGTACTGCGCCACAGCATGCAACACTAGTGAGATCCATCGTGTCTTTCGCCAAAGAGAAGCGGAATCGGTGATCAGTTTGCTTTTCCTGTGTCAATCTCGGTTTTCTGCCAGGAACAGGTTGGATGTGCGCCACGTGGAGGAAATGCCAGATTGTCACCATTCAGTGTGGACACTTCCGAATCATTTCACCCAATTGATTTTGGGGCTCAGTATCTTCTTTTTGAAAATTCCCTTAAAATTATGCATTTAATGAGCATTGTGGTACCCATCGCAACGATACAAAGGCATACCTGTGCGCCAGCAAAATAAGAATAAATTTGAAATGACATACACTCCTGAAATGTCATGGCCTTTCACACTGCAAAGTGCCCAACCAGGCACAAAAGGTGGAAATAATTGCTAACCACCGCTATTGCAGTTCCAAGTTACACATGAGCCGCGATTAGTTCAAGAACCATGAAATAATCAGATAAGCATCTGCGAGAGACAAATTTTCTTCAAATATGGTATGATTTCTATTCTTTCGCCATTGATTTTGCCTTTACACTGGTGAGCCAAGTGTCTTTGTACTACAAAAGCGAAGGCTTCAATGGACACACTGAGTTAATAGGAGAGTGAGTGGAGGGAACTGAAGCATACTCATCGGTAATTGCGGGTTTAGGACTCGACCTACCACAGAGATAGAGGTGTGCTGCAAGCTTCCAAGTCGCGCGATACAAAAAGAAAACTGGTGTCTCACACTTTTGAAATTCAAGTACTCGTCTGTGCGCTCGTTTCATCGTATCTGGGAGAAAGTTGGCCGGCTCACCGTTGCAGTTTGCAGTTTGAACACCAATCAACAAGGAATCAGAACAACTGCTGTCCAGCCCAGAAGCTGTTTTGTTGTGTCCATTGACCAATCACCCATTCTCTGTGCCAATCAACGCAAAACTTCAAATTGAAACAGCCACAAGTTTGCAAAAGCCGAACACAGCCAGGAAGCAACGGAATTGTAGAAATACAGCCAATATATCCGATAATTACATCCAACTTGTCAGCAACCGTGAAGTTCAGTTGTCAATCCAAACAGGTAACGTGATGTTTCTTACGCGTGTTTGTGTAAGGCAGGTTAAATTAACCATACTCTGCATCAAGAAAGAACACAAACAAACGTGCACACCTCCGGGTTACACCGGTTCTTGTCGGAGTCCTCTCAGAGCAAATTATGCAATTGGTTCTCTTTTGTGCTTCCTTCGTGTTCTCCTGTCAGACAGGAAGGTCTGGAACTCTGCCAATCTCAGACACGTCCTTCTGTGAACAACCTGGCTCAAACTGCTGAAAAAAAATAGCTCCATGGAGCTCGCGGTGATTTGAGGAAATTTCACTTGCTCTGATTTGGCTTGCTCTGATTTGGCTTGCTCTGATTTGCCTTGCTCTGATTTGGCTCA
>JAAUXT010019643.1_pt1 | contig 45686 bp, 49 predicted proteins | sample 7278171 | NCBI WGS metagenome assembly JAAUXT01 (sample SAMN14350112, study PRJNA611818) | marine sediment metagenome | isolation source: surface marine sediment (1.8m) | place: French Polynesia: Moorea | collected 2018-08
AAAATGCCATTCATAAGAAGACAACACTGTCCATACTGAAAAACTAACGTGATGTACGCATCGCACACAGATAAAATTGTGAAATATGAACACTTGCATGTTACAATATATGTTCATTTCATGTTCAAATACAAGTTCTGATGCCAGTTTGTTTCTGAAACACCATGGTTAAGGTACAATGGTCGCTAATACATCAAAAAAAGCAATTTCTTGTCTGGGCCCTTTTGAACTGGGTATCCGCGGACTTGCTTATTTGTATGTGCACTTGTCGACGGACCACCTTGCAAGGTTGATAGAAGCATGTTCAACCTACATTACTCAAAACGCCAATCTGCCGTTGAAAATTAAGTCGAACAGGCTCCCATGCACGCAGAAGGGACAATTTTCTGGTGCGGATACGCTCGTACTCACAATGGCCATGGCCACCACCATATGCATATGGTCAGATGACGTGTGTCTCACGTGACGTCCACAGTTTGTTCTTGTCCTTGGTTCTTCATGAAAAGCAACTCCATAGTGCTGCTGCTGTCGTTTTGCGGTAGTCTCACAACGAAGAGAGCTCCTCTCGTATAGTTTTCCCACAGCATGCGGTGATGCGGTGTGGATCTCACTCTGTCAGGTGGATATGTTCGCTTGTCAGGGAAGAAAATCGTTCGATTTCTCGTGAAATCGGGTAATTTTACAATGTTGTCCTCTGAGTCCTATGGTTGAAACGCACTTTGTGTAACCGAACCGGAGTGCGTGACCATCGCGTCAACGTCATCGGCTTTCATTCTTTCACAGCGTGGACGTTGCCTGTATCTTACACTCTGGCTGTGATGAGTCTGGTCATTTTCTCGGGAGAGGAGGAAGTTAATTCGAAGGTTACAAGGCAATTGCCACCAGAATCACGCAACGCGTCCGCGTGGTGCCAGCAGTCTATGATCACAACCCGAGAATCCACTCTCTGTGAATCTGCGCTCCAAAGCAGCAACTTGTGACACGCAATCGGGAGCACGGTCGTGCAAATCCGCTTCGTTTTGTTCACCCTGATACTCTGATTACATGTGCGCATTGGACCTGTACCAGTAGTCCCCACCCTGACCCAAAAAACATCCAATGAGCCTCGGGAAGGTGGGGAGGTGGGTCACCGACTGAGACTGTGCAAGTTCTCCCCTCCGCTTCGCCTTCCCATGGACCTCGATATTGCATGTGCAACTGACACAGTTCTCGCTTGTAATCAAGGCCTTTAGAATAAAGCGAACGAAGCTTTAATAACGCTTGACCATGTTGTGCAAACGATGGCACCAGTATTGCGAAATTTCCACCCAAACATAATCCCGACAAACACTGAAATCACCCGGTCACGACCTGTCCGTTTTGGTCAGTTCACGTCTTGGAGATACGACTAGTGACTGTCCATTCCAGACGTAATCGGTACCGCACATCTCCAAGCCACTCTCGTTGTCCGAAGGACTGTTCGTGTCCATGGATTAAAGCCAGCCCGACAGAAACAAATATTGCATTGTCGGAATGATACGAGGCCCGTCAATTAAGAAACCGTTTTTCATCCGGTATGACAACAGGATTGCTCACATGATCACCAAAACTGCACAGGCATAAGACCAATCACCCCATCAGCTTGCAAGTAAATTGTCAAATATTTTAGAATTTGCTTTCATAGTTTATTTTAAGTCCAAAATTGACTGGTTTTCCGTATATAGCTATTAACTGTTAATAGTCAATAGGCTAAATTCAGTGCAACTCAGTGCATAATCAATAGTCACAAGTAAATGAAACTATTTTTTTGTTAAATCATTGAATCCACAGGGAAAACCAAATTTGACCAAAAATTGTTTCAAAATAAAGTTATGCTAGTCAAGATTGTACACAAAACTTTTCAGGGTAATCCATGAAGGTTTTGGGGTCCTACCGGATGAAAAACGGTTTCATAATTGACGGGCCTCGTACATTTCTTATAGTTCATATTTGCGTGTTTACCAAGGCTGGTCAAGTGTCAAACTTGCAAAGCAGGATGTCGAGGGTGATTCATCATTCTCCTGGAGTTCATACTATTTGGTCTCCTCTGCAAAAAGAACAGCTTGCGCGATCTGATTTGATTTGTCACTCAGCCTGGGAACTGATTACATTTTCAAGCAAGGTTTTCTACACGAAATTGGTGCTTGAACAAACGCAGACCTGTGACCTTAAAGCGAAGCTCCACCAGCGGAAGACAAACCAATTTGCCAGCATTACCCTCCTGGTTCATCAAGAAAAAGTTGCACAAAACCACCAATAATGTTCCATTGTGCAATCGGCTACAGCGGCCCTGCTTTGATTTCACTCCACTTTCAAAACGACGCAATTGGGACAGATACGAGTGTCGAATCTTCAGCCACATCAAGGTTTCATGTTTGCGTCGCTGTTTGCCGTGCCCGAGAGCCGCGATCATGGAGAGTGTCATGGTGATTTGTGATTCACACTGGATAAAGCCAAAACTTTTCAGAGTCCTCTGTGCAGATGAATCTTTTGCAAGACCAGAAGAACAAAATGGTGACCGTGCCTGTTCGGCCAGCCGATCTCAGCCTGCATGCATGGTTTCAACCTGGGCCAATCTCAAACAGGTTTTCAGCAGCGAGTGCCAAGTTTGAGACCGAACTGCATGTATGCTGGCTTCAAAGTTCGGCTCACAAGAGTTGCGTGCTTCCAAGACTTGCTCTGACTGACTTGAAAACCAGTGGAACTCTGCTGAACTTCATTTGGAATCTGTGTCGTGTTCGGGTAAATTTGATGCTTCAAAGCAAAACGAGCATTTGAATGCGTGTCATGATCATTCCCTGCCCAACATGTCAGCAACCTGCATGTCAGCTGATGACACTCCATGCTGTGCAACTTGTTTCCATGGCTGTGCGTCGGAGAGCAAACCATGGCAACAGCAAATGGCGATGGCAATTGCAACGAGACTCGATGCATATCGGAGGGATAAATTCAGAAGGGAAGCAGAAAATCCGTTTTTGTGACTGACAGGCTGGTCCGAAAACAAGGTGCTTAGTTCCGGAGGCGCTGATAAACATGAGCCTCACCCATCGTAATTTGCGTGTTGTTTCTCGAAATGAAGAGCGTGAAAGCCATTTGGAATCCCTTGTGGTGCGTAGAACTGTAATTAGACTGCTGGGAGAGGCAGAGCCTCACAGAATGGTCGGCAACTTAACGGCGTGGACAGTGCATAAAGTGCACTTGGCATTCTTGCTTTGCCAGAATGTCAGAATTTTGGGCTCAAGATCAATCCCACAACGGTGAACCAATGCTCCTCATTGGTCACATCCAGCAGCTGCTGAGAGGATTTTTGAAAGAAGCTGGAAGGGTCAGGGGAAATGGAGCCGGAGAGATGAGACCAGTCTGACCTCAAAATGGGTGACGATCTCATTCCACAACGATAACAAAATGAAAGAATCAAAAAGGACTTTTGTTTGTCACACACCGGTAGCGTGCACGTACGAGGTCCGTCCAGGAAGAAATTGGTTCTTTTTTTCTGAAGTCGACAAAACAGTTGGTGTGGTGAATCTGGCCCCACCATTTGGTGTGGTGAATCTGGCCCCACCAGTTGGTGTGGTGAATCTGGCCTCACTTGTTAAATTTGTGTGGTGGATTTGGCCCCACCAGTTAGAGTGGTGTAGCCAGCAGTCAAGTTTGCGAACACTGAGAAGCGGGAAATTTGTGGATGAACCATATACACAACTTTAATTCTGCTGTGTCAAGTTTTCAGTCGGGGTAGGTCTCCCTCGGCGAAATCTTAGTTGCCCTTTGAGGAGCTCTCAGCCGCGAAATCGGCAAAACAACTGATTGACCAAGTGTCAGCTAATCCGTTGGGCAGGTTTCAATTTGTAGCACTCGAGTCAACTGTCGATGCACAACGAATCTCCAAGGCAGCGGTGGTACTTCCCTGCCAAAGAGAAAACAGGACCTTTGACTTTTTGTTCATTTGTCCGCGCAGGGTTGACAGCCTGCACATGGAGGCCCAAGTAAGTTTTCGTCTTTTTTCAAGGGCGAGGAGGAGGTGAGCCTGAACAGGATCATCCTCTTTTTTGTGTTCGAAATGAGGTTTTCCCAAATTTCTTCACTGACAAAACAAATACAAACCAAATCACGTTATGATTCACCAGGACATATTGTTGGCGAAATTCAGTGCCACGAAACACAAGTATTTGCTCCGAAAGAAAAGTCTTGATCTTCGCACTCTGAAGCAGTTGGTTCGTTGCAGGTGAAGCGGCTCGAACAGACAGGACGCGCGGATTTTGCAAGCGAAGTTGTCCCTGCCACAGATGAGGGGGAGAGAGTTCATCATCTCAACTTCCCTCGTTCCCTCCATGCAATCTCAGAAACGATCAAGGCCTCATAGATCTAGTTCGTGGTTTGTCTCTAACCAAGGGAGTTGTGGAGCAGTCGTGCAGAAAGAGATGCTCAACTAAAAACTGCAGCGAGACGCACTGGCGGCATCGGATCTTGCTCTCCATCTCTGATGTAAGAGGATTCTCAGATAAAAGTTTCTCCCGGAGACTTGTCTCCATTCGTTATCTGGATTGATTCCTGGCGTGCCACCCATGGAGCGACAGCTTTGTCCCGTTCAGCGTCTTCAGAGAGGATTTGGGTTCCTGTGGTAGACAATTATCAAGGTGAGTGCAATGGTTTGTCACATTATTTATTCTTGAAAGACATTGTACGGGTGTGGTTCGTGAACGGCCAAAGCTGACAAAACGTTCGCAGTGTACTCGTACCTAAACAACGCTTGGAATATCAAAACTCGGACAACGTTTTGCTTTTTGTATCCATCTTTTTCTCTTCGTGTTTGCAAACATAGTACGGTAAATTGGGTTGGGTGTGTTCTGCTGCACAAACATCTCAGCGGGAAGAACAGCACCCGTCCAACAAAGTCAAAGAAGATATTTTGTGTGGTGTCATTGCATGACAGAATCAGCATGGCCTTTTACCTGTCGGGAATGGAATTGGTTTTACGATTATGGCACTTGTTCCGTGCATGCCTCTTCGCAATTATTCAGGAGCTCAGGCCTGCCAAGAAACTGTGAACGACTTGCTGTTTTGCGTCGCCATGCATCCACTGAACAACTACAGATTACTCAGAGCCGCAAAATCTGATTGCTATACGCAGACACCGAAAATTGGGGCGGTTTCCAATCAAAGAACGTTTGAACGTTTAAAGTGTGTTTGGCTGGGGGAGGGTTGTCCATGAAAATATGATATTTTTGAAATCTCTGGTTTGTGCAAGGTCAGGTTTTCCTTTTTCACTGACAGCTCAGAGGCAAACTGCTGGTGACATGAATGTTTCTGGAAACATGTGCAGGAAACATGCGCATTCCCTGTTGAGAAAGATTGGAGCAAAGCCACTGGACTTTTGGCACCATCAGTGGTCCCATAAAATGAATGCCTAACTTACATCAATGTGACACCTTCCGAGCACACATTTTAGCAGTACTTATTATGTGAGAAAGCATTCACAGCTTGCTTGTTTCCCTCTCTCGGCCCTGGGCAACAGGCACCCAGGTTCCTCCGGCGAATCGGAATTGAATCAAACTTGATTTTTCCCACACGAGTAAACCTACTTGTACTTGCACGAGACAATCCGAATCCTTTATTCCTGGGAAAAGAACGGGTTTCTCCGAAGTGCACATCATCATTGTCAACAAAAACTGCGAAGTGTGCAAAACTCTGGAGAATTCTCGCATCTGAAATGTGTACAGTTTTTGAAACATTTGATTGCAATATCCATGAGTGCTGCTGGTCAGAGAATGGCCACAGGTTGTGGCGAGGAGAATAGGACGTGGTGTCCAATCCCATTTTCGAGCATTTTGAGGCTTTTTCACGTGCGATTCCATACCCTACCTGTCCCGGAATGGCACAAAGTGAAATGGATCGTTTCCAGGCCTCCTGGTTTTCAATACAATCTTCTAGCCCTTGCGGAAAGTGCTCGCAAATCAAACTGAATCCTTATTGGATGGACACGGCGTAATTGCGGACCCTGCGCTCCACAAGGGTCGCACAAACTTTGGGCAAGGAACGTTGCCAATCTTGCGACGAAGTCATTATCTTTATTGCCACATAAATGTTCTGGAAGATATAGTTATTGTGGACTACACAACCCTTCCTTTGGGCGGGAGGGGGGGTCGGAACAAGAAGTTAAGATGGGGTTAGAAGAGTACAATCAAGCTTCAGAAAGCGGTTTGTAGTAAGTCGGAGATTTGTGTGTGGTGAACACGTAGCACGTTCTGTGGCCATTTCCACCAGATTTGGTGTTTGTGTGAGGGAACAATGGGGTGTCCTTAGTGCGGCGTGAAAGGCATTAGAGAGCAGTCAAACAGCTGTGGTGCGCACTCACTGAATGACTCCGTATTCCGAGGAAGCACCGGCAGGACAGATCCCATTGAATGTGTTTGCTGAGGCTTTGAATGCAGAGCAACGTCGTTCCACCGTGATCGGAAAATAAACGACGGTCTTCACACAAGAAGTGACACCGTCTTCCTCTTCTGCTTTCCTTCGCATCTCCATAACTTTGCATTTCGTGTACTTTTGCTCTTGAGAGCTTCCATTAGTTCCTGATAGGCCCCTGAAGTGACCGACCAAGTAAATCAAAAAGGTAGTGTAAATAATAAATCACATAAAATGGGACGTGCGAAACAGGCAGATTAATAATTGAGCAGCCATTGCGCGATCGTGATGTCCTGTCTGGACCACAAAACCAGCATCAAAGTCAATCACTGGTTCAGGTCAGTTGCGGTTCAGACACACGGTGAAGCTGAGCCAACATGCAGGCGCATGCGGTGACAATTCTTATTTCGTTTCATCGACGAAACTCTGGACTGTCAACAGTTAGTTGTGGAAAAATGGTTTCTAAGTTTAGCTTTGCATTTCTTATTCACGCAGACTTTGATGCAGGAATGGTGTCTTCAGAAAGTGTCTGCAGAAAGCTTCGTCTTTATCCCTCTCTATAGCTGGTGAGGACAAAACCCTCATTAATAACATTTAACTTCCATTTCCACTTGTGCATTAGCAGAACCTCAGCTCAGTCTGCTGACGGCACGTAAGAAAATCCTCGGATTCTGTGTTCCATTGTGTCCACAAGTTTCTTCTGTCAAGCTTCGACTGTTGAAGTCTTCCGTCGGTTCTGGGATGAGGGTAAGGATTTTGTGAAAGCGACGTCGGACGAGACGGCGTGATGTGAATTGTGTTCAACAACAAAAGCATTGACCTTCTCAGTTTGCTCAAAGTTTTCGTTGTCTTTGATTCTGCAATGGATTCACCCGATAAATTTTGTGAAATCACAAGGCCTTTTATATCATTCTCAATTGAGGGACTGAGACATCTGTCTCTGTTTCGTGTGTTTGTCAATTACTGTATCGCTCTTGGGTGCTTGCCGCGCCATTGAAACAACAATTACGAGTAACAAACCGATTCGTTTTGCCCTTCTCTGACATTGGTCGTGATATTTCGAAGAAAATTCCTGTATCTTGCTGGGAAAATTGTGAGAGACGTTTTTGGTGGAATGCTAAACGTGTAACAGATACCACTTATCTTCTCACCTGAGCGATCCTTGTGCTTCTGTACCGATTTCTAACTCACGCAACACAGAACATATGGAAACTCAATTACCCATGAACTTTGACACTGTTATGGTTTGAACTTTTTATCCGCCCAATCGGGAGCAGTAACGCACACAACATAAATGCAGGAGTGCCTCGTCTTCAACGGTTTCAGGATCGGGCTGGCGAGCCAAATCCTGACCCGAAGGTCCAGCAAGGCGACTTGAAAGAAATTGTATCAAAGAGTACCTGTTGTACGAAACAGGGAGTTGGGGATGCCTCCTTGGATCCGTTAGAGCTCTGTAACTTTTTCATTTCGAGGTTGTACGCCCAGGCCACCCACGAGAGCGTCTTTCAGGACGGCGTGAGCATGCGAAACCGCCCCAGTCGCACAGCCCATCAGCGCCTGGACACAAGCCGCCACGGAGAGCTGACTTCTTGCAATCTCTGCTCTGGCAGAAGTTGTCAGTAATGAGCATCTCGAGGCTTTTTTGTCCGGATAAAAGGTGAAACACCCTGAGCACTGCGGTGAAGTCGTGCGCATACAAATGGGTGAAAGCTCAAAAAGAACCATGAAGGTGTCACGCTGCGAATGTCCCAACTCACGAGGCTAATCACTCGTTCTCCCCTTTCAGTTTCCCCAACTTTCTGCTTGATCGCATGTCGAGACAAAGTCAATAGAAGGTGCAGCTTCTGTGTTTTTGTAATCTGGGGAAAAGCGGAACAAAGATCAGGGACCGGTGTCCAACATGGTCCCAAAATTCCTTCTGTGGTGGTTGTTGGATTTCGGAAACGGCACTGTGTTGAATTTATTGCTTGACTAAATCGCCTTATCGAATTGGTACATGATGACCAAATGCTGGAATTATTCAAAATATTCCCTGGCTCCAAATACTAAAATCCCCTTTTCATCTCCATTCAGACTTTCCGGGGCAAATCACGTGGAAATAAGACCATTAAATCCCCATTGGTTTCCGATAAATGCGCTTTTACAGCCACAATCAGTCTTTCATAATGGCGAGTTGTATCTTGGCCCAGCCTGTTTCATGTTCGCAGATAGGGACCGTAGTTCCTGAACAATAGGATTGGGCAGATCAATCGCGGCGCTCGGTGTTCAGAATATCAAGGAGCCACTAGTCTCCAGGTGTGCGCACTGCAGACGGCAGATCATCGCTGATGGGTTTGACTTGTCAAGAAGTCCAGTGGTGAAGTGTACAGATCACCAGCTTGAGACTGCGGAGCTGCACCACATGCAATCGAGAACGACCCCTCAACAAGAGTCTGGTCTGGTGTGACAGTGGCGAGTTTCAGCACAACAAGGCTCTCCGTGCAGTGCCTCTGTGGCCGGATCGGTGACACAAATTTTAAGGTGACTTCCTTTGGCTGTTCATCACCGTTCAAATATGTCCCATGACCAGAGAAGCGGGTTTCGTTTTTGGCCTCACACCAGAAACGTTCATGTCATTGAAAACAAATTCCAAAGGTTCGAGAAACGCAAATTTGACCTCAACCTGACAAACGTCTCCACTTTCTACCAATCTTCTTTCGAGTTTCCTGCATTGGGTACAAGCGATGTGTTCGAAATGAAGATGGCCAACGAAGTTTCAGACTGAAATTTTGGCTTCCCTCCCATGCACATGCAGAGTGCGGTCCATGACACAGCATTCCATGACACATGTGCCTCACCAGATGCTGGGAACGAGGTGCTTCTACCCCAAGGGGAACCAAGCCCTGCCTCAAACACAGCCATGATTTCGAGACTGGTGACAGCTTGATGTGGCTGTCTGACCGCTTTTGCAAGCTTCTATTTCGCAAGGAACAAAACTCTTCGATTTGGATCTCCTTGGCGTGAATTATTCAGCAAAAAAGTGCCATGAAAACTACAAAATAACAATGGCTTTGATCTGAGAAAACCATCGCCCTTGTCTGCACATTCACAAACATTTCATCAGCCTTCTCTTCATTCTTTGTGGCGCAATCTGCAAGCAATATTGGCTTTTGGTTTCTGATTCAGGCGCAGAACATCTCAATATCGGAGGCAAAACCAGACACAAACCGTACAAATTCTTGAATCTCCCGCAAACTTCACTTGCCCCAAAATTAAGAGTGCACCTGGCATGTTTCTGCACAACATTCACACTACAACGCAGATCTGGAAGCTCAATTCCAAACCTTTGGGTTGTGTTCTGTCCCTCGGTGTTCGAGGCAAAAAGTCTACGTCAGAATCAAGAAGAGGAAAGAAATTCCCATTGTTTGAGAAGAACCCCCAAATGTGATTTATTTTCTCCCGAACCACACACACTGCATCGCAAAGGCAAATTAAAAAAGAAAAACTGGATGATGGACTGTTTGGGCAAATATTATTCAGCAAAGCTTGCCAACTGGCTTCAAAAGCAAGTGGTGCAGAAATCCCACATCCCCGGAGTACGCAGACTCCCAACTTCAGCAAACTTATTTTCCGCTTGAAAATCCAGCTCAATGTGCAAATCACAGGCCAGGGATTCTGACTCTGCTGGTTTGAAATGAAACACAAGACCTTTAATGAGCGTTGCTCACTCAAACGAAGCGAAAAATAAGAATTGGATTTTGAATACGCTGACCCGAAAAAGCACAGCTTAAAATGTCGAACTCAATTGTTGCAGAACTCGCCCACATCCCCCTGATAGAGGAGTTTGGAGAAAATAATCCGCTCTTCAGTCGCATGATTTTCTACCACACGGTTGTTCTCGCACCGTGTGCAGTGGGCGTCAGAACGGTCGTCTCTGCTCGTTACTGAAGCTTTCGGGTGAAATTTAACTGTGAGCCGCCAGTAACTGTGAGCCGCCAGTACCGAAAGTTGTGCGACCAGTTCAAAAGGATCTCACATTATCTTTGCAAGCCTGACAGGAGGACACTTCAACCTTACAAGTTTGATGCCACATGCAGACAGCGTACTGACTACACCGCACATGGGACTGTCCGAACGGCAAACAAGGAGAAATATCACTGCTCACAGCCTTTGTTTGTTCGTGAACTAAACGTCTTTGCCTTCAACCAAAGAACCAAAGATAGATCACAAATTCGAGTCAGACGGCAGGACGCCAGCTGTAACTGTGTGGACCACTTAGTGTGTGTGAGGAATGGCTTGACTGCGAAGGAAACCATGCACGAAAGTACATTACCGAGGGCATCTGCAGCTCCAATAGGGAAGAGAAGGTCAAGTGCATGGGACCTCAATCAGTTGAGTTATCTCCAGCTCAAATTTGTACATTGTGAACCAAATGGGTATCATTTCTACTTTACAGTAAATGTCAATTAGGTTTTCTGGACTAATGATGACAGAAGTACACACTGCGGTCATTAATCTCTCTCAAGTGCACCAGGTGACATCAAAGTGTTTTGGTGGATACCATGTCACTCGTCTTTCCCTTTGCAGCCTTCCAAAAGGATCTGGTTCCTCAAACACCGTGTTGTGACACGGACTTCAGGTCACACTGCTAAAATTAAGATTCATCCTGAATCTCTGGTGCACATGCCATGAAAGTGCACGGAAGCTGAAAGATATCCATGCCTGCTTTGGAAAACAGAGCGCAAGTGTAATGACATTCACCTGTCTATGCGGCGGGACAGCAGCGGAAGCCCGGGGCTCGTCAGTGGGCCAGACGCTGTCTGGACGGTTCAGGATGTGAACGCACCCGGAACACAAAGATTGTGTCCATTATGTCAGTGAAAATGATTGATTCTCCATTCTCGTAGAATCTCAAATGGTGCCTGCTTTGTGCGCAACCATCACTCGGTCGTCTTTGAAGAAACGGAAAGAACAGTTCCGCCGGGTGAGAACGGAACCAAACCAAAAAAGTTACCTGGCGCAACGAGCACGTGGAAGCTCATGTGCGACTGAACAAGAGCGTTGAATGTGTCTGTCACAGAAAGATCAATCGGGCATCGCAACCATGCACGGATGATCAACGTGCAAGTGCTTCCTGTCGTTGATGCAACAGTATTCGTCAAAACCTGAAATGAAGCTTGAGATACGAGGGGTCTCCACAGAGTTTCCTTCCCTCCGTGTTTTCGGGTACGGAAACCGCACAAAGTTTCTTTTCTCTGCATGAAGGGAACTTTATTCATGCGAGTGACAACATGAAGCTCAAAAAGCATTTCAAAAAAGAGTTCAAACATGCACTAAAATTGTCAAACAGTGAAGTTCAAATGCAGGCAACACAACAGTCATTCATTGTCCTCAGTAGCATGTGATTCTTCTTCCTCTTCTGTGACCTCTGCTTCCAAGATTTCCTCAATCTGGATGTTTATCCCCTCAAAATACTGGCCTCCGGCAGCCACACATTTCTTCCACCATACTGCCAAGTTCTCCATGCACTCATAGAAGAGTTCCTTGGGTGTGTCATGAATCAGAATCCTCCTCACTTCCTTCTGGACTGCTGGCAAATTCAGAAATCGGCAACCTCGGAGGCATTTCTTCAAGTAGGGGAAACTCCAAAAGTCACAAGGACTGAGGTCTGGGGAGTACTGAGGGTGTGAGACCAACATGATGTTGGACTCCCCAATCTTTGTCAGGGTAATGTAGGAGGTGTGGGGTGTGGCATTATTGTGTAAGAGGCAGTAATCGTGGTTGGTGTTCCCATCTGCACTGCCAGTCCACATTCCTGGTCTCTTGCACTGGATTTTGGTCATCAATCTGTCTAAGACTTCACAGTAAAAATCAGAGTCAACTGTCTCTCTGGGCAGGACAAATTCGAGGTGGATCACACCATATGCATCATGAAACAAGATGAGCATAGTCTTCCTGCCAGTTTCACTTTTGAGAGCTTTCAGGGGTGCACAGAGCCACTTGGGAGTCACTGGTATGACTCCATTTTTGTCTCATTCTGGTAGAGACTTGTCCAGGTTTCATCACCAGTGATCACTTTATCCAGGAAATGCTTTTCAGAGTGCACAGATTCCAAGTTGATCTCGCAGCAGGCCACTCGGTGCCTTTTTTGCTCATCGGTCAGCACCCGAGGGACATGCTTGGCAGCCTTCTTGGACAATTTCAGGTCTTTCTTGAGCACCTTGTGGACCATGGATTCTGGCACACCCACCTCAGCAGACAGTTGTCTGATTGTCTTGTGCCAGTCTGTCTCCAACTGCTCTCAGATGTCATCCAGGTGTTCCAACCAGGAGGCAGGGCATCCACTTCTTGGCTTGTCCTTCACTGAGTTGTCACCAGACAGGAACTACTTATACCACATCCTGACCTGCACTTTTGACAAGGTTTCATTGCTGAAGACAACTTGCAGTGCATGCCATGTCTGGATGGGCGTGAGACCAGATTTTGTCATGAATTTGATGTTACTCCTCCACTCCAATCTTGCTTGCATTGTGTCCAATTGAACAACAGTCAAAACACAACTCCAACCAATGAAAAACAGGAAGAAACAAGGCAAAAAGAGCATTTCCATAGAGCAACAAACAGCTGTCAACTGTGCACTTTGGTGACCCAATTTCTGAGATCGATCTTTGAGGTCACTTGGTGTGACACAGGACTCGTGTGCGCTCACAATGCAAGGCATGATGAAGGGCCTTCACCTTCCCAAAGGATCGTGGAGTTCCGAGGAACAACCAGAACTTGACAGCGGAGACAAGGAAACATTGTAGAGACCCCTCGTATCACAACCAGAGCTTCAGATTTTTGCATCAACAGTCGCTCCTGTCTTTTCTTGAAATTCTGGAAAAGGATTGTCTTTTGGAGAAATCTTCTGTCCTCTTCAACATGTCATCCTCATGTCTTTGCGGTCAATTTCGGGACCTGTTCTGTTGAACGAGCATCTGCAAGGATACTGTCGTTCTTTCTGCAGTCAATCTTCACCCTTCTTGCTTCTTCTCGTTGTGTTGTTTGGAGGATGTTTTCAAGCACCCAGTGTGACAAACACTGAACCACTTGACATCTTCTGCGCTATTTGTGTGATCCATTCCTCAAGGAAAGGGGAGTTTCGGATCGGTTTGCCATATCAATCAGAAAAACATTGCTCTGTTTCCTTCTCTCGATTCCACCTGCAAACTTCAGGGCATAAATTTCTCCGCTGTTACAACACCAAGTAAACAAGATGAGCATTGCAAAAGATCCGTTGGATTCGGAGAATACCTCAACGCTTTACCCAATCCCATTTAGAGGCCATCGGAGCATCTGAGATGCAATCCTGAGGTCACTTTGGTGGTGGGTAACCAGATTTACGACTGATAACGCAGATGAATGTCGACGTAAAGAGAGCGTCCCAAACAAAGCGAGTATTATTGTATTTTGGGACCGAAACAACCGTCGACCCTTCGGGAAGGTGAGACCTGAGGCAGTGCGCCAGAATCGAATCTCGAGAATGCGCTTCAAAACATATACGATACGACGTTGTACGAGTATGTTGGTGACCAGATGCAAATTGTTGTTGGGCGATACACAACTTGATTTCTTTTTCTTCTTTTTCTTTTTCTTGTCTTTGTTTTCGCTGCCTTTTGAGCTTTCGAATCCATCAGAGTATCATTCATTCGAGAAACTTGACAAGAACAAGTCTGTAAAGCTTTCGCTCTTAGAAAGCACGTGGATTTAGAACTGGGTCAATTCCATCGCTTCTCAGCAACATCACAAGGAGCAAAAACATCCAAAATAATTGATCACAGTGAGAGGTGGAAGTCCTCTTTGCGCAAACACGATGTTGATTTATCGGTGTTTTTTGCCCCAATCAGACACAAATTTACTGGTCTCACTCGCGTATCGAGCAAAGTGGGTTTCACTGGGTGATAGATAAACAACCAAATAGTCAAAATCAAAATGTTTGAACTTGGAATCTGCAAAACAGGACCCAATCAGAACTCATTGTCAATCTTTCGTCAAAGTACCCAACAATTTTGCAGACTTTCTTGCAGCTGAGGCACAAAGCACACATTGGGAAATTTATTGTTTACTTGCGCCTTGACCAACGGGAGGCTTTGTGGGTTTTTTGCCAGTATCCGTCCTGACAGATCAAAGCGCGAGGCACCGTTGTTTCCTGGCACAAGGGCTGATTTCCTCTCATCCGGTGTGCAGCCACGGATACTGAAGTGGCCAGACTGCTCCCAGTGTGGGAGCACATGAAACATGAAGCATTCATCCAAATCTGACAACCACGGATTAATTTGAACCTGTGTTATGTAAAGTGTAAATCGACTTTGAACCCTCCAGGATTTACGAGCTCACCCGAGTCACCGGAGGAACCAGGATCAGCTGGATACTTCATGGTTTACGGACCGAGGGTGCGCAAACTCAAAATGCATTTCTGGGAGAACAGACTGTGCCTACGAGCGCAATTGGAAATTGCGAAAGCGATTTGGGACCAGGAAAGGACGGGTTCTGGGTCTTTTGGAGCCCTTACCTGAATTTGCAGAACGATCCGGTGAAGGAGAGAATCGCGTTATCCGTGCCACTTACTGTTTGATGGTTACGATTTATCTTCCTCAACTATTTGTGCATTTGTCAAGAAAGTGTTGGGACATCGGCAGTCAGTGTCCTTTGACACACACACACACACACACACACACACACACACACACACACACACACACACCACTCAAAAGTCGACAAGTCACGCAGAAAAAGACCTGCTTGGAGCCTTGGAAAGGACCAACACCACCCACCCTTCATAAATGACGATGCTGATTTTGGTAATAAGCCAACGAATCTCCCATTTTATTCTCGGCAGGTACTTAAGGAATGCAGTGGGCATCATTTCTCCCAAATCTAATCACATTGCCTTCCGTGCAACAGTAGATATGGCACACTCATGAACAATAATGCCCAGCAATCATCCAAACCCTGCAGTGTTCAATGCCCCATAAAACTCTTTCCCCATCAATATCGCAATTCTGGGATGCAGAGTTGAGCGATTATAAACATGATTAATGCAGTTTAGCCTCTGAAGGCTGAACAGGTTTCAGCACAAAGAAGATCAGTGGAAAGTCAAGAATTCCCTGTCAAACTTCTTGTTCCACTTGCACGTACTTCCAGCAAAGGGACTCTGCAATTTCCGTGAAACTTGGGGATTTGTACTTGGCATCCAATTGTCACTCTCACTTCAAGCCCGACTCGAGGCCAGTACTTTTTTCAAGCAGAAAAAAGTTGTTGTTGATGCTGAAAATGTGTCATTGTCCAAGCAAGGAAGGCAATCCGGTAAATATGTGCCTCAAAATTGAGCCAATATGAAGGCACCTTTGCGGCGTGAAGTTCTGTGACAGAGAGGGTAGAGTGAGTGAGTGAGTGAGTGAGTGAGTGAGTGAGTGAGTGAGTGAGTGAGTGAGTGAGTGAGTGAGTGAGTGAGTGAGTGAGTTGTCAAACATGCAGACAAAATAATGCAGACAAAATATCGAAACAGGAAATAACAGTCCAGATACGAGTTGCATCATTTTGCGTTCAAATGTGGACCAGTGGAATACATGAGGATCAGTGTGACGAGGTGGTTCACGAAATGCGTGAGCCAACTGTGCAAATTGGCATGCCATCGATCATTGCTTTGACTCCCAGCAATCTGGGGTGAGAGAATGAGGAAACGCTACAGAATATGTCCTCACTAACGCAACACGCAACTCCTGAGCCATGAAAATACTTTCACAATATCACGGAACTTGCGTGTTCGTAAAGGCAGAATGATTTGCTCCCACTTCGCACGCGTTGTGTCTGTTGTGCCATCAGTCTTTCCAGACAGGTGCCAAACAAATCGCGTGTTCAATGCAGGCGTCCAAACCTCAGTGGAGTTTAGACCTCTCTAAAACACGACGCCTATTTGTCATTTCAAACGTTGGAGGTGGCAGACACATTGCAACAATCAAGCCAAAGTTTTCGATCTGGATTTTGAAACACCATTCACACCAGCTAAAAAATTCACAAATGCAGTCAAAACGTTTTCTCAAGGGGCTGTAGTGAATGAACAGTGAAGTGTCGCACGGGTGGAGTCGTGCCTCAATCTCGATGCGCTGAAGCTGCAATCGCAACATAGAGACTTGTTACAATCTTTGTCGCGTAAAATGGTCTGATCAAATTCAGCCTCTTTGAGCGTCAGAGTACACACTTGTCAGGCATCCGAGTGCAAGTCAAGCGAATGCGATCAGACGCCTGATTGTGTAAATCATAAAACTAACTCAGCAGTAATTGATGTGCTTTGCATGCAAGTCTGCGTGTGGCAACACCTTCATTTCCCGGGGTACAAGAAAACCGAATTAAATCTTTTGGCTCAACTGGACAGTCTGCAATACATCTCGAAGCCCGCTCGATCAGCGAGCGATTCATCATTTACGAGTCATTCGCTTCGAAAAACTGGCTAGCAAAAGCGGACTTCAACGATCGTGATTCCCCTTGAATGATTCCCCACAACATGCACCAATCTGATGCCTGTGTAGTTTTCTTCTCAATTTTGATGTGTCACGCAGGAAAGTGTTTCTTCCAGTTCAAGTGAAAAGTAACCAAACGCTTCAAGATCGATCGACGGTGTCTGCTCCACCGACACCATGGAAGACTTTCGTCCGTCTTGCTGGGAATCTGACGGATCTAGTGCCATCGGGAAACAGCAAAAACAGGACGAACCGAAAACCTGGCAAACACCAACTGTACATCGTGATTGTGCCAGACGCTGGTACTCGTTAGTGAACGCTGAGGTGTTTTTGCTGTGAATATTTCTTCAAATCGCGACCGTGCACTCGTCTACTTTGGTATCATCCAATTGGATTTATGTCGACTCCGAAAAGTTCGACAGAGGTTTCTCCCCCTGCACCAAACCCCCGAGATAATTTCCTCCGTAGAATGAGGTGCACCTCGTGGTTGTTGACGATCCAAATCTCATCCGCAGTGTCTCCATGCGCCTTTGGTCCCTGTGTTCAGAAGGAGTCCAGTTGTCACACGCTTGAAATTGGAGAGAACAATTTGCCTGCAAGTGTTGCAACGGGAAACCTTTCGGCAAAATCTCTTTTGGACATCAAGGGCAAGCCTGCATACTGCTCTTCATCACCGTGGAGTTCACAACGGAAGCAGAAAACATCGTTCTCTTGTTCCAACAGACAATTGACAAAGACCACCATATTTTGGAAGGTGTCACGAATTGTGCTGGGAGGTCAGAAACCAGAACTCGAAAGGTAACCTACGTCCCAGAAGAAGCACATGTTTGCACACTGGAAACAGAATTTCTTTTTGTCACGAGAAGTACAGATTGATCACAGCACCTGCAGACTGTGAGAGACAAGGTGAATTTACTGGACATTGTTTCTTGCAGCACTCATCAATCCCACCATTTGTATTGTCAAGAACAATCAGCGTGTCCCAGTCACCAAACACAGTTGCCATTGGATGCAGCTGAGATTGATGTTGCTTCAGTGTCTGCCAAAGTTTGTGGCTCGATGAAGTTAAGAAGACTTTGTGTTGTCAACAGATTTACACACTGGATCTCAAAATGAATCATCCCACGAGAACAACCCTCTTTTCACACCAAACAGCGAGAGGGACTTCTCGCTCCTTTCAAGCATGGCGCAAGACTTGATGATGGTGGAAATGCAAATGTCCGAAAAGCAACAGAGAAAAAGAACATCATCAGCCATGCCAACTCATTCTTCTTCCGGGGTTGCCTTTGTGCAAAGATTTTTTTCTGTTCGTTCTTTTGGTACAAACGTGCTTGATGATGATTTCATCTTGATAACACGCAACAAAATATCACGAAACTTTCTTCCCCTTTGCCCACTTGAATCCAGACCTATTTTCAGACCATTTCATTACAACACAACGTTCAATGGATTTCCCCAAATGGGTTCCTGAAAGTTGAACAGCTTGTTTCTGTGTCTTTGAGTTTCTTTCCATCTGTATGACAAAGCTGAATTAACTTTTTTCCAAACCAGGAAAGGTTCACGCCTCTCTCTCCAAAAGGAATTAAAAAATGAATGGCGATTTGGGATTGCATTCCATTACAAGTCATCAACGAACTGCTGAAACCAAACAAAATGTTGATGGCGCAGATCCCAAGTGTGCTTGACAAGCACATTTCATGTCAGATCATTTTTGAAACTTTAATGCATTAAAATATTGTTCGCAGAATTTAGAACAGGTGCAGACTACATTATCTTTGGTGTGTGTCAGCTTTTCCTTCAGAAAGAACAGATCACCGCTCGCGCGTTGATCTCTCTCGGGATCCGCGCGTCACGTGAAACCACAACCACCACAAACAAGAAACACGGGCAAACTCTCCACGACGAATTTCAGAAGATCATGAAAAATGTTCTGAGAAGAGAACCACCAACTTTGTAAAAGTCTTTTCAGGCAAGAAACTGCTGCTGGGATGCAGGAACGAAGGATGAAAGAAGCGACGAAACAATTCCAGTATGCCACGAAAGCCTCCGGAAGGGAATAGAAATGAACGAAACAAAGATCCTCCCAGAAATGATCAGCCGTCAATCTTGTTGCCGGAGCATTGCGCTGCATGAGTCCAACATTGTTCGTGATCACGAGAAATATCTTTCACGTTGAATGTCACAGTCCTTCTCATTCGAGGCACTTCGGTCCTTCCTGAAAGTTTTACTCAATCAACATTGACAAACGAGGATTTTTTTTGGCAACACTACATCGACACAACCAATTGTTCGTGATTCTTGTCATAATGTTTTTATGCCAAGTTTGCACTTCACCAATAATGTTCCATTATCCGGATGACAGACGTTTGTGGACTTGGTGGATGTTTACGTGCCGGGGCCAGGAAGCTGTCATCGGCAACACTCCCGGCTGAACACGCTCAATAGATTAAGTGAAGCATCGCAGATTATCAGTTGTGTTCTCAACACGGAAATCCTGTTATCGGTGTCAAGGCAGAGTAGCTATAAAATACACACATAGACACAATTTTGTGAAGCACTGGAGCCTTTCACGCCAGCTGTGAAATTGCGCAGAATCGCCTGTCAGGGTGGATGCCACTAAAGAGTCAGGAAACACAATCGTGGCAATCGTTTTCTCGTGCAGGAACATATTTGTTTGATTTTGCTGAAATCGACAAACAGAACGGTGGACGGAAGAGCAGACCAAGTTTCGCTTGTCAGTTTTCCGCGCAAAGCGAGCGCGATATCCACATCTCTGCACGTGCGGTTCCAAATCGGACTCCCTTTCCAGTGTGCTGATGACGACAGGTGACTTTACTTTGTTGTGCTGCCCGTGCCACCACCTATCATTTACGTTCATGTGTTCTCAGAAACAATTGTACCTGGTGTGAGGTTGTTTTCAGCGTCATTCTCCCACCGGGAGTGAACGATGCACGTTGAGAGTTTGCAACTTGTGCTTTTCTGATTGAGACGGATGATTTATGAGGCTTCAGTAGGATTCAACTCCTGCTCAATGGCAAGCTCTCCAGAATGGCCAGTTACACCACACTTTCACCACTGCAGTACGCAGACTGTGACCACATTGTGGCAGCCTGGTCCACCTACCAATATGGTGCTGGTGAGGTGAACTCTTTGCCTGGATCTGCTGTAGCAAGACGGCCCTGTTATCTTTGTCCGTCCACCCCATTCAGAATAATAGACTTGCAACACCTCAGCCCAGAAGTAGCTGAAGCTAATTGCCATCAGATCCATGACTTCTAAATGGTGGTGGAACCTCACACACATTTGCACATCTGTCACAAAAATTGTGGCAAGTCAAGTGGATTGGGTTACAACCCCATCAGACTTCCGTGTGAGTAAGTATCATTGCAAAAGGACACCAGCTTCACTGGAAGCCCTGATTTAAACTGGTCCAACGAGCCTCATGTATGTCTTTCAATGCCATCTGAGAAATCCTGGACATTTTGGCAAGTTGTCAGTGTTTGCCATCGCCGGTTATCCTGTGCAGTCAGTCACGATTTGATGTGCAATCTTGAATGACGTTAGGTGAATGATCGTGCACGAACGTGCTCTCTGCTTGTGGGCAATTTCAGCCTCCTTGGTTCGTGCTTGGATCGTGCACGATGAAACTGTCATTGTTCAGTGGACCTTTCCAGTTTACGTTCAAGCAAAATTTGGACAGGGGTCACAAGAGGTGTCTTCTTGCACGACAGACTCGTCATTTCCAGTGTTGTTTGATTGCTCTCATTTGCTGACAGTCAACTGTTTTGTCACGTCGTCGATGCGGTGAATGGCTAACTGCGGCAGCTTTCGCCAGGAAAACTTCGTCATCTGAAATGAAAGCAGAAGACCAGGTCTTTCCGGATGATTAAACGCTTTCGATTGACATTGCAGCTCACTTCGCCCGTAAATCGGAAGCAATGCCCCTAAGCGTTGGTCAAAGATCAGTTTGTTTTTATTCTTTCAGACGTAATCCGAGCCTGGGTGCATTCCGGGGGTATTGACACCATGAGATTGGATTTGGCCGCTTTTCTCCTGGCCACGTTGCGGCTGTGCTGCGGTCTGACCCTGAACCAAGATCCGAGTCTGCGGAAGGAGTGAGTACACGTAATAACCTTATTCCGACCAATTACATGGACAACATAAACAACGATTTGTGTTCGAAATACAGGACAAATCAGTCGAACTGGGGAGGAAGATACGATTATTTGAGGGCTAAATCTCGAGATCTGCAACTTTGTTTCGCAATTCTTCGCTGAGCGAGAAAAGGAAGCGAACTGAAATGATGTCGAACTCTGAAGTGGAGTGGCAGCCAATGCTTTTTGTACATGGCCTTGGTGATTCGTGCAGGCCAAAATGGAGATTGCAGACATAATTGCCAGACCAAGTTGATTGCTCTTCTACTATCTTCAGGTCATTCCGCATGCTTCAGTTCGTGCTTGAAAAACTGATCTCCACAAGCTAACTTGTCTCTTCCCTGCGCAGGCGCCAGTGGACAGATCCGTACGACACGGTCTCGGCAGAGAAGCGGTTATGCAGGGACCTGATGTACAAGTATCACAGTCTGGGCATCAATGGTCGTCCGGTGAAGAACACGAGTCAGGCGATGCGCGTCGAGTTCGCACTCGGACTCATCCAGATGGACCTGGACGAGAAGAGTCGGATTCTCACCATAAGCGTCTGGTCGCATTACGTACGTGACACTGATTCTCAGAAAATATAATAAATCATCGGCTGTTGATTCAACTGGAAATTAAAGTCGAAGCAGGTGAACCACATCAAACAACTTTTGACGCAGTGACACGTTGTGATGAATTCCTGTCATACTGAGACAACTTCAACATTGCCTGAAGATGACAAAAAGTGATTGATTTTTTCTCATTCCGTTGTCTTTTTCTGAACAAAATCGAATTTGTCGTTTGAATTGGCCTTCAGCAACATTTTTGTGTGATGTTTGCTTGCAGAGGTGGAGGGACGACTATTTGACCTGGAATCAGTCCGAGTATGATGGTGTCGACAACATCAAGCTCAGATCTGAGGACATCTGGCTGCCTGACATCATGCTGTACAACACGTGAGCGTGAATTTGATTCCAGATATTGGGGTGAGAAATGAAATTTGCAAATACTTGGATTCTGGAGTGCCGCACGCAAGGAGTTGTTCAAACTCTGAGGCCACCTGATTGAGTCAGAATGAAAAAACATCTGGGATCGCGACACCAATTTGCAGGGATACGAAAAGATATGGGCTGAATGTGGGAGGCTCCAAACGAAGCTGGACGCAGAACCTTCGTGTATTTTGATCAACAAGCACACCTGAAGCTCTGCAAGAAATATTTATGAGACTTTCTCTGCTTCTCTGCCAACCACACTTCGCAAATGACAGAATTCTGTGTTTTAAGTTTGAGACACTGGAGATCGGATGCTTGCAATCAATGGTTGTCTTGCCAGTTTGCATTTGAACGAAAGTATGTTGAGTCGTAAAGATGCCAACCTTTGTGTGGCTTTAGTGGACTGAATTACTCTCTTCTGAATGTTTTGTTGGCCCATTGTGCTGAAATTGAAAATTGATAAAAAAGAGATGAAAAATTGATCAACATACATGTTGTCTGCAAAAGGATGAGTGTTTGTTCACAGTGAAATGCAAGTCTTCCTGTCAAATGTCCCTGTCCCCCCCTCTGTCTCTCTGTCTCTCTCTCTCTCTCTCTCTCTCTCTCTCTATCTATCTATCTATCTATCTATCTATCTATCTATGTCTCACACACACTCTCTCTCTCCTTCCTGTCTCCCTCGCTCAGCGCGGATACAAAGAGCCCGGAGCGCGACGTGCACGCCATCGTCGGCTACACGGGGCAGATCGTCTGGGTGCCGCACCGCATCTACCGCAGCTCTTGCTCCGTCGACGTTTCGCGCTTTCCGTTCGACAGCCAGGTGCGCGTGCTGATGCAGGTGACACAGGGAATGGCGTTTTTAATGATCTCCGTGGGCTTCTTCACAGGATCAAGACCCGCAAATGGAAAGCTAACAGGGTGCAGGAGCTGATGTGAACATTATGCAGCCAAATGCAGAACACAGATTCCCCAATACGTATTCTTCTTTTCTCATCAACAAACGCGAGCAACGACAAATCCAGTTCGATGAAAACAAATCGGACGCCAGTTTTGTCGTCGATCTCGTCAGCTTTCAGAGGGTGTTACCGCAGACGATTTATTGCGAGGCTTGAGCAACATGACACGCAGAAAGCCTCACCAAGCGGTCAAGAGTATTTTCCCCAAGGGACGACCTCGGATGAACATTCCTATTTGTCATATTTTTCCTCGCAGGAGTGTGACCTGGCGTTTGGATCCTGGACGCACCACATGGGCGAGATTGACTTGAACTTCGTCACCGACCCGTACAATCAAAAACCTCCCGGTATTGACGTGGAAATATTCTACGCCCCGTACAAGGTTCGACATCACATTTTCTTTTGTTTCGACTGAAACTATCACAAGGAAAAGAATATCCAGTCCAAACCAGCAAGTGACAACCCTTGACTTTCTGCTTGACAGGAATCGTGCGGATGGGAAATAACCAGCAGCACAGCGAGTAAAGCAGAAGGGGATAATCCCATTCTTTCGTGAGTTTATCTCTCACGACCACTGCTCAACTTGATTTTGCACAGAGACGCAACGCAGTGTGTAGCTTCAAGATTCCCTGATCTTTGTTTAGCAGGACTGTATTTTTTCAGATTCAAGCTCAAGATGAGACGAAAGCGCGTTTTTTCCACCTACATCCTCACAATGCCGTGCATCTTCTTGGCCTCGTTGACTCTGGTCGTTTTCTGGCTGCCACCTGACCGACCAGATCGCACAGCTTTAGGTAGAGATACTTTTGTCCGCACATCGGCAAAAACTCCTTGAAAAACTGTTCAAAAGTTTGGATTGTGCGGTAATGTAAAGGGACGACCTGTTTGTTTTCAGGAATGAGCATTTTTGGAAGTTTTCTTGTCCTGTTGCTCATCTTAGTGGAAGCTGCCCCACCAACAGCGAATTCGATTCCTTTGCTTGGTACGTTCTTATCGTCTGCCCAAACCATGTGGACAATTTGAAAGAAAATCCCGCAAGCAAAACCTGCCATGTTTTGCTCCAAACCAACCAGGTGTGTACTACTGCTTCAACATGGTCATCATCATGTTGTCCATCATCCTGTCCACCGTCGTTGTCAACGTCAGCAGAGCGGGAGATCGAGTCCAGATCCCCACCTGGCTCAAAGTGGTCAGTTCACATTTTTCATCACATCCCTGCACAGCACTCACACATGCAGAGCCGAGGGTTTACGTGCGTGCGTCTGTCCTCTATCTCTCTCTCTCTCTCTCTCTCTCTCTCTCTCTCTCTCTCTCACACACACACACACACATACACATTGCGTCACTGGTACAAACATCTCAGGTAAATCAGGCACTGCTGAGGCCTCCCACCCAATCAATTTTGCAGATTGCAGTGGACTACTTGGCAAAGGTGCTGTGTGTGGACACTCTGCAGTTCAAGTACAACACGTACCGCATGTGCTCACAGCAGAGTACTGTGGTGTACTCCGCAGCCGAGCAGGAACCAACCACGTCTCCCACAGACGCTGACGTCATCACCGACCTGCCCAATGGCAACCAGTTCGAGATGAAACCAACCAATCACCACCACACCAGTGCGTTCACCTTTGAGAACCAAACCGATTCCTTTGACACAGGGTCTCAGGTTCGTTTGTTGCGCCAGGGCAGCAGTGTGACATCATACGCGACAAGGAGGGAAATGACTGGACACGCTATGGAGCAGTACGCAGCAGCAATGACCAAAAAGATCAGCAGAGACAGCGAGTTGCAAAAGAGACACTCAGAGTGGCAGGTCATCTCCACAGTGCTGGACAGGTTTTTCTTCGTCACTTACTTCATTCTCATTGTTGTTAGTCTTGTATGCCTTTTTCCGTGGCCAGGTTGAACAAAAAGGAGGTGTTCAGACCGGTTTGGTGTCGCGTGAGCACAGATCTACTTCCACATTTTGTCTCTTTCTTGTCAGAGCCCCATGTCCCTGGATCCATGTGCAGCCAAATGCGCGGGTGATGAACAATTCTGCACGATGCACGGACAAATTTGGCCACAAAATGTGGCAAAGTCGTAAACCTGAAAGCAACAGATTGATTTTGCCTTGATCGAAACAACGTAGATATTTTTTGTGAGAATCTGACATGAAGCCTCATGCCAGACACCTCTCTTGCCTTTGAATCTTGCCGGGTGTATTTCTTGAAATGAATGCATGGAACGAATGGTGAGAAAAAACAGTCGTGCACAAGTCAAGCGGAGACTTCCATGTATCATTGATTTGGACATATCAATCATCAGAAATCTTTCTTGTGCCCATTTTCCCCCAGCAAATAGACCTGTAATTGGAATAAATGTTCACAAAACAGAGCGAATCTTTCCGTCAACGAAGTCGAAAAGTCTTTTCTGGTGAATTTGAAAGAACATGCATGCAGTGCCGATCAAAACATAAGATGTCAACACGAATTTGCGTCGTACACGGATACTCGTCGGGTCAGAGCCTTTCTGCATGTAGAAACCGACGGAGTCTTGCTGCACGGAGACCTGACAAATTGATTGATGTCTGAAGTAATTTTTGCCTCGCGAACACCACCATTTCTTGAATCATAGTCTGACCCAAATTTACCCAGATACAGATTACGATTTCACACATAATCAAGACAGAGAAGAGCGAATTCATCATTTTATTCACCACATGCTTATTCACATGACCTGAGATCAGGCACCACAGTTGATTGAACTCGTGTGAAGCACGCGATGACTTGACGATCCTGGACTCTCTTGTGACGTGGTGAACTTTTCACACACGTTCCGGCAGTGACAAACAAGTACGCGAGACAGACGAAGACATTCTCCTCAGCTTCCCCGTCAAAGTGTGGCCTTGTCCTTCCAAAGTAGAAACTTGAGGCAGATCCTGAAGAAAAGAGGAATGTTCGACTCCACCATGCAACAAATAAGAACACTGTCCTGTGCAGACACGCGATGGCTCTACAACGGTACAGACCTGAAGCTTGCATGTGCTGACACACTTCAATGGTCTGAGGGCAGAGGGGGTAACCTCTACTTTGGTGGAAGTTTGTTTGCACGCAGATTTGGGTGTTTCCTCCTTTGGCAGTGGGTTGAGCAAAATAAGACGGAACAAAAAAAAGTTTTTCAGGTGATTTTGCCGGGGTTGAATCTGGCCGGTACTGTTTGATTTGCGTGAACATTCTTGAACATTCTTGCTTGATTGCAGTTTTCGCCAAGGGGAGAGGGGACCACATGCAAAAAAGTCTGCAGACGAAAAACAACATTGCAGGATTGCGGCTCAACGGAATGGAAAACCAAAACACTTGCCTTCATGTCTTGTTCATTCTGGGTCAAATTAATCCAGTGCTATAAATCGTCCAGATCACATCCTTTGAGACGTTTTGCCTCTTCCTGTGAAAAAATAAACATGAATACATGGGAAGAGTAAAAAGCACAGTTTCCGCAAGTTCTGGGACATGCCTGTGGCCTGTGATTCCTGGTGTTGGTGGTCACAATTCCTTTTCTCTGGATGTATGCTGAGCGAAAGGAACAAGCAACACGGACACTCAAAAACAATCTGCACATTGTCTCTGGAACCTGCATGTTCGTACGTCTTTCTGCCACTGCATGCCGTGTCATGTTCTTTCCACCTCAGGAAGTGCTTCCACGCAAGAAAGCAGCACCAATAAAAATTTTGCCAAGATTCCATCCTCCACACAAGAACCAGTACGTGTTGACACACACCATGGTGGACATCAGGCCTCCTGATACCTTTTTCACTCTTTTCGAAGGACTTCAGTTTTCGCCAAGGGGAGAGGGGACCACATGCAAAAAAAGTTTGCAGACGAAAAACAAAAGTACAGAAGCGGATTGTCGTGTGTTCTGTACTCCATGCATCATGTGTCGGAGCTGCAGCCATGCAGCGAGAACGCAAGGTATACGAGGGGCTATTCTTTTCTCGCAGGAAATGTTTGAAGACATGTCGAACCGAGTTAACACACAAAGCTTGTTGCACACACAATGGACAACAGAACACATGATTGTTGATCAACAAATACCAAAACAAAAACAGACGATCAGGGCACACTGTGAAGATTGTTTCAGTCTGATTCCTTCGATCGTAGTCAAACAATGTCAACAAACAGACATGGTATCGTCCTCCTGCAGTGCCAGAACAATTCCTGTCAAAAAAGAACAGCCTCTCGTACGAGGTTCAGTCAAAAAACAGTTGGAATTATCATGTGCTGTCTTCTTTCTGTCTGTGTCGGTCACAAGTTACAGCAATTGAGAACCGATCGCATGCAGTGAGCGCTGCTCATGATACAATTCCAACTATTTACTGACTGAACCTCGTACATCAAAAACACGCGACAGGACCTTCGACAAAAACGAAAGAAGGTTCTTCCAAAGTTAACCCAAACAGACCAAAAGATTTCGCTCTCTCGTTCGTTTGGGAGAGCTCTCAAAAGACATTCCGCTTGATCAACGAAAGGAAGTTCCGTGGAGACATTTATGATTTCTCTTTGTGCGGTGCTTGTCACGAAAGAAAGCAGGGACAGAACGCGTGCCGGTTTTGGCCGATTTTTTTTTCATTGAACATTCTCGAGTTCTTTCAATCTCATGAATTTGCACAGAATTGAGTCTCTCCACGTGCATACAAGTGCGTGTACTGACCTGTATTATAAGCAAGACATCGGCGAGGACATTGGGGTCATATGCACAACTGAATTCATTGTGTCTGAGCGACCTCTTGCCGGGAGAGCCCGCGCTGCCCCAGCCCAGAGATTGCGTCAACTGTCCATCACAATGCAACAAACAAAAGCACGCTGCCAAGAAAACACAAGTCAGCTTCATCCTTCCTGAAAGGAAGAGAAACCACAGTCTCACAACCAGAACTTCGCATTGTTAGAAAAGACAGCAATTCGTCCATCGTGAACGCACGACAGCCCTGAATCACAAGACATTGCAAATTCTTCGTCTTCGAAAGGGCGCACAAAAGACATTTTGGCCAAAAAACACGACACACAAGTTCTCAGTGCTGCATGACCAAAAATAGATCAAAACTCTGCACACTTCAAGCAAAACGTTTCCAAAAACGTGACAAAATGACAGCAAATACCTTGACTGACTTCGCCTCTTTTATCCAAATTAATACGGACTGGGTGGTCCGTGCGTGACAAAAGGTAAAAACTAAACGGCAAACGACTCACCATGTGAGGCAGGTGCTTGACGTTTGACGGCAACCTGCAGAAAGCTGCCCCACGTCGACGACGTGAATTTATGAAAGGAAAACCGATCTCAACACTGATAGATAATTCATGGGACGGATGTGTCCACGATCGCAACTTCTCGTCCTGGGCCACGTCACCCAGTGCAGCCGCTAACGGATCGAACAGGAAGAATCTCTTCCTACCCATTGACCTGAAAATAGCATCTCTCTTTTTTCAGCCAGGTCCTCACATTTGAACACGAAAGTGCAAAATTCGACAACAAATAATTTTGTTGACCTCTGACGGCGCGGAGATTCTTGGACAGTCTACCTGACACTTCAGACATTCCCAATCTCTGTCAGCTGCACAAACTGTTGCACTGTTGCTGTTCTGGTGAATCTCCAGATCACAAAATCCCACTCAATATGGGCAGCGCAACGCATTTTTGACATCGCACGTACGCTGCATGCGACAAAAACCTCTGCACGTTCATGCGCGTCAACGTTCAAGGTCAGTGCGCGTGTCTTGTGCCGTAATTGGAAAGTTTTGGACGGGAAATCCGATCATCCGCCTGCACAATCGGGCATTTTCGACTAATTTTCCTGCTTTTCTCTCGTAACGTCAAAACACATGGACGCCACACAGCTGCACATCGACAGAACGCGCCCATCACACGAACAGTGCAGGAAGCGACAGCATCTGTTCCCCAAGATCAACGCGCTGGTTCATGAGGTCTGGATCACGCAGCGGCCAATTTTAGCCAACGCAGTTTCTCGGAGAGAAGTCCTGACGGGAACAAAGTGTAGGTGTCAGTGAAGAACGGGGGTGCGAGACACGACAACGTTTGCGTCAAAGTGGCAACGGAAAAGCCAGAAATAACCGAACAAAACTGGAGCGTTCGTCATCCACGAGGTATGTTGGAGAAGCTGAAGCTGGAAACACAACCAAACGAAGACCTCCAGATCCTGAGGGAAGATGACTGAGCTTGCAGCCATTTGAAACTCGCACAGGCCAACGGCGATTCTAAGAAGAAGAAAGCTGAACCATGAACACAGGCGCGTCGCGAGGCTCATGTAGGACCTGCCCTGAATTCGAGTGAGCGGGGCGTGGGGGTAAACACTGCCTGTGAGTTGGTGCAACTCTACCAAGGACCAACCCAAAAATTCCATCTGAGCAGGAAGGAGAGGTAAGACCAACCCAATTGGGGCAGGAGCTGACCTCCCCCCCCCCCCGCTGAGGGCACAGTTGGTCCAACCCCCTCAAGAATGTCACGATTCTGACTTTAGAAGAACGCACCTGTGTTCAAAAATTAATACGTGATCCAAATGTGGATCACTCTGCGAGCTCGAATACAAAGCAAAGATGAACTGATGAAGATCTTCCAACCATTAATTCTCTTTCGAATTGGGAACGTGACAAACTCAATGACTCTGAATCATGATTCACAATTTATGTTTCGTCTTGCAAGAAAAAATAACAATGTTCCACCAGCCTTTGTTCACATTCGGAAGAAACCACTGAGCATACATGAGTCAACCAAAATTGACAATGAACTGTGCGCGGCACCGGAGCGGCGTGTCCTCACAGGAAGTTCCATCGGTTCAGGAAGAACCACTCAGCAAACCTGCGCTCAAGTGAGCGAAGGGAGCGCAAAGCAAACGACTTGGGGCATCACACCCTGACTGTTCCACCCTCAGCCGTGAGCACGATTTCCGCACCAGAATGTTGTTGCTTCTCCAACTTCCTCAACTCGAGCGTTGGTCCAGAAATGAAATTCACGACACTGTCCTGTGCCCAGCGGCACCATTTAACCTTCTGCGTTTGCAACCACGTGCACAGTTCTAGTACTTGGAATGTCGCAGTCGCTTTGCGGGCGGCAGCATCTCCTCTTCGCTCTGTCTGCGCGCCGCCCGGGTGAGCGGGGCGTCTGCGGGCGGCGGCGGCGGCGGGTGTCGATGGCCGGGCGGAGGGGAGTGATGCCGCGCGTCGGGTCGAGTTCGCCCGCCACTCATTCCGGCGCCCCGAGACATGCCCTGGTGATGTCCGCCACGCAGAGAACCTTGAGAAAGAGAACAGTCGAGTTTGTTTCCTCCAATTGCAGCTTCAAGACTGCCAAACTGAAAACAATGAGCACATGCTAGCCACTGCGTACGAGACAGTATCGCGACTTTCACCCACCCGCGCGGAAAATGTAAATCTCAAATTGCGAACGAGAGTAGACTGTCTGACCACCTGGCAACTCATTCTTGAACACATCCCCTTTTTGCATATCTTTACTTTCTCGCTTGACAACCACCCGACTGCGTGATTTGGGGCTGCGTTCCATAAGGCTTCCACATTTCTGCAAACTTCCAGACTTGACCAAAACTCTACTTGTGCAAGGACATTGCAGTACATTTTTTATCAAGCTGCTTGTTTTGCTTTGGTCGTCACGACGAACTTCCGACATCCAAGTAAATGGTCTGAACTAAACGTACTGCTTCAGCACATTCTGAAGGCCAAATGAATGAAAATATTTCCTCGTACAACCAAGTAGTCAGGGGACTTCCCCCGGAAAGGTTGTGCACACATACGTATTCCGGACAGCCTCAAGTACCGGGTAATTGCCATCCAAATCCGTGATGTCGGACAAAGATAAGGCGACACTCGACTCCCACACCACGGATGGACCACCTGTCCATACATAAACGTAGGTTCACGGTCACCACAAACATTTAGCCTCTTTGTTCTGGCCTGCTCTGTGCCCCCACCAAAGAACTAAGTCACCAACCATTGCTTTGCCTCCCTGGTGAAGTGACCAACTGTAAGTGGTGAATGGTTCCTGGTGGGCAGGAAGTCATGGCCTGTTTGCTGGAACAATGTTTGCAACCAAAGTAACCAACTGTTGGTTTGGTGAACAGTAGCAATGACCACAGCAACGAAGAAAATAATGGTTGCTTGACCCCCCCCCTCCCAACAAACACCCAAAGATACAGAATATAACTCCATCCTGATTGCACCAAGCCTGTGGTTCAACATAATGTCACAGGCTTAAACAAGAAGGCTACACCTAGAAAGCCTACAGTTGCAGCACGCCAACTTGGCTGACAGGAAACTTGCAGATTTTGCAATCTGGATTTGCAGTGTTGACCAACTGGGGTGGGCGGGGGCAGTGAACATTGCTGTTTCCAGCTCACCATTAACTGCTGAATCATTTTCCTGCAATGTGACCCCCCCCCCCGTATTTAATTTAGCCAATGGTATACACACACACACACACACACACACACACACACACACACACACAATGGAAGGCGCCGCTGTCGCGGGGTTGAAAATTTAAAGTCAGAGGAATCTCCAGAAAGCAATTCTCCTGACTGATACTCGCACGCCTTGGGCAAACGGTGTGGACAAAATGAGTGATACCCAAATTGGATTGACTTCAACGATGCTCACAACTTGTGCCCCAATCCAACTAACAAGAAGATAAAGCACCAAAGCTGTCGCAAAAAAAGGGCAAAAAACGTGTCTGAGGCAACATTCCCCTGGGTAATTCGCCGATTTCAATGCATTGAAGATGACTGGTCATGAATACCGACCCATTACGAAGGGATACTGTCGACGCTCCGACATTAGTTTTCAGTGTCAGCGCAAATACAAAGGGACAATATTGATCGTGGTCGTTGACCCTGTGGCCTTGTTACCGACACCAACGGAGAACTTCTCACAAAAAAAAAGCAAACGAGAAAGAAAATAACAGCCGCTTGTCACGACCTCATACTGTAAAGACACAAACACTCGTGCACCGTTTTCAACAAGACAACTGAACAAAGTGTGCTGCCAGCAGGTAACTTACTGTGATGCTGATGACGAGGCTCACTGTGCCTGATACCTCTGTGAGGCAAATCGTGCCGCCTGTCCAGTACTGGTCCTGGTGCAACGAACACGTGCGAGAGTGATTCGACAACAGAAACACATTGAACTCATCTACCGATAGATATTAACCCAAACACACCTACGAAGATGCAAAACATACGCACATTTGAAAAAAGTAGAAACCAGAAAGTTGAAATGACATGGAAAACCGCACTTAACATCTGCGTAAAACTACAGCTACTCGAAAAAAAAAGTGTAACAGACTTGGCACGTGAAAGAATCCAACAAACACGACTGGGACAGACGGGACTTACTTCTGTGCGCGGGGGAGTGTGAGCGCATGTGCGCGCTGGGGGAGCGGCGCCCGCCGATCTCTCCCTCCTCGGGGCTGCGACGGAACTCGCGCGGCTCCGGCTCCGGCGTCAGCGACCCCGACGAGATGGGCGACGCGCCCTGCGCACCACACACAGGGGTCACATTCTCACGCGATACACAAAATTGAATTTTGTCATATCCTAGAACAATTTGCGCACGTACACATGACTGTACGTCGACGTCAGTTTACCAAATTGCAGATTCCAATGTTTCAATTCTCCAATGAGTCGGAACTGACCTGATTTTCGTCGAGCCCGCCGTCCGAGATGGGCGACATGCCGTCGTCGCGGATCTCGCCCTCGTCCGAGTCGCCGGTCGGAGAGCGTCTGCTCCGGGAATGAGGCATCCGGCCCCGACCTACCGAACCAAAATACAAGAGCCGTGTGAGGTACGTTTCGTGTGCTCGTTCGTTTCATCATGTAAGCTTCACTTTGGCGACTTGATCAAAAAGCACCATTCAACTGAACAAACTTGTGTTCAATCCTCAGTTTTTCAGAGCAACCCAACAACTGTGCCAGTACCTGGAGGAGGGGTCCGGCTGCGGCGCTCCCTGTCTCGGTCAGAGAAGTCCTCGCCGCGGCTCCTTCCAGGACCCCACTCGTCTTCGCGGTCTCGCAGGTCACCGCCCCGGCCGCGCGGACTGCCCCGCGGGTAGTAGGGCGCCATGGGCGGCGGCTCACCACGCCCTCCCGGCGGCATGAAGCCGCCTCGTCCGTGCGGCGAGCCAGGCAGACCTCCACGCATGAACGGCGGTCTTCAACAAAAAGGAGTTGATCAGTAGCGCCAAACATTTCATGAATCTGTTCTTGGTTCCGTTGCATATCGTTTGGTTAGATGAAAGATACCACTCAGATTCGGCCCTGGAAGAACGAAACCACACTCACCGGACTCCGGTGGGTCCAGGTGGCATCCCTCTCAGTGCAGCGCGCCCACGCATCTGTGAATGATGGAAATGAACAAAAACTGAAAATGACTAACATTGGCGTAGAGAATCCGTACGCAGGAACTGCTTTTGTGCTGCCGCATTGAAAGGCGACGGAACATCAAGTCAACCACGGAGATTCTGACCTGCATGGCGAGAGCGCCCCTCAACTCTCGGGTCTCGGTGCGTCGCGCCGCCATTCCGAAGTTCACCTGGTCGATCGGCTTCTTGGATTTCTTTGCTGCCATACCGAAGTTGACCTGAAACACGTACACTTGGCATCTGTCACTCAAGCACGTTGAACGAAACATCTTGTGGCGTCTCAGCAGGACACTTGACACGTTCGAGCGGTGTTCAATCACAGCAAGACAAGATTTAGCATTTACTCAGCCGCGCCCCGAGTAAAAGCTCGAAGAATCAGATTTTCTCCCTCGATTGGAACCTTGTTCATCCGGTTGCGCGTTGCTGTCTTGTTTTGTTTTCAGCAACAGCTCCAGAAACAAAGAGGGTCGCACCAAAGGAGAAGCCTTAGGACTGACGCATGAAAACTGCACACTCGAACACGAACTTATCCATACGGGCAACTTTGTTAGTCGTCTACGAATCTCTAAAATGTTACAGCTGCTCAACAACTTGTGTCTAGGGTACCTGACATGTCAGCTGGAAGGTGATTCAAAATGCAAATCGCATCGTTTCAACATTTACAGATATCGTGTCGTTCCTCTTGGTGCTGAGTCGCGTTGATAAAAGCGCACGTTGTTGCGGTTACATGAACAAGAAGTGAAGAGACTATCGAGTTAATCAACAGACATTTGGCGCTCTGCTGTTTCCTACCTCGTCGATGGGTTTCCTGGGTCGTTCTGTGTGATCGTCGCCGTCGTCCTTGCCGCCGCCGCCGCGTGTCTCGGGGTCGTCGCTCGCCTCGGGGAAGTCGACCGCCTCCTCACGCGCCTGGTAGCGCGCCGCGCGCGAACTCGGGTTGAACGGCTTGTACAGATCCGACGCGTCGTATCTGAAGCCCACAATTACCATGTCAAAACACTTCACTGGTGGTAACGAGGAATGGTGCCGGAAATTGCGACTTTCAATGCCTGGAATGTATACTTTAAATCCGGCTGTCGACGCACACATTTTCGTGTTGTGTATTTTTTCTGCAAGACGAACATCAATCTTTACCTCTGAGTGGCGGCAGGTGGAGTCGTGCTCATTTTCTTGTCGGGTGTTCGGTGGCGCCGGGAGTCGGGTGGCGGCGGGGAGCGCGAGAAGGAGCGCGGGCGGCTGCGCGGTGGAGACGGGGACCGCGAACGCGAACGTGAACGGGAACGGGAACGTGGCGCCGGGGATCCCCCGCTCCGTGGAGAAGCGCCGTGTCGCGAGTCCTCCCTGCAGCACAAACAGAGCCAGTTCCTCAAAGTGTAGCACAGTGATTCTTGATCTCCTGGACAAGGTTAAATTGACTTGGGACAAATGGAACCGCAATCGTTTCCAAAACATGTTCTCAGAGGTTGACACAAAAGAAAATATCAACAGTACAAGGAGTCAGTTCTGTTTGAGTTCATGAAACGCAGTGAACTAAACCAGCGATGGCCGATATCGTCTGAACTCTTCGCAAAGAAAAGAAAAATTGTCATGCAAAGCTCTTCCAAGTCTCTCTCGGTTTACAACAAGTCATACTCTGGCAACAAATCTGGCGCCGACTACAAAACCTAATCTATCTTTCATGATCAAACTGCAGAATGAACATTGCCACACAAACGAGAGGCGCATGCGACGTACAAGAAAAGTTTCTTTTCAGCAGGACCATGCGCGCAACTGTGCATACTGCGCTCTTGTTGGGACAAGTTTTGTGGAGATCCTTCCAAAGAGGACGGTTGTTGGGTTGTCGTTTCTGCAGGGAAGATAGCAAAACCTCAAAATCTACCAGCACACACCAAACCCAAGACAAAATGTGGGAGCGAGGAAGGGTGCGACTCACGGTGCCTATGGCATTATCAATCACCAAACCCTTTCGGCACAGCAAACCCTTTCACAGCCACCTTCAGAATCATCTCAATTTCATGCAAAATGGTGCCTACCAATCGAACTCAGCGCTCACCAGCGAGCTACCTGAACCTGACCACTCGCTACAAAACAAAACAAAAAACAGGAAATCCTCCAAAGAATCTGCGACGTGTGCTTCATGCAACAACCGATCAAGAGAAACAAACTTGGCCTGAGGCGACACGTCAGAGACAGATTCATCACGGGAGGGCGGCGACACATTTTCTCTTCGTTTCTTGCCACGTCGTCGTCGTCCTGTGGGACGCTCCGCAGGACGCCTGAATAGAGTTGCTCCCGTGTAGCGGCCTATCTGAGCTTCGTGTTGTATACGGCCAAACAAAATGCGATCGACTGCAACCAGACACGTGTCAAGACCAAGTCGCCACCATTTCCTTCCTCACCTGGACACATCTCGTTCCGGTGAAGAAGCCTCGTAACTTTGACGTCTTCGTCTGGATCTTTTCGAGCGTCTCGCTTCTTCAACGGAATCTTTCGATGTTTCGGATGCATCACTGCAAGAATAGTTGAACCACTGAGCGAAACACAAACACACACACACACACAGAAAGATGAACCAACGAATGCAACGGACGGATGCTTGTGCAGTCGGCGCATGTTCTTCCGAACGCATCAACTGCACGTGTTTACCTCGATGGTGTGCTGGATCTGTGTCGCTTCGACCTCGACTTGCCCGGGAGGACGGCGGGAGCGGGCGAACTCGACTCGAAGCCCGGGCTGGAGCTCTCCGCGGGAGGAACCGCCTCCTCCGTCATCTCCACCTCTCCCTCAGCCGCAACGCCGAAAACGAACTGCTCGTCTTGGGTCGGAGTCTGAGGTGACTTGGTGTCATCCAGGGTGATGCCCTGTCGGATTAGCATACGCGTGCAAATGCCAGCTCGATGAGCGCGAAATTCTGTGCGGCCAGCGCAGCAGCAGCAGACGTGCGGCTCACCTGAGTGTAGTCCGGCTGCGCAGGCGGGTCGAACGACTCGTCCATCACAACGGCCTCCTCCACAACCTCCTCGAAGCCGCCGGACAAAATCTGTCAAACGCAAACCACACACTTCTCAAGGATTCCATTCGGAAAGCATCCACGTCCAACACCAGTGCACACTTCGGATGACACACCTCTGTGGCTGACGAAGTTCAGCAAATGTGCTGCTTCTCTGGAATCTTCACAATGACATATCCCCCAACCCCCACCCCATTTGCTTTCTCCAACAAGTACACAATTCTTGTTTGCCGCGTTTCTCTGTGGGATGTTGGTTCCGCGGCGCCTTCAAACCGAGATCAGTGGAAACACAACTATGCGCTGCTCAACAATCTCAAGGGTGAATATGACTGGGGACAACACTACACCATCATAGTTCGCACAAAAAATAACTTTTCTACACATTCATGCAGGTTAGAAATGAAACAAAAGTGTTCCAAGGGAGCCAACAAATCAAAGTTTATTTCCAATAAGGTACAGAGTATGGATAATTGTGGTGCGGATAAAAGAGCGGTGCAGGTTGGTGCAGTCCACGTGCATGGCCAGCATGCGGCTCCTGGGGGAACCAGGGCGGGCGCGCTCGCAGCGGCGGAGCTGGGTGCTGCCGAGGCATGCTACGGCCCATTTGTGAGTTAGTTTCACCACACGGCTTGCACTACATGTGTGAGTGAACACAAGCAAATTATTATGCAGAAAAGTGGGTTAGATTTCGTTAAGAAGCTCATAGAAATGTCAAATCTATTTTGAAATGTGTAGAAAAGAACTGTTTTCCGAGTCCAGAAATCAAATTTACAAAGTGTTTCACGCACAAGACAATTTCGCACAAAACCTCAACGTGGTTTTCTTCGACAGGAGGAATCCCAGCAAAAAAGCACAAACCAGATACCGGTACGTTTCAAAGCCATTGCTGGAAACGTCAGAGTGTCAAGTCATCCCAACCAGAAACTTTACAACAGAAACAGGACCAACACCGGACACTTCAAACCACACCCACTCAAGACAACAGCCCGACATACCACACGCCTGCAATCTGTCACCTCAGCCGCACCAGCAAACAAAAACACAACACACAGCAGTTTCAACAAAAGCCGCACCATCTGAACCGTGTGTGGACGGGCACGTACCTGCCTGCCGCGCTCGGTGAAGATGGACTCGAAGTCGTCGGACACGTACTTGCTGTTCACCTTCCTTTGGCGCCGGCTACGCAGCGCCATCTTCTTCTCCAACATCTGCAACGCGCACACAGAATTGGGGAACCACCACTCACAACGCATGTCATTGAAAGGACCCTTCAGTTCAGCACTGTGTCAAAGAAGAGGCCAAAACATCTGCAAATTCCCACGCGGCCAGTGCTTGCACAAATCACTTTTCGACACTCTTGAACTCAACCTGAGACAAGGTATCTTCACCTTCTGCTCTCGAAGCTGCTCCTTTAATTCCTCTTTCGTTCGCTTGTTCGTCGCGCGTTTGCGTGGCGACTTCTGAGGTGACTTCTGTGAAGCGGGCGATTTGGCGGGTGATTTTTGCACCACTTTCTCCGGAGTTTGTGGCGCAGCATCTTTCTTGGCGCTCTCTCTGTTTTCGTTTGCTGAAATTGTACATTTTCAACCTTTGATCTCGCTGAACAAGCCAAAGGCAAAATCAAAAGCTCACAGCACACTATATCAGTGTTATTTATTCACGCGTGTATGTATCGGACTGCTGACCTGATTCTGCAGACCTTTCCTCTTCCTTTGTGTCTTCTTCCACTTTGTTGTTTCCCTGCAAATTGATCTCCGTTCAGCTGTTTTGCAAACTGACAACCAACACAAATACAGAGACACCAAAATACAAGGAAACAAACCTGGCTCGGCTCGGGAGCATCTGACCCCTCCTTCACTTGATCCTTCACCTCTGGTGTCTCTTGGTTCTTCACTTCCATCTTTTCGGTTTCTTCAGGCTTCTGACAAATTGAACCAAAATGTGTTTCATTGTTTGGGAACGACACACGCATTGAGGCGTACCAGGCCCAGTCTCCAAAACAAAACAAAAAAAAAAACACACACACACACACACACGTGCGCGCGCGCGTTGTGGTAACAGAACGCACGATTCTGCTGTTACCTTGGCTTTCTTGGCCGCACGCTCGGCGCGCTGTTTGGCGCGCTCCTCCTCTCGCTCCTTGCGCTTCGCGTCCAGTTCCGCGCGTCTCTGTGCTCGCTGCCGCTGCCTTTCTTCCCGCTCTTTCGCCTGCGCACATGTATCACAAGAAGAAAAGTTCAGCAGTGCCTAGATACGCAAGCATAACAAACACAGGGATGCTGATCATTCAGAACCATGCAAGAACACAAAGCTGGACAAAAAGCCTGGACAGGGCCAAAGTTTGTTCACAAGGGATGTTGCCAGCTGACTTCGAAATCAAGCATCATATTGGACAAAACGATATTTGTTTTGTGCAGTTCAGGGCGTGCGCCACCCAAATTCAGTATAATTTCGCTGTAGTAACATCGTTGTGCCAGAGAATTGCAACTGTTTGCTCAAACAGTTGCAAGCAGCACTCACAATGCGGGCCTTCCTCTCGTCCCTCGTTTCCTCGTCTTCGCTGTCACTGTAGTTGTACTGCAGCGCCAACAAACGACGCGGTTTCTTCTCCGCTTCACGAGGCTCGACCTGTAATTTGCATTGCGAAATTACCGTTGCACCAGCTCCACAGTTATTCACTTGCTTGTCAAGTCAACAATATCGCCGCTTGGACAGAACAACGTACCCCCGCCATCAAGTCTGTCAGCACCACCTTGAGTTCTTTTCTGACGACACCTGCGTGCTCCTCAGATTCTAAAAGAACAAGCCAAACACGCACACCTCAGAAACAAGAAAACCGACCAATCTGCTCGAAACTGTGCACTTTACAAAGCAACAAACCTTCCACTTTGGAGTCGTTCTGTTTGTTCTCTTCCTCCGTCGCTTCTTCTTCCACGGACATCTTCTCGTCCTCCGACGACTCGGATCCGGCGCTCTCCTCAAACGACGACAAGTCGCTCGTATGCACCGAACTCACAGACGCATCAGACAAACCTAAATTGGTGGAACAAGCACATTGAATCTGTTTCGTTGACACAGAATTTTCCCAAACCAGGTTGGTGAAACACGGTTGTGACAGCCAGCTTACTCACCCTCTTCCTCGTTCTGATTTTGCCAAGCGAACTGATAGACCTTGGCTGGTTTGCCGTCTTCGTTTTCCGCAGGCGCCTCATCCAACACAATTGTCTCTTCTGTGAACAACAAAAACAAATTCAACGAGATTCGTTCAGATTTTCACCCTGACTACACAACTTGTAACAGCTTGAACAAAACCAAAGAACACTTGCCTACAACTTGCTCTGTATCGCTGTTAGGGTGGCTGTCTCCTTCCAACTCTCCTTCTTCCTTCTCGTCCGTATCTCCTCCCTTCTCTTTACCTTCTCGCTCTGAATAAAACGAGTTCTGGCTGTTTGATTCACGGGACTTGACTTTTCGAACCCATTTCTAAAGACAAATATTCCTCTTGCCTTCTTTCTGCTTCATTCTCAGAAGAGCCTCTTTGCTTCGGTCCATGTTTTTAGCCTCCTTGGAAATGCCAACGTTGAGTAAATCTTCCACCGTGAGGGGCTCCAAGGCTTCCTGCAGGAAGGACAAGGAAAACATAATTCACAGCTGTTGCTATGGTGTGACATTCCCGTTCTAGGCCGAAAACTGCACTTGCCTTTTTCTTCTTTTCCTTCTCTTCTCGGTCTTTCTTGGCCTTCTCTCTTCTCTTCCTCTCCTCTTCCGCCTCGGCCGCTGGCATCTGTAGAATTGCCTGCTGTAGAAGCGGGTTCAGATGAGGGGCAGCTGAAACAAAGGGACAAAAAATATATACGGTTGCAGTTCATGAAAAGTAATATAAAGCTGAACGTCAGGTGTTTGCTTTCCCCTTTCACCTGAGGTTGGAGGCGCGTTCCACGCTGGGCCTGGGAAACTTCCCTGCGCCGGACCCGAAACTCCAGGGATTCCACTTCCAAACGCCTTCATCCAGATCTGTTGCTGCAGCGGAGTCATGCCCTCTGGCATTTGACTGGGAACGCCAGGCACTGGTGGAGGCGCGCTCGTCGGGGGAAAGTTGAAAGGCGCTCCTGGTATGGGCTGCAAGAAGATTATGTTGTTTCACACCCAAACGAAACAAACGAACAAACGGTTCAAGGTTGTTGACTCTTCATCTCCTGTGCGAACCTGTGGTGGCATCATGCCAGCAGGTGGGGGTCCCATGCCTGGTGGTCCCGGTCCAGGTGGCCCCATGCCTGGTGGTATTCCTGACAAACAAAAAACACACCACTTGTTACAATTGTCTCTTTATGCCAGTGCAATATTTGTGACATAAATGGGCCGCCACTGTGTCCTTTATTTTCATTCTTCATTTCTCACCTGGCGGAGGCGGCATGGGGCCTGGTCCCATAGATCTGGGAGGCATCGTGGGTGGCATTCCCGGAATTGGTGGCATTGTCGGTGGCATGGTTGGTGGCATTCCTGGAATGGTGAAACTCATCGTTGGTCTGCAACGCCTTTTGACAACCCTTCAGAACACGAGTTCACCTCTTGACACAGTCCCGGAAGTCTCACCTGACGGAGGAGGCCCCATGGGACCGTGTCCTTGGTATGGAGGCATTTCCATCAGATGCGGTATTCCAGGTCCGTTCGGGCCAGGAGGCCCAGCTCCGGGGCCTGGTCCACCTTGGTAATAGTCGCCGCTGGAATCCATGAACACTTCCTCTGAAAAAAAAAACGATCAAGAACATGCAGGTGGGCCATGCAATCGACCATTCCCAAGAACGTTCACTCAAGATGAACAGACCGGTCGACTGAAACCCAAAATGTTTGTCAAAGATGTGTGTGCCCGACCTTGGAAGCTGATGTTGTGGGGATCTTCAATGACATCTTCTTCCACGTATTGTTGTTCTCGCCATTCTTTCTCCTGTTTTTCTACCAACCTCTGTGAAGTAAATCTGGTGAAGGATGGACATGTCACAGGAAGTCGCATCAACAAGACGCTGGAGTGAGAAATTGACACGCACCTTGTTTTCCAGTTTTATCTTCAGCTGCTTCAACTCTTCCCGTCTTTTCAGCCATTGTTCTCTCGCCTCAAAGTCAACTCCCAGATATTCACACACCACTTTTTCAATGTCTTGCTTGAAATTCTGAAAAGAAACAGTCTCACAAGTGAACACGAAGGCCGATATAATCACTTGAAAGTGCCCTGATCAACAAAATTTCACGAAACTTCGAGGTTGTATTTGTGAAATACCATACCTGTTGTCGGACGACCTGATCGACAATGCTGGCAACACCACTTGAAAGTAGTTGAGACCTGAAAACGACGTACGTGTATAAATTACCGGTGTGGCCCTTTTTGTTTCACAAGAATGTTTGACAGGATCCTCATGCTTGGTTTCGTCAGGAACGGAAATTTTGGTGGACATATCACGCAGCGGTACTTCACCAAAAGCGTGCAGGGAAGACCCAGGGGAGACGTCTGCATTATCGTTGACGAAGGTGATGGAGCAACTCAACGTGCACTCGTACGAGTTTTTGGTTTGCTCACAAGTGACACGCAAGATCGCGCAGTTCAACCAAAATGTTTGAAGCTGTTAAGTTTCCATATTTTGGAGGAACGACAAGGGCAGGATCCATCCCTCTACCTCGTATGTCAGGTTTCGACAGAACTGCCAGAGCAACGTACCCCGACAAAGACTTTCTGAGAACTTCTCTCATGTGGTTTTTGTTGGCCGCTGGAGTCCATATTTGCTGCTTCAAATGAATTTTGACGAATTCCTCAACACGCTGAGCCACGTTCTGGAACGCTGGCTGAAAAAAAACAAAATTTGTCAATGAGCACACGCATCTTACCTGAGCGACGACTGCCATTTTGAATTCCACATGGCACTATGGCAGTGAAAAAGATCATCTGGCAATTGGGGCAGGGGCTCAATCATGTCATGTCCAAACCTCACGGAAGAAGCAGCACGGAGCCTGCACGAGTGACGAAAGCTCAAAGTGGTGTGTTTGCAAACCTCCCAACCAGAAATGACTGTTCGTGCTTTGAGTGGTGAGTCTATGATACGCAGTTGAAGTGCGCCTGAGTTGTACCTCGTAATGTCAATTGTCGCGGTGTGAGACAAAAAGCTTGGCCACAATTATTGTTTCGCACAGTACCATCGCTTGCTTTTCATTGTTGACGAAACATGAGCTGACACTCCGACTGGATGCTGCCTAATGTGAATCCTCTGTCCTTTGGGTTGAGGTCTTCAGAAGAACAGACGGACGAGCCACACAAGAATTAGTTCTGTGCGGGAATGTTGGGCTGTGAACTGTGAACATCGGCCCTGGCAGTTGCCTCGGAATGTTCCTGACAGGTGAGCGCGTGTTGCAAAATTGAAATGTTCCAAACCAGGGAGACGGGGTTTGGTTTGTCAGATAGCCCTTCAAAAACAATGTCTTGGTCTAGTTGGCAACAATCGCAGTTGAAACCAACGCGACGCCTTTCACCTGCTGTCCAAGTCGGACAATGTCAGAGCTGAAAATTTGTTTGCTGGCGGTGGGGGGGGGGGAACTCATACAATTTTCTGGACAACTTGGGCAGTGTCCGACTTGGACATAGTCCGAGTTCGGGGTAATGTGGACAACTTGGACATTGTCCAACTTTGACATTGTCCGAGTAAGGGTAACTAACAGCTCAGACATTGCTCAACTCTGACAATTCAGACATTGTCTGACTTGGACATTGTCCAAGTCAGGGTAACTCAGACATTATCTGAGTCAGGGTAACTTGGACAACTTGGACATTGTCCGACTTGGACATTGTCTGAGTCATGGTAACTTGGACATTGTCTGCATTACCCTGACTCACAAATGACTGAGTTAGAGTAATGTGGACAATTGTCTGAGTTGTCTGAGTTACCCTTGGATAATTGTCCACATCACCAACTCCAAGTTGGGCATTGTCCAAGTTAAAAATTTGTGTGTATATGTGTGTGTGTGGGGGGGGGGGGGTAACTCAGACAATGTCCGAGTCGGACAATATCCAAGTCAGACAATGTCCAAGTTGAAAACAATTTTTGCCAGCACGGGGGTGTGGGGGGAAGCCCTACAATCTCCAAGTTGGACAATGTCCAAGTCTGTCCAAGTCAGACAATATCTGAGTTGAAAAATTTTGTTGGCAGGGGGGGGGGGGTAACACGGACAATTTTTTGTACGTTTTGCCCAGGACGGACGCACGGAAACAAAAACAGGGTCAAACCAATAACTTAGTTAAATGGAGGACGTGTAAAACAAACATTTGTAAGTCGACCGCAAATTCACTGTTTTTGTTGGAGTTTTGATGGATTCCTGAACATTTCGACTTTCAATGATGTTTTGAAGGGTTTAAGGAAGTCTCAAGCCCTATTTTGATTGTGCATATCAGAAATATATTGGAATAACACAGGAAATAAGTTTGCCTGTGTCATAGTGACCTTGTGACTGTGTTAGCATGTTCAAGCGGACATCGGCTGAAATTTCGCCTGTGTCAAATCCTGCTCCAGCAAAGAAGATGGAATGTTCATCCAGCGAAAATGAGGTACTTTTGGATCAAATTTCACGTCTTATGTTGGGAATGGAGGAGAGAATTAAAGACGAGTTGTTGAAGGCTCAAAATGTGGCAATTACCTCAGTTCGTGACAAAATTCGGAGCAGCATGAACAAGTTTCAAAGTGACATTTCGATGGAAGTGAAGGACTTATGTACAGGTTTATCCGTGACAACAGACAGGACTGATGAGAATACAAAACATATCCAGGAGTTGACTACGTGTTCAGGTTTTGGAAGAAGAGAACAAAGTGCTCCAGTGGAAACAAACAGATACTGAGAACCGTGATAAAAGGTCAAACCTTGTTATCCAGGGAATTCCAGAATCTGTCTCAGATGATCTGTTGGAGAAACACTTCTTGTCAATCTGTCGGGAACATCTGAAAATTGAGGAGCAACTTTTACTGGAGAGAATACATTGAGTGGGTGTTCAAGGCCGACAACGTTGTCGCAATGTGGTGGTGAAATTTCACTCATTCAAAGATCAACAAAGTGTCTGGAACAAGAGGAGGCTGCTGAAGAACACAGGACTGTTTTTGGAGGAACATTTTGCTTTGTCTGTACAGCAAGAACGTTCTCAACTGCTCCCTTTCCTTCAGTTGGCCAGACGTCGTGGAGAGAAGGTGACCATGATTGGAAACAAGCTATTGATCGCAGGACAACGTTTCTCAGCTAGCCAACAAGACATCCGCTCCTTGCAGTTACGGTACAATGAGAATATCAAGGATCGATCGCAGAAGGAACTTTCCACAGACGCAGGCCCCGCAATTGGATTTTATGGGCGGTTCAGTGAGCTTTCAAACTTTTTCCTGTCCCCAGTGAAAGTGGGAGATCGTGTCTTTCCTACTGTTGAACATTATTACACAACCAGGAAAGCAGAAATCAATTCCCAACCGGATCTAGCCTATCGAGTCAAGACCGCGGTGTCTCCCCTGGCAGCGAACATTATCACAAAACAACTCACAATGGATCCTGAAATCAAGCTGGAAGTCATGAAAATTGGACTGGTGGCCAAGTTTCAAGTTCCTGAGATGAAGAAGGCTCTGCTTGCAACAGGAAACAAAGTTTTGCTGGAGGCAGCAGCGCGAGATCCTTTTTGGGGCTGCGGTTGCACGATGTCGTCGAAAGAGATTTTGCACAAGGACAATTGGAAGGAAAACCACATGGGCAAACTGTTGATGGGAATCTGCACAGACCTACAGAAAGACAATGGATGTTGACTAACTTGAACAGTGGTTTGTGATCGCATTTGGACCGGACCGACACCAAAATCGAGAATACGAGAAATGTACATACCAGGAGTATGAGTGTTAAAATTAACCCAGAATGTGTGAAAAGTCTAGTATATATAACACATTGTTTCCTTTTTTCTCAAATTTGGATAATTTTCAGCAAAAGCCGAGAATTTGATCAAAATGTTGAATTTGGAAAAATTTCGCATAACCGCCGAAAAGACCGCCAAGAATTGATGACTTCAAAGGTGCCAATGTGTGACGTCAGAGAAATTATGCAAATTAGATGTGTATCCGAGCAGGTGTTAATAAACTTTATGGACATGATTCTTTTAATTAATTATTGTGAAAATATTCTTTTCAAACAAAGATGGCATATCAAACGAGGTACCAAAAGAAAATTATCCACATACCTTGGAACCAATGGTCTTGAGGAGAAGGAGCTTAAAA
>JAAUXT010068890.1_pt1 | contig 45681 bp, 43 predicted proteins | sample 7278171 | NCBI WGS metagenome assembly JAAUXT01 (sample SAMN14350112, study PRJNA611818) | marine sediment metagenome | isolation source: surface marine sediment (1.8m) | place: French Polynesia: Moorea | collected 2018-08
GGGGGGGGGGGTCCACAGGGTGAGGGGGTTGGGGGACATTTTGGTCCAGCTGCCATATACTGCACTACCACATGGTGATTCGCCCTAAAGGGACTTCGCACAATGAAGACACGTGAAAGGGTGTGCCAAATTAAGCTGCAACTCTGAAACCCGGTTTGAAAATGAGTGCCTGAGGAAGAAAGCTCAGAAATCAGTGACCGATGTTCTGAACCCAGCCAAAATTGTTGTGTGATGCCATGTGTTCTGTGGTTTTGTGCAACATGGAACAATCTGACAAAAATACACAGCTTTCGCGGACTAAATGGTTGGATTTTTCTTTGTTTGCATTCGTGATGCACAAGATTCGCAAGTCTTTCCTCGTGTCAAGGACTTCTCCCACTGCGCACAAACAGCTGTTTGGAAGAAACCTACGCGTGTGTGTCGTGCGTGTGTTCGAGACAGATTCCAATTTGGCAAGCCGTTGGATTGTTCCCAAAACATGTTTCCATTCAGCTTCTCAGTGAATTCTCGCCTGCTCTGTGTGAGTGTTTCAGCTGAGCTCTTGAAAACTGAAACTTGTCAGTGAGACGTCAAAAACAGCCTCAAATCAGAGCTTGGATGCTGAAAATCCGTCTGGTTTGGTGCAAATTTTGCAATGCTCGAGAGTCTCTTCTCTGAGGTTCGATTCATATTACAGCACGCAGGAGAAATCATGCTGATGTGACGTTCATACAAACTCAATGGAGCACAAAAACGAATCTCTTGAAACTCATTTGTTACTTCACAATAAATTTTAATTCAATCCCATAAGAAATTGTACTCTGTGTGTCGGAAAATTTTTCATCAATCGTCAATTTTCACAAAGGTTCTCCTTCTGAAAGTCTTGACGCATTTTGGAAGAAAAATTCAAAAGGTTATCTTTTGCAGCAATCTTCAAGACAAAGGCTGCTTTTGATTTGGTTACTGCGAAGAAAACTCTTCGCTTGGAATTCTGAGTCTTTGTCGCATTGTCAGAAGACACAAGAGAACTTCGTATTGTTCAGGCACACCTTTCGTGAATAAGACTCTTGCACTGAGGGAAGGAACTCATTAACTCTGGGATGGAACTATGCAAATTTGCAGCAAAGGAGGATTTTCAGCCGAGCCCTTTCTTGTGTTCACACGCCACAACGGGACAGGCGAAAACTTTGGTGGAATCGACACGTTTGCTCAAGACCTGTGAATCTTGAATTGACGTAACCGGCACTGCGCTGCACTCTTGCTTCGGGCGCACAGATGCGGCGTCCACCGTGATGCGTACACTTTCCATCGTTGTCTTTCCGGAACCAAGATCAGGATTGCTTCCGTTTTTCTCGCGTTGACCTCATCTGGGTGAAAAACAAAGATGCCTCGCAACTCAAGCAACATGTTTGTGTGCTGAGTGGCATCGTTGTCACTTCATTCACATTCACTCCCCTTTGAAGACAGCTCAGGCTTGTTCTCTTTTGCGTTTGCTCGTGTGCCAAATTTGTTTCCATTTTCGTTGTGTCACCTACGGTGACAAATGAGGCTCGTGCAAATGGGACTGAGTTCTTACAAGGAATGCTCGCAGCAAATCTGCACACCAAGGATGCACTCAAAATACATGTACATGTATTTTTGTTCGAAATTTATTTGAAGCACCTTTTGAGAAATATACAAAACCCATTTAAGAAATAGAAGGCATCTGTTGCATTCTCACACAAGATACAATTCATCGCGGCTTTCTCTGTACCCTGCGAATCTCCGGTGCAAATGTACGAACAGAAATTCTTTCTCTTGTTCACGACAGAATTTAAAGAATTGTACGCGACACAAAATACAAATGCGCACGCACAGAAAAGCACGGCTTTCAGCTGCTGTTTTGCGAAAAAAAAGACAACAGAAAACTTCTCTTGACGTTGCCGAGGGTTGGAGTCCACTGACCCCAACAGCTGCGTGGCTGCGTGGTGTTGGCACTCGCATGTTTCACAATATTCAAGGTATTCTTTCAAGAGTACCCATGAGGAAACCCATTCCAACAAGGATTTGGATTTGAAGTTTACCGGAACACTTCTTGCCAGGCCTCAACACAGCACTTGCCTGATGATCAAAGATGAGAGTGGAAAAAGGAAGAAGGAATTTGTACAATGTCGCGCGCAATTACACGGAGGTTTTCGTTTCGAAACTTTACACGTTGAAAATATATTTCAGGGTGTTGGGGAGGCGGTGCAATCATTCCACCTCTCCCCTTGACCGTTGGATGGAGGCTTTGTTTGCACCTGCACATTCGACCTGCAAAGTGCGAAGCGCTCCACAGGGACCAACGGAAGGCGCGAAGACGGCCAGATCAGTGTGGTGAAGGCGGGAAGATTGAAGAAAGTTGACGGTGGAGCAGCCAGCCTCTGCTGATGGAACCACTATTTACAGCAATCAACACGCTGAACGTGACTTTCCTTTCAGAGGACACAAAAACAAAGGGAATTTAACTTCCGTGAGAATCTGCCCGGGTGTGCGGTTCTTTCACTGAATTCAAGAGTCAAAACAGCCTTGTAGTTCTCTCCAGAACCTCTTGCTCTGATTGCACATGTCTTCCGCCCCCACAATCTGTCACGTTGGACGCAGCTGACGAAGCATCGACATTCCAAAAAGACTTGGATCGTTCAGTGACTCGCACACATGTTTGTACGCATGTGAACCTGGTCTCACCTTTGAATCCCTCACAAAACCATGAGGTTATCACAAGACTTGAATTCGTCTCCACTCAGATGTCTTTTCAGAAATTTGCCCATGAGTGCAAACGGGGACTTGCTCCGGTGTTTGTCGTAGGGAACTATTTCAGGCTTCTGTGTTTCCGCACCTTTTCTTCCTTTGGCCTTCGAGTATTCTTTGTGTAGTCGAATTTGCTTCAAAATGCCCGCGAGAAGATCGTCTACTTGCATATTCATGGATGCAGATGCTTCGGTGTATTTGCAGTGATAATGCTCTGCGGCGTTCTTGCCCTCTGAAAGAAAATAGTTTCGAGTGAAATCATTTTCGTGTCATGCTTGCGAATGTGTTTGTTCTGGTAAAACAGGGTTTTTTTTTCTTTGGAACCGCTTCATCATCTGCCCACGGTCGTTCTGCGCTGGCATGATCGGAACACCTTTCGGATAGTGCCGAGCTGAACAAAGCTAAAGTTCAAAGTCACTGTTGAGCACACGCAATGAAACACACCCTTTCAAGACCAGAAGAGCCGCGCTGCAGCCTCAATCAAAAATTCACACCTTCGCGTTCTGTTGTTACACACCTTTGGTGGAGACCTCCCGGGTGCGGACCAGGTCCGTCTTGTTGGCGACGAGGATGATGGGTGGGGAGAATCCGGAGGACTGCTGCCCCCGGATGACGAACAGCGTGTCGAGCGCCGCGTGGAACGTCTCCTTATCGGCGATGGAGAAGACGACGAGGTAGCAGGACACCGCCTCCCGCACCGACGGCTCCTGCAGATGTGACGTGAAAACCCAAGGTACCCTTCGTGAGCGTGAGATCGTGTTCAATTCGGCGCACGAGTGCGCTCAGAAGACACAGTTCCTTTTGGGCCAAATAAAAAAAACGATGCCTTTTGAGCAGACCGGTGTGCCAGGTTGACAGCTTTGGTGTCCGCATCCTGTCGCACAACAGCACACCACGACCAACGCCCAGGAAGGTGGAGGTGCGTGTTTGTGAAAACAGCCTCAGGTTCGAGACAACTTAATTGACAGATTCTTCACGGAAAAGGATGCTCTGAGGCATTGCGTGTGGAAATGAGTCTGGCGTTGCAGGACCGGTTGTCCCCGACCAGATGAGCGCAGGTCAGATCACAGGAAGCGATCAGAGATGTGTGTTCGTGCCACAGGAAGCAGCGACCTGATGTGTTTTTCACATGCAGAGCAGATGGCCGGACTTTCGTGTTCCTGCATGCGAGGAAACAGATGGTTCTGGACTGTGGAACACGAATTTCTTTCTGAAAGACTGTCAGTCAAGAACAGCAGCTTGGAGCATCACCTGGCCGAAGGAGCAATACAAAGAGGCAAATCTTGCCACCCACTTCGCACAACAAGCTGTCAGTTTGTCAAGAAAGTGCCTGCCTGCAGGGCCGAGTGGCTGAGGGAATCTCGGGCGCCGGTGGGGGTGGACTGACGATATGGGCTCTTCGGGCACAAAACTTCCCCTGTGAGTTCACAAGATCCGAAGTCAAGAGGAACACTTGCCCACACTACGAGGAGAATCGCCTTTACAAATGTTTCTGTGGCACTCGGCGTCACTCTTGTCATTTCCTATGCCACAAAAATGACATGATTGGAGTCAGCATTTGGCAAGAAAGCATTAGTGGAGGACGGGCTTCCTTCCAGGCCACGTGTATGTGGACATTTCAGCGAAGGAAATTTCCTTCCTCCTTTACCAGATACACAAAAGCCAAATGACGGTTGTTGTGTTGCGTCCTGTTGAATTGTTGCCATCACAGGAAGAAAAGGGACAGAATTAGGTCCACCTGGAAGTTCATTTCAAGTTTGATATATTGGTTGCGTTCAATAGACTTGGATTGCGTTGGCGATCCACGCAGACAAAGTACAAAGCCGGTGTTGAGTTTTGGCCAAATTTGCAGAATCGCTCTTTGAATGTCAGAAGTTTGTCACAACAGGGTCTGTTACCTGGTCGGAAGGAATGTCGATGAAGTCCAGGGTGGATTCTTTCGCATCTAACAAGACACTCACTGAAGTCGATAAGGCATCTGAAAACACAAAAGTGTGAGACACAAATCAGCTTCGGGGTTCGAAGATCGACGAAGCACGTTGAAAGCTATTAAGGAGTGAGAAGTAAGACGTTTATCCGCAGCAGTTTTCGGCAACATGAAGAGAAACACATCGTGGCTTGTCCGTAAGCTCTCCAAAGAACGACTCAGCAGGTGTGGATGGAGAATCAGGAGTGCCAGAAGCAGCTCAGTTTGTGTCGCGAAGTGAAACCTTGTGAGTGTTGGCACATAGACACGTTGATGTTTCGAGCCGCTTGAAGGTCTACAAGATTCCGTTGAAGCTCAGTTCTCTGGTTGGCAATTGAAAGACGAACGCACAGTCGTTCCCTGCTGTCTTTTGTTCTCTTGTTGCAGTGTAGAATGCTGCTCAAAGCAGCAGATGAAGTTGTGTGTCTTTCAGACTCGTTGACATCTCAAACATGCTCCTTGGTGAAGATTTTCTAATGGAAAGTGTTCGTTGCTGGCGGAGACAAAAAGTTCCTAAATTTTCGAATGGATTCTGGCAGGCAATGAAGCAGGAGCTTCTCCTCTGTCAGAATTTGTTATAAACTTCGTTTCGTTTGTATCTCTGGCAGATTTGAAGTAACACACAATTTTCGCAGATTGCACAAGTCTTCAAAGAAATGTCACAGAAAGTGAAACGGGTGCAATTTTGAGTTAATGAGACGAAATTGCAGGAAACATGCTGCCTTTCAACCGGTTCAATTCTTTCCCATCTGAGATCCCGGAGTTTCACTTGTCATTTCAAAATGCTTGCTGTGTGTTGTGACAGCACTGTGTTCCATAGACGATTTCACAACTTTTCCTGACAACACACGGACCATACATGAAGCAGATGAAGATCTTGCTTTTCTTTGCTCGGCACCTGTGGCCGAGGAATCAGAAGACACGAGGTGTTCACCTCAAATGCCCCAGGGATTCACACATTCATCCACCAGAAATCTCCATTGCAATGGAGAAACCCACAAGAGCTGAATGCTGAGACAACTCTCCATTTGCGAGGCAAAAATAGCAGTGAGCAGCACACATGGGCCCCGAGGCCAAACCGCCGTTTAGTCCCCATGTCACAGTCGATCAGATGTGATGTCTCGAGATTCCAACTCGGTTGGATGTGAGGCATGAGGATCTCTGAAGGTTCCACGGCAGATGTCTCCCAGCCTGACTTTGAGCAACAGCTGGATTGTGTAACAGCTCCACAGAAACACTCCGCCAAATTGCCATCTGGGTGGCAAATGGAGAAATTGTCAGAGCGTGATAGTTTTCATTTCAGATGTGTGACGCCACAAAACTGAAGAAAGAGATGTGTAGAGGAACGAAAGTGCTTTGTCACAATCCCCAAAGTTGTGTGTGAGGCAGAACAACTCACATGGAAATGAGGCCGTTTTCTCATTTGTGGAACATTTCCCGGAACCACGTTTGTGTGCAGAGAAGGTGCGCACTGTTAATCCGACGTGATGTAATTTACCGCCTCCAGATACTGTCTATTTGTCGCGTCGTCGTCTTGTTTCTCTTCCAGCCATTTGTCTGAGAACAGATTCACTGTCTGCTCTCCACTCAAAAGGGAAATTCACTCCCGGCTTTTTAACTCGGATATCACTTTCAGGAGAGACACATCTTGATTTCCCCAAAGGGTAACTGATCAAAAAGAAAACTCGAGCTGACGTGTGCAATCTGCATTTTAACGCGCGGAGATAGACACAGATCCAGATCTGAGAGATTTACTCATCGCGACAAATTTATCCCCAAGGACGCGCGGGCCGTCGGCGAAGATGATGAACACACGTGTTCAACGCCACGACGTACGAGGAACTTCTGCACAAAATACATAGACCACTTCAAGAAATTTGCTGATAGCCTGTTTGTACTCAGAACCCTGCATGATGTCCAGCAATTTCGCTGTCACTTCCCCAGGAAACTACAATAGGTCTTCTTAGAGCGCGACACTCAGGTCTGAATCCTTCCCACCTCTCCTGATGAAGTAATAGTCTCACATCACGGGATTCTGCCATCAAACAATCATGGTAAACAAGGGCGGCGGCACAATTTGCGAGCTGCGGTCAGTATTCAGCAGCAACAGAAAAATAGCTTTGTTAATTGAAAGTGCTGTACTCGACTTACACAGACCATCAATGTTCATCATGCAGCGCAGATCTCATGTTTGTTGCTTGTGGACTTAGAGCTGTGCAGAGTCCCAAAGTACATTCACCTCACGGATGAAAACAATTGTTGTGCGAGAGCCAAAACTATATCGATTACTTGTTTTGTTCTGCATTGATTTCACAAGAAATGTGGATATTGGCCTTGACAATCTGTTAGAATTAGTACGATTGCCAGGTCTGAGTTCAGCCCTGGGGAGACTGACGCAGGCATTAACCAGGGTCCTCACTTCAGTGGACCCTAGTCCCACTTTAGAACTTTGGTGTGAGCTTTTGATTCTCTGTTCAGGAAAAGGATCGGACATCCCGGATTTTCTCTTTTGACACTCGCGTGTTTCAGTCTGAAATCACTCGAGCAAACACAGTGGACTTCTGCTCCTTCAGATGGATTCACTCAAGTTCACACACTAGTTATTTATGAACATCCCTGGGGGCAGCCCACACCCATGATTTGTCACATGTGTACAGAAGGACCAGCTCCCTGATGTGTGATGACCTGAAGAACGCATTGCAAACGCTGCAGCTCCTTTCACAAACACGGAATCTGTCAAGAAGAGGACAGCATAATGAAGAGGAAGCATGTACACCGAGCATTCCAACTACAAAAGCTTTTCCGCTGGTGAATGAGGATATGCCTGTGAAGATATTGGTGCGCGTGACCTTGCAATTTGCGTCTGCACAGACAGATCAGAACAAAGAATCAAAGAACTTCGGCAGCTTCGAAGCGTTTCCGTTTTCACATTCCTTGCGGAAGCTTCGAGTGCAATCGTTTTCCGAGCGACGATGCGTTTCTGTGCAGGTTTCAATGCGGAATCAAAAATCTCCAGGAACTTGCTCAAAGTCAGTCCATTAACGTGAGAAGTTCTTGTGCGGCTTCACGTCTTTTGCAGTGGGTTGTGCGCCCCGATGCGAGAGACAAAAATTGTGCGCGAGACTTGTTTCCCCAGACGGAAAGACTCATACCTATATGTGTGAAATAATCAATTTCGTCCTCACCCTTATGTTTTGAGGTGTTATTGCCAACATTGCCAGACCAGTTGTAAATAAGTGGAACAGAAGTACACCGAACTCCAAATCGTTTCAAACAGAATCACCAACGACACGATGAGCAGGATGAGAAGCAAGCGGCAGGCTTGATCACTGCCTGAGGCTTCCTCCCCAGGCAGAAAAGCCACCAAACGCATGTGACAAGCTTTGAGCTGTATCCCTTAATTAAATTATGGATGGAATGCAGAGAGGAGGGTGCCAGCTCCCCGTGGACAGCCTTCCGGATTACGAACCTCTTGAAAATCAGCTCTGTCACATGACAAAGTGCTTCGAAGCAATATTGCTGTGTAAACTGCCTTTCACAAACAAGCTGTGTAAAATTAAGTTTGCTTCAAATTTCCCTGGGATCGCTAAGTGATCTGTGGTGTTTTGTGCATGACACAACCTGGATCACACTAATTCAATTCTGACGCAGCCAGGGTTTTGTTTGTTTTTCCCATTTGCTGCTGGTGATTCAATTTTCGTGATACTAATTGCCATTTGGAACAACATTTCAAGCTTTCAAATCGAATTACGGCGATCTCCTGGCACGATATTCCTTGGCGATGCAGAACCGTGTTCTTGGCAGCCGTATCTCTGACAATTCAACCAGCCAAGTCGAAAGGCAACTTCAGCACAATGTAGAAAGTCAATCACATGGGCCTTTGTCAGGCTAACATTCACTCAACTGTACCACTCAAGTAGATGCTGATGGAAAGGTGAGATTCGCCCTCACACTGGGGTTCTGTTCAAACTTCCCGAACAATTTCCTGATTCAAGGTCTGTCTCAAACGAGTCCAGGTTGAGGTCACCGAGATCCCAACCTGGATTCCCCCAATATGAAACAAGCCTGAAACCTGTTTCGTACACGAAAAGCTCAGCTTACCTTCAAAAACAGGGTCGGCGTCCGCCGAGCACTCGGTCGACTGGAATTGTTTGATGAGCGTCGTTTTCCCAACGCCTCGCGGCCCGAGAATTAACACCTTGAACCTGTCCTTCACCGGGGTCAGCGTGAGTGGGGACGGCGCCGCAGCAGGCGGGCTCGCGTCGCTGTCGTTCGTGTCGCTTCCGGCACCGTTTCCGTTTCCGGCAGCGGACCCGGCGGAGCGCACGCTCGACGTGCTGCAGGAGCGGATCGAGTCCCCGCGGTTCACGACGCCTTTGCGCGTCGTCACGAACTGTCGCACTAGGTAGTGGTCGTCAGGGATGTCGTCGGGCAGCACGAGCGAGTCGGGCCTGCTGCCGCTGCCGCCGCCAGCCGAGCCCGAACTGTTGTTATCGTGGTACTTTTGGTAGCGCAGTCTCCTCATGGATCCAGATCTGCTGTTGGGAACACTGTGGCAATCTTTACCACCATCCAAGGCCTTGTCGTATTTGTCAATGAAATTGCGCACGTTTCCAGGGAGCTTCCCGTGCATTGACGAGGACTTGTGCGAGTGGGATCTCATGGATTTGGACCTGGTGGGCGTGGTCGATCCCCTCGTCAGCGGCGCGTGAAGACGCTTCTTCAGCAGCGTCTTAGCGAGGCTGTAGCTCGGAGACGTCGCCTTGGGGATGTCCGGGAGACTCCCGCCCCAGTCGGCGCACGAACTCAGTTTGCGGCGCCCGGCCTGTTTGCAGAAGAGGTCAAAGTCGTCCTCCTCCTCCTCCTGCTCGCGCGCACTCTTCTCCTGCTCCACGAGCTCGGCGAAGTCTCCGAGCCGCATCGCGCTGTGGCTCCGCACGACGCTGTCCCGCCGAGGCGCGTCCAGCGACTGCATCGCCAGCGCGTCGTAGTCTGCAAACACAAACGAAATGCTCAGCGGTAACTCGAACACACCGTGCGTGCGTCTGTGACATGTGAGGTGCAGCCACTGAACATAGCACTGGAGCGAAAACTGCCAGTGTCCTTTTCTACGGTGAAATCCAAGTTCGGTGTCGGTGGCCATATCAGTGTGACTTGGTTCTCAAAAATCTACACCTGTGCTTGAACAGCAAACAACGTTCCCTGAGCCCTGTTCTGACAACGGGGCCGGATTTAAGCGACGCCAGAGCCGAATTCTCCTCGCAATAACTGGTTGACTTTGTGACGTCAAGAACGCCGGCACGGGCGCTGAGTCTCAAGACCAAACCCAAGTTCCGGCCCTTGCACAGCTGATGAGCAAAGATTGAAGGGAGACCCTGAATGCCCGACCATCGTGGAAAGACGAAATGCACATTTGTGTTGTTGACATTTTCACCAAGCAACCACTGCAGTACAGAGCTCACCAAAACTCCATTGAGAAAAACATCACGGTTTCAATCACGAAGCCTGTCTGAGCGAACCACCGAAACAACAGGTAGGTAATTATTTCGCTTTCAGTAGACAGATGAGCACTTCTTCCTCTTCATTCCGTGAGCCGTGAAAAAGAGCCAGCCTTGCTTTTGGAGAAACGGAGGCAACACAGACAGAAGGAGCGCACACACACACACGTCGGACGTACGACTGCTTTGTAACTTGTAGGTTTCCTTCCAAGCAGTGAAAGCCATGACAGCCAACAGGGAAAAATTAGGCTTCATTTTAATTCATTATGTCACTGCGTTTCATCGTGAAAGGCCGACTCGGGCATAATTGAGACACGATATGCAGGACGTTTGAAGTTTTGTAATTTGCCGTCACGTCACTTTCCTGTGATTCAGTTGCACTTGCGCAGCATGACTGTCTGAAAACGTCCACCGCCAGCAAAGCACTTTCCTTGACCAAAGCTTTATTCCCCCCGGGTGAACAGATGAGAATGTGTTGCTCGTATTCAAAGACATGTCTTTTGAGTTTGGCAATGTTGAGTACTCGTACGTACTCTTGTCTGTTGGTAAAACACAATCAAGAAAAACAAACCACTTTGCTCCTGCATGGAGGTGGGTGTAGAATGCGTAAGTCTGTCACTCCGGCTCAGCTCTTTTCAGGGCCACAATTCAATGAAACACTTTCTGAGTGAGTGACAAAGAGTGGGCCCTGAGCTTTTCGTCTTCTGTTCCAGATTTAGCAGACAGTTGAAAAGTGCGTCAGTGTACATCGAAACGCGACTGGCTTCCAAACAGAATTGGAGTTTGGTTCTCTTCACCTGGACAATGTCTTTCCGTTGAGTTCAGCTGCTTCTTCCACAGGACAAAGACAAAGGACAAAGACAAAGGTTCATTGTTCTCAGATCGCTTTCGTAGAAATCCAGAGTTCATTTACCCAAGCCTAATGTGTTTTCAAACGATCAATCTTTTTATCATGAACCTCCTTTGTTTGCAATTACGCACGTGCACAGCTGCACAAAGCAATCGATTCAATGAAGTAAACATCAGAAGAGTTGCGAAGAAACAATCTGGTTGGATCAAAACTCTTTCTTGTTTCTTTTCCTGTTGTGGAATAATAAACAAATTTCTGAAAAGATTTTGCTGAGATGGTAACACGATGTGATTGCACAACTTCAACCTCGACCTCCAGCTTCCAAGTCTGACCAGGCGACTCACTTTACCATTCGCCAAGCCACGCACCTCTGGAGGTTTACACAGCGGGACAATAGGTGCAGGGAGTTGCTCAAGGTTTGTGCCTTGTCCACATCCACATACGACAGATTCTACTCGAACCGATGAATGAAAATCCTTCTTGGGTTGTGCAGCCTGAGAATGACAGCCAGGATATACCGAGACGGATCCAAGGTTTCGCGAAGGAGGCCGTCTTCAGAGGCCCGTCACAACGTCGTGACATCTGGAAACGTTCTCTGTCAGATGTTTCAAACAAATAACATGGTAATTTGTCGTGGCCAATGGGCCTGGGGTTCAGCCCCCTTTGGATCCATCTCTGGGCTGAGACAGACGACCTCTTTCCCATCTGCGGTCATATGCAAACACACGAGCTCGCAGAACTCTGGAATCCATATCGATTCATCTCGAGAGTGATGTATGAATTCTTAAGTTGCCAGAGTTCTCCACATGTTGCGTTGACAGAGGAGCATACGAGCATACGGACGGTTTCTTGTTATGAACAGCAACGAAACCAGATTTGTGGTCCCTGCAGCGAAAGTGGAACTGAACAGGCACAATCTCCAGAACAACGAGATGGTTCCTTTTCTTCAAACATGCGAGCGTGTGAAACAGTTTGCCAATTCTGAAAGTAAACGCCACACAGCTGTGGTGAACGAGGCAAACAAGAAACGCGTTCAAAAAGGTCAGAGCTGGGCACTGATGAGTGAACGTCAAGTTTTTATGTCTCTGTGGGACTCCCACGATTGCCTTGGCTCAGCAAACAGCTGCAAATTTGAGAACGTCCCAGTGGGTTTCTTGTTCGTTGCAGCAGTTAAAAGTGTGACGAACGGGACCTGAAATCCATACCAAACTTGCCTAATGACACCCAATGGAATCATTGCTTTCCACTGAAGAGAAAAGTCCTCTGTCCATTGCAAATATTGTGGAACTGTTTTCTTTGGTTCACTTTGCGGACACAGTGCACGAAACTTCTCAGAGTTTGAACAACAAAAGTGAGGCCGGAGAATCTTTCTTGTCCACACCTCTGACATCCAGGAGCTTGGGGCTCAGGTTGGGGTGTCAGACTGACGGAATTGCATGTGTATGACTTCTTGCATGTCAGCAATTGGGGGACACACCCTTCAATCGCAATAGTGCTCTCACGCTTGAACAGTTGATTCAGGGCGAAGACCTGGAGTTCCAGGCCTGAGGCAAGGTGTTCGAGGTCACACAAGAATTCAGAATGAAACCTCCCGATGTACGTACGCATGTGAGAACCCGATTTGTGTTGGGGAAACAGCTCACAAATCCCCACACTGTTAAACAACCAATGAATATTTACACGGTGCCAGATCATCCGAGATACATAAATTCCGTGATGCGCTTCCATTCGTGAGCATAAAAACCCCGTGAATGCATCAAGGTCGGCCCCGACAGACCAAGTCCTCCGCTCCCAGCCTCTCTCTGGGCAGAGGCACAGTGGCAGGAATTCTCATCCTCGTTGTGTCGATGATTTACTGACACACTTGTTCTCATATGCCGAACACATTACAATACATCAACGACATTCTGCGTCAATTGGTAGTATTTCCTTTTCAGCTGCTCCCAGATACACTTGTCAGGAGGATCACTCTCTGGTGTCCGCAGGTATGGCTCGCTTTGTGAACATGGCGGTCACTGCATGTCCTCCCATGGAAGCTGTTGTGGGGTCAGTGGACTGATCAACACACAGGAAACAACACAGCGTGAAAACACAAGGTCACCACTACGATCCACTGGGTGTAGGTGTGGACAAAAAAATGTTTGATGTGCCAACTGTTGGTGTTATTTAGCGCACACAAAAACAGCACATGAAAGGCAAACACGATTTCGACGAGCAACCAAGCACAAAAGGCCCGCGAGGTCTGTCGACTTCTCCATCCATTTGTTGGATTGAAACCGCACGGAAACCGGACTAATAAGTCTGGAATCCTACGGGCTTCAAACAGACGCTCACACAGGGCCGCAGTCCCTGGTTTCATTGCTGCGCGGTCAAGATGGGAAACGGGCTGCTGCAATCTGGCAGGGAACATGTTTGTCTCCCACTATCAACGGCTCAACTAAAGTGGACCGTTCGGTGCTGCTCACACCACTTTGCGGGAGATAACCTGAAAGTGTCTCGCACATCCACGGATCTTTCTTTTTGTTGTTTACGTTTGTACCTGAAGCCTTTGGTTAGAAAGTAAAAAATCTGAGTCAAATTGATCATGATTGTAACACAAGTCCGAAGTTCTTCTGCCATGTTCAAATAAAACCTTGCGTCAGGGCAATCCGTGGAACATTTAATGCGATTTTTCTGTTGCATTTCAACCCACACAACTGAACTCTTTGATCATGAGCAGAAATCATGCGCCACGTGGGAAATGATTCTCTGTAGATCATCCATTGATCTCAGATAGAAATCTGTGCACGCGACGCTCTGTTCCCCGAGTTCTGTCCTCTCAGCTTCTGTGGCCGACCGGAGCTGCAGGGACTAGATCCACCTGAGCGGCGCCTTCTGTTGCTTTGTTGTCGTGTCGAAGAAATGCGATTCAGAAAGATCCATTCAAAGAACGCGAGGACGCCGCCTTTTTCTCAGGGCGGGTTCTTTGACTTTTTTGTGGGATCAGAGAACGAACCTGGTGGTTAACAAAATTCTCTTTTGTTTCTGTGTCTTATTGATTCATGTCAGAAGTTTACAATCCGATTGGACATCAAGTGCCAAGAGGTTTCCCTGGTGTATTTCATGCAACCAATCTGGATTCTAATCACGACTTCATCCTTCACTCCATCTCCACAACAATTTCCTTCAACAAGCGCTGCTTGTGGAACTTCATCTGGTTTTCACGCCGACACCATCTCGAGATCCGCTCACAACTCACGGACATGTTGTTTCAACTGTATCTTCCCATCACTTTTTGTGTGATGGACTCGGATCAAAGAGCCGCCCATGCATGTTTAGCGCAGGAAATTATCTGGATCTTTGCGCCGATGGACGATTATAATCCGTGTGCGCAAACCAGGTTTTCTTTCGGCAAAGATGACCAGACCCCAATGGGGACCAATATCACCGTTCATACAAGACCAGCGTTGACACGCATTTCAGAATAACATTTCGTCCGTGGTAGATCTGGATCCACTTGTGCGAATCACTGCCTGCCAGCCATCCGTGTGGATTCGCCATCTGTAAGCTGCAGAGAGACGGCGTCCTTTGTTCTAAATGTCAACTTTCCATCCAATGAAGGATTACAGGTCGTTACAAGAATGGTACAAAACAGTGGCTGACAAAACAAAATGCATGAAAGTTTCCACACCTGAATTGATCACAACTTTTTGACTCATGCCAAAACAAGCAATGTTATTCTTTGAGTCAGGCTAATTTACACCGCTTGTACGAGGATCATCTCAATTCTAACCGATCGGAGACCAGTTTGGGGTCAATTTTGACCGAGCAATTTTTTGGTCATTTCCATGTGTACAAGGAGTACAGGCTCTTCTTCCTTACATGGTAATGTGTTCAAGGCTCACACAGGGATCGACCAAAGTTGACCCAATTGTCTGAAGGTCACCGGCACTTGGCGATCAAGATTTCCACGCAGTCACACGTTCTTCATGGAAGGTTTTGCTTTGTTCCGGATTCTGTTTTGTGTTTCGTTTGTTGCCTTCATGATGTCCAGAGACTGCAGAGTTGAGCAAAGGTCAGTTATAAAGTTTTTATGTGTGAGAGGAGCCATGCCCATTCAATGTTGGCGCAAGCTTTCCAAAGTCTATGGTGAAGCTGCTCTCAGGAAAACACAAGTGAGGGCTTGGCACAAGAGATTCAAGGAAGGGGACATTGACACTGCCACCAAAGACAAACCCAGGCCCGGACGCCCACGCAGTGGACGCAGTGCAGTGAAGATAAACCTTGTGGATAACCAGCTTCAACAAGACAGACGCCAGTCAATCCGTGACGTCTCTGCAGCCACCCAAATCCCAAGGGCAACAGTGCAGCGCATCATCCGCAAGGACCTCAGCCTCAGACATGTGAGTTGCAAGTTTGTGCCTCGTGTACTCACCCAAGAGCAGAAAGACTTCAGAGTCCGGATGTGCCAGCTGAATTTGGATCAGTTTGAAGAGGAAGGTGTGTCATTCTTACAGAGGATCATTACAGGAGATGAGAGTTCTTTGCACACTTTTGAACCAGAGACAAAAATTCATGACACCCAATGGATCCGCCCCAGAGACAAGAGGCCCAGAAAAGCTTTGCGAGCATGCACCTGGCAGAGCACCATGATGACCACTTTCTTCGACTGTAATGGCATTATGCACCACGAGTTTTTGGCCAGAGGAGCAACCATGAGATCTGAGGACTACTGTGAGGTTTTAGCCAGACTGAGGGAGAAGGTGTGACGCAAGAGGCCTGAACTGTGGGTGATGCAAGGTGGTTACAGAAGGTTCTTATTGCACCATGATAATGCTACTCCCCACACAGGAGTCCTCACCCTTGCAGCCCTGGGAGAGAACCACATGGAGATGATACCCCACCCGCCATACAGCCTGGATCTTGTGCCGAATGATTACTTTCTGTATCCGGAAATCAAGTCTCAACTGAGAGGAACTGTCTTCAGAAACATTGCGGAAGTCCAGGCAGCTGCAGTGAGAATCATGCGCAACATCCCCACTGAAAAGTTTGAGAGTGCAATGAAAGATCTCCCTGTCAGGTGGGCCAAATGTGTGCAAGCTCAGGGTGAATACTTTGAGGGAGACGGCCTTGTTGTTCCTGACTTCATGGTAGAGGTGTTGGACTCAGATCCAGAAGATTCGACTGATGACAATTAGACTTTGACTGTGATCGCCATCTCGAATTATTGTTGCAATTTCAGAGTTTATTCTGCAGAGTTTAGTGATGTTCACACATTTTTTTGGCATGGTTGGCAGTTGGTTGGCATGTTTTTTTATGGTTAATAAAGTTGGCAGCATCTTTGCAAAAACAGGTCTCCGAAATTCCGGACCCGATCGGTTAGAATTGAGACGATCCTCGTACTTTTCATGTCTGGACCCAGCCTCTCAACCGAAAGAGCCCTCCCTGCGAACTGGCACACGAAAGCCTGAAACGTGACAACGTGTGAATCTTGCCGTTCACTTCCCTTTATCTCTTCTGACGTTCTTCATTGTCAGTGCAAGAAACAAGAAACTCTGCTCACTTACGCATCTCACACTCTGTTCAAGCCGTTCTTTGTTTCGAGGGACATCAACACCAGTCTTCCTGGAACCCCTCCCCCCATTCACAGGGAAAGAATAGCGAGAGTAAAATGCCATTCGCGATTCACTCACACCAGCAAAAGGATTACACTTGTCTGCTCCCTGTGTTGCCCCAAAGGCGAACTTACGAGCCTGTTCAGGATTTCGCTCGCAGCACAAACTACGCGGTGAAAATCCCAAAGGGTCTTGGCTCTTGTTTGTTTGTCATTTGAATGGACTCCCAAAGTATCGGAAAGTGAATGAACTCTTTGCACTCTTGATCACCCGAACTATTCTGGGAGTCAAAACATACACTCGCGTTGCCAAAAGTTTCAACAGCTCTGTTCTGTCTGGAATCTTGCACTGGCAAATCTGCGTGTTTTCAATTTGAAGCCACCTTGCAACATCCCTGATGAAACAAGCGGAAGCCAGAGTCGGTGAACTCGTGCGTCTGTCATGCGAACCGTAATTTGTCTGCCTCCAGTCGAGTTCTGAAATATCGTGGCGCACGCAGAGCAATTTGGCAGGGCAAAGAGCAGGTGTTGTGTTTGTGAGTTGGCACCACCAAAATCTCTGCGAAAAGAAACCAATGAAAGCGGCAGGATAACCGAGTGACTTGAACCAAGTTTCCTCGCACAGCAGCAGGTGTCCCACCTGGAAATCAATGAAGGGAGAATTTGCAATCAGTCCACGCCGTGGAAAACTAAATTGGACTCCACTCACTTCCAAACTCCCATATCTCATCTAGTTTCCGTGCTGATTTCTTTTCTGAACATACCGGTAGTTCTGAAGGCAAACCAGAGACTACAGTTGAGCAACAGAGGACATTTCCAGAAAACATTTGTGCCTTTTGTGAAACTTGTACGAATGCAAATCCAAATACAAACAACGAGAAACACTTGGTCGTGTGAATCTCCGAAATTAACTTGTCACCAACAACAGGAAATGTGCCTCCGACGTCATGCAGACACGAAGCCCGATTGACTTGAGCAGCTCTGTCATTTTGCTTTGGACAGACTCTCGTCGCAATTGCTGATTCGTGCCAGATTTTCTACAAGTGGTGTGAACACAGGCTCGTCCCACCTTCGTGCAATATCACCACGGCCAAATTCTTGAAAATAGTTGATGGAAGGTGACAGACCCCACAGTATCACACCACCTCAGTGAAGGAGAGTGGTTTGATTCTGGCCGCGCAGCCTCAAGAATCGAGGCAGCTGGGCTAGAGGGGCGGAAACAATTATGTACTTGGGGTTTTCACCCAAAATATCCTGAAGTGAAGCTCCTCGAACTTTCCACCTTTTTCCAAAAGGCTCAAGAATCATCTGAGTTTTCGCAACACACTTGGAGTGGTGTCCAGTCAACTGAAACTGCCATGCTCATTCAAGAGAAAAACACAACTTCCAAGGCTTGGAACAAAGCCTCTCTTCCTGTCCAAGTGACAGAATCAATGAGTTCTCTTGCCACGCCACACTAAGTTTCTATCGACTGCTGATCATTGTGTTCCTTGACCAATGATGTCTGACTGACCGTGCGAGAAACACAACTTGACTCCAAAACTGCTGCACCTACGAACTGAACTTTTCCCTCCTGTTTCTCTACCAGAAAGGAATTGTGTTCACCGACTGCATGAGAAAGGAGACTCCGTGACCTTTCACTCTGTTTCTTGATCAAAAGGATTTACGACCATTCATCCAGCAAATGCGGTCTCGTGGCGTGCGATCTTGTTCGAAACTCCACTGACAATTTCTCTTTGCAAACATTAACAACTTGAGTAGCAAATTTCCAAGAGTTTGATGTTTTCACTCGTGAATATTTCAGGAGAGAGCGACGGGAAACGAACTCCATTTTTTTGCAGCTGGCAGGTCTGCAGCAATAAAATACCACCGGTATTCGCTCGCATTTTGTGAGATTTATGAGGTTCCTCTTTACATCTTCACAAACTAAAAGTTCGAATAATTTTGCCAACGTCCTCGGCATTGGCTTTAACAACTACATGTCAAGAGACAAGGACAAAGGACGCAACCGTCCAAAAAGCGAAACGCGTTCGCATCTACGCGCCACGCTTCGTTCCTGGTATCTGCATGCTGTGTGGTCCAGATTGGACTTGTCTGCCAAGCACGCGAAGAGTCTCTCAAGTCGAAAGCAAACAGCACTTCTTGGCTCTGAAGTTCTGACTAAGACGGTCAGGAAGAAAACGTCCGTGTTTTGAGGTTATCATGACTTTTGCAACCTCGAAGGAAAACACTGCAAAGCTCAGGAACATCTCTGCAGTAATGCCGTTCCATACGGTCATCTGATGCGTTTGGGAAACAGCTCGAACATTCTTCCAGCTCAATGCAGCAGATCACTCTGGGTTATCAAAGGCCATCAACTCAACTGCGGATCTTCATTCCGAAGAATCCGCACAACGAGTTTCCGGAGTTTCTTGAATCCACCTGCATCACCTGCGCAGCCATAGGAAGCCATAATGATCGCAGGTGGCGTTCACGGGATGCCAAACCTGCACATTTACAGTGCATTAAATTCGTACTTATCCACTGGACTCCAACAAACAAACAAACAACCGTCTCTCTTGAGTTCAAGCAAGGATTTGAAGCTTTCTGCAATGAGGAGCAAGGAGAAACATTTTGTGGATGTTCTCAATTTGGTATTCCGTTTGAAGCTCAAATTACCGACCCACATGCGCCCCTTTCCCGTGACGGGATTGTCACTTTCCCAGTGGAGAACAGAGGAACCAGTTTCGTCTGGGCGAGACTCGGAACTGTGGGCTCCACGTCGCCCAGGGAACGACGTGCGTCTACGAGTATTGTTATTTCGCAAGAGCCAGAACCTTGAAAATGTTCCCTCTCTTTTCATCATCACCCCAACAGAAACAACCTGAATCGTTCAAAATCAATCCAGATGAGATAGCGTAAATTTATCAGATCAATGGATGTGAGTTCCCACAATCTGCATCAGGATCAACTCGTCACGTCAAACTGCGGGCTCCAACCCAAGAAACCACGTGAATCTTGTCTTATTTTTTTCAAGAGCCAATGTCAAGAAAATATGTCTCTGTTCACGCACACACCCACACCCACCCCACCCCACCCCACCCCACCCCTACACACACACACACACACACACACACACACACACACACACACACACACACACACAATTCCTCCGTCTTTCAGACTGGATTGCATCAGATGATCAATGGGTTTTTTGCGTTTTGCGACTGAAGCCAAACAGCACACAACAGAAAGCAAAATGACTGATGTGGAACAACTTTTGGCTGACACGCTACAAAGGCCTCAGTGTCAGTTACAAAACAATCCCCCGATCCAAAATCCAATAATTGCTTCTACTTGGGTTTTGAAATGAGACATAAAAGCACAAATTTTCTGCAGAGAAAAGAAGTTGTGTTGTCACAAAGTATCCAGTGCTTCACAAACTGCAGCAAGATTGCTCCACTGAGAAGAATACCGCGTGCGTGTGGATGTATATCTGGAGTTCAACACAATCAAGTCTGTTTGTTTTTGCAAAAGAAAAAACATTATTTCTGCAATCAAGATAATGCTTGCGTCAATTTCTCGATTGACGTCAAACGTGAAGAAACGGCAGCACAATCCATGGTTTGCAAACCTGGCTGCATGCATTCGCTTTTTTCCTTCGCTTTGACTCAAGCAATTCTTTTACACAACCGATTTGCGTGTGGCATCAAACAAGTCAAAACAAAGGAGCACCCCCGTCATGTGTGATGGAAGAAATGTCAGTTTTCGCACGAAGCTGCACTTTTCTCCATGAAAGGCAGAGCGTGTGATCGTGAGCTTGGAAGACGGTTGGTCACACAACAACATTCAGGACGACACGACGCTGATCGCTGACCTGAGACCTCGTCGGAGTCTATGACGAGACGGGAAGAAAGCCAGGATCCCTTTCAGGAAGCACTCAAGTATGTGCTCAACAAAGCAGATTTGCGCTTCTTTTCTTGTCGCAGTAATGAAGAGACTCAGCTCATTCAGAAACGTCCGCTTGAGTAGCTGCAAAATACAGCTCCGCGGAACATCAAAAGATCGTAGGAAATTGTGACGATCTTCTCTTGGGTATGGAACAACATCCATAGGATCTGCTGAGAACAACATCGCACGATACAAGCCAATGTTCCGTTCTGGGGCTTCATTTATCTGCAGATCAGCACACGCCGAGTTCAATAAAAACAATCACATTCGCTCAGATCGAATTACGAATGATGTTTATGATGTTATTTACATGCCACACTTTCATCCATTTCAAGCATTTGACCAACGAAGTGTGTTGGAGTTCCCGGGAACATTACAAATTCGTCTTTTTTTTCTGGTGATGAAGCACATAATCTGCTGGAATTCGAAAACTGCCTCGGCTGCACTGATGTCGGATCAGACCTGAATATTAATGAAAGTCCTTCCGCTTTACGACCTGGACGGGGTCGTTAACAGATGGATGACAAGTTCAGAACCTGTCATTCCTCAAGGCTCCAGCTGATGTTGGCTGTGCAGAAGCGGTGCCAGCGTCCCTTGTGAAGGGTCCGGCTCAATACGGTGCAACAGTCTGATTTAGTACGCGCCGCGTCCTATTACATCAGCCCGGCTGACATTAATCATACGCGTCGCATGGTAATGGAGCCCTAACGGCGAACCCTTCCTGACCACCTTTCCGACATTATCTCTATGGGATGGCTCATACACCGAAAATGAGTTTCTCTTTGCGCAAACAGCTTGCTACACGGGGTGGAAAGGGTCACGGGAAGGTCTGCGTGCAGGGAGAACCAAGCATCAAGAATCAAGTGACACAGACAATGGTACCATCCAGTCTTCTCGTTGAGCAAAGAGAACGCACTTTTTAAAAAAGTACTCAGTGCAGGCTTCACGAGAGGGGGCTTCAGACTCTATGGTCTCTCGTTGGTTCACTTTCACACAGATTGGACAGTATTAAATGTCCAGATAAGCCGTCAAAAATGCGTCGAATTTCGTGCAGACCACGCCCAAATTCGCGCAACCACACCTGTGTTCGTTCGTTTGAGCGCACATCGTGCAATCCAACCTTGAGCTGGACGCTCGTTTTCTGACGAAGCCAGTGAGCATCTCGGCAAGGACTCAACATACTGTGGGTTGTTATTTTTCCCTATGGGTGTCTAAATGCAACAAGGATTGACAACGGGTATCTTGCCCATGTCGTAAGTTCGGCTTGGCGAATGTTTTGAACCAGAGTGATTCACACCGAACTTTTGACTTGCAGTGGTGGCGTTCTCACAGTTGCAGAACAACAAATCATACACTCACACAGGGCTCACACAGGTCGTCAAGCTTCCGAAACAATCTTTGTGTGTCACTTACCCTGCATGTTTGTCGAATTCACGCTGGTGCCATCCAACTCGCAATCTTGATGAGAAACTTCCTGACGGTCCCTCTTGTTGGAGTCAGTCCTTCACAGTGTCGAACACTGAAGCAGAGTAGGACAGTTCCTTCCGAAGAGAACTCTCCTGAGAACACATCATCTTTTCTGTTTTGAGAAGCAACTCGTGAGGTGTCACTTGTGGTAGCAATGAAAGTTTGCGCAGCCAGTCAAAGGAGGTGCTTATTTCCTCGTTTGCGCAATTCCCCGGCCAGCGAGGTGAGGAACTGCGTCGGGTTTATGCTGCGCACAGACAGCTTCGGATCCGCAGTTCCAGATGCAACTTCATGTCTACGACCGCTTCCTCCGCAGCGCCACCCCTTCATGGCAATTAACTGGGCCAGAGTGCCACTTCATTTCCGAGTTCTTCCATTTAAGAGGGCTGGCTTTTCATCGAACATGCCACAGACGAAGAACAATTCAACATTTCTTACCAAGAGAGTTGTGGATGCTTGAAGCGCAGAAAAAGCACAAAAACTGACTGGTGCAACTGGTGGAGGTGAACACAATCAACCCCACGTAGCCTGTTGCGAAGCATCCAGGATCGTCTCACCAATCCTCCACTGGCCTTTGAAACAAGATCTCAATCTCGGTGTGTGCGCGCGAAGTTGAAGGAATCCTTGAAACAATTCACAGCTCTGTGTGTGAGTGAGTGAGAGAGAGAGAGCAAACGAGACAGGGACAGAGAGACAGACAGACAGTACCGCAGTCCTTCTCTGCTCAACGCTCCTTTTCAAGATCTCTACGGACATTGCTCGCAACAGGAATTGGGTGTGGAATTCAATTGATCGAAATACCTACAGCCAAGGTGACAGTCAGAGATAAAATTTCCATTTCAGACTCAATAAACCAGCCGCACACAGTCTCTCGTTACAAGCTTGCAGGGCGTGTGCCCACATCCACACCACGATCTACGCAAATCACATTTCTTTCTTCTCCTGCGCCATCAATCTTCACTCCAATCTCGCTTCACATTTGTTCGTCTTGTGTGAACCTTCGAGACGTTTGATCTCCAGATCAAAACGCACGATTACGAAAGGCCAGAGCGCGGGCCTCGCACTCGTACAGAGAGAGTGGTGCCTTCAGCTTTATTTTTCTCTTGGGCAACCCGCTTTTGAACACGGCAATCCACACACCTGACCACAGAGGAGCAGCTTTGTTTGGAGCCTTGACCAGCTATAATCCAAAGAAAAATGGAAATTGACTTCTGCTTTTGTTTTGAAATGCATGTAAATGAACCTGTCCGGTCACCTTGTTGCATTTTGCCAACCGTACACACTGCCGATCATCACGTGAATGTCTTGGAGGGTGGCGCACTTCTACCAGGAGTCCTTGTTTTGTGCTGGATGAATCTAGGAATTTCACTTGCATGCTGAGACAGCCAGAACAATGGGGCCGGGAATCCTGTGAGTCAGCTGGGACGTACCGCGTTGGGATGCGTTGACCAAGGAGTCATCTGAAACGAAATCAGAACTGACACGAGGTCAGCTCCGGTTTGGACAAATTCTGAGAATTCACGATCTCGTGTCATGGTTCCGAAACAAGCGTCCCTGAGGTGAAGCTGCCTCTCGAACCACACAAAATTCGCTTTCAAACCTTTTCAGCCTTTTGTTCCCGAAAGTGAAAGACGGGTCATGTTTGTCCTTTCTTCCATTCGACCGACATTCTTTCAAAGAAAATTTTCTTCAGGGACCGCTCACCCAACGCGTTCAAACAGAACAAAATCTGAAGTTTGCTTCATGTCACTTCTCATCCTTTTCAGTTGGCGTGGGTCTGTGTTTTGCTGTTGCCACATCTTCGGCAAAACAAGCATGCAAGGATGAGTCGTTCCAGCCGCACATTTCTGCCACCCATCTCCAATTTAAACTTGAGAATTTACAGTGAACCACACGGCACGAATGGAACGCACCATCAAGCTTCCGCAACAGAAAAGAAGATTCCACATAGCAGTCAAAAACAAAAGGCACCGAACACATTCCTCACCTCTTGTTGGTGCATTGCAATGCCATTAAAATAATTGGAAAATCAACGGATCAAGATGGGAGGGAACCTGTGCAGCTGCAGATCCTGCACGCTGCTTCTCAGGTTCAAACATCACACAAAATTGGACCTCAAGTTGAAAAGCCAAGAACCCTGGTTCGGTGGTGCACACGATAATCAACCGGCTTTGCTCGTGCGGGTGACGCCGCTGGAAAATTCTTCCTGCAGAAACTTGATTCGTTCGTTCCTCATCAGACAATTTCGTTTCGGCACCGAAGATGACATATGTGTGTGTACCTCCCTCTTCCCAATTATGACTCCTGAGCAAGCCTTGTACTTTCTCCTATTTCACCCGATTTGTCAGAAGCCTTGTACAACTCCCCAAACATCATCTATAAATTGTTTCCTGTTTGCTTTCCTGCCGCAGGATTTCTGTCGCCGAGAGTGCATGTTGATAGAGCGAGATTAACAAAGGCAGACTTTCTTCGGAGAAACCACGCGATGGTTAAAGGCCAATTCTGCAGACTGCAGCTGCTGTTGTCTGAAAAGTGTTGCACATGCATGAAAAATAACGCACAGAATCACTGAGTACGGGTGATCTTCGAAGACTTCAATCAACGTGTGTTTGTTCGCAGCTCGTAGTGTGCTTGTTGTAGAAAAGGCCAACGAGGTATGTTGTCTCCAGAGATGTTCGAGTGGGATTGGGTCACCACGGTACGGGAGCAACATCAATCGAAAAGTTGTTTTTGTTTCTTTGGGTGGGAGGGACATATTTTGCAGGGGTCAGAGGTCGTCAGGGCCTTTGAGGCCCTGTGGATCCCTTGTCCCTCAACACAGCACTCATCCAAAAAGCAAAAACAAAATTATTGTTTGGATCCCAACAACAAGAACAACCCGAAAGAGTCACAGCGCTGGATCCAGGAAAGGAGTCCCAAGAGACCCCACCAACGCCCAGCCCAGGTAAAAATTGGAACTGAACCTTCTGGATCACGCCCAGTTGCAAGTGAGGAAGGTCACGCCAGTTGATGCACGATTCTCCTGTGGAAAACAAAACAACTTTTTCACCTCAAACATTGGTAAACTAACCCTTGGCACACAAGAACATGAACCAAAAACACGTTGTCCCCAGAGAGCCAGCAAGCCATCTCCCGTGGATTCCACGCAGAGCAGCGATCTCAGGTTGTCTTGGACTTCTTGGGTATTCGTTGCGCCTGACCCCCGCGGGTCCAGTTGGAACACGATCAATGCCCATGGGAAATTTTGTTCATCATCACCAAAAGTGCGATTGACGTCGACCTCGCAGAAAACACCAACTTTTGCAGCTGCACACACAAATTCCTCATTCATGGATTCTAAACACTGCCTTTCACTGCGCACCTCTGCCACACGCACACAGTCACGCGACCACGAGCACATGAGAAGTCTAATTAGCGTCGTTGGCAACCTGGACTCGCAATGTAAATTTTGTACGGAAGGATGCCCTTGACTGCTGCTGCTGCCAGTCCATGCATGAAGCTGCGGCGGCGGCGGCGGCGGCGGCGGCGGCGCCGGCAGCACGGCGGGGCCGCCTGGTTACCGGGACATCTCCGAGTATCGATCCCTCGTCGTTGTTTCCCAAAGCGGAACCTAGATTTGAGAGAAAGTCTCATGACGTAGTACTTCCATTTTTGATGCAGACTTGATTTCCCCAAGTTCGCAGAAAAAACATTGAAAATATGGTCACTTGAGCAATGTTTCTGGCTTTTGCACTGTTGGCCTTGCTTTTCGGAAATGTTTCGCCTGTTACTCTCCAAGGAAGCCTCCGCACGTCTCAGGTAATGTATCACACAGGACAGCGCTTTCCAAAAGACTGATCTGCTTCTCAATGACATACCCCAATTTGGCAACTATGTTCTTGACACTGATTTTGTTGACAAGGACTGGCATTTCGTGGCGAAGTTGTGCTTCCCGGAGTCAAGTTACGGGACAATCACGTACGAATTCGAGTACGTTCGCCTGGCGGTAAGTTTGCCAAGGTTTCCTGCCAAGATTATTGTGTCAAGACAATGAAACTTATTCAAACACTGACAGCCGACATTGACACTGACATTTTCAGCTAAACGAAGACTTAACTCCGGTTAGAATTATTCTCTACAACAGCGCACAATGGAGAAGGATTCAAAACACCACTTTGGTAAGCCTGACCCGCCAGGAGAACACAAATGTGCACGTGAGGGACTCCGGCGCATCCTTGTCTTGCACGGTAGATGTGCCTTGTGTGTCAGTGTCTCCGCCTGACTCCACCGCCTATGGATTTTCGTTGTTTCAGACTTGTCAACAACGCACATCTCTGGTTCCGCTGGAGAATAACCAGATCATCTACTTCTCCCAGCTGTCCGGCTGCGAGCAATCCGTCTTTCTTCCAGGTGAGGCAAAAGAAACCAGCGTTCGCTTTGTCCCATCAGGAAGTTATATCCTTTCAGTCGGCACCTGAGACGCAACAGACCAAGCCTCTTGCAGTGAACAAACTTGTTTTCACTTCACAATCTGTGTAAACTTGCGTCCCCGCTTGTCTTTGCAGACAGCAACTTCACGTCGCTGTGTAGAGGTGTTCGTCTCCTGCAGACGTCCGCGTCCACCGAGTGGTTCGTGGCGGTCAGCCACTGCGGCGCCCTGCAGGTGAGCGACGCCGCATGCAACGAGACCCTCCACAAGCGACCGCCAAACTTTTCACACATTGATTACAACAACGTGTGAAGCTCCAAACAAAGGATGAAAAAATCGCCATTGAAAGGAATTGATTCCTTTCACAACTCCACTTCAATCCATAAAGAGCGATTTCCTGATTTTTCAAAGCTCTTGTCAAAATCTCTTTTCACGGATCAATTGCAGGGCCTCGATATGCGGTTCACGCTCACATCTTCGGCCGGGAGGCAGAGCACGGCACCTTGTGCCACGTCCCCTTGTTACATCGGGTCCACACCCACCCCCGGCCTCCCACCCTGCCCTTCCCGCGCAGCACAACGACCCGCGAACTTCTTGTTGTATCTTTACATTTTACTCCTGCGTTACGTTTGAATAAATGTTTGAGACTGAACCAATGGTATTTCTGTTGCTGAATACACAGTGGAATCAATTTTTTTGAAACTCAAAACCAAACTGTTGAAATGTGCAGGCAGAATCACGTGTACAAATATACGCCTGTGGTCTCTCTTTGCACCTCAAAGGGGTTCAATTTGGCAAATCATCAATGCGTTTGTTCCCTTTTACAGTTGTGGATGCTGGTGCTGACAAAACAATAAAATGTTTCTCGCAACAAACGCACATTCATATTTTGAATTCTGGATTCTGCTGTAACATATCGATCAACCCACTGCAGTCAAGCAGAAACCCAGCTGCGGCGCGACAGCCAATGTTTGATCCGGGATCGTACCTGGCCAAAAGTTCTGACACACATGTGCATCGGCGCGAAGAGAAAAGCACAGAATGGCGTGTACTCCAATTTCACAGCTTGCAATATTTTTGATGATTTTTACGGTGGTGAACTGTCTGAAGAATCATCGGAAGACATCAGACGTACGTATTTTTGTAGCTTCAAATCAACCTTGACTGCATGCTCTGCATGCTGCTGCCAACGCGCACAGCAGAAAGGTCGCAGTTTCCATCAAAGATCAACCAAAAAGAAATCGATAAACCCTCGTCATGGCAAAAGCCACTTTTTGTCTTTCTTTCTTTTTCAGGACTGGTCTTTTCTGACAACGGCCTGTTTTTCCGGAAATGAAAGCGTGCACAGAATGAGTTACGAATTTGAATATGAAAAACAGGTCAGACTCGTACATGCACATGCAAGCAGTTCTGCGAACGTGTGTTGTGGTGTGTGCGTGTGTAACAACCAAAGAAATTTGGGTACAAGACTGTTTTTGTTTTCAGACTGACGACAACGACATCAACATAATTCTCTACCACGACGACCAGTGGAATGACCTGGATAATCTCCTCAAAATGGTAAGCCCTGCAGTTGCACAAGCGTCTTGTCCTGACCCTCCCACACCTCGTCGGGAAGACTCGATTTAATTTTGCGTGTTCTTGTTGAAAGGTTCATGCACTGTGCCCTCGTCCCTTAATTGTCACACATGAAATTTGACTCTGTCGTCGCAGAACTGCTCGCAGCGGGAGGCGCTGGTGCCCGCGGAGAACAACCAGATCATAACCCTCAACAAAGACAATCCGTTTTCCGGCTGCACCTCCGAGATGAACAACGGTACGTGTTCTTGCACGATCTCCACCATGCAAGTGCAAATGGGGATTCCGAGATACACCCAACGAAAAGTACAACTCAAGCTGTGACTGTTTCAGACGTGGAAAAGATCTCATGTGTCGGTGCAAGGTCCTTTTCTGCAAGCAAACCCAGAAACTGGTACATCGTGGCCAGCAGCTGCGGCAGCTCCAGGGTGAGTCTGCCCCAAGTGTTCTGTGGTTTGTCGTACTCGAGTGTCTTTCCACCCCCAGCCAAGACCACAGCCTTTGGACGGGCAGGTTTTGTGGGTTCCGGTTCGTACCGATGACGCAACACCGAGCGACAGGAGCAAGCACGAAATTCAGTGTTGTTGGCAAGATTTTGCAGATCAAACAACACTTTCAGGGGATAGACCTGCACTACACCCTGAACGTGACGACGGACGGAAAGGACGCCTCGGACGCCTGTCCCGACGCCGAGACCTGCTTCGTCACGTCGGACAAAGCGGTGCCAGGAATGGTCAAGTGCGCAGCCTCGTTCACAAATGGACTTGCTCTTGCCTGGACGCTTCTCTCTTCAATTCTTGTCCACCACTGTTCACAGATGTTTTAGATTGGACGTGAGACGGCAGACTAGCATTCCATGTCGATCTGATACTCGTATCCCTGTGCGAACTCGTACACGAAGAAGGGTGAAAACCATTCAAGCCCTCGAGTCTGAAGTGCAGGACGGCAAGCAACGAACAGAAAGCGTGCACTTCAAAACGAAGAGAATGTTTGCCATGCACCTGCAATCTAAACTTACGATGGCCTTCGTGTCCATTCACTCTTGTGTCCAGATGGTCCTTTTGTATTTTTGTATTGGTCCACGCAGACCAGCATCATGCTCGCACCTTGTTCCACCACTGCATACGAACTGTCTTCACTCAGGTTTGTGCACCACTCTACGAGACATTTCATGGAAACAAAATCACACCAATTCAAAATTGGTGCTGTGTCTTCTCCAGAATGACGCTTTCGGTTCTTGTCTTCCAACCAACCCGCCACGCACAAATTGATACCCATAATGTTCTTGTATCTCTGTGGTTGAAGTACAACTCGTGTCTCTACTGATGTCCATCGTTGTTGTTGCACCGTTTGTTCCAGACCAACAATCGATTTGCAGAAACAAAAATGAAGCTCTGTACTCGTACTTGGAGTGGCCGAATGACGCTGAATGCTTCTCTAATTCCAAGCCCCGTACGATCACCTCTTGTCGACACACGACAAAGTGTCATCACTCAAAATACTCGTACCCCGGTGACAAAGGGCAACCTCTACCCCGTGGAGTACACCACTTGACACTCTGGTCTGACCTCAATGTGATAGGGAACCTGCCCTGGCGGACCAGGGTTCCTGGTTGGAGACTGGGGGTCTGACGTGATCCGGATTTGGTCCGACTTTGGGCTGGTCTCGTCAGAAACTGTTTGGAACTTCACTTTTCTTCTTTTGTCAAGCTCAGCGCAAACTTCGGAAGCAACCCGTTTTCTTTGGGGGCCTTTGAGAGGGCCCCGCCTTTTGGTCACCAAGCCTCTCGCATCGATACCCAAGACAAAATGACCAGCGCAGGAAAATACTGTGCCACACCATGCAAGCTTGCTGAAGCATGACAACTGCGATTGCATGAATTTTTAAAGCCAGCTTCATATCGTTGTATTACCAGTTTACAAATATAATATGCATCGATTCCCCAGGCGCAATTGATCCAAACACGTCAAAACAGTGCCCTACTAGAAATAGTAAATACGCAAGTGCGAACAATAAGCATCATGTACTCGTAGAAGGCGCGTCTTAAAAGATTGTTGAGCCTTGAAGCGACAATGCTGGGGCCGCACTGCGCGACAGCGATCTTCGTCGCGCTCGTCGCTTGTCTGGCAACGGACGCGTCTCTCCTGGGATACGTCAAGACCGATCAGGTAGGCCTGAGACTCCAGTGCAGAGATAGAGAGATCTTGCTTGCGTGTACAAGTTAAATTTGAGACGCACCGTGCGTGAACCCTTTTTTTGTTTTTGTTCTTGCAGGCCTGGGTGCAAATCAGCAAGTACTGCAGGGACACCGACGACGCTGACGCGTCGTTCAGCTACGAAATATCATTTCCCAAGGTGTGTTGTCGTCAGAATTATGTTTTGACAAGCGCGCTTTGCGGCAGCTGAGAATTTTTCTTGCTTCGCGTACGAGTACGTTCAGAGAAAATGAACTTCGTGAACTGAAGGAAAACGCTCCTTTTCGAAATAATTGCGCTCCGAGTCTGTATCTTTTCGTTGCGGACTAATCTTGTCTCTCTTTCCAGACGAAAGATGGACAGACACTCACAATCTTCACCGAAGACCAATGGGGAGACAGAAATAATGTGAGTTGTTTTTTCTACGCTCCATGAATTTCCTTCTGCCCATTTGGGAGTATCCGACAACTCAGCTGCCGTCTGTGTGATGACGGTGATTTCTATCGACTTTCAGAGCTGCGCTGCGGCGGATGAGGCGGACAGACCTGTCGAGGCGTTCACCTTATCGGCAGGAAACACCCGTAACTCGGGATGCGTCGTCCTCGACTCAAACCCAGGTTTCAAAGCTGACGCTTTTCAACCGTGCACTGAAGAGAAATCTTTCAGGACACGTCTCGAACAAACTTAGGATTGTCAGCTGCGTGACAAGCTTTTCCCGTACTTTTGTGCCATTCGCGTGACAAATTGGATGATTTGTGTGAAATTAACCTTGGAAGGAAAGTACAGGGAATTCTCCAAATTTGTTCAACGTGCGCAAGGCGTACGATTCCTCGTTGCTATGCAATCCAACCTTCAGCAAAAAAAGCACCAACAACTGTTCTTTTTCTCACAATTTCGAAAGACTCTGCGTCAAGTTGACTTTTCTCGTCTCGAAGATCATATTTTTGTCCAAACACTTGTAATGCCGTGAGAGTGCCTTCTCGTGTCGTATTCCCCGAGGCTCTCACGTTGTTACGCAGAAGAACTCGAGTGCAACATGAGTGCAGCGCTGGAAGCTGTCAGCCAGAAAACCTGGTTCCTCATTTTCATGGACAACTGCAACAACCAGTCTCAGGTGAAAGGAATGATTCTCGAAAACGTGACCAAACTGGTTCCCCGATTGTTTCCTTTTCCGACATGAAAAGAGGCTGTACTGGGTGTCGTCCTGCAAACTTTCATTTCAAAGCGGTGTTTTCTCGTATACAAAGCTCTCCACCATGTCCAAATGATGTGCACCCTACAGCGGATCTGACGCAGTTCAGCCTCCGTTCGGGAAAGATCGCCGAACCACAGTCTCCACGCGTCACGACTTTTCAGGGAGTTGAGCTGCGGTACAACATGAGCTTGACGGACGGGAACGGAAAGTCATTGGGGAACTGCAGCGCGGGGTCCGGGGCGGGGTCGGGCGGCGGCGGGAAGGAAGACGACGGCGGCGGCGGCCTCAGCGACCTCGCCATCGTCGGCATCGTCTTCGCCGTCCTCATCATCGTGCTCGTCGTCGTGTTGGCGCTCGTCTTCCTCTACCGAAGGAACAAGGCGTGAGTCGACGTGCACAAACACGAGCAACTGCAGCCGAGTTCAGACCGGAAGCGTTGATTTGTTGCGCTGTGCCCCAATGGGCGCCGCACCTCCAAATGCTCGTATTTGTCCTGTAAACTCGGTGGCTTCGTACCTTTCTTTGTACAAAGCAAAGCATCCAGTCTCAACCCGACCAAAGGGACAGGAAACAAAGCTTTCCCCTCACGATGACAATGTTTTGCTGTTTTGCCCTCGTGATCACAAATCCTCATTTGTGGATCGGCCTCTGAACAACGTGGCTCGAAGCGATCCATCTAAAGTACGAACGTCACAAAAACACATCAGTCATGCAGCCGCACAAAACACCGCGTCTTTGGTGCAGCATCTTCGCCACCGAAAATCTCATGTTGCAATGAAGTACTCCGGGCGGCAGCTTCGACAGAATTAGGATATGAGCAATGCCTTGCAGCCAAGAAACAAGATACGCAAGCAGGAATAGCGAAGGTCAATGCTTTGAGAAACCTTGTCAAGCTACACTGTCCACAGTGACAGGTGTCGTGTACTTGTGCTTGCCTTTCAATCTCGGTGTTGCGTTGTTGAAATACAACTCCAGTGCTTGCCTTTCAATCTCGGTGTTGCGTTGTTGAAAAACAACTCCAGAACCAACCACATCTCTACTGCATGGAACGAATCAAAAATGTCTTGGACGTTTGAGTCAGACATCTTCATCTCCCGATTGATTCTTTCTCTAGTTCTGCTTTGATTTCAGATTCAAGGAACAGACTCGTAACCACAGCAACGGCCGGGACCGCGCTTATGTCCCCAACAACGTCCCCGACAACAACGCTCACATCACCATCAGTCAGCCGATGCCGCTGAGCGTTTCGGACGCTACAGCGACGAACGTCGCCTTCACGCTGGATCCGGACGACGACCCCGCGACGCTGAGCACGTCGCGCTTCGTGCGGCCTCCGTCCCCAACGTCCAGGGCCCTGGCGGAGTCCGCTAAGTCCGAGGCCGACCTCAGGGACGCGGGGTATCCTGTAGCGACGACGAACCCCGCGAGCTTCACGACGCAGAACCCGCTGTATCACCACCAGAGGGCGCCGCCCAGCGGCCTGCAGCCGCAGCACGAGGTCGGGGATTGGCTGAGGAAGGTCAGCGAGGATAACACCGCCCAGGCGCCCAGGGAAGACACGCCGCAGATCAACACCGGGCACGAGAGCATCCACGAAGCGGACAGCGGGGAGAAGACGATGGATGTGGCACCAGATCATCCTGAGGCTCAAGGAATCAACAAGACGAATTCCACCAGTCTCCCGCCTGCGAAACCCGTCTCTGCCTCTGTTGAACCGACGCAGGCTTACGACGACGATGTTTTTGCTGATTAGACTTTGGAGTGAGAATGTTATTTCTTGTCATTCAGTGAGTGAGAATGTTGTTATTCAGACAGTTCATTATTTCACAGACGACACACATCATGCTTCCCAACTGTGATACTTCACGCACAATGTACAGAATATCAGCATTAAAACACAATTTGACACATTCAACATTCAAGAAAACTTTTCACATAGTTTTCCCTCCTTTGCACGACTCGATAAACACTTGGGTCAAAATTCTTGGCCATTTCTGAGATTTTTTTTCTCCAAACGGTCGGTGTTTGACAAATTTAATTACGCACACCGTGCAAATACAGGTGCATTTCATGTTGGAACAATAGAGCAGAGAGACAATGCGTCACTGCGAGCAGCTTTCCACCCAAGGTCTGTGGCTGCATTTTCAAACGAAATTTGACCAAGTTCCGTGCACGGTTGAGATACGAGTGGACTCACGTTTGTTCTGTAAGGTCGATCGCAACAAAAGTCAGCAAAAGGTCACCGACACTCCATGCATTTTTTACCTGTGTGTTTGGATTTTCCCGGATCGTTATGGGACACTGAGTCGTCATTTGATCCCGAGTATCCTGGTTCACCCCTCCCCTCCCCCCTCCCTGACTTCCCCTGACCGATCCGCTTGGCTGATTTTCAGCGGCTCGAATGTTGAAGCGGCTTCACTTCACGCCTTCCTAATTATTCCACTTCGTTTCAGCTGAAAGGTGGGTTCAGGTTCGCATTCACAATAAGCTATCAATCTTTTCTTTTTCAATTAAATGGAGCATAAATCAGCAAGGGAATACACGTGGACCACGTCCATACATTTTTCATGTCGCTTAATTCACACAGAAATATTTGGCACGCCATAAAAACAAACAATTACAAAGGAAGGGTCAAACACGCATGCATCTTTGTTCGATCCACTTTTTCATCTTTTTTCAACGAGTTTTTGTGAATGGACTGTGCTTTTCTCTTCAAGTGCAGTGCAATAAAGTCTCGAATGGCCAGCACAAAAACGCAAAAAGCTCGTTGAAAGCAGTTGTTGCGCTCGTGCATTCTCATGCATTTATCCAGCTTCGGCCAAGTGCAGACTGAGCTTGGCAGAAAGTTTCCCTTTGTCCCCGCACGTTTCACTCTTTGTTGTTGCGCATTTTGCTGAAGAACTTGGAACGCAGTCAATGCAATTTTAAAAACGGAAAAGAATCCAAATTGTTGGTGGCGTGATTCTTTCTGTTCCTTCGATCACAAAAACCTTCTACAGTGGAACGCAATCTGACGTACTTTCTTTGTTACCCCGAAGATCTGCATGTCCACGTTTTCGCGATGTTTTTGTGCCTTGCTTGCGACCGGACAGCTGCAGGTTACTCTATCACCCAGCTGTGTACATATTAGATGCGCAGATTCTTTTGTAAATTTGGCTTCCCTTCGTGTTGAGGCAATTCGTCTACACGCTCGGTGAGCAAACAGCCTGATATCTTCGCAAGTCATCATCCCCAATAAAACACAGCTGCAAGCTGCATGCCTCGCGATTAAACAAGTCAACAGCGCCGAATAAAACGCTTCGGTGCAATCAATAGCAGAGCCGAGTCGCAGGTGAACAGTGTCAGCTCGCCTTCCGTCAAAGCATTGCGACACTTTTTGTGCTTTTCTGCACAAAAGAGTGCGCAGTAGGAAGTGGCATCAAAGACTTGAGGCAGGTGAGAACTGGCAAAAGTTCGGAGCCAACTCCACGCATTTGCTGCCAAATTTTTGTTTGCGCAGACCAGTGGAGCATTGAACATTGTATTTCTGTGTGGAGTTTGTTTTCGTTTTCCTCGCATGAATGCAGGGCTCACGCGCTCATTGAACACTCACCTGGAGCAGAACATTTTGCGCATTGGGTGGAGCGGTGCGCAGCGCAAAGGAGGCTGGAGAGACGTGATAATCGTATCAATCGTCAGTCGCAGGGAGCTGCTCGAATCAATAGTGGCCGTGTCTGTTTGCCAATTACATGACCGGGCGTTTTAGTCTGCTCGCTTCGGCTCCTGCTGGTTCATTCCAGGCATGGCTCCGGTGGAGCAAGATGTAATACAGCGATGTAATAACCACCAGTGCAGGATCGCAGAGGTGTTCTGGGGCTGAACGACAACCATGGAGACTCGCACAGGAGTGTGCGCCGTGCGGACTTCAGTTTTGTACATCACTCGGATAATGATCGCCGCCGTGTCCGTTCACGTCACTCACGCAAAGGAAATCTCAGGACATTTCATGACTGATGAGGTGAGGTTCACTTTTGTGTTGTGACACTGTATTTAACTGCACGCAGCGAAAGCTATTTCTGTTCACTGTGGAAGCGAGCTGTTTTTCCTGACACGGAGATTCCCCATGCCAAGAGAAGGCAGTATACTTCGGGAAAGTCCCTCTCGAGACGTAGATCTTGTGTTTCCGTATCGATTGTCTCGTGTCATCCTTGCAGTTCCTGCAAGTCTTTGCTGTCATTTCACCTTCTTACGACTGCTTGGAGGAAACCCTTCCCAATGTTCCTTGCAAGACGATCAATCCATATCGCGTTTCATGAAGATTGTCTTCTTACGTAAGCGCGCACGCAACATGCGCATCGATTCCCCACCACGCGCACTGGGAGCCATTCTAATTGTCAGGAAAAAGCTCATTTCCAAAGCTGCAGTATCTGAAGAAATAATCATGTACACTGTACGTTGTACACTCCACATGCTCAATTGATTGCACGCAGCCACAGAAAGAATTTCTTCTCTAGTTTCGAATTCACATTTGTTTGGTCAATGTTTTGTGATGACAGACGTGTCCGACATGTTTCCCCAAGCTGTGGCTCAAAGCCTGAAATTGTGCATTTTAAAATCTCAATTTTTGTTCTGCCAATTAAAATGTTCGCGTGAGTGATGAATGGGAGAATTCCTCGGGACCTCCCGTGAACTGCTCGGAGCAGAAAGGCTTTCAACATCGAGCGCTTTTTCTTTCCCCATGCAGTGCCTTTCACATGGGAGTCCCAACAATCGCTGAGAAAGTTTTGATTGGGAACCAAAGGAGATCGAAAAGGAAAGAAAACTACTTATCCAACCCACTTCTGAACGAGTCTTTAAAATTAGGAACCTGAGAACTTCTTTTTTGAAGGGAAACATCCAGAAATGGATTGATGTTAGTTGGATCACTATGGCAACCGAACTGCGAGAAGATTACATGCACTAAGCCTCAATTAAAACTTACTCGAGGCAAATTCTCCACATCCCTTCGATCGAGCCAATTTAGAGTTGAGCCTCATTCAAGTCACATTTCTCTCTTCCATCACCGTGCACCAGCAGACGTGGCATTACCTGGACAACTTCTGCGTGGATGGCGGCAGCGACGAAGCGGTGAATTTCAATTTCGAGGTGGAGTACATCATGGTGAGTGCACGAAGCTCTTCTTCCTAACATGGCGGAATTTATTCAGCGCGAATTAAACTCAATTACGCGAAATAACAGCTCGCGTCAATCGAACATGTCAGTGAAAAAAAGAAGTCGCATTGTAGTCTCGTATCAAATAAGCTAAATTTGGTTCCCTTATTTGCTTTGTCTCAATCAATGGTTTATGTAAATATTTTATTCTTTTCCCAGCGCGTTTCCAATTTTATCTCGTGCGTGCGCGATTCCGAACGTGTTAAGACCCGACCCGAGCTGTTGAAAATCGATTCATAATGAATCTTTGAATTGTTTTAATCAAGCCAATTCTTCTTGCTTTGTTGCAGAGATACTACACTCACTTCCAGCACATCCTCATCTTCAATGAGAGGCAGTGGTCACAGCTGAGTGACCAGATGAGTGAGCGCAACTGCTCCCAGAGACAAAACCTGCTTGACCACCAGCACCGAATCCACCTCGTGGCGAGCAACGCTTCTGCAGAATGCAACAGGATCGATCCAACCCGTGAGCAGTTTTTGTCTCATTTCCCCCACTTGATTTATGCCCGAACTGAAGTTGTAATTTAAAGCCTGACGCTAATGGCGGCTCAGTTGGGATCGAATTCTTCCCCTGTGCTCAACAGAATGAACAAAGCGGACGTTACAATTATTTGTTCAGATAATTGAACAGATAAGCCCGTGCCAATGTTCCAAATTGCTCATCAATTCCGGACAATATGCTCCGTGTTGTATTGTGGTCAGTCACAAATACGCCTTGAGGATGATCGAACTTCAGTTTGATCAATTGTCATTCATCCGTAAAGTGGGGGGAAAAGCAAATACGACCGAAAAAAATTCATTCGACAAATGAAAAGCATAATGGCCCTCACAAAGTTGCCACCCGTAAGCTCAACGTACGCTCAATACCACATTGATTTCCGTACCTGGAGTTTTGCTTTTTTAGGACAGACCTATCATCTTCAAAGACTGTAACCTTCGAGACAAATGTACAAAATCCATTGCTTCTTCATTTCGTGCTGAATCCATTCAAAAAGAGCACAACTTGACTGAACCGTGTGTTGGCACTGGAAACACGATAGAGTGTGCAGGAGAATCGTGTTTTGGTCACATTCTTCCTGGGAAAGCTTTTGAATGACGACGTGTCTGGATAGACCAAACGCTGTTTGTCAATCACACCGATAGATATCTCTGTGGTGCCTTTGCCATGTTAATTAATTGTGAAAGTTTGATTACCCAGCTTGGAATGAGCTTATTTGCAAACCCAACCAACAAGAAGTTTATCAGATATTGAGAGGCTGCCATATCAGATAGCGCGTGTCACAAGCGATCATCCATCAAAAGCCCCATCACACAACAGCGCATCTCCCCCCACATCGCGGCGCCGCCACAAAGGCAATACCCGGCGTCAAATAACATTGACCTGATCGATCCACATATGGCGACATACAATATGTATCACAAGGCGGTTTTTCCCCTTTCTGATCTCTGGCTTGTGATGACTATGTCACTCTTTGTGCATACCGGTATTGAGACAAGCAAGTTGAACGCATTTCCTGCTGTTTTGTCTGAAGCCCATGCATATTGGGACGCAATCACATCACGAATCGCTTCAGAACCACGCAATTGCCCAACCCAATGCCCATTAAACATCCACATTTTCGTCACCAACATGCTCGCAAAACACGCCACACGAAACTTTCAAAAACCTCTTTTGATGATACATTGACTCGTTCAAAGACCTATTCTTTTCTGCAGTTCCAGGTGTGCGCACCATGCATTGTTCGGGCAGCAGACAACTGCTCGCAACAGATGACGCCAAATGGTTCATCGCCACAAGCAACTGTAACGCTACGGTGCCCGTAAGTGTTCCGTGAAAAATAATAAAATCAATCCAAATGTTTCTTTTATGATTGTTCCATTGACAATCTCAACATAAAACTTTAGACACTTTAGACAGACAAAAGTAACAAAGGTGGGTCTCTCTGGAGGGTAACAGGAGGCTCCGCTAACCACTCGCTTTCCTGTTGCAATGCTAATGCAGAACACCGGTTCTGGATGAACCGCCGTGATCCCGCAATATCTGCGATCATTGAGCGCACGCGCACTCACTGAGTGGAGCGCACACCGTGTCGATCCGTTCCACTGATAAGGCCCAATGCGTAGATGTGGCAGTCATTCAGATGTGACTTAATTTGGCCTTATTGACGCCAATTGTGACAGCGCGCAGTGAGATTTACGGCAACCAATCCGGCTCATGGGAAGAAACTTACCAAAGCGTTTCAAATTAGAAAGCACAAAACAGCTACCACCACCCAAAACACCTCGCACCAGCAAATCCTGCGTTTGTGTCTGTGTTTTCAATGCACACACCTGCGCGCATGTTGCAGGGCGTCGAGATGTGGTACCGCCTCAGTATTACGCGGGGACGCCGCGGCGGCGGGGGCAGCGCCGACGCCTGCTACAACAAGCTGCGCATGCGCCTCGTGGGCATCGCCGTCGCGCTCGGCGTCCTGCTCATTCTGCTCTACATCGCCATCGCAATTCTCTACTTCACCAGATGGAGAAGGTAACAAAAATAAGCTTGCTCTCTCTCCGAACCAGGGGGACAAAGACCCACCCACTCCCAGAACAACTTCTCCCCCCCTGTGTTGCAGTGCACAAAGGCGTTTTCCCCGATATTGTTTCCACGATTGAAGGGTTCAGACCCGGTCTTTCCTCGAACCTCCAATGCTGGATCCTCTGAGCTTACTTAGCTGCAGATTCAAACCACGCTGCATCTGGTTTAGATACTGTTGAACGCGAAAATAACCTTCAAACAAGTTGCTCGACACGTGGACCACACAAATGCGGATAAAGCCAAGGAACATCTTCCCAAGAAAACCTCTCGTCGATGTGGTGTGTGTATAAAAATCAAGGTCCTCTTTGAGCATCAACTGCTCACGTCATGGACATCTCATCAAATTTGCTACAGTGACATTGTGAGTGGATTAGCTGGTTCCCTGCCAGGCTGTGAGCAGTGTCCCCGGAAGCTTGCCCTCCGCTCTGCCATCTGCTCAATTGATCAACGTTTCCGATTGCCCACTCATCAATAAGCTTTATCTACAGCCGCCACTTGATCGTATTGTGTTCGGGATTTGAGCTTCAAGAACCACACTGGCCTTATGCCTTCAGCCATCCAGGGTTTTCCAATGAATGAGGCACGCGTCACGCGATTCACAACTCGCACGCACGCGATGTCGCATCCAGATCGAAGGTTTCTGGAGGTCATCAAATCACAGCAGAGACTGTCCCAGTGCGCGTGCAACGCACATCAAATACGACAGACAGCAACTTTTTATGAAAGCGCACTCACTTCCTCCTCAGATCCACTGACAGCTTTTGGCTTTTCGGTTCTGTGTCCTCGATTGAACCGTTTGGAAAGTGTCGGGTTTGTCGATAGCTCGGGTCGCTCGCGGGCAAGTCTCGGCACGACAGCCCTGATGGCGACGTCACTGGACCGAAGCTGCAGCGCTTTGAAGTCTCGCTGCTGTCCTTGTTCCCTGCGCCTCCTGCTCAAGTCTTGGCCTTGATATCCTCCAAACACCAGTCGATTGAACAAACCGGAAACATAGGTTGTAGATCTACCTATTGGATCCATTTGCGATTGGAGGCAGGCTTCTGAGGAAGACGAGTGATCCGCAGGAACTTTGCTTCATTCAGGTTCCAGAGTCTCTGTTCATGTTGCTGCGTTTCGTTGCAGAAAAAAGCCAAAGGAAGCCACGGCCTCCTCCCCAACGCCAGGACGCACTGCTCAAAACTACGAGGTGAAGGTGGAGCAGCGCACTCCGCTGCAACCCGGGAACGGCGCCCTGGACGCGCACTCCAACTACGGCTACGTGTCCGACACGGTCACGACGCCCCCTGGTGACGAGCGGAGCGCCACCACCGCCTCGCCGCACCCTCCCGACTTCCAGCCGCAGGACTACACGGACCACCAGGGCGCTGTCTACTACGCCGCCGACTCCAACTCAATACCCATCCGATACCCACCCAACAACCCGCTCACGAACCACGACAGTTTCAGCGCCGCCCGTGGGGGGCGCCACTCGAGAGATTACGCTGATTACGCGAGTCACGCGGATTATGCCAGACCCAACGGCTACCTGCATCCACAGTCCAATGGGGACGTAAGGGGCTCCCACCAGCTCTGGCACAACCCAAGTTTCGTATCAGACGTGAGTGAGGACACCACCAGATACCGCGGAGAGTTGGGGCCGGCGGCGCACAACACTGACAACTATCAGCAGACTTTGTGGAACAACATGCGCGCCTCGCCCCAAGTCTCCATCTACACGGATAATACGTATGACGAGATTGGGAATCAAAAGGGTTACAACCACCAGAGAAAGCCAGAATCGTTCAGATCGGAGCAGCTTTCAGAAGTTTGATGGGAAGATATCGTGGCCTTGACTGGACTCGCAGAAACTCTCTCTTCCACTCTGTTCGCCGAGTGATGTTGTGTGATGCTCAGACTGGTGTTGAGCAGACCGCGTCCAATTCTAGTCGGCAGTGTGCTTGCAGTAATCAAATGTTCGTCTTGCACATTCTCGGTGACGTCATTTCATTGTCTAGTTTTGGAAATGTCTGAAACTTCGTGTTCTTTTGAATGGAATTTATTCAGAGCCTCCTCTTTCAACAATGGTTCAAATCTCAAGCATCGCGTTCTTGTTCGAAAGTGTCACTTCGCCTGACATGATGGCACCGCTATTTGATTTACACCGGCGTAGAATATGATGCATTATGACACATTATCCTCAATTTCCATTTGGTTATTGTTTGTCTAACCCCAGTGCAAACCGATCTGAAAGTGTTCAGTATCAAACTATCACCGCTCAGTGATGAATTATTTTTTGAGGATTCCAGCGGTCCTTGTGTCAACAAGAACACACCAGTTGTGCCGTCTTCAAAATTCACTGTGGTCACAACCACCAACGAAACAAATATCTCAAGAACGTCCGCTATCCTTTCCAGTCTTCTTGTGCCCAGTCAGGAATTTCTGTTTTGAACTCGAAGTCAGGACCCTACAATTGTGGAAATATTTTTCGCTTGTGAAATATATCTGGATTGATTGTCGCTCCTGGGTATTCCTCTTGAAAAGAAGCTGACGAACAAATTTTAGTCTCACTATTGCAGTCTTCCGGACAGTTTCTTTCACGCAAAAACCAAAAACGGTTTCCAAAACTTGACCAAGACATTGTCATGGATTGGTAGTGGTTCCTGGGTATCCCACTTGAAAAGAAGCTTCCCATGAATTCTGGTGTCACTCTCACAGTTTATCGGAGATTATTGCACGAAATTACAAAAAACGGTTGCCACAAAGTTGACTAAGACACCAGCAAGACAGAAGACCTTCAGATCACAAGATGCAACGTCCCGTGAATCCTCCACGCGAGAACAGAACAAACGCCACCGCTCCGTGAGTCAAAAGGACAGAAGCTGCGGGACACCTCTCGAACAAAGCACAACGAAACGTACGAATACTCAACGACCCAAAATACTCAACGCCCAAAAAACAGAAGCTAAACTCTAACTGACACCCAAACACACACGATGCCCTTACCTTGTAGCTGTACGCATGCAGGTACATGACGTTTTCCTCGGGGCTGGGGTCAGAGACGACCATCTTGCACTCCTTGCAGTGCTCGTCCACCGTCAGTTTTTCCGGGTCGAAGGTGCTGCCCTCTGGGTGCGGCGCGGAGGGCGGGTCGGAGACGGCGCTGCAGCGCAGGAACGTCGCGTCGGCGTGGTGCTGCCTCACGGCGCGGATCAACTGCAGCGGAAGTCGAGCTTTCGTTAGAAATGGAGTGGAACAATTGCTGAGGTTTGCCTCGAGTGCTCTCCTGTCCACGAAACTGCAGAAATCGGAGGAGAAGCGTGCAAGAATATGAAATTCATCTCGTTTGAGAATACTCACTTGCGTCAAAAATAAAAAAATCACTCAGCGTAAGCTTCACAAACTTGCACTCAACGACTTTTGAGCATCAGGACCAACTTTCAGGCATCTTCACCAAGCGATTGGTTCCAACGTTTCAAACGCAACAAACAGACGGTTTGGAAACGGCAACAAAACTGCCACACAAAATTATACGTTTCGTCTTGCTTAGACTGGAAAACAAAACCAGGTACAATCAAAACAGATACAGACGAAAGGGTGAGAAAATCCCTTTCACACCTGAGAAACGCCTCCAGGCATCACAGTGCAGGCAATAAAACCAAATACTCACCTCTTCGTCAGTCTTCCCACAGCGGCCTCCTTTTCCCCGTTCAGGTCCCCATGCCGTGGTGTTGTACATGTTGTCGTTCACAATCGGGTGTCCTGCAACGGAACAGAAAACTGCAACGAAGACTTCAGCGGGTTTTCTGGGCAAGTGCAATTTGTATCCAAAGGCCGAAGGAGCCGCATTGTTGCTTGCCACTCACAAGGACAAGATCACGAACTCAAAACTGGTCGCATGTTTTTGCAAAACATTTTTTGCTTGGTAATGCTGAACAAACTCAAGACGCAGCTTGTGGATTCCACTTCCAAGTCTGAGCAACATTTTCACTGCAAAACCTGACTCACCCAAAAATTGCAGATGAACCCTGATTTGGTGAGTTCGTCCAGTCAGTGGTCTGCCTGGAAAGAATCACGTCAACTTCAAACCAAGTTCTTTCTTACTCACGCGCTGAACTCAAACATCAAATCCACGATTGAAAAAAACACTCACATTTCACAACACTGCTTTCACCGTTGTAGCTCAGTCTCTCGAACTCCGTTTTCGCAGGTTTTCCAGTCGGCGACACTCTTTGAAGCCCTATCTTTGGACACAAAGCTTCAAGTGGCTCTTCAACTGTAACAGGTTCTCTGAAAACAAGAAAACAGAGTTTTGAACACAAGCGCGTTGCAAGCAAAGAAACAGCGAGCATCTTTCTGCCATTCCGAATATTTTCTTTCAATGATTTAAAATTTCAGCAGCGAGACAAGAAACTTACTTTGGAAATTCTCCTTTCACTCTGCAAAGGTATTCCTTCTCGACTTTGCGCCTGGCTATCAATGTAGAAATTTCAACTGCTTTCTGTTGAGATTTGGCGAAGATCAGAATTCCCGAGGTCAGACGATCCAATCTGTGCGTAGCTGCAACGAACATCGCAGTCACACTTGACACAGATCAGCAACAACAAAATACTGCACCTTCAGGAGAACACAAATACTTGACGCTTTACCTCTCAAGTTTTTGAAGTTGTGTTCCTTGGCGAGAATGTACGGAATGCTGTTGTGCCTGAACCTGGCGACAGGGTGAACGGGAATGGAGGCCGGTTTGTTGACCACCAGAAAGTCATCGGTGTCCGCAATCACTTCGATCTTCTGACTCGTCACGGGCCTTTCATGCCTGCAAACACACACGTCCAGCCATGCTGCAACGTTCTAGGCCAGTCCAGTGGAAGCGTGCCCACTGAAGGAAGCAAAACATCAAAAGCGCATCGTTTCCTCAAAATTGCAAGCAAAGTTCGAGGCCGCGTGCTTTACCTGTGAATAAGATTCTCAATGTGGTCATTTGGCTGAATCACATAATCTGGGGTGACCGGTTTGTTGTTCACAGTCGATTTTCCACATTCGATACCCCTCACCTGAAAGTCGCGTGGAGATACAATGAGAACAAGGTCTGACGAAATGCCTGCCAAGGACCTGCCCGTCCACCGCCTCCCCCCCCCCCCACCCCCCAACGCGCCCACATAACTTCAAATGGTGCTCAAAACTTACGAAACTTTCTCGATTGTCTTCCCCGAATTCTTCGCAGAGGAGCTCCAACAGCTTCCGATTGAACCATCTGCTTTTTGCATACGTGTGGAATTGGTAGTAATACGGATACACTTTCCTCAGACCTGCAAGTAACACAACCACTTCTCACGCCCAGAACTCCGAGATCATTCGGGTTTGCTCTCGTTCTGTGCAACCTACAATCAAGAAAGCTGGCGCATTGGACATCCCAAGTCCGTTTGATGCATTTCCTTACAGCCAAGTCCACCAGTTGGTGTGATAGGTCTGACCCCACCAGTTGCTGTGGTTGATTTGGCCCCGCCAATTGGTGTGGTGAATCCGACCTTGCCAGTTTGTGTGGCAGACCCAGCTCAACCAGTTGGTGTGGTTGCTTTGCCCCACCGGACGTGATAGGTCCCGATTAAAACTCGTCAAAATCTACCGTACGTGCGTAAAAACTGCATTGTTGGTTCAGAATGATCATCTCACCGTTTTCAAAGTAGAACGATGTTTCTTCCAGGTAATCGTCAAACAAAGTTGGAGGCTTTGATTTTGTGGAACCTCCAGTCTCCAGGACTTTTGCTCTTTTCAGCCGTTTACGCTCTTTCCATGCTTCCTTTTGCGCAGCTCGCTTCAGCTGCAAAGTGCAATATTGACAGGTGATCCAGAAAATCACCCACGAGTCACGAGTACACATTAGACTACTGTTTCCAAGAAAACCCTCGTAGTTCTTTGGTCGTGTGTCATCAGTCAGTGGCTTGATTTATGGTCGCGGTGGCCGGCTATCAAGGTGATGCAAAAAGTGCTGAACTAGACTTGCAACAGACTGTCAGCCGCAATCCCAAAATTCCTCCCTCTCTTCCCCCCCCCCCCAGCCACTGACCCCTCATTGGCCCCCCTCTGACACTCATTGGCCCCCCTCTTGACACCCCTTGCGCCCCCCCAGTCGGTCGCACATGTACACATGTGTGGAGTGACAAAAGCGTACTCGCCACTAAATCGTGTGTGCCAGGTGCCACATGAGGCGATGGAACACATGATGTGGCATTGGTCCTCTGTTAAAATAAGCCACCACCACTTGGATGACTCGGGGGTCTCTCTCAGAGAGGCCTTGCCTCTCTGCCTCCTCGCACAATTTATGTATGATATTTTGCCGAAAGAAAGAGAGAAGCTTAGTTTCCTCAAATGTGATCAAACGCGGGTTCACTGATGCCATTTTCCAAAAGAGAGCAGCAGAACCACAAAGGGTCACATGATCAGCCCCTGGGGGGGGAGGGATGCTGGGTAATATCCAGCAAAATAGCAGAATTTTGATATTATGCA
>JAAUXT010064275.1_pt1 | contig 45657 bp, 54 predicted proteins | sample 7278171 | NCBI WGS metagenome assembly JAAUXT01 (sample SAMN14350112, study PRJNA611818) | marine sediment metagenome | isolation source: surface marine sediment (1.8m) | place: French Polynesia: Moorea | collected 2018-08
ATTTTGGTGTTGTATGGATATTGTTGTGAAATAATGTGTAAAAGTTCCATTTGGTTGAATTTGTTTCATTTGTATATGTACCAAATGAGTTCCCAAGTTTTGAATGTTGAGTGATAAAAGTAAGAATTTTTGACAAAAAAGTGACCAAAATCAGAGTGAGGGAAATCAGAGTGAGGGAAATCAGAGTGAGGGAAATCAGAGTGAGGGAAATCAGAGTGATTGAAATCAGAGTGAGCAAAATCAGAATGAGGGAAATCAGAGTGAGCAAAATCAGAATTTCCTCAAATCACTGCGAGCTCCATGGAGCTATTTTTAATATTTCAACATAATTTCACAAAAATCATCTGTATACAGAGAATAACCAGTTTTAGTTCTATGAAATCTGACTGATTCCCTCCCACCCCCCTCCAGGCAGGGGGCATGGGAACCAGTTCTAATGAGATCACATGACCTCTTTCTTTCCAACATAGATGCCTTCAACTGTGATATTTTGGGGTTTTTTAAACAAAATATCATTGGGAAGTTGATCTCAGAATCTGAATACCGTGGACTACCTATCACTCATCCAGAGATCATCAGGATAACAGTCAGTTACTTCAACCTTGGGCCTTGTCCTCGCCGGTCATTTGAAACACTCGTGACACAGTTGGCGGCTTCGATTTAGGTGAGTTTTTGGTGGTTTTCCCAGCCCTGGTCGCACCACACGGGTGTTCCAAACAATTTCAGGAAGAAGTTAAGAAGTGAGATTGGAAAGCAGTTCAACAGCCTCAGCGCAGATGACCTGTCCCAGCTGGTACCGAACAAGGAAGACATGACGGTGATGAAAATTTCCACGCACAGTGGGCAGACTGTTGTGGTATACAACGTTCACGGCAACCCTGCATTCTTTCAGGTCGACGCCACAGTTTTCCCCACAGGTCAGTTTCACAAAATGTACAAGCAAAATGTGCAGACGCTCGCCGGGTTACACTTTCAGTCCCACAAAGGATCGTGACAGGCAAATTCAATGCGAGACCTTTCAGGGCAGCCACCGAAGTCCACACTCAGCCAGCACGGGGTCGATTCTTGCGAACAATACAAGAAATTTACTTTCTCGTCAGAGTAATTTTTTACCTTTTCCGTGCAGTTTACACCTTGTGGAAGCACCCAGAGCTCATGTACACTTTCACGACTTGGCCTCCCGTGTTCAGGAACATATTAGGAGGTGCAGGTGAGGTCAAATCAATTTCTGTACTCAAACGAGAATCAGATCTTCAAGAAAATAATAGCCACAGTTGAGAAAAGAGATGCATTTCGTTGCAGACTTGATGCTGCCCGGTGTCATTGTGAATGGAGGTGCTGTTCCTGCAAATCTAGGAAATTTGCCAAAGAGCCATCCGTGTGCTGTCAAACTGTTGGGCAACAGGTAAGATTTTTGTCGGCAACAGCACAACTCTGAAGAATGGGAAGACCAAAGAGAGAGCTGTCATAATGGAATTTTCCCCCCCAAAATATGGTTGTGTTGTTGGCGACATTCGAAAGATCACGTGTTCTCATCATAGTTGAGCCGTTCATTCGTTTTTCAGTGGTTTCGAGCTCCAGATACTGTCGCTGACTGACCATTCCCGATTGTTGTTGTTATGTCCTGCACCCCTCACTTCCACACGCGTCGTGTTTCCTTTTCTCTTGTCAGAAATGGGGATGTGTTTTGTTTCTTGACTGCTTTGAAAAATGTGTTCGATTGTTGCAGGTGCCCGGTAGCTGTTGGCGCAACGGGTTTGTCGAGCAGTGACATGTACGAGAGCGCCATGCGTGGCAAAGGAGTCATCATCAGACATTGCTATCAGGACCAACTGTGGTACGATGTGCAATGATGTCTCTTCTCGGGGTTCTGAAAACACCGTGGTGATCAGCAAACCAGCGGCTGGGAGGGTAAACAAAACATGTTGTCGCAGGGCATTCGGAGATCAGTCTGAACTTCCAATCCTTGAAGACGAAGAAATGCTGGAAGCTGTGAGACGAAACCAACTTTCGGCTGAGTCTGAAGAAGGGGTAGGCTGTGAAAAGCATCAGTTTGGCACCAGACGTACATGTTCTCTTCAACAATCTTTTTTTTCTTCTTCTTCTTTTTTGGTTTGTCTTTTGCTCCAATCTTTGACTGTTCACAGCAAGAGAATGAGGACAACGAGAAACTTGATTCGGCAACTGCAGAAAAAGAGGAACAAACTGAAGAACCAAACACTGAGGGTGGCGATGTCTCTGCCGAGCGAGACTTGATGGATACTGCACCGGAGGAAGGTAAGTCACTCGAAAAACTTTGTCTCACCATGATGCCAGTGGCACCTTGGTCTCCATGGGGTACATTCACATGCTCACTGTTGCGCGCTTTTTGCCTTCTCTCGTGGGGCTTCAAAGTACTTTCGCTTGATTGACACTGCTTGTGTTTGAAGAGAAATGGACGGACAAACCTGCCGAGCCAGATGATGAGATGAAGCACGTCGAGGAACAGATGGACGGAATCAGCCTGGGAGAAGACGAGATAGACGATTCCAGGTCTCCTCAAGGTGAGGGCCTGATACACAGGTGGTGCCAAAATGAAGCCACAACTACACAGGTTTTCTGTGAAGCCAAGAGACTCATGATGAACCTATTTTTGTGCAGAAATTGTGGACGAACTGCTGTACGAATGCTTCAGATGTGCCATCAAACACAAGGTCTCCAAGTCGGAGCTGCCACTTCTGACATCCACTTTCTATAGCAAATATCTTCTGCCGTGTTGGTCAGTGAAAGGGAACGATGAATCGTCAAACAGATAGATCTATGTGTCTTGATTTTGAAACGGTTTGCGAGAGAAAAACATGCGAATTCGAAGGTGGAGTCGAAAGTGAGTGATGGTGGGAAACTCAACTTTGCCTCATCCTGCCTCTTCTTCACAATTTCATCCCTTTGCTTCTTTCTTTCTCTTCTTCAAATCTAGCCCTAGCAATCAGAGCGTCGACATCAAAAAATCATCCTACAAAAAGGTGTGACACTCGAGACAACCGATCTGTTCCAAACTGTGCCGTGCTTTCTTGCAAAGAATCATGAGCATTTCATTCCTTCCATTTTCAGTTGTCAAAATTTCTGCGAAGTATGCAAGACCGAGGTTTCCTGAAAATAAAGGACCAAAAAGGAGTGGAGTCCATCACAGAAGTGCACAAAGATCACCCAGAGTGAGATCATCTTGTCAGACTCAAAAGTGAATTTAAGCGGTGCCGCCGCGCAGTGCGACTGGTCTAATTGTACCAGAAAGTGTCCGATCTTTCCGGATGCTTTTGATTTGGCACAACTAGAATCTATCTGCTCCAAGCCATGAAGCTAAAGACTTCCCCAACCACCTGCCTGGTGCCAAGTTGATAATCTCTAGCCCGGCAATAAGTCGAGGAGCCCACGTGACCACTAGACGTGAGCACACGTTGAAGGCTTTTGCCCAAGCCTTGACTTGAGAACTCCCTGCATGAGTTTCTGATCTGGTTTAGTTTTGAGATTGCTCCCAAGGTTGTCATGTACTTGCAGTTTGCGCGGAGTGGACCTGCCCCGAGAAACTGAAGCGGGCGCCGTCGGTGGTGATGAAGGGAACTTTTCACCACCGGAGGTGCTGGAGATGTTCATGGTGAACGGCAACACCCAGGATTTCTTCAAACCCTTGGGATACTCGTACGTTTTTCCTTTGCCACAGGAGGTTGTTCTTTGCTCTTTTTTGACAGACCATTAGATTTGTCACAATTGTGTCATAATTGCACAGAAGCCAAACGTTGTAGGAAAGGAAAGGCATTCACCTCCCAGGAAATGAGAAACATCCTCACGGAGTACGTGAAAACCAACGAACTTGCCAGCGCGGAATCCAGAGGGTTTGTGTGAAACACGCAGCTACATTTCATAGCACTCGTCCTGATTCAACCCATGTTCACGTTTGTGGTCAGTGCTTACAGAGTGAAAGGAATTTTCCTTTCGCTGCAGACGTGTAACTTTGGATGGCCCTCTGACTGATTTGTTGCTGAGCAAAGGCGAATACACGGAATCATTTCGATGGGAAGATCTCTTCAACCGAGCCTTGTCAAAGATGGGAGCCGCTTATCAAGTAGCTTTCCCAGGAAAACAGCCGATCCTGAAAAAGGGCAAACCTGACCCAATTGTAATCAATGTCGCACAAAGATCTGGCAATAAAAAGGTGAGTCCGGCTTGTGTGAGTGAGTCCGGCTTGTGTGAGTGCTTTACAATCAGCATATCGCCAAGAAGGGGAAGGGTCCTGGACCGATTTGAGTCAAACCCGTGAGGTGGGGTCGGGATTTCAATTTTGAAAATTTGACATGGACAAAGAAAGACGACGTAAATTGCTTTTGTGAATGCGGGTACCTCTGCACCCGCTGGAGATGACCGTGGAAAAATTGTCGCCACCAGCATAAGTGTCCATTGACTGCGAGGCTTCGCGCGCTGCAGGTGACGTTGATAGAGAACCTCGAGATGTACGGGATCGATCCGGATGAATTTGGGCACCGCGTGCAGGTCGGAGTGGCGTGCAGCACGTCCGTGTCTCCTCTGCCCGGAAAGGGGCGGGGTCTGCAGCTCCTCATTCAGGGCAACCAAGTCAATTTTGTCGCCGATTTGCTGTTAGGTGAGTTGAAATTGCCACATTCGACGTTGTTTCCGTTCAAACATCGCAGAATTTCAGTTGTTTCAGCAGAATTTAATCAAGAATTTGCACCCACGTTTGCATGAAGTCGATTGGATCAGTGTCCACGAACGTTGTGGAAGTGGCCTTGACGCAACTGTCGAAACTCGTCTTTTTGTTTCAATATTTGCATCTTGAAGATTTATCATTCCAGAAAAATACAAAATTCCTCGCAAATGGGTGAATGGGTTGGAGAAGGCCCCGAAAAGCAAGAAGAGATGATGGCTGTATTGATGACAAAGCAAAGTGGTGCTGTTTCTGCCATTTCGGTTTTACGTTTTGGTGGAACTCTCAATGGAGAGATACTTCTTCCACCTTGGATTCTGCAGCCACATTGCAAGAACATAGTTCTTGTTGAATTTGTCAGCAGAACCTGACCTCCACTGGAACCGCGTTTGAACTTTCGGGAAATAAATAGTCGGAAGCAACTGTTGTTTCACGAGGTTGTTTATTTACATTTGTTCAATGTCAAAAACATTGATTTTTACACGGTCAATGCCGCCGTTTCAAAAGGCACGTCGAGAGCAGACCGTTCTCGTCAACAGCCTCGACATGAACAAAGGACACCAATTCACCCAGAGTTGAACAGGAAACTAAACGACAGTTTGTACACACGATCCAGTATGTGCATAAACTAGTTCAGATGTTGGTGAAAATGCTCCAAAACAAGGTTGTTTTCATGCAACAAGAAATGTATGTTGGATGACTGAACAAAGAATTTTTGCACCCGATTTGGTCAGCCCCACCGATTTCTGTTCATCGGGGATGAAATTCTGGCACCAAAGGCTGGCTTCGTGTTCATGTGTACCGGTATTTGCGACACACTCACTGTGACAGAAACAAAGCCAAACCTGGTCATTCGGCCTCGAGTCTGTGTGATTGACTGCATCACACAGCGTTGTGTCACACAGATCCACTCCAAGATCGGGGAAAGAATTGCTGGTCCTTCTACATACAACAGGAAGGAACCAAATGTTCTGCGGTTCGATATCTTCACAGACCACGGCGACCACACTCGCGTTGAGGGAACAAGACGATAATCGCCATTACATCTGCAAACAAAAAAGTTCATTTCGTAAAGGTGACAAAGAAAACGAGAAATTTCGATGGGGAATACCGCCACATCCTGAACTCGTTTGCTTGATAAGGATTTGAAATATTGCAGACTGGATGACCCCGCAGACAGAGTGGGGCTCCGTCAGAAAGCAGCGTCACTGTTAGAACGCAAACAGTGGAGTCAAGTACCGGGTCGGTGAGCTCCTCGTCGGCGGGGTCGTTGGCGTCGCCTCCGCCGCTGCCACCGGGCGCGTCCGCCACGTCTGCGTCCTCGTCGTCGCTGATCATCGGCCGCGTCTTCACAGCGCGACGTTTCCGCTTCTGCAGAGCAATGTGTGAACAACTCGTGTCAACGATAATCTGCAACTCAAGTGTGCGTGCAACCACACCAGTTATTTCACTCGTTCCAATGCCATTTTGCTGCTGTAGCACGTGCGCAGAGCTCTCATCGAGCCTGCACAGCAAGAAGTGACCCAGTACGAACAATCTCCCAAAGTGAGGGCTCAACACGCCATTTCACACAAAACAAATTGAAGAACAATAGAAATGAACAACAAAATTTCCTGCTAAACAGCAGTGTGATGAGAACGGTGCTGGGAAAGTTGAACAAATTCAACTGAACAAGTACATGTACTCAGTGAAGGGAACAGTCAGGAACACTCAAGACCGCCCGGAATTCTGTGAAAACCACGAGAAGACCGAAATGACAAATGTACCAACTCCAACACAAAATCCGCTCGATCCACAAACAAAACAGTCCAAGAACTTCACGGTGGAGAACTCAACACCAACTTGTAGGAGAAGATGTACCTTGGTTGAGTTTCCGTTGGATTCACCTTTTGACTTCAATCAAGCAGAAAGAATTTCGGTGAAAGATTAACATGACAACGTTCAAATGTAGGTGTTTTTCTTCATGTCTGCAATTTGTTTCTTTCGTTCCCTTCTTGTCCTTTATAAGACTCTCTGAAAGTGCCTCGCACCTTTATCAGTGACAAATCAAGGACGGAAAACTTGAACAAGTAACCAATCAACTGCAACAATTTTACAATGCTGTTACCGAGTAGATTCCTCGTCCTACCGGCGCGAACAATGATTCGTCAAACAGCAGACGAAGCGTAAAATACGATTGCACGACATCATGACAACAGAGACAACAAGAGCACCCACCGTACGTGTGTACACACGCACCGTGCCCATGGCAGCGGGTGGTCATCTTGGGTGAACAAAGGCACCACGACCCTCTTCCCGAAATGAAAAGGAAGGCAAACATTTTCCCTCTATTCTGGAATGCTGTCCAAACAAGGTGTGTGTGCATGTGCGTGTGTGTGTCTTTTTGTGTGTATGTGTGTGCGAGTCTCATTTATTGAAGTGAGCAGAAAGTCAGATCTCCCCATCCCCGCCCCGTCCTTTTTTTGGTTCTGTAGTCTGACGAACAGACAAAAAACACAAACACGAATTCTACGCGAGATCTAATCACAAAAATGCAACGCATCGAACAAAGGCGATTCGTCCTGCCAAAAACACAATCGACCACCACCTCCTCTCCCCCCCCCCACCTTGGCCCCAAAAGGCAATTTTTTCTAACGATTTGCCAGCCGATGTTTTTGGGGTTTTTATTTTGTGGCGGCCTTCCCCAGAATCTACACAACTACGAAAAGAAGAAAGGCTACACGTACAGGCGCTCTGACCTTCTTGTCGGGCCCGCGACCGCGCTTTTTGGTGCTGGCGCCGCCGGCGGCGTCGGGGTCGTCCTCGTCGTCGTCCAGCTGCTCGTCCTCGTCGCTCTGCGTCGGAGATGGCAGGTTCCCGTCCTGCTCGAGACGCTCGCGCGCGTTCGTAAACACCGACTGCAGCACGATCGAGTCCTCGTAGATCTGTGGGAGAGGTTCGCGTGTCTGAGGATCAACCCTGACGAAAGCAAATGGCAGCCACGACGGGCTGGCCTTTCCTGGATGACGAGAGTTTTTGCATTTCACAAGGACATGCTCATGAATCAGATTGAGACGAACACGAGAAGAGTTGAACTCGTTACCAGCGATCCTTCCATGTTGTACGCCTGCGCATTCTTGCACAGTATCATGATGTCCGCTTCCAGGTCGTCGATACTTCTGTAGCAGTGGTCCTTGATGCGTTTCTGAAATCACAAAAGCCTCTCACGTTATTTTACCTGGTTTGACACCAACCGAAAAGTCTTGAAAATTGCAGCGCTTGCATTGAAGAACGAATCACAAGAAACAAAATTTCTTCGAAAAAGATCTAAAAGTAGACTGTTACCTTGATTTTCTTGAAGTCGACAGGCTTCTTGATGACTTCGTAGTAATCTGGTAGTTCTCGTTTCGGCGGCAAAGCCATGAACGGTTCACTCAGCACCCTCTCGTCACTGCAAGAGTCGCGCAATCACAATTCGTTCGTATTCACAACGTTTGTTCCCTGCACTGAAACGAAACTGACCCACCCCAGAAGAAAAATGATTCTACCTGTCCTTGTAGTTGATGACGACGTGCAACAACTTGTTCATCATTTTGGTCAGTTTCGCCGGGTTCGGCACCATCTTCTCCGCCGGAGGGCGTCCTCGTCTCTTCCGCGGTTTGTCTGCACACAAAACAAACGAACGCGGTTCCACCACAAGCGACACACATTTCACTCCCTTGAGCATGCCAGTTGCAGCATCGCAAAATTTGCAACCTCATCCAACCACACTGACCTTTCTTTTTCTCGGGGGTGACATCATCCAGATCGTCGTCCTCGTCATCGTCCACAATGGCCGCCTTTCTCTTGCGCTTGCGCCCCTTGCGTATCTTCGCTCGCTCTTCCTGCTCGTCCAGGTCTCCTGAAATGCACGAGCAACGAGTTTTCAGACAAGAGACACACTTTGTCGCAGGAAAGCAAACAATCGTTTTCAAAACGGTGTTTCTGAAAGCAACCAAAAGGACACACCGTTTTCGACAGCGTCGAGCCACTGTTTCTCCGTCAGCTGATCCGAATAATCCACATCCTTCCTCGCTCGAGATCCGCGGCCGAAAATCTTGTCCTCTTCTTCTTCGTACGTCAAACGCTCGACCTGCACAGAAACACCGGCACTTGAAATGACAAGTCCGCTGCCTGGCAGCAAAGTAAAAGACCATTTTCTCAGACGGTTTACGAGGTAGGCACGTCAAATTTGGTGCGGAATTGAGACGAGCAGCTGTCACCTCTGCCTCGTCCTTGAGGAGCCAGGACGGCAGCTCGTCCTCGGTCATGAGGCGCGACTTCCTGTTGGTCGGGTCCTGCATCTCGGCCACGTTGCGCTGGATGTCCATCTTCTGATAGGTGTTGAACTCCTCCTCCGTGCGAGCGATCATCTGGTTGATGGTCTCGTCGTCCGGAACCTCGTCTTCCTCCTGCGCACAAATGCAAAGCATCGAGCGCCGTGTATTTTTGCACAACTTTCCGCTCAAATCGAAGTTGGGTATCGCCGAAAAAACTCACGTGTCAGAAACATCACGTACCTCCTCTTCCTCGGCCTCCTGCTGCAAGATTTGCTTCAGCAGATTGTGGCGCTCCATGTTGGTCGACTTCTGGTCAAAGCGTCCGGCCTGGATCACCTTTTCGTCCACGTTCAGCTTGTAGCGGGCGGCAGCGAGGATCTTCTCCTCCACCGAGTTGACTGTCATGAGACGCAGCACGCGCACCTCGTTCTGCTGCCCGATGCGATGCGCGCGATCCTGCGCTTGCAAGTCCTGCGACAAACGAACTGACAGTGAGTGGTGCAAGGAAAAAGCAGCTGACGTCGTATCGACGACATTGGAGAGCAACGTGAAATCGCACAGCGTTTTAGCGGTGTTTGTGCTTCACCTGATGCGGATTCCAGTCCGAGTCAAAGATGATGACTGTGTCTGCAGCCTGTAGATTGAGACCGAGGCCTCCCGCGCGAGTACTCAGCATGAAGATAAAGTATTCACTGGCTGGGGCGTTGAATTGAGCCAACAGTTCCCCGCGGTCGTCAGCCTTGGTCGTGCCGTCAAGCCGCAGGTATTTGTAGCCTGAACCAATCAGAATTGTGACACAACTGTCAAAGAGTGTGTCAGCATTGTTGAGAGACAACAAATTTCGAGTACTTGCTTTCCACATTTTCTCTAAAACTGGAAGCTCTTTTGCATTTTATTGTTCGAAATACCACAGGCATATGTTTACGTCAAACCTGAAAAGAACCAACCACGAAATATATTGCAAAAAGGGGCGACACATTCACGAGACGCAGATTCTCACCTTTGAAGAGCATGAAGTCCTCGAGCACGTGCATCAGCTGCGTCATCTGACAGAAGATCAGAACTCGGTGGCCTGTCATGCGCAGCTTCGGCAGGATCCTGTCCAGCAACTCGAACTTTCCTGACGACCGGTACAGCAAAGGACTGGCAAAAGAAAGACAACCACAGGTGCAAAACAAAACTACGCAAGAGGGAAATCTGACAGGCTGACAGACATGAGAAAGTCAGGCCCGGCCGACACTTCGCACATACCCCGTGACGACTCCTCCGCTCATTTCATTGAACTCGGCCACGGCTTCCTCAAAGTGGTGGAACATGAACGGGTGGTTGCAGATCTTCCTCAGCTGCATGATGGTGTTCATGAGAACACGAGTTCCGCCCTTGCCCTGCAGCAGGAGAAATCAGGGTGAATGCTTGCTTTTCAACATTCTGACGATTATCGTCTGCTGTTCTCATTGCGGCAAGGTCTTGCTCTTTCAGCCTCGTTTAGCATTGCAAATATTTCTTGAGTTTTCAAACCCTGCATCATCAACCTTGATTTCGCACAAGTTTTAAAACGGGAGTAAAAAGCACGAAGTTAGCTGCTGAGGACGGTAAGAAAAGCCTTGCAAGCTCAGTCAAGTCAAAACAGCTGTTTTCAGGAGGGGGGGGGGAGGGGGAGGAATGCTCAAGTGAGGAGCACGCGGGTGAACAGTGAAACTAAACTTGTTCTCACTCGATACTGCAATCTACTTTGAGATTCCGCGCTCTGATTCAACAACGCACCACTGGACTCGCTCGAAATAACCACGTTAATTTAAATCTATCCGCACAGACTCCGACTCACTCAGACATAGCGCAGTGCCACCATTCGATGAAATGGTCAAGTGCAAACAATACAACTTTGCACAGAATTATAAACTTAAAATTATAGTTTGAAAATGCACCGAAGACGCTTTGTTGGTCATGAAAATGAAGCACTACATCCAGCATTCATAAAAGGCCGAAAGGGGGGCCGTGGGGTTATGAATTCTGCATGTTGTGGTTTCATCTCAGCTTGTAGTTGTCCAAAGTGTGACGTATCTGGGGTCGTGGGTACCTTCTTGTCCTTTTCGCTTCCGTCTGTTAGCAACACACCCTTGGCGTGCATGTGTCTGTAGACCACACGTTGTAGAGCCGACATCTCACATTTTAGAACGTATTCCACCTGGTTGAGGGCGACACGGAGGACAAGGGCAGAGCGTTAGTTTTTTTTTCGTTCATGTGGACAACTCTCAAACCACTCTTGCACACATACACAGACAGAGTATGTACAGTCCAAAAGGATCATACTGATTTCGCCAAAAAAAGACGTTTCACATACATCTGTTTCAGCCAAAATATCTCCAAACTTTCGTGTCTTCTGATCCTTCTGAAGCAGTACACTTCCTGTGGTGCCTAAGTATGCTACATTAGTGGTAGTTAAAACATATTGGAAGCCTTCCATATGATATCTGCTTTTCATTCCGAAATTTCACTCCACCACACCCTCTGCAAGAAAGGCAATCATACTTCCGGCTTCTAGGCAAGCAAAGATGTGAAGAACAGAAAACTGGAAGGAAAAAGAGTGGGTAATGCCTGGAAATAAAAATGTTAATGACAACAAAGCAACCAAGAATAAAACAAACTGTTGGCCAAAAAACAGGAAATTAAGAGTTGGCCTCCGCACTTATTGTCGTCAGAAACATTCACTGTTCAGCGAAACATAAATTTTGAGGAAGTCAACCCAAACACGTCACTACTTCAGGAGAGCCAGAGGTTTCTGAAGACATCAAGATTGCACAACCAGCTCGGTAGTTTCAATCCCCTTGAAGCTACCTTCTTGTCCTTTTCGGAGCCATCAGTAAGCAGAATGCCCTTGCTCTGCATGTGCTTGTAAATAATTCGCTGCAGTGCAGACATGTCGCACTTGATCACATATTCCACCTGAACACAAAAAGCAGCATTAGACATTCTCATCATCGACAGTTCCAAAAGACAAACACCGCGATTTCGGAGACGTCTGCAAGAAACGTGTTGATCGACGATCAAGGATTGGGCACTTGCGACAACTCTTCTGGAATGCGCAGCAAATGTGATTTTGAAAAAGTTAATTCGTTGAATTCTGGCAATGCGACCGAGGAAACCTACAAAAGAAACAAGTTAGAACCGGACTTCTCACATAAACAAGAAAGAAATCTTTGGCAAACGTGTCAGAGCTTTAAAATTTAGTTTCCAACGAGAAGGCTAAAGATCGACGCTTCAGTGTTCACCAAACGCGCGATTCGTTTGGACAAAAGGTACGGTAACGGGACAACCTTGTCTGGCAGCTGAGATTCCACTTCTTTTTTCAGTCGTCGCAGGAGGAAAGGCCGCAGCACTTTGTGTAGACGTCTGATGATCAGCAGCGTCTCTTCCTGATTCAGTTCCACCTGTAGCAAAAAGACCGCAAACTGAACGAGTTTGCAAACTTGTGGTAGACTTGCACCAAAAGAAACTATTGGACAACACGTGTACATCACGTTTTGTTCGACGGAAACACTGAACGCCACAGGAAAGCACAGCCGCGCAACGCAAAATGTGCCGCTGCCTACCTTTTCTCCAGTCATTGCGAACGGCGCGTTGAACCACTGGTCGAAGGTGCTGACGGACTTGAAGATGCTGGGCAGGAGGAAGTTGAGCAGCGCCCACAGCTCCGGCAGCTTGTTCTGCAGCGGCGTGCCGGTCAACAAGAGGCGATGCGGTGCCGTGTAGTGCGTGTTCAGGATCATCGTCAACTTGCAGTGGTGGTTCTTCATGCGATGCCCTTCGTCGATGATCATGTACTTCCAGCGCAGCTGCAACAGAAAACAGTTCGAAGTTTGCAGAAAGCACTCAAAATCCAACGCGGACACGACACGTTGGACCATGTTGTGAACATTTCTTTCCTTTTTCTCTTGCAATGAGACTTACCTTGGACAGGACGGCCTTGTCCTTGATGATGTACTCGTACGTGGTGAGCAGCACGTTGAACTTGGCAGTGCGCAGCGTGTGATGGAAAACCCTGCGCACCTGTGGGCTGCCTTTGTACGCGATCTTCGTCACTGTCGGAGCCCACCGGTCAAACTCCAACATCCAGTTGGACAGCGTCCTGCGTCACAAAGGTCACACAGTGTGAGCATGTCTTGTGTCTTGTGTCTTGTCTCAAGTTCGTCTTCACAAAGCCCCAGGACAGTGACCATTTCCTGAACGTCAACTCAACAGGGCGCAGAACTTACGAGAGGGGAACGATGATGAGGAATGGTCCGTTGACTTTCTTGGTCTCCATCATGTAGCTGATGAGTCCGATCGTCTGAATCGTTTTGCCCAGACCCATCTCATCCGCCAGGATACCGTTCAGGTGGTTGTTGTACAGAGAAACCAGCCACTCCAATCCCTTTATCTGAAACGAGAAACCAACGCCATGCCACTGAGAAACCGTTTGCAAACCGAAAGCACCCGAACCAACACGCGCATCGGGAGTTCGCTGATTTTGTACTCACGTTCATCACATTGGCCTGGACCCAACGTGCAAATAAAGTGTTGAATGCGTGGTGCGTGGGGTGGTGGTATTACACCTTTGTAATCTGGCTCAGACCGCTCTTGACGAAAACTATTTTTCGTGAAGGTAGTGACTCACCTGGTACGGCTTGAGATGGCCGTACTTGATCATGGCCGGCTGCTGGGTGACGGCCTCCTTGATGCTGTGTGCGATTGTGTAGTAACTCTGCATCGGAGCCTTGTAGTCGTCATCTTCTGCTTGACCCTCTTTCCTGCAAATACGCCTGGCTGCTGACAAAGTTCACCGCTGGAAGGTCCGTCTTGTCCTTTCTTTGTGTATGTTTGTCAAGAAATGCAGCAAATGGGATACGCTGCTTGTTCAAAGTACGTACTGGACCATCAGCTTCTCCACAGCTGCTTGTAGTTTCTGCTCCTCTCGATCCTGTGGCAGCAAGTTGCTGTGTTAGTCAATGTGTATGTTCCACCACGTGGATTGCGGCGATCGACATTCACCACACGTGGAAAAGAAATCGTTTCAGGAGGGAAACAACATGCAGAGTATTTCGTGGCTGCACTTACATCATCCTCCGACTCGGAATCACTTTCAGCGTCCCGGGCGCAGACTTCCCATCTGTAAAAGAACGAGACTCCAAATATTCAACAGTTCACGATTGTAAAGTCTGATCGTGACTGGTTCGCATACGACTCACTGAAGTGTTGTCCTACCCGTGGTTCTCCTCGAGCCACTGATCGAGCTGACTTGCGAGGGGTGCCATCTCTCCCTCCAGCACTTTGCCCGTCGCCGTCTCAATCACTTTCACCCGCATGTCGCTCAGGTTCGAACTCTCGTCCACCGCCTGAAGTGAATATCACGACACTGCACACGGACAGCTCCGTCTTTTTGAACCTCAAAAGTGCTCAGCTTGTAAGAAGAACAAGCAGTATCCGCACCCCTTCAGGAAGGTCCAGTTTGGAGAGGTCATCGACGTGACGAATCTTCTTCTCTTTCTTCTTCCGCTTCTTCGTCTCGATCTTGTGTTCGGCGACGAGTTGCGTGAGGCTGGCTACGTACTCATCCGTCTGTTGCAGCAGGTACGCCAGACGCTTGTCCTTCTTCTGATCGATAAGCTTCCTGTATCCCTCTTCATCCTCCGCCTGACACAATGAGAAGACACAATTCCATGAACTCGGCTCATTTCGATCTTGTTGGTAAGGAACACCTGAAAGCAGTTCAAAGACAGGGCTCTTTTTTTTTTACATACCATGAGCCTTCGCATACGCTCCTTCTCAATCCTCTCCTGCTCTTTCTTTTGTTCCCGCTCGGTGTTGGCGTGCCAAGTCAGCAGCGCCTTGTTCACTTTGCTGATTCTGCCAGAGATGTTGCGGTGGTAGTCTTTGAAGTCCTTGGCGTGTTGTATGACGGCATTCAAATATTCCTACAGACAGCAAAGAGGTAAAGAATTCAGAGTTTCACGTTTTCTTTGACACATTTTGATCACACAACACGACATGTCAAAGGAGGCACCCACCTGATGTTTCTGCCGTCTCTTTCTTTCCTGCTCAATCTTCTGCTGTTTCTCCAACTTCTCAGTGATTCTCGCTTCACGCAGTGATTGCCTCTTGCTGCGTTTGTAAGCCTTGGAGTTCAGCGCCGTTTCCAAAGTTGTGTCTTTCCTCATGCAGGCGATCACTTCCGATCTCAACTGCAAATTTATCGAAACAACAATGGACTGATAACTTCAAAAGTTCCAGTTTTCCGTGTCTTGTCCACCACCACCTTGAGGAAAACACATTTTGCCGTGAATGAATGTTCAACGTGCTCACCTGTCTCTGGTAGTTCAACAGTCGAAGAGCACGAAGTTCAATCATTGCTTGAGTCTGCATGTCTTCTGACATGACCGATGGCAAGTTTTCGAGTTCCTTGATGCGCTGCGCAATTCGTGCCCCGACCCTGAAGAAGTCAAAAGTGTGTGTGGCAATGACCAATGACTGCAGGCCCAATCAAGAAAGGCTATTCTTTGGCCAGCTGGGTCGGGAGAGTGGTTGGTGCAGGGAGCAGTCTGATCCACATTCTGAGGCCAACTATATTTCTTTGTAGACCCCTCCCCCCATTCAAAAGGAGATCCCGAAATAATTCAGACTGGCTGACAAATGTCAAAACCTCAAATTCAACATTCTGCTGACCTCAGTTGTGTTTTCCTTCTTTTTCGTTTGTGCCAGTTCGACTTACCTGTTTTCCCTCTCCGTCAGCAACGTGACTGGGTCAAGACCGATCGGCTTGTTGAGCGGTGTGATCCTGTTGTTTTTGTTCATGCTGACGACTTGGCCCTGCCCTTGTTGCTGCTGCGTTTGCTGCTGTTGTCCTGTCTGTTGCTGTCCTTGACTTCCCTGTTGCATTCCAGGCATCGCTGGCTTCTGCTGCATGGCCTGCAGGTCGTGAGGAAATAAAGTTATTTCCCCTCCGGGAAATCGCAGTCTGAGAGGCAGTTGCCTTGAATTCCGCCACTGAAAAGTTGCGCAGGCAAAACAAGAACACTTGTCGCTGGAGACACTCTCCACATCCAACCGTCCTGGCAGACTCCCCACAGAGGTCCGGATGGCAATTGTGACAATTTTGCTTCGATGTTTTAACAGTCGACGCTTGCGCAAAGTATCATCCATGAAGGCAAAGTCGAACTGACCTGGGCACTTTGGTCCTGATTCATGCCGCCACCAACAGGTGCTTGTTGGGCCTGCTGAGGCTGTTGTTGCTGGGCACCAGAGGCCCCCATTGGAAATCTCTGCTGCATCCCACCCTGGGCCTGCTGTTGTTGCTGCTGCTGTTGTTGCTGCATTCGCATTTGCTGCATCTGCTGCATGTCCACTGTTACAAGCGAACAATCCTTAACTGCACGAGTTCAAGAGCTGACACGAAAATTGTTTGATGTTTTCCGACAATTTTCGCTTACTTGGTCTGTTGTAGCCTGCATTGATCATTCTCTTGCCCTCCACAGCCAAACGGAGATTTTCCGGAATGGGCTGGTTTCGTGACAGCAACTTATAAGCCATGATTTGCGAGCGCAGTTGGCTGAGCTGGGCCTGGCTGAAGGCATTGTTCTGCAGAAAATAAACACAGACGGTCGAAGAAATACAATTTTGATCACACGTCGAGTTCATACGATTTGTGCAAAACCGTTCCTGAGCTGTACCTGTTTGTTTTCCATCATTTGACCACTGCTCATCTGTCCAGAAGCCATAGTGTTGCCACCACTCATCATCTGATTTCCCATCTGGTTGGGAGTCATTTGCTGACCCATACCACCTCCACCCATCATCTGCTGACCCATTGAAGCTCCCATTTGATTGTTCATCTGGCCACCCATCTGCTGATTCATTTGGCCTCCCATTGAGCCTCCAGCCATGTTCCCAGACATCTGGTTGTTCGGCATCTGATTCATGGAGCCACCGGGTCCTCCCATTTGCCCGGACGCGTTGCCCATTGGATTCGGAACCATCTGGCCTCCCATCTGTTGGTTCATCTGACCGCCTTGGTATCCTCCTGAACAAGAGTAGAACAAGTAAAGAATCAAACTTCCTTCACGGTCGGTTGAAGCGAAACCATCATGCCTCAGAACACACATTTGCGAGATTGAACAAAACTCGACAGCAACGTGAAAGTTTCGTGCCTTGAGCCATGCCTTGCTGTTGCTGTTTCGTTCTGTTGGCCATCGCCATGAGCTGCTGGTATCTTGGGTCATTTTGCATTCCACGTTCCTCCATTTGCGAGATAGCCTGAAAACAGCAGACACATCAAGACATGTGTCATCTGTCAAAAAGAAATGAGCATATTTCACGTGTTTGGAAGCAGCATTTGGCTTGTAAACAGCATTTACCTTGTGTATCATCTCAACGTTTCCCGGTCCTTGTTGACCAGTTGCCCCTTGTTGCTGTGGATACCCTTGTCCCGTGGGAACATTTGCCGATGGTGCACCTGTTGGCCCTGGCTGCCCCTGCATGTTTCCAATGGGCCCAGAGCCAGGTGCTTGTGGTGGAGGACCTTGACCACCTTGTGGTGGAGCCGGCTGCGGTTGCTGTTGTTGCGGTGCCGCTTGTGCAGGAGGCGCCGCCGCGCCGTCCTGCTGCTGGAACGCAGGCGGCGGCGGGGGCGTGGCCGTGGCCTGGCCACTGTCGTCAGACATGACTCGCGCCTGGAAAAAGTTCACTTTCTTGTGAAATCGCACTGTGACTTTTTGGCTTTTTTTCATTGAAAGAAACATAAATTTCGCTTGGGGTCGAGGTCAAGACGAAGACTGGACCTGAAAACGACCAACCCTTGGACTGATGTTCCATCACTGTGCGATCCATGTGCAAAAACAACAAAACGCTTTTGAATCTGACTCAACCAGTACAGGCCCAACGGCAACATCTGCAGGCCACAGGCAGCCCCTCCCCAGACAAAAACATGTCGGGTGCATCGCCATGTTCATGGCGTCATGAATACAAAAACAGCCTTCTTTAGCTGGTGTTTTGTCTCCCTTTCCTGCCACTTTGGGCAAAAAATTGAACATTTCTACATTCTACACCAAATAGACATGATTCAAGATGAACTAAGAATGGGTTCCCTACGTCTCCGATGTCAAAATCGAATTTTTCTTGTGTGATATTATCCACAAAGCACAATGGAAGCCATTTCCCCCGGAAGCGGCTCAGTTCGGAGTCGCGCATGCGCAGCGCGGCAGAGTTCAAAACAGCGACAACGCGAATCGATTGTTGATGTCACTGTTTATTTTTAGCCCCATGCAATCGATTGCCCAACAAGAAAAATTGCACAACTGAGATGAAACCCTCTTCACGCTACTATAAATTGAGTGCGACTCATTGCGAAATCAAATTTGGAGCTCAGAAATAATTCGTGGAGGAAAGGAAAACAGGAGGGCAGTCACCTGCAAGCATAAATTTCCGGATAAAACCTATTCAAGTACGTGGATTTCGATTTATTTTCTGGAAATCTGAAGGGTTTTTTGTCTGTCGCAGATTTGCTGGCATTTTTGCCGTTTAGTCGGGTTGCAACTCCGTAAATGCAACTATTTTTGCAGATTTTGAGAAACATGCGGCCGAAAGATCAGGAATTCACAGAAGTCCGCCACAGGCGTTCATCAGGTGGCAAGAGAGCAACGCACAAGCAGCAACAAAAGAGGAACAATTCGGATCAAGGGGAGACCAGACCTTTCCACCGGAGTACTCATTCCTTTGCTGCAGCTTCAAGTCCACACGAGCGTGACAGGAAGAGCAGTGGAACCCAAAGAAGGTCCGCCGGCCAGAGGAATGGTGATGGTTCCACGGATCCGCTTACAATTTACGATGAACCGGCGGTGGATCTTAGTGAAGAAGGGCTCACCACTGGCCTGGTCTTAGAAATGCTGATTCTTGAAGCAATGGTCAACCATCCAACAAAATCGCTTTTCACAGTTCACGGAGACCTGCAGCAGCTGAAGTTCACTGACCCAGAAGGAGATCTGCTCACCTGGCTGAATGTCACCCGACAGTGGGTGAGCCACCTCCAACAAGGTTCAGCAGAATCTTGGTTCCTCCTGAACGGCGTCGAGCAATCGAGCTTGAAGATGGTAGAAAAACACGTGGAGGCCCGTCGGAAGTCATTGTCCAAAATGGTTGGCCAACTGATATCCCTTTCCTTTGCAAAAGACACCCAAGTTTCCAACGAAATAATCTCAAACGCATTGCTGAACAAATTCTTTGACAATATTTGCGTGTACCAAGGTCACCCATCGATCGGATACAAGGTGCTCGCAAGTGGGGAAACGGTTTTTGTCCATTCCTCGTCCTGTGTGCACTTTCTCACAAACTTGCCCACTTTCATCACCTTCGCCGACGTTCCAGATTTCACGACCAAAGAGGTGCGAGCTGTGATGATTCTCAGCGACGCAACCGTGATGTCACTGCTGGACTTCAACAGTGGACACATCGGCATCAAGAAAAGCATTCGGGACAACGTGGTGAAACCATGCGTGTTTCGTAATGTCGGTGAAGACATTGCTGCTGAACTGGAGAAGTCTTGGAATGACAACGTCAAAGAGGATTCTCTGAAGGAAACTCTGCGATTCCAGTGCAACGACACCCCTCTGCTCTTCGAAAAGGACACCGAACTGAAGACAGTTACAATTTACGCGTTGCCAGATTATCACGAATCGATCCGCAGAATGGTGCATGACGAGGTGAAGAAACTCAAAACGAAGTTTGCCCTTGAATGTTTTGAGATTGGATTTCCAGACGACGAAAGTTCATTCCGACTGCTGATGGGACCAGGAGCAGCGAACGAGAGGTTTTTGTTCGAGTATGATTTCCGATCCGTCTGGATCCACGAGACAACAAAGGACAGTTTGACCAAAAACTTCGTTCGAGCTGAGATGGAAAAGTACGGAACAGTTGTGGATGTTCAGGTGTGTGACACCGGAACCAAAGAAGAGTCGGGAATCTGGGGGACCGTCACCTTTAGAGACCCAGACGACGTGGTCAAGCTGTTGGCTTCCACCAAAGCTCATGATGCAAGCATGTTGATTGAACTTGCTCCAAACAACTGCAACAGCCTGCAGCTAGATCGGCCCAAGGTGAGGGTGGACAGGAGTGTGAGGGTGCAGCTGAAGCTCTGCCGAAGGCCCGCCAGATCCAGAACCGCGTTTCTCACCATCAAGGGAGCAAGAGACTTTGGCATCCTGTTAAATACAAAGACTATGACCATTGGAGAGGACAAGGTTGCCATATCAGCCTGCAAGGGCAAAGTGGGCGTCATCCAACTCTCTGGAATCAATCAGATTGTTGAAGATGAGGACATCATGGAAGCAGTGTCTGAGAAATTTGGGATTGTGCCATCCAATCTGCACATCGACAGACCAGAGCCATTCTCCACCACAGCAGATGATCTTCAGAAGTTCAAAACGTCTTTGCGAAGACTTGTGGACAAGGCAGCTGATTCTAGCAAGGTCAATGTGCGTGTGTTCATGCCCTGTGCTGACGACCTGCACCTCAAGGCTGACCTTCGGTTTCCGACGCGCAGAATGGCTATCAGTGCCATGGACTTCATCGTCGGAGCCAGCGTTCGAGGCCTTCCGCTGCAAGTCGCCTGCAACCCACTGAGTGATCCAAGTGCTCCTAATGTTGTGTTCAAGATTGACAATGACGTGTTCAAAACCGTTGAAAGTGAAATCAACAAGCAGGTTGCAAGGTTGCCTCGGCAAGTGGAAGTCCTCACGAAGTCCACCGAGGACAACCACGAGCTGAAGATCTTTTCGTGCAACGTGGTCGACGCAGAAGCAGTGGCGGCGCGGCTGGAGGAAATCCTTTCTCCACTGGAAGTGAAGCTCACAAGAAGAAAAATGGACTTTTTGGTGAAAGATGGAAAAACGGCTTTGGACGCTTCCATGACTGAAACCGGCACCCTGGTCAATCTCGTGCGAGACTTCAGAATTCTCAGAATCTACGGAACCAAGTCGAATGCATTCAAGGCAAAAGATGCGCTTTTTCAGAGCATTGATGCGTTGATGCAGGGAGCTGCTGCAAAAGCTGAAAACAAGAATTACAAGATCCCTCTGTGTGGAGAAGACAAGCCCGCGACACTGATGGTCGAAGTTGCCAAAGATCTGGATGGCTTGTCCGGCCGGACCGGAGTCACAGACCTCAAACTCGACGTTCAAGGCCGAACTTTGAGCTACACTGCCACGGACGAGACACATTTTGCAATGCAGGCAACCATCGACAGTCTTTGTGACCTCGTGGCATGTTCGTGTTTAATTCTCCCCAAGGAACCAGCACAAGGTGCACCAAATGTAGAGCTGCTGGAATGCTCGGCCTGCTACTGTCCCATCGAGGGCTGCCACTTCTCGATGCAAGCCTGCGAGCACCACTACTGTGAAGATTGCATCGATACTCATCTCAAGGTCAGCTTGGAAAGCAAGAAGTTCCCCATCACCTGTGTTGACGAGAGCTGCGGTCAGCCCATCAGCGTCCGGGACATCACTGTCCTGTCCAGAAAGTTGGATCGAAGCATGTGGAAAGTACTCAAGACCTCCATGGATCACTATGTACAGACCAGACCAAAGGAGTACGGGTACTGTCACAGACCAGACTGTCATGGGGTCATTTTCAAGCGGCCCAACGTGGCGGCGTACTCGTGCCCATTGTGCCACGCCAAGATCTGCCCTCGGTGTATGAACCAATACCACGGCTCCGAATCCTGCGAGGACTTTCAAAACATCACCGCGTTCAGGCAGTGGATGGCGGCCAGCAGAGACAGAAAGAAATGCCCGAACTGTGAGATGGGCATTGAGAAAGTTGATGGCTGCAACCGGATCCAGTGCACGAACTGCAAGAGGCACATCTGCTGGGTGTGTCTTGAACACTTCGCCGAGATGAGACTCGCCTACGATCACCTGAATCGCGAACACAACGGCTACTACGGTTAAATGTGTTGCGTAGTTTCCTTTTTCTCTTGCATTCTTTTTTTTTTTGGGGGGGGGGGGGGTTGTGGTCAAAATGGACAATGTACTGCAATTCTGTCAGTGCGGTGTACACAGCTGAAAGCTTCAGAAATCCATGACAATGTCTCTGTTCCAGTTCAGCAAAATTTGGTGTTTGTGCTGTTGGTTTTTGGCTTGAAAATTGACCTTCTGTTTGATAAAATTGACAAAGAATACACGTAGATTTCGTCGTTGAAAAAAATATACAGCTTCGCGAACCAATAAACCTTTGATTCACAGTTCTTCGTCTTGTGACACTCACCTTACGGTACTCCAGAGATCAAGCGATGATGTTTTCAAATCATATTTTCAAAATTTTGGGGCCGCAAGACTGAAAAACCGGGCGGACCCATAATTTGGTCAGGAGGATGACCCGCAGTGGGATGATTTCAACTTGAAAATTTTGACATGAAAAACAACATGTTGCGCCTGTCGTGTTTCGGACAATGGCCGGCAGATGTCTGGCGGGATGGTCGCTAACAGCCGTTCGTTTTTGTCACTTGTGAAAGAACCGGAACACAAAATGAAAAGAACACAAGGTGCAAAAAGTTTCTTTTGTCTCGAGCCTTGCCAGGTTGGGAGACTCAGCAAGAGAGCCCCGTGATTGGAACTTGAACGCGCCATGTGAAGGGACTGTTGTCTCAGCGAGGAGGTGGACCTGGGTATCCACAACCGGGGAAGACTGATCGGGTTTTCTCGTTTCACTGTACAACTATTAACGTGACGGGAACTCGTCTGACACCCACACATACACCCACACCCACACCCACACCCACACACACACACACACACACACACACACACACACACACACACACACACACTGAGTAGTTGACGGAAAGTGGAAGAAGGCTGACTCTGACCTTCTTTGCGGTAGACTCAAACTGCAGGATGGTGACACAAAAGCCTGAGGCCCCAGGATCCCTGCACCACTGGAAGGTAGGAGACGAGGAAACAACAGATTTTTTTCAATGGAACCAAGCATCTTTTGAGCTGAACAAATTTGTTCGTACCAAAATGTATAAAATTCAAAGGGAAGTCTAGTTTTTTTCTTTTCATGATTTATTTGTGCAGCCGCACATGCCATGGCACAAAATCGAGTGATGTTTCTCTGCATAAAGTTAGAGACAGAAAGAATAAAATGAAACCCAAAATCGCTTCGAGTCTTCAGTTGTCCACATTTTGTGCAAAATTTCAAACACATTTTTTACAAGTGCGGGAACTATTTCAACCCAAATGCCAAGAAATACGAATACGAAGTTCAATAAACGACGGACAGTCGTCTCTTGACGGCACTCCTGGGTCGGATCTTGGTGAAGTCTCCTCCGTTCTGTTCGTATCGAGCTTTGACCTCTTCTATCGTATTCACAGCCTGCAACACGAATCTCAGGGGTTTCCGAACTGAAGCTGGCAGACCAAACAAAGCTTTTACACAGTTCTTTATAAAACAAATTATTTCCAGGCACGGTTGGTTCTCACCCAGATGTAGAAGGTAGCGACTCCGACGCTGACGTTCTGCACCTGCTCCTTCGTGTACTGGAGCAGCACCATCCGCGCCGTGGCTGCGTTTTGCAGATCCACCTTGTTGAACTGCAGCTCCTTGATTCTGCGTTTCAGACTCTCCTTTCCTGTCTTGCCGATCAGAACCTGCACCGAACGCCAGTCCTGCAATGAAGGAACAGTCTGCACGTTGATGCAAGTGCTTTCAGAAATGATCATACTTGACCTTGATGAACTGGGTGTGCAAAAACATGCGAGAAGAATTGAGACTTTGGCAAACGGAAAAGAAACCTGACAGAAACTTCGAAACGAATTATCTCGGACAACTACTTGCGACAAGCAACTCAGATGATTCTTCGAACAACAAACGTCACCTTCACTTTGTTGTGTGGTTCACCAAGGACCATGAAGGTTGACGCCATCACTTTGTGCACTTCGTCGGGAGGGTCGTTGTACGACTTGATCTCAGCAATCGTCTTGCTGTCCAGATTCAGCACCTCGTGACGAAGCAGCTCGAGACGCTGTAAGTGTGGACAATGGTCGTGTGTCATGCTAAAATTTTGGCTCAAACTCTGTGGCGACAAAGGTACACGTTTTGACTTCGCAAAATATTCCGGGTTGAATGCAACCTTCAGCTGTTGGAGAATCTTTTCAGCCATTTGCAGTTGAAGAGTCATCTTTTGCTGAAGTCCCGCTTTTTTAACTTCTTTGACGGCAGACTCCAGGGATTTCTGATCACGAAGCGACATCGCCTTGGTCAACACTGTGGCGAAAGGAAATAAACCAGCTGGTGATCTGCGTGCAGTGTGTGTTTTGAGGTGGCCAGGGCAGTTTTCCTGTGCGTAGACCTGTTCTGATCAAGAGACGATGCGCTGGTCCTTGTGCCAGTAAACCTTCTTCTTTCACCAGTCTTGCGGACACTGTTTTCACTTTCTCCGTTTGGAAAAAACAGACTCACATTCACTGCATCTGGCATAGTCGAGAACCTGTTGTCCCTTCTTCACGTCTTGGTCGCCTTTCATTCCGATTGCTTTTGCGTCCTGCAGAGCCATGGCCAGCCTGGCGTGGTCCTGACTCGCTATCGCCGCTTTAATTTGTTGTTTGATGTCATTCTTCTGCCTCTCTGCAGGCAAAACAAGACTTTTTGACTGATTTTGCCAAATGGATTTCAAAATCAATTTTGGCCCAATGAGTTTTCCACCATCGAACGCTTTTTTTGCCAAGGGACATGAGCTTTGTGCACAGACCATGGTCACTCTGCAGCCCATGGCACTCCACGCAGTCATGCAGTTTGTGCCATGTCTGGAGGGCCTTTCTGCTGATACGTAGGGCACTGTGTTGAAGTTCATCCACTCTGAACGAAGTGCGACGTAAGAGTTCACCCCGTTGGGCGACTGTATGCTTGTTGAAGATCGTGCACGGTACGAGACTTGCGCTCTCATCGTTCATTCATGTGCACTGAAAAAAGTAGAATTGCAATGGTTGTGTTCTTACCCAACTCGCGTTGCCTTTCCAACTCCTCTAACTCTTCTGGGGACATTTCTTCAGCTTTCTCTGCTTCTTTCTTCAACTGTAAAATATTCAGAGAGATATTTGGCATCATCTACATTGCATCCGTGGCAGTTGAGCTTCGCTTCTTTGGCGCTGATCATTTGCAGGGTCACTCACTCTTTCCTCCTCCAGTTCTTCGGGATAAGGTTCTCTGCGAAGGATGCTGAAAATCGTGGACGGACGCAGAATCCCATTTTCTGCCCCGTATGTCGTCAAACGGTATGTCATCAGATTTGGTACTTTGGCCTTGAGAACCTGCAGTGAGCGCAAGTTGCAAGAAAGGGGGCTTGCACCAAAGTTGGGAAGCAAGGTACTCCACGAACACGACCAACAGAGAGGAACATACCTGTTCATCATTCTCCTGGCTGATTTCAATGTTCTGTTCACCTGGGTTGTCCAGCATTCCTTCAGAAATGAATTCACCCACAACTTCCATGCCTTCCGAAGACTTCTGACTTCAAAGACAACACATGAGAGAGCTTTGTGTTGAAGCAATCCGTAATTTGATTGCAACTGGTGCAAGGACTTTGCCGTGCGTTTTGGAAAGGAGAATCAGCGAGCCCACCAAAGATAAATTTTCAACGCAACTCAAGGATTGGACGCCTACAGAGGGCGAAGTACGTCTTGCAAAGTTAATTTGGCGGAGAATAGGAACTTCAGATAGACTCACAGCAGATCAGCGGTGAACCTGCAAAACACAAAAGTTTGAGGATCAAATCTTTGTCGTGTTGGCAAACACGTATATGCAGAAATATCAGCCGAGTTCTACGTTAGTTCAGGAGTGAGTCGTGTTGTAAACCTTGAAACTTGATCACCCAACTCACTTGACAACGGCTTCTTCTTTCCACGTTTCTGTCACCTGAACGTCGGGTTCTTCGGACTGAGCGCAAGACTCCTGCTGTTTGGAATCGTAATCTGCCAGGAACGTATGAACGTGGTAGATTCTGCAGGGACAGTCCTTGTACCTGGCAAATATGTTTATGCCATATTCGCCTTTCTCAGCGAGGTCAACGATGAATGAGTACTGGTTCTCAGACGTAGATCGCTTGATCATTTTCGTCAAAGCTTTGTCGCCAAGAGATTTGTGAGAAATCTCACACAACAGTTCCACATCGTCACCAGTTTCGAAGTCCAATTGAAAGTTCCCCTCCGGCAAAGTCAAAAGTGTGTTTTCTTGCTTGCAGGTGACGTTCAGTTTGGCAGCGAGATGTGTCTTTCCGAGAATGCCACCGTGAAGGCCGGGGAATGGTTCGTTCTTTGCTCCAACGTCTGTAACTTTGATGAGGTAGTTGCAGACATTTGGCAGATCCGCGGCGTCTGGCTTGGCTTCGTCTGCAAAGAGTTTGAACGCGTAGAGCCCTTCCTGTGGAAGCTTCATTGTGATCACGAGTTCGTTGCCCTCCATCCTTGCTATGGCGTGTTTCTGCAGCAGGAAATCACTGAAGTCGTTGTGCTTGAGGTTCTGCAGCACACTCAGAGCATCATCCTTGCACTCAAATCTGATCTCGACTCTGCCGTCGCTCGTGTTGATCATTCCGTCTTCGTGACTCTTCGGCACCAGACCGACTTTTTCAGACTCAGCTCCAGGGCCCCAGCCGATGTCAGGGTTGTCCGGAAGAGCATCGACGTCTGTTGCTGGCGAAGGGCAATCGATCATGTAGGAACAGACCAAGTCAAAGTTGTCGTGTCTCTCTTCATCTCGGCCGAACAAGTCCATTTTGAAGCGACCTGCTGCGGGGAACTTGATGCTGTACTCGATGGAGGTGGCGCTTTTGTGGTAAAACACGTACCTTTCCAACGGAAAATGGCCGATGGAGGCTCTCCGGATTTCCTTGGCTCTATACAGCAGAAATCTAAATTGCAGCGACTTCGAAGCGTTTTCTTGCAAACCAAACTTCATTTGAATTTCTCCATTTTCAGTCTTCACTGTGCAAGTGTCTTTGCTTTCGTCCACCATCTTCACGCCAAGATCGTGGAACCTCTCCCTGATGAAGACGTAGTTTTCGAACCTTTCGAATGAAAATGGTTCATGCAGCAGCTGCCACTTGGGGTTGTCTGGAAGATGCGTGCAAATCAGCTGATCGGCGTCCGTGAGGAAGAAGAACTCGTTCACGGTGTGCATCGTCTCGCCCTCACTCGTCTCCACGTTGTCGTCCTCAGCCTCCCCCTCCAGTTCCCCGTCGGCCGCCAGCAGCGCCCACTCCCCGGATCGCTTCCCCACGACGCACGTCGACGCCCAGAAGACGTCGCACAGCCGCCAATCATCCTCAACGAGCACGGCGTTCCACTGTGCCGACAGTTCCGCCTTGTCCAGCGGGGAACCGACTTGGTAGGCGGCGCTCTTGTTGATACCCGAGATGATGTGACTCGTCAGACCAGCTGCTCTAAACACAGAAAATCGCGAAACACGAGTACTCGCTTTTGAGTTTGTTGTTGCTCAAATGGAGTTTGAAGAGTGAGTCAGAATGCATGTACAGAAGTTGTGTGTGTCAGAAACGCAAGAAGAGAACCTCCCTGCAACAAAATTTCAAGACCGAACGGTCTGGAACAAGTTGTAGCTTGAGACATTGGGGAGGTTCAGCAAGCCTAATTTTCACAGTACGGTGCCACAATTGCCAGATCGGCAAGACAGATACCAAACCAGGTTTCCAAAGACACCCTGAGAGCCAAAGACCAGTGACCAAAATGATATGACATCTGTGTCACAAATCTGGCAATTGGGGCACGTCGGAAAAGGAGCGGACGGGCTTGCTGAACCTCCGTAGTGTCATTCATGCAGGCTGAACCTTCCTCACTCACTTGCAGACGAGGTTGAAGACGTGCGCGTGGTTCGCCATGCCCCAGTTTATTTTGAGCAGCAGGTCAAGCGGCGTGCCCAGCTCGGGAAGCCGGTCGACCCGGTGCTGCAGTGACGCCACGTCCACGGAGCAGAGCCACGTGAAGCAGGCGCGCACCTTCTGCACCTCGTCCTCCGCCTCACCCGCCAGGTAGTCGGCCAAGTCGTCAAAGGACGAGTAAAGCTTCTCCAGGGGACACTGCAAAGGGACGTGTGGTCAAGAATGGCAGCAATAATGGTTGCATTTTCGCTTGAGATTTTTCGGTCTGTCGCTGTGATCCATGGATCTACCTTGGCTGCTGTTTTGTCGATTTCAGCGTATTGTTCCATGTCGAATATTTCCGACTTTCTGATTTTGGTCGGGAAAGCCTCTGGATATGCCAGAGAGACGATTCTGGAGTCGAGTCGGTTTCTCGGCGCTGGAGCCTTGAAAGATCCCAACGAATTGCTGGATCCGGAATTGCTGGATCCGCTTGAATTCTGGGAAGAAACCAGAGTGAATCATGAGAATCGATATTGAATCTCTTGATTTGGCTTGAATCAAGCACTAAGTTCTCTTCAAAGTTCGCGAAAAAGACCTCGAAGCAAATCCCAGTGATCTGGGAGTATGGACACACACCCTGAAATAAACTCGTCCTGTGCGATCAAACACTGCGTGCTACATGTGCAGGCTTGAACCGAGAACTGATCAATCGACAGAATCCTCGTTTTCAAGAAGGGGGGGGGGGGGTGCGGAACAGCAGAACACAGAGCATGGTTACCTTGCGAGTGATGGACACGATGGACACCCGCTTCTGTGCCTGCTCGTGGCCGAAGTCATCATCGACTCGAATCGACTGCGATGCTCCACAGCCCATGACTGAATCAAGTTATGTGCGCTGCATGTTTGAACGCGAAGGTCTTTCGTGCCGAAACAGGAAAAACACCAAATGATGCGGAGAACAGAACAAACTCATCTAACCTGAACCTGTCGCTTTGCTTTTGGCAATCTCAATTCATGAGTTTCCTCAGCGGTTGAAAGTTCTGCATCATCCAGTTGTCCTAGTGACATTGAAATGGAAAAGCGAAAGCGCTGAGACAGCTCTGTTGTACAGCGCCATGGCGACAGCGTCAGCGACTCGCACGCGTCACGCAGAAATTCAACTCCGATCACACGAACGCCGTTCGCTCATTACTCGTATGAGAACACGAAATGACAGAAATGACACACCAATCCTTTTCGACTCGTCTTGAGATCAATATTGCGCCTTTCAAGTCACACTCGACCTGTTTCTCTTGGGCGGCTGTGCACGGACTACGTGGTTCACAACGTTCGTGTCCGTGTGTGTTGACGGATGACAGATGTTTTGGGTGGATGAACACTGGCACATTTTGTGTAAAATGGTTTCTGACCTCGCAGTGACACGAACCTCGGTGGAATGAAATGGCGAGGCACGGGGATTTTTGGCTTACACAGGCTTCACTGGCTTCGCGGCATCGCCAGAAACGATATGAGTTCCACTCTCCGTGATACCACACACTGTGTCTTTGGTCCATTGTGTACGTGACATTTTTTGCAGCTAGAAATTACAAGAGCAAATATTTTGATCCTGAGTCTCATCCAAAGTCCGCCGGATCAGGAGAACTCAGGGAAAAAACACAGGACGGTTGTTCCGTGTTTGAGGTGAACATGCACCCGTGTGTTCACAAACGTGCCGGTTATAAATCTATTTGGAGTTGATTCCGACAACGGAATTCAACCCTCCTTCGAATGGTGTTTGGACGTCTCCACAACAACAACACCAGCTTCTCATTTGAACAGTTTATTTCACAGGCAGACAAAACAATCTTCCAACAAGCACATTGTATGAAGGACACACGTGAGCAAATTCTTCTTCCCGCCATGCAAGGCAATGTGCATCGTATATTGTTTTCGTCTCAGCTACGTTGTATTCAGGCAAAAGTGAATTCAATGAAATCCAAATATTCCGCAAAATTGTTGCCTGTAATTGTGTAATTGTTCTTGAACGTGTACGGCGGAGGCCTGGTCCACTGAGAGTCGTCAACACCTGCTTTCAAATCAAGAATCCCTCAAAAGGTCTTCAGTGAGTTCAGGAGGGACCTGGGGACTGAAGCTCGGTCACTCCCGAAAAATAAAGTACCCGCTCCCATTTTTGTGTTGCATGTGCATTTTTCTTCTTTGATGCGAAGTTTTTCGATCCTGAAATGAGTTTTGGCCCCAAGCTTTGTTACTCCTTACCCTCAATTCTGGATTCACAGAGCGTGCACCAGATTTTTGAATACGATGCCTGTCGTTTGTTCGGATCGCTCTGAAGAGCAGCCCAAACAAGCGCCAGTTCAAATTACCCAGACACTGTTCTCCGCGCAGACATCGCAGGGAACCAGACAAAACACACAGAAACTGCATTTGAACAACTGCTCTTCTGACTCAGAAGGAATGTAGGGGTTCGGTGGAGTGGAGTAGGCGAGACATCGAGTTTCCGGTCTCAAACTTTAAACGGTTTTTGCAAAGGAAAATAAATTGCCTTGTACGAGAAGCAAATTCATGAGGCCAGTAGATTTGTCTGAATGTCTGAAAGTCAGTAAAATAGGACGTGGAGAATCCTTCCCGATAAAGCCATCTATTGCTCTCAATGTTGCTGTCTCGATATTGCCATCAAATAGCAACATTGAAATGATCTCGGTGTTGCTCTTCAGACTTCCTGGCATTCAGATCTGAACAGACAAACTCGCGAGACTCGGTATCATCCACCTTGCATCATATTCTTTTGTAGGCGCTCCAGGGTCGGACGTCACTCCACTTGTTCCCTTGAAGCTCGTGCCTGTTCTTGACCTCCAAAATTGTACCCACAGCCTGCAAAATGAGAGGGAAAGTTGTTGCAAGCAATTGCCAACCTTCTTCTCAAAAATCCACTACATAATGGTACACACATGATCACTGCCGCTTGTTTTGTCGGGAGAAAACCTGAGAGACAAACCCAGTTGTAGAATATCTCAACGCCGACACTGACGATGTGGATCTGCTCAACCGTGTACTGCTCGTACACCGTGAGCGCTGCCTTAGCGAGGGAGACGTCGATCTTCGCCAAGTTCAGCGTTTGGATTTTCCTCTTGAAGCTCTCTTTGCCCGTTTTACTGATCAGGATCTTCACCGAGCGCCAATCCTGCGGAAACACCCCACTGCAATCCCGAGCTCTATTTAACTCTCGCAACTGTTCAATACCTGACTCCGTGTTTTCTTTTCAGACAAAACGTACTTTCAGTTTCCTGGGATCGTCTCCGATCAGCATGAAAGTGGCGGCCATCACTCTCCTCACTTCGGGAGGCGGGTCCTGGTATGACTTGATCTCAGCCAGGTCAAAGTTGCTGATATTCATGATTTCCAGTTTGAGCTTCTCCAGTCTCTGATGCACAAAAGTGACACTTTATAGGTAAAACAGTTTTGTCTTCATCTCAACTCCACCATTTTGGAGACAACCGCGGGTTTTGGGTGACATTGTTGACGCTATCATTTCGGAGCCCCACTCGTGAACTCGCAGATTTCAGCCTTCAGTGCGACGAGTGACTGCGCAAAGTTCTCATTACCTCCAGTTGTTCAATAACTTCTTCAGCTCTTTCAACCTCTGGCTTCAGTCTTTGTCTCAAGTTGTTGTCGTCAACCTTCTTTACGACGGCTTTCAAAGGTTCCAACTCACGTTTCTCGATTGCCTCTTCAATCTCTGCAGGAAATGCAAAAAAGAGATGAAAGCTGAAGCGCATTCAGCTGTACAAATGACAAACGGCCAACAGATACGAAGAGACACGTGAGAAAGCTTTGGAAAAATCAGCGGACAAGAAACAAATCTGCGCCACAGGGTAAATTTTGTATTGTCCTTCCGAATGTTTTCAAGACAACTGCAGGTGTTCCAAGTGGACCTATTTTCAACAACCCAGAAGATGCTGGCTGCCCGAAGAGATGTGGCAAGGAAGCAGAGTGCACACTGAAATTAAACACTGCAAGGGAAAGGTAAAAAGCGCTACCTTGCTTGCATTCATCATACAAATCAGGTCCTTCAGGTTCAGGCTCCGGTTCAGGCTCAGGCTCAGGCTCAGGTTCGGGCTCAGGCTCGGGCTCGGGCTCGGGCTCGGGCTCGGGCTCAGGAGTTGGTTCAGGTGTTGGTGGCTTGAAGTACCAAATATTACACAATTTTATAGCGGCGTTTCACCCACAGGAAAAATCCTCCTGCAAGACTTTCGTGGGCAAAACAAGAAATGGGTACCTTTTCGTTGCATTGAATCTTGTGAATGCTGGCGTTGTGCATTTTGTCGTCCTTCTGTCCGTACGATATCAGCCGGTAGTTTCCCGTCTCAGCAATACGAACTTTGAAAACCTGTCAATTAAAATACACGTGGTGGCTGCACTTTCTCTCAAAATTCTACTTAGCTGAAATGATGAGAAGACACTTTGCGACCGACCTGCTCTCCTTCCTCCTCACAGGGGTTGAGTTTGAGTTTCTCAGGTGGCTGGTTCGACCCTTCCTTCACAAGTTCTGCAACCAGCTGCTCTCCAGCCTGGTGCCGATCCCTAAAGGAAGATATCCATGTAGATGTGATTTGATGACTAGAATGCACAGTTTACAAAGGCAACAGAATGATATTCGGGGTCGATAAAACTTCGAACCGCTGTCACCAAAACGATAGATCTAATATTTTTACTTACAACATTGCCTGAGAAAATCTACAAAGAAACCAAAGCGAAACATGAAAAGAGGAATAAGCATTGCACAAAGATTATCATCACGGACGGAAAAACCGCACGCGCACTGATTGTATCATTTTCAACAGAAAAGTGAAAATAAATTGAATTTTCCTCACTGGATCGTCACTTCTCCCTGTTGCATTTCCACGTCGTATTCGTCGGGATGGTTCACTGCATCGTTTGAGTCTTCAGCCTCAGTGCCGTAGTCAGCAACGCACGTGTAGACGTGATACACCCGATCAGGGTCATCTTTCTGTCGCGCGAAGACTTTGAAGCCGTATTCGCCTTTCTCGGGTAAGTCCACGGTGTACGAATGTTTTGTTCCGTCGATTTCTTTTCGAGCGATTTGATCCAGAATTGCAGGGTCCATAGACTTGTGCGACACTTCCATGAGCAATTCTAGATTGTCATCTGGGATGCTGAAGTCGAGCTTCATGTTTCCATTGATGACCTTGATGTTCTTTCTGTCGTCAGGTTCTTCTCTTTCAATTTGAACTTTCTTCGGTTTTTCTTCTTGCTGATTTCCCTCCCCATCTTCTGCTTTGTACTTATTCTCTTCTTCTTTATTTCCGAGCCCTTCGTTGTCTCCAAATTGGCTTCCCTGCGATCCTCTGTCTCCATATTCGCTTCCCTGCTTTTCGTTGTCTCGGTATGCGTTTCTTTCACCCTCTCTTCCTTGATCTTCGTTTCCTTCACCTTCAATCTCATCGTAGTTCGGAATCTCCTTCTCCATAACTTCAATTTTGAGTTCGTCTGCCAAATATGTTTTCCCCAGAATTCCGCCGTAGAGATCTGGATAGGGATGTTTGTAGATTCCAGGCTTCATCACGCTCTTCATGTACTTGACGACGGCGCCGGTGTCTTCACCGTAAGGCTTCGGTTCGTCTGCGTACACGAGATACGCCTCCTTGCTCTCCGGAGGCAGCTTCAGGTAAAAGACGACGTCGTTCCCGTCGTGTTTGACGATGGTGTCTCGCTGCCTCAGAAGCTTCTCGTACACGGCGTTGTTTCGCATGCCCTGCAGGACGGTGTAGGAATCGGTCTCGCACGGGAATCGAATCTCGACCCTGGGATCGTAAGGGACGTAGTCTTCAACGTAAGCAACGGGACATTCAATGATGTAAGCGCAGACCAGTTCAAAACTTTCGTGTTCTTCGGTGACCTTGCCAAACAGATCGAGACGGAATCTGCCAGTGACAGGAAACGTGATGTTGTACTCAAGACGATCTTCGGTCTTCTCGCTGACGACATACTGGTTGAGAGGAATTGATGCACTCTCTTCGTTTGCATTTGGATCCTTGGCCCTGTAGAGATTGTACTGAAACAGCAATGATTCGGACGTGCCTTCTTTGAGCCCGAACAACAGCTTGAGCTGGCCCTGCCTCGTCACCACGACGCACACGTCCTGACTCTCCCCTTCAATCAACTTCATATCCATCTCGAAGAATCTCTCTCGAAGATACGCGTATCTCTCGAAGATGCCCTGCGTGAAGGGTCGATCAAGCTGCTGCCACTTTTTCTCCTTCGGCAAGTGAGTGCAGATGAATACATCTGGATTGGTCAGGAAGTAAAAATCATTGAAGGTTTTGATGTTCTCATCCTCAGGGGGTGTCGAAAAAATGGAGACTGTGTCCACTGGGACTTCCTCTGTTCCGTCCTCCTTCACGAGAGCCCACCGCCTCGTTTTCTTGCTCTTCACGTAAGACGAGGCCCAGAACGGGTCGCACATGCGCCACTCGCCCTCGACATAGACGGCGTTCCATTGCGCGCGCAGCACATCTGGATCTATCCGCGACCCGACCTCGTACGAGGCACTCTTGTTGATGCCTGTTACAATGTGGCACTGAAGTCCTGCAGCTCTGAAAGGTAATGTCGAGAACGTCATTTTGGTCATCAAGCCAAAACCTGTGCAAGTATGCGCAGGAAATTGCGCCTGTTGGTGCGATGGGGTGAACACAGGCCAAAAATACAGTGTTTTGTTGCCTTTTTTGACGGTTGAGGTGCGTGCATCGTGTTTGGAGTCAAAAATACCGACCGGGAAGTAAACTGACAGCGTTGTTTAAATATTTCCGTGCACATTTTTGAAGCGAGATTTTTTGCAGGGAAGTCACGATGCAACGATCAGTCGTACACCAAAAAAGATAGCTGAGCTCAACACAACAAATTGAGAACTCACAGCTCACACAATTTGGCTGAAGCAGAAAAGACTGAAGAGCGATTCAGCACGAGCGTTGCGTGGGGCAAAGCTTCAAAAAGCGCGTGGAGATTTCGAGAAGTATTTCTTTCTTTTTTTTTTTTTTTTTTTTTGAAATCACACCTGCAAAGTCTGGCGTAAATGTGGGCGTGGTTTGACTTGTACTCTTTGATTTTGAGAAGGAAGTCCAAAGGTGACCCTTCCTCAGGGTATTCGTCGTTTTCCTCTTCCAGAACTGCAAGGTCGACGGAGCAAAGCCAGCTGAAGCAGGCCCGAGCCTTTTCCAAGTCCGTCCCACAGTCCTCCGTCAGGTGATCCGCGAGGTCATCAAATGTGGTGTTCAAGTAGGAGTATGGGCACTGAAACACACGAGAAAAGTGCAGATGCTCCAGGAAACTTCTTCTCGACAACTTCCGTTTCTGATGTATCACGCAGAGAAGAAATCTTGCAAAACCAGCAGCTATTTGTGGTGTTCTCAAGGAAATGCCATTTCCATAGCGGGACCCACGGGTTCGATTGAACTGCCTCTGCGGAAACTGCAAAGGCGCGCTTCAAGAAAATGACGTGTTGTCCTGCTCTTCGATGTGCCGTTCAAGGCGCGCGAACACAAATGCAGCATTCACCCAGAAAAGCGTCGCTCTTCTTCCACCCTGATGCAACAGATGATTGCACTCAGTTACTCCGAAACGCTCGTACACAGTTTCTAGACTGCAATTTACCTCCGCGGCTTTTGTGTCGATTTCTCTGCACTGATGCGGGTTGTAAACTTTGGCCTTGGGTACGTGGCTCGAGAGGCAGATGCGCGGGACGGTGGTCGGCTCCTCCTCGTCCTCCTCCTCCTCCTCGAGCTCCTCCTGTCACATGGCAATCAAAGCAAACAGCTGCCGTCTGAAAGTTGACAGACTCCACACACGGTGCTTCCTTTGAAGACACAGGCTGCAGGTGCAGCGCTGTTCAAAAGAGGGTGTTTCAACCTGCAGTGCTCACCTCGGACGGGATGTCAGGGACCGGACTGGGCGGTGTCTGCGGGCGACGCTGCTGCTGGCGCGGCGGTGGGTTGTTCGACGAACCACAACCCATTTTCTCTCCCAAAAAGCTTGAATCTTCCACCAGAAGGTTGTTCCAATTTTTGAAGTGTGGAACCCAAACGACAATAATATTTTCTAGTCCATGGCACCTCAGCACAATGTGCGAGCAGATTCAAACAGAATTTTCCGTCCGTCCTGAGAGATTTGATCAAACTGTAACACAACAGAACTTCGTAGAAGGTGATGATCGTACGAAAAGGTGTATTTACTTCACTGCGTCATAACTACATCCATAAACAGAGAAGGCTCGAGTTGCCCAATTATTTCAGGAAATGAAACCCAAGAATCTCATGCGTCAATCCGTTCAACTTTTGGTCAAAAAGATCTGCTATTTTTTTTGCTGATAATTGCGAAATGACTGGCAATTCACAAAGCAAGAAGTCAGCTTGGTTGATTGGCTCTTTCTGAAGCCAACTTCAGAAGCGCACCACAGAAACAACAGTGTTTTTCGCACTTCATCGCAGTTGAGCGTTGTTTTGCGCATTTGAAATTTTGACTCCAGAGGTGTTCGCAACAAAGCACCTGCACAATTTACCACGTGTTCGTCCGTGTTGTTTTTCGTGAAGAAACGATAACAGAACCCCCGGCCCGCCCGATTTTCATCAATAGTGTTTGAAACAAGGGTGTGCTTCAACTGTGATTCCTCACTGGCCATGCGGGATCGTTTGACACCAAGGCCCGGGGCTGGTTTCGGTCCGCACTGCCACCCTCGAAAATGTTTCCGGACAGGAGATCTGTGTGTCTGTTCACACACAGAGTCGACAAAAGTGTGCTTGTATTTGCGCGAAACAAGTTGGCCCTCTCTTTCAACATACCTGCAAACAAGACATGGAGCCACAGTCACCAACAAATGACATGGAGCCACAGTCACCAACAAATCCCACGTCGAAACGACATTTCATCTTTGTGCTTGGGACACTTGGCCACGCTGATTCCCCGTGAAGGACAATGCTTGAAATTTTGCAAAGGAATCTTGGCTTGTGTTCCAGGACCAGTTGTGTACCAGTTTGTGTTGCGGTGTGTTTGAGTACACATTCTCTTCTGCTCCTTGGGTTCCTATTTACGTTACGCTCAAGTAGTTCAGAAAAGGGGCCTTTCGGATCAAGTTTGGCAACAAATAAGGGTGCCATACGGCTTTCTCCAAACACGCTTAGCACCACGGTTGGACGGAGTTGTTGCGTTACACCCAAGCACCAAGACGGCAAAACGAAAAAGGGAAGTATTTTTCTCTTTATTTCGTGGAAATTTTGAAAGGAAAGCTTGAAACACTTCCTTGAAAAGTAATGTCTCGTGGGTGCTTATATGGTGTCTGATCTCAAATAAAAAGAGGGTTTTCGTTGCCGTATTTCGTGCAGTGGTTCAATCGAGACGCCACCCGGCCCACGAGGGCGTGTGTCGAAACATTTCCGAAGTCAATGTTGAGTACAGCGAAGAAGCATCTTCTTCCGTTTTGTCAATTTTTCCGTAAAGATGAACCAAAAAGTAACAAAATTAGCCTCTAATGCAGCCAGCAGGATGTCAACCATACGTCCGTCGGAGGCCAAGTCGTGGGACCCGGTTCGGTCGAAACTCAGTGAGGCTGTCGCCAACAACAACGTGGGAGAACTCAACGACTTCATCACCAAATCCAAACTTCCCAGAGACCAACTGCCGGTGTCGGAGCTGCTGCTGTCTGCGGCTCGAGGTGGACACAACGAGGTGTTTGATTACCTGCTCACCGTCGACGGCGTCGATGTGAACGCCAGGGAGGAGTCGACGGGCTACACCGCCCTCGGCCTCGCAGCTCGATACGCTCACAGCCACATCGTCCAGGTGCTCATCGACCGTCCAGATGTCGACATTTACCTGGGTATGACGACCTCCAGTGTGTACTTCCGAACGCAACTATGCACAACAGAGCGCCATGAACACGATTCTCTTTTTTTACTCTGAAATTCACACATCTGTGCTGGACTGTAAAAACAGACTTTCCGCCTTTTGGCGAGATAGTCGTCTGGCCGTGGGTATGTGTATCTATACGCTCACAGAATCAAGGGAAGCATGACCCGCAAAATCATTTTCACTCCCGAGCCCCAGTTGTCAGTTTTCACCAAATTTTTCATTGGATTCAAAGTTGGGTGTTGATTTTGCTTCCTCATGTCAAAACCGTCCCGTCCCGGTTGCGCAGGGGACGAGCAGAAGACGACGGCGCTGATGCACGCCGCCCGAGCAGGACACAGCGACATCGTGCGCGTCATCATCAGCAACGTTCATCAGAGGGAAGGAGAAGATACAAAAAGAATCATGGTACGAGCTTCAGCGAATCTATTGTTTGGATCGGGGAACAGTCAGGTGTACTTCTTCGTCCAATTTTGAAGCAGACATGAAGATGTCAGCCAAAGCACCTTTTTGGGGTGGGGCAAAATGTTGTGTGATCTCTTTCTCCGAGTCTTGGCACCAAGTTTCCTGGAATCACCAAACATATTCTTTTTTTGCGCGAACTGTTCCTTCTTTGGGCTTTCACATGAATGTCTTCCCGTCAAAAAATAATTTCCAAAAGGTTTCCAAATTGGCTTGATTATCAATTGACGCTCCGGGGAGATAATTACACAATCTGCACAACATGAACAAAAATTTCATGCAAGCGGCAAATTATTCATCTGAGGTGAAATGTTCACCTGGGAAAACGAGAAGTGTACACTAGTAAACTCCGCACACATTTTACATTCTGGACAGACGCGTGTTTTGCCCCTCTCATGCATGTTGTGTTTATTTCAGGAAAAGTTGAATTTCCGCGACGACAATGGTTACACGGCCGTCATGTGGGCCACTGACAAACAAGAACTCGGTCCTATCCGTGTTCTGTGCGAGGAAAAGGCTGACATGAACATCGGGTCCAACTACGGAATCACTCGTGAGTGTCAACACAGAATGCGAATTGCACGCACACGTTGTGCAGGCGAAGATGAAAACATTCAAAAGGCACAAGACAATGACACACTTTCCCGAGAGCCGAACATTTTCTCAAATGCATTTTCCAACAGTTCGAGATATGAGAAGCAGAAAATGAGACTCTGCATGAACGACTGACACTTGTGCCTGTGTCAGATTCACCCACACATCGAAGTTCACCAACCCGCCAATTCGTGTACTGATGACCAAAGAGTCGGGTCGTTGTTCTCACGACGACGTTTTGAGCAGTTATTTTGTCGTTCATGAACGCCACTTTCTTGCTCTTCTCCAGCCTTGATGATGGCTTCTGAGCAAGGCTACGTGGAGATTGTGAAATACCTTCTGGAGCAAGAGGAAATTGACTTCAATGCCGTGGACGACAAGGCCAGGACAGCCATCATGCGGACGAAGACCGCAGAAATCGAGCAGCTGTTTCTCTCTGGATACGGAGTCATCGGAAAGAACGACGTGCTGGACGTGACCGGATTCAAGAAAGTGGAGCTCATCCAGGCTGCGTTTCACGGCAACCTGAAGAAAGTGCAGTCTCTACTCGAAAGTGGTATGCCAAAGATAAACAACAAATCGCAAAGAGAATGAAAAGCTACATGAACCACTCCCATTGTGCTGTTGAACTAACAGGGCAAGGTTCTTTCAGATGCAGTCGATGTGAACGGAAAGAACGGGGACGGCTACACAGCTTTGATGATGGCAACTGAAGGCCAGGGACAGTTTAAGGAAGTGGTGAGCTTCTTTTGTCCTCCTGACACTTCAAACAAAGCAGTGGCCCTCTGATCCACAAACAGCACTTCCTCTCTTCCTCAAGAGAGACTGAAGCCGTCTTACAGTCTTTGACGTACTTTCTCCACGAGGCTGAAACAGGGATCCACAAAATGTGCGAATTCTGTTGTGCGGCACTTTTTACATTCTCAGACACCTTGAACACGTACTTTTCAGTTCGACTTGCTCTTGACCCGAGATGACATCGACGTGAACACAAAAGACAACCGGGGCCACACGGCGCTCATCTGGGCCGTCAACAGCAAGAACTCGGACATGGTCGCCAGCCTCATGCGGAGGGAGGAGCTCGACGTGAACGCGCGCAACAGCGACGGGCTGACGGCGCTCATGCTTGCCGTCGCTCACAACGCCATGGACATCGTCCTGCAGCTCCTTATTTCTGTCAATATCGACGTCAACGCCAAGATGAATGATGGGCGTTCCGCCCTGCTGCTCGCCCACAGCCTGAACCATCAGGAAATCGTCAAGATTCTGATTTACCTCGACGCGATGCTCGACATCGACATTTCCGGAGAAGACAGGTCAGGACCCTTTGTTTGGCAGCAAGCCGTGTTCTTTGTTTCTGTGTCTGCTTTCTGAAGTGTACATGCCAGCCTCTTCATGGATGCACAGTGTTCTTGGTTTGAAAATCACTGTACCAAAAGAGACCAATGCAAGTGGTTCAATGCAGTCAAGTGAAAGGGTTTCGCTGAGGCGTTGGTAACTGGTCTCATTGCCTCAAAGATTTTTATTACCGTCATCTGAAATTTTGAAATATGATCACAATTTCTTTGCTATTCAGGCACAAGATTGGAAACATCATCGCAGAGATGGGTGAGACGGAGACATACATCTGGGAGAAACTCCTCGACAACTTGCCACAGAAGGTTCTGCCTCTGCTCGTCCTTATGGCCAATGAAATCACAAGCGACAAGATTGACGAGCAGACTGGGTTCTGGCGCTACGTGCTCACCGCCCCAAACCTGGAGGACTACCTCAAGGGAAATCTTGCGGATCCTGACGGAAACACATTGTTCCACTACTGCGCGAGCAAACAGAGTGGGAAGGACGGGATCAAAATCCTTCAACTCCTCCCTCAGGATTACTTCGCAGATCTCCACGAGAAAATAAACAGGAACCAAGACACTATTTTGCACGTTGCAATGAAGAACGAAAGGAGTGACGTGTTCGATGAACTGATGAACAGATTCAACACCAGCAGGTATTTGACCTATCTGTATCCGTGGCTGAAGAAGATAATGCAGGTGAAGAACACCGACGACAACACCTTCATATCCATCGCCATCAAATCTAAAATGGAAGATGCGGTCATCATCGACATGCTCAACAAGCTGCACGGGAACCAGATTCGTCCGCTGTGCGAGGAGTCGGACCGCGAGGAGAACACGATCCTCCACCTCTCCGCCAAGTTCGCGCGTGATGACCTGGTCGAGTACCTGGCTGTGAAACCCGTCGACGAGATGAGGCAGAATCTGGCGGGACTGACAGCGCTGCACGTGGCAGTGAGACAGAACAACGTCATGACCGTGGACACATTTTGCAAAGCTTTCAAGAACAGGAGGATCGACATCAACCAACCGACGAGCGAAAGGGAGACTGTCATGCACATTGCGATGAAGAAGGGAAGTCCGGCCATGATAAAGCTTCTGGTGGGTCTGGGTGGAGACTACGCAGCCAGAGATGAAGACGGCAACACTCCTCTGCACGATCTACTTCAACTGATTCATCTGGAGGCGGATGACGATGATGAAGACAAAACAGAGCTTTTCTACGACGTCTGGAAGACCATGGTGGACAACTGCGTCGTCTGGTGGTGCAAGAAGCTGAACCTGCCGATTCCAGATCGCGACTCGAGCTTGTATCAGGACCTGAGGCACGACGCCGTGTACAGTCTGAGGTCAGAGATCAGCAACAACGAGGGACTCTCCGTTGTGGAGTACGCCGCTACCCTGGGAATGCCAGAGTGTGTCCAGATCATGCTCACACACAGGAATGTGTTCGTGTTCCAGATTCTTGCACCTCCTGTCAAGGATGATGAGTCCATTCAGGAAAAGCCTGCTGAGACAAAGGCGCCAAAGAAGAAGAAAAGAGAAAAGCCGAAGCCAAAGTTTGAGATCGAAGTGTCCAACTTAATGCCAGAGTATCGCTGCAAGATCAAAGTATGTGACGGTCGCCTTTTGAGGGATATCCTGAAGAACAAGACAGGGGACGAAAAAACTCGCATCAACATTGGGAAACGACCGAAAAACTTTCTGGAAACCCTTTCCAAAGTGCGACCCCCAATGAAAGTGAGTGACGAGCTCGGCACCTTCCCCATGGATAAACTGGCCAAACACCAATGGTACTTGTACCAAGTCTTCATCATCCTGTTCCTGCTGATTCACATGACGGTCATGATCTGGTACACACTGGAATCGCAAACTTCAGTAAAGCGCGTCAATGGAACCGTCGCCAGGTTCAGTTACCCCAACAGGGACAGCATTGATGCAGGGTCCTCAGACTTCATCATGATGATCTACGCTGCCTCCCTGGCACTGATGTACGTTGCTTCTTTTGTGATCACGCTCATCAGGAAGAGGCTGAAGGGATACGTGAGCACTTACGGCAAAAGCGAGACTTTCTCGGATTACATCGAGGCAGAGGGAGCCATTCTGAATTCGCTGACACACGTGGTTGCCTTCGTTGCGGAATACCTTTCCTTCATCCTTCCCTTTGTCTTCATAGTTTCCAGCATCCTTCTCGTCTTTCTCGGCCGATACGTAGACAGCTTCACGGTTGAGAACTACGTCTGGATGAAGGGGCTCGCAATCCTCACCGGATGGCTCATCATGCTCCTGCTGGGCAGGGCCTACAGTCCCATCTACAACTTCATATCTGTGCTCAAGTACATCTTTGTGAAGAACTTGGTTCCCTTCCTCCTCTTCTACGTGATCCTCAGCATCGCGTTTGGTTGTGCGATTCAACTGCAGTTCCAGCTGCTGAGAGTTCACACTGCAGAACTGGAGGAATTCGGGAGCGTTGCAGCGTTCAACAATTTCTTCACCAGCGTGTCGTACGTGGTTTGGGAACTGTTCATCATGACTGAAGGCATGGACACCAACCTGCGTCACGTTCAGAACGTAGGGTATCTGTTCGAGCTGGACAAGTACAGATCCTTCTACATAGAACTGCTGATCTTCCTCTACGGCTTGATCTCGCTGATCGTGCTGCTCAACATGCTCATCGCGACCATGAACACCACCTACTCCGACGTCATCACCAAGCAAGGGAAAGGATGGAGACAGTACCAGGTGCGTGTGTCGTATTTTTCAGTATTTTTTTCCAAAAGCACAAACAAAATCATTTCAAGAAGACACCATCCATGCACCCGCAAAAGAAAACGTAGATCACAGATGCTTGCTTCGCGGCTTTTGTAATTTGCGCGGTCTTCTGGAAAATTAAAGAATTCAATTTGTGTTTCCAATTAAATTTCTGCTCACAAAACACACAGCCTACTCTTCGTGTCAGTTCAGCAAGAACATGAGAATCCAATTTGATCAAGCTTGACACTGTTCCAGGTGAACCAAGCAATCAAAATACGACGCTTGACGTTTCACTGGTTCGACGGTCTGGTTCAACGCATCGCCCGAGCGAGACAGGACAAGGACACGCTCCGATGGTACCTCACCATTTCCGACATCAACATGAAGGAAATTCGAGCAAAATACTGGAAAAGCACTGGAGAAAACAGGGCTGACAGAGAAGAAAATGAAGAAGATCACATGGAGGCCCTCTTGAAATCTCTTGTGAAAAGCAAAGACACTTTGGCCGAGAATGTACTCAGTGAAATGACTACTTTGAAGAAACAGCTCAACAACGTGCAATCTAAGTTGCTGTCCATACCAAGTGCCCTGAGACTGAAGGCGATGCCTGGTCAAGCAAGACGCGGATCGCAGTGATGGGATTCTTTGACTCGTGCGCTATAGTCTCGTTTTTCTTTGCGCACGTTGCCATGAGTTTCCGTGCAAAGACACTCAATTGAGAAATAAATTCGAATGGAAGCACAAATCCCAAAGACGCAGTTCGCTGATCATTTCTGGCGCTGTGAAAGATTCGAACGAATGAAAGCGATTTGAGAGATAAGATACCTCGCTTGTTTGGGTGTCACATAAGCTGCGCTCTGAAATCTAATCTCCTGGGAACCAACCCGACACCCAACGTCCAGTTTCGAGCTAGTTTTCTTGAAGTGTGCATGCAGAAAACACAGTTCGTAGAACTTGGCACCCCTGAGCGTCCATTTCAACGTTTCTGACGGACGAGAACGGTCAAACATGGACCAGAAGAAAAACCAGTTTGAAGGAAACGTTGCTGCAAGTTTCCAGCAAGAAAATGTACTGCTTGAGAAAATGTTGGTGATCTGACAAGTGCTGGACACATGGTGAACTAACATGGCACGCGGTGTGTCTCCCAGGAGATTGATCTTTGTGTGCACAAGCGTGGCGGCAGTCACGAATCCCGAGAGACGTTCACACTGTCGCTGCACTGATGAGACTAATTTCGTGAAAATCATTCTTGTCAGACTTCTTTCCTCGAGACAATGCTGGCAGATTCAAAGTCATGTGAAGAAAAACGTGTTGTTTATCTCATTAAATCAAAGTAGGATTCTCCCGATGGTGGTTTAAGTACTTCACTCCCCAGGATCTTGCATGTTCATTTATCAGAAAACCCAAATGTTTGTCAACGAGTTATTTCCACGCTTTTCTCTCTATTTCAATGGTATCGCCCAACAAGGTTCGTGGTTTCCAGGAATGACCCTCAAAGCGAGAGAGAATGCAGCTCTGTTCCAGAACAAGGGACAATATCTTATTTCAAACAGCGGTGTGAAGTTGGAAACTGACTTGTTTGGTAGCCCAAAAATAAACCACAATGTATGGAGGAATGAAAAAATGCCCAATCACCGGCCCAAATCCTCCTGTGTACACGAGAGCCTGGGTTTCTGAGGTTCAGTTGATCAGCTCAGTAAACGACAATTTTTTAAATATATCGCTGGCATCATCTGTTGAGAGCAGTGTATTCACGGCAGCCCGCTGTTTTGCTCACAGATAGGAGAGGCCGACCGAATTGCGTGCACTCGTATACGTACCAGGAACACACTTGAGTAACCTTTTCTCCTGAACTCACCAAGGTTCCACAGTAAAAGCATCATTCGACAATCTTGTTGATGAGTCAATTGAAACACGCGCGCCACGCCAATGAACCCTGCAACGATACAATTTTGAAGCCCACAAAAATATAGGGATCATTGTCACGCTTGAAAATCAATTCGTTGGCATAGAAATAGACAAGTGACCCACAGCTGCATCCAGGCCACCACCATGACGGAATCTACTCATGCGGTCGTGTTTCAGTCGCTGTCAACAAACAGCTCTTCGGTCACTTGCAATGGTCCGCTGGGTCTGGGCACAGAAAAGTCACCCCAAGCCACAAGGAAAGAATCACGGTGACAGTGAAACTTGCAATGACGTTGATTTTGTTCATGATGCCTTTCAAAACGTTGCAAGAAAAGGTGCGGTCTACGCAGCACAACTAAAACGACACACACTCCCTTCACCCAAACAGCTTCTGGTTCATTTTTTGATCTCTGATTCTGAAGCAACAAAGATCTGGACTGTTTCCATGCAAGAACACTCTTGTGCGATGTCCGGTCTGACTCAAGTTGTTCTTATCCAGGTCATTCTTACCCCCAATTCACACCGGGTGTGCTGGCGCATACGCACGACGTTACGCACGCTCTGTACGTGGGTCAAAATTTGCAGTTTTTGGTGCGCTGCGGCTTTTCCAGGTGCGCATTACACATGCCTGTTCAGACACGGTGCATAACGTCGTGCATGAGTGCGTAGCGCACAATCGCGTTTGGGTTTCGACCCCAAAAATTTGCACGACGCATGACGTTGTCACTGGTTGCGGGATTCCCAATAAATTCAAGCTGTTCTCAAACTGCTGAGTTTTGCTTGTCACTTCCG
>JAAUXT010000834.1_pt1 | contig 45642 bp, 43 predicted proteins | sample 7278171 | NCBI WGS metagenome assembly JAAUXT01 (sample SAMN14350112, study PRJNA611818) | marine sediment metagenome | isolation source: surface marine sediment (1.8m) | place: French Polynesia: Moorea | collected 2018-08
CCACACCAAAAAGTGTCCATCCTTGTAATTGTAAACATTTTTGGCCTTTTGAAAATTTTTTAGTCTGTATTAACCCGGCCCCCCCCCCATCTCACACAACATCTACTCCAGAGTTAGACCCAGAAAATGTTTTGCACTTCGGAAATTTTGAGATGCTGCGTGACCCCCCTGTCTCACACATCTGGTCATCACTCTGTAACAAGTGCAGCATTGGTGAACCCACAGCTCGACTCAATGTTGTGGCATTCTCGTTTGGGCAGTTTTGACCGTGCATCGCAAGACGATGTGAACTCGAGAAACGATGCCCCCGAAGAGACGACCCAGAAACGAAGACAGCAAAGATCACCGTGGGAGATGCAGAAACAGATATCAACGCTGGAAAAGATCAAAAAGTAACGATGACCCAGTGCCGGAACGGGTGCCTGACAAGAGGGTCAGAAATCAGAAACACACAGCCGCAAGAATCCCCGACGGACACGGCAGAACCAACGAACGGAGCAGGAGCAGCTTGACCTCGAGCTCAACACAGGGACAAGGACAAGACGCTTCTGCTTCAAATGGTATCCTTTTTTTCTGGAAAAGCATCAGCGAACGGCATTTGATTCTGTTTCGCATCTATATCCAAATTGTTCCGTTCGTTGTCCGATCCACAAAGAACAAAAGGTTTTGGATTCATTATCCCACAATAAATTCTCGAGACGAAAGTTCCGTTTCAAGTTTCCTTGATTGACATCAAGACATTCCTGGTTTTTACTACGACCCGGAGAAGAAAAAGTACTTCCGAATTCAACCCGGACAATCGGCCATCCAAGGTGCAGTGACAGTGCAAAGTATCAAAGCCAAGTTAGCAGAGAAAAAAAGACAAGAAGATCTCATGGAGATTGGCAAAAATATTGCGTTTGCCTTTGTGAAACAGCATGACGAGTCGGCGTGTTTGCGCAAATCGTCGTTCAAAGCGCCAAACTTCAGCAACAATCTGTACTGTTTTCTGGACAGGGTAAAGTCCGGATATTTTACCGAAAAGTTTCGGACACCCACGTTAGTGAATGAGGAGTGCATCAAACACACAGTGACCCGATTAAAGCCAGCTGGCAAATTGAAACTGTTTGAAAACCCAGTCAGCTCGTACGAGAAGCTTGAGCACATGCTGCACATGAAAGTAAATGAGGAACAAAACAAAATTTTGTGCTTGTGGGGATTACGAGAACAAATCGTGCAAAGGATTCAAATGCTGAATGTGAACGGCATCAACAGGTTTGAAAACGGTTGTGTGGATATTGACATCTCACCCACCGGTGCCATGGTGCTGCAATCATTCAGCAAAGTGACGGACATGTGCTGGGCTCCATTGGATGATGGTTCTGACCCACTCGACTGCTGCATTCTCTACACCACCACCTGTTTCCTGGGAAACAACCCAAGTCTGGTGTTTCTTCGAAGACTGGACGCCGACAGTTCGGAAAATTACAGACACGCCGAATTCAACCTGGGTCAGAAGGCGACGTGGGCTTGTGCGTGGAGCGGGAGGAGGAACCAGCTGAGTGTCGGGTCAGAGGGAGGCGCTCTGCTCGTGGACGTGCCGACCAGGAGAACGTGGGAACTGCACACCGGGCACAGCGACGTGCGCTCGCAGGTCTTCAGCTCCCAGGTTGGTCGGTGCGAACCCACCTAGTCAGGTTGCGGTTTTACTTTGCACCTGGTGCTGACGTGTATTCGATCGTAAGTGACATCCTTTCGCTTCTTTGTGTTCAGGGCGAGCCTGTTCTGTTCAGCGGAACAAAGAAAGGAATGGTGTACGGTCACGACCTGCGCACCATGTCGTCTCGCTGCGCGGCGCTGACTCTAAAACAACGATCCTGCGTGTGTCACCTGAGGCTCCCATCCAACCCCAACCACCTGTACGCAGCAGACTTCGGTGGGATGGTCAGTGAACTTCATTTGTTGTGGCGAAGTGCCTTTGGGGCGAAGCATTTCAGTGACTGCTCTCCTGGGATAGAAACGTCGACGCCGTCGACACCACTCCCCACTGAAGGCAGAACACTGGCTGGAGTGGTGCTGATTGACTGGTGGTGATTTGTGGGGTAGTGGGGGGGGGGAGATAGGTGCCCCCGGCTGTCTTTCCCTCCTGTCTTCTTCTGTTTTTCCTGCATTACTCTCCGTTCTTGTCTCTTTTCTTTCCCTTCTTTTGTATTTGCTGGGGAAGAAGTGTGTGTTTCTGTGTCTGTATACTTCTGCCTCACCAGATTCAGCATTAGGCAGTTACATCAGGTTGGGTCTCACCCTGATCTGTTGCTACTGGCTGAGTGCCCCCCCCCCCACACACACACACTGTTCAGGTGAGGCAGTAGCAGCTGGTTAGGTGTCACATTGGCCTGGTGTGGTGCCGCGCAATTTCTGGACATGACCTTCTTTTCAAAACATGGCAACTTTTGTGTCAAGAATCAGAGTGGGGCAGGAAGCCATGTTTGGGTCAGAAATCAGAGTGCGACACCTACTCTGAAGTAGCATTTTTTCGAATTGGCCACACTTTTTTTCGGGCCAAAATTCAGTGTGTGGTTGGCCCCTTGCTCGGGACCACAAATTCCAAACATGTGAAAATGTGGAAAGAAAAAATTCGATCGGAAGTAATCAGGATCCCACCCCCGCCCCCGCGCAGCGCGTTTGGTGGAAACATGCCATCTACTCGGCGCGTGTCTGCACTGTGTTTTGTTCTTGTTTTATTGCAACAATTTTTTTTGTGTGTTTGGGAAAATGGGCGCGCATAGCCCGTTGATGAAACTGGGCTTGACAGGGCTGCAGAATTTTGTGGTCACGAGGAAAGTTTTTTCATTCAGATAAAACAATGGGATTTGCGACAGAAGAAAGTGGTGTTGGAATTCAAGGGTAACAACCAGTACTCGCGCACTCCGTTCCACATCGATCCGACCGAAGCCATCATTTGCTCAGGTGAGCTTAATTTTCGTTCCCGTCACGCTCACAACTCTGCGCAGCTTTGGGAATATTGGCAGCAGATTTCAAAGCCTTTATTTTGCTCGTGCGAGTTCTCAGGTGGAGCGCGTGCTTACTTGATGGCACGAAAAGGTGTCTGGTGTGGGTACAACACCCGCGTGCGGCCTGCCAACTCCATCCCCTCTCTCCACCCAATTGCAGCGCGCAAAACGAATTGCATGGCACAATACTGATGAGTACGGTGTTTTCTTTGATTTTTTGCAGCGGGTGAGGACTGCTACACGCGGCTGTGGGATGTGCGGGACGGGCGTCTGCTGCAGAGCGTGCCGCCGCCGCACGCCGCGTCGCGCGACACCATCCCCGCCACGCACCTCTTCACGCTGCCCAACAACACCGTCCGTCAGCCCGGGCTCCTCATGGGCTCCCGCGACGAACTCCATTTCTACTCCTTCGATTAAACTCCACAGCACTTCCTTGTCAGCTTCTTTGCAGGGAGCACAGGATGTGTGTTGGACTGACGTTGCGTATCGATACGTCAGAAGACGAAAGAATGCTGTCTTGTTGTGTGTGCTGCATCACGTCTCTACTTTGAGATCTGGTGGCTACATAATTTGCTGTGCAGTGCAGGAGTTCAGGAATGTCTAAAGAACGTATAGCCCACAGATGTTTGTTGCTATCACGATTTCGTGTTGTTATCCGCGTGTGTTCTCAGTGAATAACAAATCACTGATCACAGCACATGTAGTTTCTGGCATATTTGACCAACCCGTCAAAACTGCAATCCACTTTAATGAAGAATGTTGACCAATATCTATGAGCTACGATGGTTAACTCACTCGTGAACCTTCTGTTATCGGTCTTTCCAGTTGAAGCGAACAGACAAACGGACTTTGATGGACATGCCGGTTGTGTTTGTGCAAGTTGGGCGCGGGACTGTTGCTTGCTTCGTGGTTTTGTTGCGCGCAAATGTGCAACATGTCTGAAATTCGACTGTCTAGTCAGTGTATCAGGCCGAACTCATTTTTGTTGAAACTGTCGAAAAAAAGTGTCACACCACAAACACGTCAAGTCTTGTGACGATTGTGAGGTTGTTTCCCCTCAATCGACACGTTCAGTTTGACGCTCACGTGTTGATCGGACGTTCACTGCCGGTTCGAGGAACACGAAGAAGAACGCGCATTGTTTTACTTTGTTTTTTTTTTCTCATTTTATATTTCACATGATCGAGTGAAGTGGCAAAATAAAAAGAAGTCCCTCCACCAGAAATAGAAAAGTTTTACGAGAAGGACGGCTTTTGAGAACCTGGCTGACGTAGCTGCTGCTGCTCAGTCGTAAAAAGTGAAAAACTGAAAATGACGCTCACACGGGTTGGGTTTTCCCCCAGAACACGAAGTTTGAGTTACGCAGCTGCTCAGGTACACGACAAAAGCTCTGTTGGCACCGGATCTTGACAAATTTTACCACATGGAACTTTGTGTTCAAAATTATCCTGCAAAGCAATTTCAGTCAACAGCGCAAAAACGCAAAGCGAAAGAGTATCAATCCAAATACAGGTTCCATGTCTTTGACTCGATTTGGCGCAAAATACACAGGAATTGCGTGGAACAAAACGGCACATGGGAGTGCAACAAGTCAGTTCGTTTGCGTCTTCACTTCGCCCAAACGAAGCTTCAAGAGAAGCAGAAGTGCGACTGGGCCTTGGTTGCCACAGCAACGCACCAAGCGGCCACGTGGAACAGATCAACAGCAACACCAAACTTTCCGTAGAATATGCAACACAAATCAACTTGAGTGACAAAAACAACAGCAAACATGGTCACATTGAATACACAACAAGAGGGTCAACGATTTTTAACAGAAGTCGCGAAAGCAACTTTTTGCTTGCGTGTCACTTCGGCACGCAGGAACATCGAACGAAACGAAACGGCTGCAAATAATGGATGAAAAGTCATTCAGTTGAAAACATGCACTGAAGCCCAAGGGAAAAATTGCTCGTGAATATATGTCATAAAATTTGACATGTTGCAAAAGACACCACGTTGGCTGCGATTCGTAGACCAACGCACAGTACAAAAAACAGTTGCCCTTTTCAATTTGCATGCAAAGGAACTGTTATCGGTTGTCAGCGAACAAACACTCTTCGCGGTTGTACAAAATCTCAAGTGACTAGATTTGAACTCAAAAGGCACTTTCAAAGAAACACACGCTGATCCTTTCAATGTTTGCTGCAAGCTTTCACCCATAAAGTAGAACCAAGTATCACTCACCTTGCGAATCTGTACAAAAGTCTCCCAAACATGCAAGCATCTGCTTTCCGCGCACGCGTTGACGTCAACATACTCGTACGTTGAACAAACTGTTTGTTCCCAGAAGTCATGCGCCTCGTTCAGAAAAAGCTCGCGTTTCCTTGCATCTCTGGCTCTGTCATTCCCCCGTTGATATGGTCGGTTTCGGCAGCGGGTGAGCTAAACGTGAGTGTCGGTGAACATGGTGTGCTGCTTGAGGACGCTGATGGGTCTCTCGCTCACGGTGTCGTAATCCTCGCCGTACTGGAAGGAGACATTGTCACGTTTACAAGCAGTTCTGACGAGACCACCACCAAGTCCAACCAAAACAGTCTGACAGTTGCTCGGTTCACGTCAAACCAATTCTGTCCGCGCGCTCGTATCTTGCATGCATGGTCTACTGTGCGCAAGTTGAAAAGCACGTTTGAAAGCGAGTCACTACAGCTCACAGCAAGACTGTGGAGGCCGCTGTCGTTGTGAAAGTGCGGGTCCCATTCGTCGTCCTCGTCGCCCCAGCGCGACGATTTGTGCGACAGCTTGTCGAAGTTGAGGTCGATGACGGAGCCGGGGCGGCTGTGCGACGCCGGCGCCGTCGACAGCGCCGAGTAGGCGTGGTTGAGGTAGCCGACGTGCGGCAGCGTGCCGTTCTCCGCCGGGTTCACCGCGCCCACCGCCGCCGCCGGAATCTCCTGTGAGGAGCGGATTCAGACACGCGCATGAGCACAGGCAAACCAAACATGTCACTCATCGAAAATGTTTGTTGACGATTACTGACCGTGGAAATAACGCTTCCGGTGTACGGGTCCACCACGTAGGAGAGTGGCTGCGCCAGCTTCTTGTGCTTGGCGTAGAGCGGCATGCGCTCGCGGATGTAGGGAACCTTGTGCGCCGTGCGGCGCAGGCAGCAGGCGAGCAGGATGAAGAGGATGATGAGCGCCAGGATGGCGATCAGAGCGATGAACCAAACCTCCTGATAGACTGGCACGTCCGAGTCGGCCGCGCTCACCGGCGACGTCGTCGTCCCGGAGACACCTGCACACACATCACCGCGGACAAATCAGTTGCATGCACCAGCAGCACAATGCAGTTTCCATATACGCGCGCGAAAAGTGTTGCAGCTAAAAGCTGTCTCACGGAAAAAGCGTTAATGCTCTGCATTTATTTCGGTTTGGCATGGTTCACTGCTTTGAACAGCTTTGACTTCGTGCGCGCTAACCCTCCCCCCTCTCTCCTGAAACTTTGCAGCGACAGCTCCATAACACATTTCTTTCTGCTTGAGTGGTGAAGTGAACATTTTTTTGCTGCCTTTTGAAGCAAGCATGCATGCAAAGTTTGAGTACAAAAGGGAGAGCTCTGCCAAATGTTCAGACTGGTTGTGAAAAGAAATGTGAAGACAGTGCATTTGTCTGCATCAAAGATTGTGTTGTCAGACAAGGTTTCCTCAGATTCCCAACATGCAGTTCGGCGCGGTGAATTTTCTGCAAGAGAATTGTGGCGCAAATACCTGCAGTGGTGTTTTCCACTGTTTCTGTCAAAGCAAGACACCCATATCACAAAGTTCTCTTCTTTGACGAGGAACAGACAATTTCACTCCGACCAACAAAAGTTAAATACATGTTCGTGCTGTACCTGTGTTCGGGCGAGTTGGGTCGAAAGTGAAGGTCGGGGTGTCAGCTTCACCCATTACTGTTCGTAGCTTCACTTGCACTGTGTAAACTGAAAAGAAGAAGCGTGAAGACGAGCGCAGGATGAATTGAAGGAATTGAATTTTCAAAAGAAAGAAAACTCTTTGGTTTCCCAAAGGGCAGAGGTGTGTGTGTGTGTGTGTGTGTGTGTGTGTGTGTGTGTGTGTGTATGTGTGTGTTTGTGTGTGTATGTGTGTGTGTGTGGTGGGGAATTCCACAGCTCCGGATTGGGTGCTAGTTTTAATTTCTCAACCTTTTTGTCCACAAAGGTGAAAACGGAAGGGCACGAAAAGAGGGGTTTGCACGCTTGGACACTTTATATGAAACTTTCTCCAAAGTGCATGAACACATGAACACATGAACGCATGAACACCTGTATGCACCTACAACAATGGGGGAAAGTACCGTTTCTTTCATCACTGACCAGTGTGAAAGCACTTTTTCGCCCAAATTTCTTCAATGGAAGTCGCGAAAGCCTGCAAGCGCCATCTGAGAGATTTCCAGGGAAGAGACCTTCATGAGCTTGAAAGCCAGAGCTCTCGTGCTGTGCTTCACAATTTTCCATTTTTTTCGTGCTTACATTATGTTGCACATTAAATCTGCTTCTGCAGCCAAAATGAAAAATAATGATTTCGCTCATGTCCTCCCTTCAAAGACATGGCTCTCCCTTCAAAGTCCCAGCGCGTTGCGGGTCAATACACATTTGGCATTGTTTAATGCCGTGTCGCGCAATATGACAAAACAGGTTTGAGCGACGACAGGAGTTGAAACAACATTGTCAGCATCACCAAGAGGCACGACACAAACTGCGTTCATGACAGATGCTCGCCGCGGTGGCAACCAGAGCCGATGTGAACCGAGCATTGGCATGAGGAGCTCAAAACAAACCTCTCGACCTCAGGAGCTCCCCGGGAAGGAGCGTGGTCCCTCACCCAACACCCCCAACAAATTCTTTCAAATTCAAAAGGACCTCAGTTCCAGAAAAGGAAGCAAATGTTGGGGTACGTCAAGAAAACTTGAGTGCGACAAAAATTGGTGAATGCAGCAAGGATGGCGTGTGAAAATTGACTTCACACACAACCATTTCCTCGACAATTTCAGAATTTATTCTTTTTCCACGCCACAACCAAACGCGTCTTCAGCAGCAAAATACTTTGCTATGGAGCTCATCTCACGAAAGTTGTTTTGGTGATTTTTGGCGGTTGCTCTCTCGTTTCAGAAAATTGGAGCAACCGAAATGACGAGCCACGGAAACAAGACTCCTTCAGGCATCCAGCAAGAAGGTAGGGTCAATGTTCAAAATGGATATTTGGCACAGATTTAGGTTTGTTTTAGTGAGCGGAATTTATGCACAAAGGATCAATTTCAAAATTCTCCAATCACCGCGAGCTCCGTGGAGCTATAAATATTTGACGTAGACTCACTTCTGAACTGTGACGTTCTCAGGATGTCGAACATGGTGTTGAGGCCGAAGTACTCGGGTCGGCCGTCGACCGTGAGCGTGAACTCCTCCACCTCCCCGTTGATCTCGAACGACTCGGTCCACTCGACGCGCAGCACGTTGCCGGACGGGATGAGGCGCGGCGGCTTCTCGGGCAAGTAGCGCGGTGCTGCAGCAGAGAGAGAAGCGGCAACGTGCAGAGCTGCAGCACATCTCGAAACTGCACAACAGTGCGGGTTGAGTGTGGCCTTGGCTCGACTTTCTCCGGGGTGGGTGGGAAGTCCCGGATGGACGCGCTAGTGACAAAGCAAAATGAGGAATTTCCTGTTGGACCAGAAACGCTTGGTGTACCTGCGGGAAGCGTCGTGTCCTTCACGATGGGCGGCACCTCAAGGCCTCCGGCCCTGTTGAAGACTTGCAATCGGAATTCGTACGTCCTGTACGGAATCAGGCGTGAGGCCGTGTGCTGCAAGTCGAGGCCTCGGTAAATGTTGATCCAGCGACCCGTGTTGCACTGCAGCTCGAATGCGTCTTCGAAGTCGGCGAACGGATACGGGCAAGCGCTGCGCATCGCCAATTCGTATCTGAAAACAATTGAATTCCAGAATCAATTGTTGAATCCCAAGTGATAAACAAACGCAGCTTTAAACAAAAATCAAAGAGGTTGGAGAACACTGGCGGACTTTGCCCATCACTATACAGGTAGACTCGCGCACCTCACGACTTGTCCGTTGGGCCGCAGCGGCGGAGTCCAGCTCAGTCTCATGGACGTCTGCGTCACGTTGGAGACGGTGGGCGGCGCGACGCCGTCGGGTCGCTGCGACAGCGTGGCGGCGCTGATGGTCGGGCTCGACGTGCAGCCCGCCGCCGTGCACGCGTCGATGGAGATGTTGTAGCGCGTGAAGGGGCGCAGCGGCGCCGCCTCCCCCAACTCGATCAGCGTCGACCGGCTCTGCACAATCTGCTCGTAAAGGCGGTGAACATCTTTACCTCGTGAATTTGGATTCTGCTTCACTTTTTAAAGCAAAAACAGACGAGTATGTTTTGCAATGCAGGGTCAATTGTCAAGAAGAAATGCACGAATCTCTGCGACGCGAAGTGATCGTCAAATTTGACAGTGAACCTGAGAAAGAACCGTTCAAAACCACAAGAACGTCAGAGAGAGAAGAAAGCCAGTGATGCTCTGTTCATTCAGACACCACAATTTGCTTGACGGATCAATGAACGCCACAAGTTTGGACAGGTGCGGCTGCGACTGCTTTTTTTATCGAAAGAACATTGTCTCTATTGTGAGCAATGAAAGGCCATCGTGCTTCATCTTCTCTCTTGAAAAAAAAACAGCGTGTGAACGACGACAGGACCGGGCGGACCACGGTCCCTTTCTCCGTCCGGCTGTCGAACACTCAATCTCAAAGACGCACACTGCTAATTCTTGGGCACATTTTTCTCTCACCATGTTCCGATGCATGTCGAGTGAAAACCGACAAACTAAAACTTGACCAGATTGTATTGACAAGGGGATTTGAGGGAAAAGCCGCACACATTCCTGTCATCTTAAGACAAAATTTAGGTGAACGAAAACAACTCGAGGGATACATGGTGATTGTCTGGCATGACACACGTTCTTTTTTCGTGATGATTTTCGAACTCACCAGAAACTGCGTCATTTTTGACAAAAAGAACATCAGTTAGATCAAACATGTTTCATTGTTGTTTTTCTATTCTGTCACTTGTGCAGCAATACGCAGTGCACAAATATGCGCGACACTCACCAATTCGCCGTTGAGGTACACGTTGAATTTTTCAATGTAGCCGTTCGGTTCGCTTGGTTCCAAGATTTCGATCGTGATTGTTGTTGCTGTTGCTCTCTGAAATAAACAATAGAAAAGGCTTAAATGCCAAGAAAGCGTTGTTCCAAACGCAAGCGGGGAAGAGTCAGGCTTTGCACCAATCAAACGGGTCGGCTAATTTCCCTTGAGCAGGACGCTGCACCTTGAAGACGGGCGCCGGGACGTCGTCGGGCGGCGCCGCGTCCGTGCGCACGCGCTCCCACGAGCTCGAGAAGGAGCCGGCCGAGTTGAACGCCTCCACCAGGTACTCGTACTCGGTCCACGGTTGCAGCTCGGCCGCGCGGTCCTCGTACCGCTCCGCCGCGCCCGAGTACAGCCGCGTCCGCGGCCCGCCCGCCACGTCTGCACACACGAAAAACTGGCTGTTGTTGAGGCAGCAAATAATAATTAGTGAGAGGCTCCTTGTGAAACCAGATGAAGCCGTTCATCATGGAAGTGTCACTCAAAAATTTCATACACGTCCACCTGTCTTCAGTGTAGCGCAAAGTAGGAAGGCGACCCACCTGGTCTCTGCCCGGTGTACAACCTCCGGTACAAGTCGTAGTTGGTGATGACGCCGTTGGGCCGCCTGGGCGGTGCCCATGTCACGCTGACGCCGTCGTGTGCGCCGTTCACATCCGCGAGTGCCCGCAGCTTCGGCGCCGCCAGGCCCTGCGGCGCCGCCTCCAGCGTCCGCACGCTCGTCGGGTTGGAGATGGCGCAGCCGTTGGCTGTGCACGCCTCCACTCTCACGGAATACTCGGTCCAGAATTCGAGCCCCTGGACCGTGGTGGAGAGACCCCGCGACGAGTACACGACGTTGTTGTCCACGTACAGCGTGTAGTTGTGGATGTCGCCGTTGGGTCGCAACGGCGGCTGCCACTCGGCGCGGATGGAGGAGGCGGAGGCGGGCTCCACCTGCGGAGCCTCCATGCCCGACGGGGACGAGGAGTAGGTCCTGGCGCCGGCGGGCGGGCTCACGGCGCTCCCCTGGCTGTTGAACGCCGTCACGCGGTACGTGTACTCCTGCCCGGGCGACACCTCGTAATCCGTGTACTGCAGACCTGTCGTGGTGTAAACCAATGTCCCGTCGCGTCGCACCTCGTACGATGTGATGAGGCCATTTGGATATTCAGGTGCCTGCCAGGTCACCTCGATGGAGGTCGAACTGGTGACTCGCAGGCCAGGGATCCGCATTCTGGTCGGGGGCGCCTCCTCGGGACGACCTTGCACCGCGCTGCTGTCCTGGCATCCGCCATAAGTGCAGGCTGTCAGTACAAACGTGTACGCCTGGTACGGAGTGAGATTGTCAACAACGTAACGTGTGTCCTGTCCGATGTACCTCGTGTTGTCATCCACCTTCAGTCTGTATTCGCGTATTTGGCCGTTCGTGATCTGAGGCGGAAGCCACGTGACTTCAATGGAAGTCGAACTCGCACTGGTCAGCTGGGGCGGGTTCACGAAGTAAGGCGCCGTTTCTTGAGTTTTGATGACTGTCGGTAAACTAGTGGAGCACCCGCCTGCTGTACACGCTGTGATTCTGTACGAATAGTACGTGTACGCCAGGAGGTCCGAATCTGTGTACATTCTGTCTTCCTCGGGCGAGAAGCTCCACGGTATGCTGTTGTTGCGCTGCAGCTGGTAACTGTGCAGGACCCCGTTCATCTGCAGCGGCTCGTTCCACGTCACCTTGAGGCTGCTGAACTCCCCAGGCACGTGCGACACCATCGGACTCGTGAGACCCGCCGGAGCAACTTGCGACGTGGTGATCACCTGCCAAGGCGAATCGGTCGAGCCTCTCGAATTCGTGGCCCTGATCATGTACTCGTATCTCGTGTACGGCTGGAGGTTGGAATCAGTGAACTCAAACTCAGTTCCGTCTGTTTCTTCCGTTTCATAGACCACGGTTTCTGGCGAATAGGTGGGTGTGGTGTCTCTCTTGGCGATGCGCGGCGCTGTTCGTCTGATGACCTGATAGCGGGTCACCCTCCCGTTGGGGTGCACCGGAGCGCTCCAGCTCAAGGTCACGTGTGTCGAGTTGGAATCGCTGAGCGAGGGCGCAGGTTGATTTGTTGGTGCGATCTCCGCTGTTCTGATGGTTTGAGCGGCCGACTTTGTGCAGCCTCCCATCGTACACGCTTCAAGCTGTACGTCATACTCCGTGTAAGGCTGCAGCCGCCTGAATTCGAACTCTCGGTTCAGACCCTGATAGATCGCGTTCGGGTTCCCTTCCTCATACACGTAGTAATTGGTCAGAATGCCGTTCGGCTGGCCTGGCTCATTCCACCGCAGAATGACTGACAAGCCGTCGCTGATTTGTTCCACTTCAAACAGACTCAGCACAGCGGGCGCCGCCTGCCCCGTGCTCGCCTCGACCCAGTCGCTCGCCACCTCGCCCGCCGCGTTCACAGCCCTGACGCGGACTGCGTAGCGACTGTGGGGCCGGAGCCCGCTCACCGACGTCTCCGTCACCGCGCCGGGCACCGTCACTGCGCGCAGCGGAAACTCAACAGTCGGGTCTTGCGACGCTCGGCGATACTCCACCTGGTAGTAGGCGATGATTCCGTTGCTGCTGAGAGGCGGGTCCCATTCCGCCGCCAGCGAGAAGGAATCAACCGCTGTTATTCTGGGTGGACCGATCACCTGGGGAGGCGACTCCAGTGTGCGCACCGAAGCCCAGGTGCTGGTCGCTTCACCCTCCTTGTTGACAGCTGTGACCCGGTATTCGTACTCAGTGAATGACTGCAACTCTGGACCAGCGTTTGTGAACGCGAATGTTTCGCCGTCCACGACGTTGATGAGAACGCCGTTGTTGTCGGCGCCGCCGGGCCTTCGGTGGATCCTGTAGCGCTCGATGACGCCGTTCGGCTCCTCCGGCGCGTCCCACGTGATCTCGACAACATTGGGGCCCCGAGCCTCGAGTCCGGGAGGCTTCTGACCTTCAGGCGGCGCTTCCAGGGTCCTGGTCTCGACGCCAGGACCCGTCCCGCAGCCTCCAGGAACGCCTCGCAGACAGGCCTGAATCCGAACTTCATACACCGTGTAGGGCTTCAGACCTGACACTGTCGCGCTGTTCCCGTCGCCCTGACCAGAAGTGATTTCATCCATCTTTCCGCTGGTGAGCAGCAGCACGTACTGGTCGATCTCTCCGTTCGGAGTGGACGGAAACGACCACTCGACGTAGACAGCGGTCGCGCTGACCGGCTCTACCAGGCTCGGTGCGGGGATTCCCAGCGGAGTTTGCACCGGCATCTGCACCGAGGCGGCCGAGCTGTTGGCGCTGCCTCCGCCCGTCCGCACCTCGACCTGGTACTGGTAGCTCAGTCCTGGCTGCACGCTGCTGTCCACAGTCTGCAGAACGTCGCGTCCAAATGTGCCGCTCAAAACGAAGTTGAGACCCGTGATGGCCCGGAAGAGGCGGTACGACTCGATCAGTCCGTTCGGCTGACTCGGAGGCTGCCAAAATATCTCAACCCGGCTGTTGGTCAAAACCAAGAATTTCGGCTCTTTGATTCCTGCAAAACACAATGACATGCAGTGTTGAAAGGGATGCGCAACGCTTTCGTGACAACAAGTTTGTGCTCGCCCAGGAGAAGGACTCACCTGAAGGCGTGGCCTGCGATGTTCTGTAGGTCACCGCGGTGCTGTTGGTACAACCAGTGAGCGTGCACGCGCTGAGCGTCATGCTGTACTCACCGTACGCCTCCAAACCTGCAGAATCTTCCACATTTGAAACATCTCGCCCACCCACTTTCACACAGCTTTCAAAGTATTCCTTCAAACTTTCTGGCACAAGTGCCACAACAACTGTGTGTCTGTACTTTACCAGTCAAAGTGTGTTCTCTGTCGTTTCCTTCCTTGTTGACGAAGAACGTCTGGCCACCTCTGCTGACAGTGAGGACGTATTTGGAAAGGACGCCATTGCTTTTGATTGGTTCGGACCACTGCAGGGAGATGGATGTTGGAGTCGTTGCTGTCAACACCGGTGCAGAGACGCCTTCCGGGGCCGCCTCGAGGGTCGCGACTGTCACCTGTGACGTTCACACAAATCATGGAATTATTTTCCTTTTTGATTTCAGTTCGTGCACTGTATATGAAAGACACGACAGGAAACTGCAACGTAGCCTGGACATCATGCATATTTATTTGCGATCATCCTTCAAGCACATGTGCGTTGTATGGCACACTGGTGCTCATTGTTTTGTTGAAGCGATTGTATTTGAACTGTAGGCTAGAAACTCCTTTCCGCATATTCCTCACTCATGCCAGAGAGAGAAACTCACTGGTTCACTGCTTGTGCACCCTTCCACCGTGCACACCTCCAGCACGTAAGTGTACGTCTCGTACGGCCGAATGACGTTGTCGTCAATGTGCTGCAGCTCATCTTCTGTGCGGAAAATTTCAATCCCGTCTCGCTTCAGCGAGTACTGCACGATCACACCTGCAGAAGGAAACGACGCTGAATGTGGTGGGACGTTCAACCGAACGACGCAGTCGACACTTGGTCACACAACCATACGCAACAAAGAACCAACAGTGTAAAACAAGAAAATGTCAAAAAAGAAGCAGCTGTATTGTGGGTGTGATTTTACCGTTCGGTTTCAGCGGCGGGAGCCACGACAGTTTGATGGTGTCGAGTCTGGTGGGCTCCACCTCGACCCGGGGTGGCAGCACGCCTTCGGGCCGCGTCTCGTGCGTCGTCGCAGCGGCCGAGTCGCTCACCGCGCTGCCGGCACCATTCACCGCAACCACGGCGTACTCGTACTGCGTGAATGCCTCCAGGTCGTTGTCTTCAACGCAAGAATCACAATATCATCAAGAAAACGATTTTTTTCTGGCCCTGTTCAAAGTTGTTCACTTGACACAGGATTTCAGGAGTGGCGGGACACAAACCCGGGGTGGCTGCAAGGTTTCCTGGTTGATCTTTGCAGCTCAAATGCCCATTTCTTTGCTGAGGCGCGCCAAACAAAATCAAGCAGCCACGAAATCTCACCAGTGTAGACGAGATCCAGTCCGCTGTAGACCTTCTCGGCGCTCGACCAGCAGAACTCCTGGTTGTTGACCGGGGGCGGGGACGACGGCGGCAGCACCGGAGCTGAGCCGCATCTGCGAGAACCGCGGTCGAAGTCGCACCGGTTGCAATAGGCTGTCGGACGCTGACTTATCGGACAAACGACGCCCGTTCCACAGTCTAAAACACACAAGAATCAAAGCGCTTCAGAGACTGTGTTCATTTACAAGTATAATATCTATAGCACCACAGTGCGCCCTGTCAAACACGGCCGACACTGAGAATCTTGAAAAAGGACCGAACGTGGTCCAGTCACCTGGTCTATCGCTCGCTCAAAATCTCACAGTTGTGCTTCATTCACACAAATTTCACGAAGAAGCGTGACGCTCTCACCAGAGTGGACGTCGGACTGGTCGGCGCAGACCTGCGTCAGCGGGTTGTAGCCGTTTCCGTTGCAGCAGCTGAGTCCGGAGGACACGCGCGACGTGCCGCAGCACTTCTCGTTGGCGCGAGTCCGCTCCACCGCACTCGTGTACACGTGAGTCTGCATGTGACACACATGTTACACGAAGACTTGCGTTGAAACAACTTTCATGCGAACCCATCAATACAACTTCCACAAAGTTTCTCGAATTTCAGCTGAAGAAACGTTTCCCTTCCCTTTCATGGTGCTCACCTTGGACTGTCCCAACCCGTCGGTACAGCAGACGGCCGTCGCGGCGCGTACGTACTGACTCCCGCAACACATGTTCTCCGCGTTCTCCACGTGAGCCTCCCCCAGAGTCGCGTTCCCGCAGCAAACCAGCGCGTCGCTCACAACTTCGCCACCACAGCACTGAACCTCGTATCCGTCATGCAATTGCCCTGAACACACGTTGGTAAACGGCACCCATCATAAGAGTCGTCTCCAGTTCAAAACTTGTCAAAATTCTCTGGCAAGAATTGGAAACCCAGAAAGCCTTTCTTTCGTTTCTGTTTTCACAAGACACAAAAGTGCTCACCATCGCAGCAGACCTGCGAGCTGTTGACGAAGTAGGGCGCGGCCCCGCAGCACGAGTCTCCGGCGCCCACGTTCACTCGGCTCTCCGCGCCCTGCACGCAGCACACCTGGTTCTCCCGCACCTCCACGTACCTGCGATCACAGACGGCAGTGTTCAGCGCACGACCACGCTGAGAAACAGAAACTGCTCAATATTGCAAATTGTGTTTGTATTCTGCGAAGTCAGATCACGCACTGCCCGCGACAACACTGGTGATTGGCCAGCTTCGTGTAGAATTGGCCTCCACAGCAAACGTCGTCCACGCTGGTTCTTGTCGGGATGTAGTCAGTCTCACAGCACTCGTAGCCTCGCTTGTTGTCGTGCAGAACGCCGTCGCAACAAGTCTGCAACATGAATGTGACCGCAGGTAAGCTAGAAGCAAGTTGAGAGAGACAGTCAAGAAATTCTTGCAAATTTTCAATTCACCAACCTTTGGACCAGAGTAGCACTGGTTTCCACAGAACGACTCGACGAGTCCGCACGCGAAATATGCGCAGGACCCATGGTCAGGTTCGGGAGAAGGTGTCGGACTGCAAAACAAACTCCGTGTTACACACGCCTTTCGACCACGTCAGTTAAGCCATGTGGACCCAAGGAGCTTTGGAAGAGACACGGGCTTTTGGGCAAACAAAATAAACAAACAAAAACAGTTCGAATCTCACGCTTGTCCACAGGGCAGCCGCGCCCTCCGCATCAGGTCGTAGCGCAGCACGATTCCGTTCGGCAGGTCGGGCTCGCGCCACGCGGCGCGGATCGACGCCGTGCTGAGCACGGACAGCACGGGCGGCGCGACGCCCTCCGGCAGCGCCTCCGCCGTCGTGCCGACCGTCGCCTCGCTCTTCAGACAGTCGTACACCGTGCACACCTCCACCTGCAGCACAGGCACAAAAATGTCTGTGTTCATGCTTCTCTCAGCGTGACACCTGGGAAGTTGGTCACGGGCCGATGGAGACGATGGACTCCGGCGCTTCTGAGACGAACCTGCACCATGTATCTGACAAAGGGTCGCAGATCATCAATGGTGTACGATCCAGCGTATTTCATCCCCGTTTCGATTTTGACATCATCCAGGTAAATGTTGTAGCCCGTGATCTCTCCGTTTGTTTTCTGCGGTGCCGTCCAGATCACTCGCAACGTGGTTTCGTCGATGCTGACCAGCTGCGGCGGAGCGAGGCCTTCTGGGGCTGCAGATAACACGAAGTTCCTTGTACGAGGTTGATCTCCGAACTTTCCCATATGCCGCGATATTTCCGCAACACGACGAGCTGTGCTTACCAACTTTTTAATGGTTCAACAACAACTAAAATGCTTTTCCAAAATGCATAAAACAAACATGAAAACATGCACAAAGCAGCCAAAACAGCTGCGCAAAAATGGCACTCATGCAAAATGTGACGAAAGGAACGTTCGGAATCACAGAATGGGTCAATTCAATCGTCCTCTTCGGAGGAGTTCTCCTGCATTTCCTGCACTTCTGCTGCCAATTCTGGAGGAATGGCATCACCATCAAGGTGTCTCCCTTCAAAGAAGTCACCCCTGGCATTGAGACACTTGGTCCATCTCCGGGGGAGCTCCTGGATGGCAGCTGCAAATTGTTCCTTCGTGATCAGTTTGAGATGATTGAGGACAGACTTCTGGAGTTCAGCAATGTTCCTGTGCTTGATTCCTCTCAGGAACTTCTTGAGGGTGGGGTAAAGGAAAAAATCGTTCGGAGCTAAGTCCGGGGAATAAGGGGGGTGTCCTAACATGAGGATATTGCTGGAACCAATGAAGGCCAGGGTGGGAACTGCAGTGTGGCTGCTGGCGTTATCATGATGCAGCCAGAAGTTGTGGTGCTCTCCATCCCTGTCTTTGGCCCAGAGGTGTGGCCTTTTGTGTCAGATTCTCTCTTTCAGGCATTTCAAGGTGTTGCAATAGGAGTCTGCAGTGATTGTCTCACCTCTGGGAAGGAACTCCTTCAGCACAATTCCGTTGCAGTCAAAGAAGGTTGTGATCATTGTGCTGGCATGTGCTCGTGCTCGCAAGGCTTTCTGTGGGCGTGGCTCGTCCTTCAATTGCCAGTGCATGGAACTGAGCTTGGTTTCTGGGTCGTAAAGTGCAACACTGGACTCGTCTCCTGTCACCACAGATTCCAACAGGTCGGGCACATCGGCAAGCAGCTGCAAGTTCTGGGACCAAATCTGCATTCTCATCCTTTTTTGTTCATCTGTGAGCAGTCTTGGAACGAATTTCGGGGCCTTCTTCTTGAATCCCAAATCCTTTGACACAATGCGATGAACTGTTGCTCTGCTTACTCCAGCTTCTTGGGCTATTTGAGAACAAGATCTCCTGCGATCGCGCTGGATGAGCTCCTTCACCTCCCGGACTTTCCCTGGGGTGCAGGAGACCCTCGGGCGTCTGCTCCTGTGATGATCTGTCACTGGTGTGTGGCCATCTCCCTCCCTGAACCTTTTGTGCCAATATTGCACTTGTGTCCTGGACATGCAGTCCTCTCCGTAGACAGACTGCAGCTGGATCCAACTTTGGGTGGGGTACTCACCTCGAGCCACCAGGAACTTCAAGTTCTCACGTTGGGGCAGTCGGCTCTGCATGGCAAGCTCCAGAAATCCAGTGCAGGTGCTCAGGAACAGTGTCCAAACAATCAAAACACAATTCATGTCTCGCCTTAAAACAACCAAAACACACACAGCATGTCGCTTTGTCGCACTGAACAACCTCACTGAACTTTGAGGATCGCTCGCTGATCACACAGACGTCCAGACATCATGCTTGACATGTTTCTTCAAGGACAGGTCTCTAAACTCGCCTTGTGCAAAATGGCAAGATCGCACTGTCAAAAATCTCTGAGAAATCGGGGCATATGGGAAAGTTCGGAGATCAACCTCGTATCATACACTGTCCCTTTGAAAGGTTTCACTCCAAAACAGACCAAATCATCCAGATTTGCCCAATTTGAGAGTCCAGAAAAGTTTGTGCATCTGACTCACTGCCATCCAGGGTGGTGACGGCGACGGTGTCGCTGCTGATGGTCGCCCCGCCGTGCACCACGAGCGTCAGCCGCACCTCGTACCGGGTGCTCGGCTCCAGCGAATCTATTGTCGCTTTCTCTACGTCTGAATCGTACGTGTACACGTTGGAGAACGTGGCTGACGTGACACGCACCTCGTACACGTCCACTCCTCCCTGCAGTTCTGACACGCCTGACAAAGAAAGATTTGTGAGAGTCGCAACAAACGGACATGCAGCTGGGGGGAGGGGGTCCGGAGGAAAACAATTCTGTTGGAGTCACAACTTACTTGGTGTCTCCCAAGTAACTTCAATCGTGACGTGGTCAACCACGGTCGCCTCCACAGTTGGCGCTTTCGTGGGAACTCCGCCGAACGTTGTCACTTCCTCGGACGCGGCGCTCGTCACCTGACCGAAGTCGTTGTAAACCGTCACCCTGTACTGGTACGTGGTGAAGATGGTGAGGCCTCGATCATCGAAGTACGTGTCCGATCCGGTGTAGATGCTGCTCCATGTGTTAAAATTGTTTGCTGACGCTGAAAACCGGAAACACACCGTGCCGGTTGAAGTGTCGTGCAGAAACCCAGAGGAAGCAATGAATCTCTTTGCACAGGAGAACAACTCACGGTCGAGTGGTTGTCTGATCTTGGAACGAGCGAGTTCGTATCTGAGGTTAGGTCCGTTGGGTCTGATGGGCGGGCGCCAGAGGACGGAGATGTAGCTGTCGGAGATCGGGGTCGGCACCGGCGCCTCCTGCCCGGACGGCAGCGTCGGGTCCGTCGTCACCTCGGTCGCGATGCTCTCCGTACATCCTCCGTCTGCACAATGTACGTGCAACAATTTGCATGCGGAAGGATTCTCAGACATGTTTCTTCTTGCTGCACCCGCGTGTTGAACTCACTTCTCGTGCAGGCGGTCACGGTGACGAAGTAGAGGGTGTTGGGCACGAGGTCGTGCACCGTGACGCTTCGCTGACTCGTGTTGCGCACCTCGAGCCGCGGCGACGGCAGCTTCACCACGTAGTAGTCGAGCTCCCCGTTGGGCCGGATGGGCGGCTCCCACGACACTTCCATCGACGTGGAGCTGAGCACAGTGACAAAGGGAGACTGCACGCCTCCTGGCCCTGGAGCGAAGAGGACGTGAGTTAACTCACAGTTTAGTTCAGTCGTTTTTCGAAAAAAGGACAAGGTGTTTTGCTCACTGGATGATTTCGTGGTGATTTGATTCCAGTCACTGTAGCCGTTGCCCGCGACGGACGTGGCGATGATTCTGTACTCGATGGTCGTGTGGGGCGTCACTTCCGGCGACGCGTCCACGAACTGCTTCGGCACCTCCGCGAGCAGCGTCGCGATCGCGTCGATGTTCGCCTCGCCCTGCGAGCGCCGAAAAAACTCTTTTCAACGCCGACAGCAGTGTTCAGGAGCAAACAAAATCAATCTGAGTAACGGGCCACGAACGCTGGGGCCACCCCCACCTGGAACCTCCTCTCGATGGTGTAGCTGGTGACTTCCCCGTTGGGGTCGTCGGGCTCCGTCCAGACGACCAGGACCGACGTGGGCGTCTCGGACAGCAGCGCCGGCTTGTTCACGCCCTCCGGAGCTGCAACCGGATTCGACCCGTTTCATTGGCTCCTTTGTGCTTCTCAGTCAGAAAACTTTGCGAGCAACAGAACATGTTCCTGCACGATGTGCGGCGACTCACGGGCTCTTCTGGTGGTGACTCTCCTGGAGTCGGCGCTCACCGCGCACCCCGCGATCGTGCACGCCTCCACTCGGAACACGTACTCCGTGAAGGGCACCAGGTCCGCGAGGCTCGTGCTCGTAACATTCCCGCCAAACTGAATTTAACAACCTCACATTGTTACAAAATGGTAGTGCATTTAGTACTACTTTTGCACAAAGATGCAGCAAAAAGACCGGAACAACGCTTTCCCTTCACTTCAAAGTAACTTACAGTTTGGAACACGTCTCCGTTGACGTGCAGGGAGTAGGAGAGAATGATGCCGTTCGGTTCCATGGGCGGAGTCCACGTCACATCAGCCGTGCGAGCTTCGACGTTCTCCACCAGGGGCGGGTCAATGCTCGAGGGTCCTGCAGGTGCGGACACACGTGAATGTGCATTTGGGGATGAACAATGTGTGCTTTAAGAACATTGTGACACGGTACTTACGGTCCTGCCTGGTGGTGGTGGTCTGCCACAGCGTCTCGGTCTGTCCGTGCGGGTTGCTGGCGATCAGTCTGAACTCGTACTCTGTGAACGGCTCCAAGCCTTCCTTCACAAACGTTGTCGACGTCGTCGGCTGATCAAACAGACTGCAATATTCAAGAAGTTACAGTCAAATGCAGTTTCCCGTGCAGGCGCTTTGCAAGCAACAGAACGCAACGACATGTTGGTGAAGAACAGCAGCTGCTCACTCCTCGATGAGCGCGCCGGGAGCCGCGCTGCGGAACTGCAGCTGGAAGACGGGCTGCGTGTCCGAGTTGGCTCTGCCGACCGGCCGCCACACGGCGCGGATGCTGCGCGGATCCTCCGACGTGAGCGTCGGCGGCCGCACGCCGTCCGGAGCTGCGCGGGACAACAGACACGTGCAGCACAAACACACCACCTGACAAATCTGTGGCAACTCACAAGGCCCTGCATTGCATTCAGTCAGGAACTATCCAAGTCGGAGCTGTGTTCAAAATGGCCTGCTGAACATCTCCCCTTCGTTTGCACTGTGGTGTTTCAAGAACAGAAGACCGTCTGATGCTCACGTCCCCGAGGCATGTCGAGCTTGATGTTGTTGCTGAGGATGAAGCCCTTCGAGTTGGAGGCGTTGACCTGCACGAAGTAGGACGAGTAGGGGACGAGCGGTTCGAGCGTCTCCCACGAGTCGCTCGTCGTGTAGGAGCCGAGGCTGCGGCGCGCAGACACCACCGAGTAGTCCCAGTTCTCTGCGGGCAAAGCGTGCACGATGCATGAGGGACACTGGACAATGGACAAGCAAGAAATCGGCGCATAACAAAAGTCACTGCGTTTGGTTCATTGTGACACAAATCGTTGCGCACCTGGATCTGCGTAGAAGAGTCCTTCGAAGTAGACGTTGAAGTAGATTTGGCCGTTCGGCTCGACGGGGGCGGTCCACCGAGCGCGCACGGTGCGCGGCCCCACCACCTCCGCGCTGAGCCCCACGGAGCCGACCGGCTGAGCCTCCTGCGTCCTTGCCTGCAGAAACAGTGATGCTGGACCTTCATTGTGATCAACTGACCAAGCTGCCTTTCTCTGGTAACACATCCGTGTCATGAGCACGCAGAATTGGGTCTGTGTCGCACATGGAGACAGTTCTTGCGTCAGAATTGCGTACTTGGATTTCCTCGCTGGAGCCGCACCCCCGTGAAGTGCACGCTTCTACTCTGAACGTGTGAAGACTCCACGGTAAGAGATTTTCGATGTCAAACTGCCGGATGTTTGGAGATGTGTGGACCATCAGTCCGTTGTGATACAGTCTGTACTGAATGATGACACCTGCAACAAAAACGCTCAAAACGTTTCCAGCGTGCACGCGAGCTTTTTCGATTCATCGTCATGGAGTCCGCTGCTGTCTGCTCTGTACCATTGGGGAACTGGGGCACGTCCCAGCTGATCTGGAGCTGCGAGGGGCTGGGGGACGCGACCCGCGGCGGCGCGATGCCCTCCGGCGCGCTCTCCCTCGTCCGCGCCGTCGCCGCGTCGCTCACCCGACACCCGCCTCCCGTACACGCCTGCAGCACACATTTGTACGAATTGTAAGTTTTGCTTGCGACGAATCTCCTCGGTCTAAATCCCGAAAATACGACGTGAAATCAAATTTTTGCGACCCAACCAAAACTTGGCTCTTCAGTTTCAAAGCAAAACGTCAAGGAATGCCGCAACAAGAAGGAACCATTGATGACATCAAAACTCACAGACAGTCTGACGTAATAGGTTGTTCCCGGGGCAAGGTTGGGTATCGTGTAGTAGGTGAACGTGTCGCTGCTGTTGTACACTTCTGCGCCGATACTGTCAACCGTTGTGTTGGAGGCGTGCAGAACGTAGCGCTCGAGAACTCCGTTCAGCTCATCCGGGTGCAGCCAGTCCGCACGAATGCTTCTTGTACCTGCCGTGCAAAGCGTTTATTGTGTCAGGGACTGCACGCGAGTGGTTGCCAACACCCAGTCTGATGGCATCTCTGGAGGCGCACCCATGACTGTGAGTGTCGGAGTCTGGACGAGCGTTGGAGGCAGCTGGGCGGTGCGGATGGTGACCACGTCACTGTTGGTGCACCCGAGTCTTGAACACGCGCGGATGTAGAATCTGTATCCCGTGTAGACCTGCATGAAATCAAAGCCTCGTGATACACCATTCAAAAGGAGGTAAAGTTGCCGAAGTCCTGAAGCAGGGCGACTGCAGGAGACCCTAAAGCTCTTGTTTACCAGCAGGTCCGTCACGTTGAACTGAGTCTCGCCACCGTTGTAGATGGCGCTGTTTTCTTGGTACAGGGTGAAACCCGTGAGAACTCCGTTGGGGAAGTCCGGCTCCTGCCAACTGAGGCTGATGAAAGACCCGCCTTTTCGGTCGGCCACGGGCGCGTAAACTCCAGTGGGAGCTGAAAGACAAGAGAATCTCCCTGGAACATTCTTCGTTTGTGTGGACCCAATGGAGGTGAGCTGCGGGAACGCACGGGAAAGACAGCAGTTTTCCTGTTCGATTGTACCTTCTTCATCCGTGGTGACATTTGTGTGGTCCACACTTTGTGTACAACCTCCAGAAGTGCAGGCCACAAGATATACAGAATAGTTGGTGTACGGAACAGCGTCGATTATTTGACCTGAAAAAAAAAAACAAGTTTCAGCTGGGCACATTTTCTTTTTATTTTGTTGACGAATCTCCACAATTGTCGAATCTCCACAATTGTCTTCCAGGCCATGCGCTTTATTCCACAAATATCGGATTTCAACTGCTCACCCTGGAGGGTGGTCGACGTGTTGGTGAACACAGCGTCGACCGGCGCGGCGTCGCGGTTGTCGCGACTCACGGCGCGCAGGATGTACTGCGTCAGCGCGCCGGTGCGTCCCGAGGGGCGGCGCCACTGCGCGTCGATCACGTACCCGCTCACGACGAACACGTTGAACGGGCCGCTCACGCCACGAGGCGCTGACAAAAACAACAGGGCAAAGCGTCAAGCAGAGAGACAGGGAGACTAGACACACGGCGGAGACACAGCAGTGCTCAGCGAACGCACAAGCAATACTCACGTCCATCTCTCGTCCGCCCTGCTGCGTACTCACTGGTCGTTGAACCAGCCTCGTTGAAGACTTCCACGTTGTACAGATACTCTGAAAGGAACGAAGCGCGATGTTTTGTGTTGACAGTGCTTTGCTTCTTCTGGCTTCAAATTCATATTCACAACCAAGACTCACGCGTGAAGGGCTCGAGCCCGTGGTCAAACGTGCTGTTGTCCGGTCCCGCGTAGATGCGCTGCACGTTGTTGGCCCCGCAGGCGAGGTCCGCGGGCGCCTGCGCGGGGCAGCCGTCCATGTGCACGTTGCGCAGCTGCTCCGCCCCGCGCACCAAGTCGACCTGCTCCTCCTGCGGCCCGGCGACCAGCTTCTTCCGCACGTTCCGGATGCACCCGCCAAACCCAGCTGAAACAACGCAGCGAAGACGCTTTTCTTCTTCGGCGACGAAGGTGTCTGTTCCTCCAGATTCTTTCACTGAACTGTCCCGAATTAATCTGCGTTGAGGTCCAACTTCAGCAATGCAGTGATTCTCTGCGGCTGTACAGTGACACGAAGGTAATGTCACGAAGTTTTGTCCCAGAACAAGGGAAGACCTGTTGGAAAAGCTTGAGTCAGCATGGAACCACTGGAACACACATAAGAAGAGACTCACACATGACAACCCGATCCCCGAGCCCGTTCCTGTGGATGTACTCCTCCGTGTCCGAGCCCAGCTTGACTCCTCCGAACGTGGGGGTCCCGGTCGCTCTGATGAAGACCCGATTCACTTCCGCCCTGTTGGACCTGTAGAACGGGTCCTTGAGATCCAGCTTGAGCAGCATCAGATTGTAGTTGAACACGACTTGCACCGTGTGCCACTCGCCGTCGCACAGGTTCAGCGCCTCGTTGCCGACGGACACGGTGAAGACGTAGGTGCCTTGGTCGGCGCTGAGCTCCGCCTCAATGTTGCCGTCGCGCAGCTGGATGAAGAGGTGTTCGCCGGCTCCGCCGCTGATGAAGAAGAGGAGCCCGGAGCGGAACTCTGTGCGCAGCTCGAACTGCAGCGACATGAAGTAGGCGCGGTCCAGGTAGCTGAAGTAGGGCGAGTGCCGCACGATAAGGTAACCTGCAACAACCACAGTAACCATTGTCAGGTCAAGTTTGCTTGGGAAGTGTCACGGATTCCGTCATTATGCAAACGATGAGTCTGCGGGTCAGGCGGGTAACAGAAACAACGGATCCGGGTGTGAGGGTTCAAACCAAATTTTGATTTTTACACCAAAATAATGCAGATTTGGCACTTCGTTTTCTCACCATCTCCCAAGAAGTGAATGCCATTCTGCAGGTCGAGCGGACACCCCTCCCAGTGCGGCAGCGCCGAGTCCCGCTCGATCGCCGAGGCCCAGTCGACGGGCGTCCACACCTCCTCCGGGGTCACCGCCGTCAGGATCCTCAAGTCCCTAATGCAGCCCTGGAATCCTTGCCGGAGAACCTGACGAGAGGAGACGTTCGTGTCGAGTAGACTCTCATCTTTGAGCTGCTTTGATGCCATCAGAACAAAACTGGGACACAAGGTTTGTTTGTACCTCGGCTCTGGGGTCCGCCTCGTCCCGCAGCAGGGCGAACTCGTGAGGCAGGCCGCCGACGTACACGCCCGTGCTTCGCCCGATCACGTTCCCTGTTGTGCAGTCACTCGTCTTGTCACCTGCACGGTATATCGCAATCATCAAGAGGACGTGAACACGTATCACGATCGTCATGAAAATTTCAGAAAACATGTGGCTGGCATCAAATTTAATTTCACTTCACTGACTTTTAAATTAACAAGAAGCCAGTTTGGTTTCTCTTTGCTTGCTTGACGCCCATGGGATGCATTTTGCATAAGAAGGATGCATTTTCCAAAAATGCAGGCAAGAAAAACAGAGCACACTCTTCGACATACCTGTGTCCACTCTCAGATTCGCGCCTTGAGGTCGATAGAGAAGGATACAACAATTAGATCTGGAGACCACGACAGAAGACAACATACATGACGGTCATGCACAGAAGTGTGAAAAGAGAAACAAAGAGTAGAAATCACCTACCTCGCCAAGACGTGAATTGAAATTGCACGTGTGTTCACCAGACTTCCAAAGAAAACCAAAGGTCACTGCACCACCAAACTATTTGCAACACCAACAATTTGTTGTGAATCTTGAACACGACACACTTGAATGTCCTCGTGTGAGTGAACCTCACGCCATCAAGCCACAGTTCTTCGCAAAAAGGTGACAGCAAAACATGCAGGCTGAACAGCAATGATCGTGGGAATGGGAGTGATTTCCCCGTAGTTTTGCATTGATCAGATTCAGAAACGACCTCAGAACTGTCAGGAGAGACGTCAGTCTCACGCATGAACATCAAAGCACAATCCACTCCCTGTCTTTCCGCAAATTTGACAGCAGAATCCTTGTCGGATTTGACCTTCTCGAATCGAACTGCTTGATCTTCCATTGATACCTGTCCAATGATCATCGATCAGCAAAAAGCCACTCGATCCAATCCGTTTGGCCACAAAGCGATGCCACCTTCCGTCATTGTATTCCAAACCTTCGTCGTCCGTGGTTGTGACGATTGTGCTGCAGTCTGTTCCCACAATGGAACAAAAGAAAGATTGCCAGTAGAAGCAGAACGACACACGACAAAGCAGAGAGAACGAGGCCACAGAGCGCGAGGCAGAGGGAAAGCGGAACAACGCAGCTTTTCCAAGGCTTACAATCACAAAGAAGGAGGGAGCAAAAGAAGAATGACCGAAGACAAGAGGATCATCGAGAGAGAACAGCTGTCTGCACAGAAATAGTTTGTACAGGTGTTTCACCTTTCCAGCGGAAATCTAAGTCAAGCGACGCGCTTTTGCCCGTGCGGCGGACACGCACATGGTGCCACTGACCGTCGCTGTAGGACAAACCCTCGTCGTTCGACGTCGTCAGCGACGTCTGGCAATCTGACCGCGGAATTTGAAAAAGACCCACAGGTTCAGATTGCTTGCCAGCATACAACACCAGGCGATGTTTACAACTGAGAAAGTTTGAGGCACAAAGGGACAGCAGAGAAAATATGCATGGAAAGACTCTCTCCAACTGCGACCTAGAAAAACAAGTTCCAAGGAAGTGAAAAAGCACGTGAAAGTGATTGCCATGTCTTTCTGTTGCAGAAACCACATTGCCCCAAAAGCAATGGACGAGGAGATTGAAGCGGAGAGCGAAGTCCAGACAAGAGTCTCACAAGTGTAAAGATACATGAAGCGACGTGTCCAATAGTATGAACCCTGATTTCTGATTCACGTGACAGATGTGTCTGTTCACTAGAAGTGCAGAACAGACCAAAGAACTTCCGTGAGTGAGAGGCGACTTCAGTTCTGATTGCTCAACAAGGTGAAAGGTCGTGGTGACGGTGCGCACGTCACCTATCCAGTCCTCGTCCATGTAGATGAAGACGGTGCGCCCGGCTCGTCGCACCACCACGTGGTGCCAGTTGCCGTCGCTGTACGGAAGTCCCTCGTCGTTGAGCGTCGACACCGCCGTGGCTCCGCACCCTTCAACACAAGCCGCCCAGCCCAGCTTCAAGAGTCTTGCAACAACCGGGGGTCAGCTTCGCCTTGAAGTGAGCCGTGTCCACAGACGTACTTGGGCAACAAGACAAACAAGAAAGTCGATCTTCAACACAAGGCTGCATGGGACAAAGCAGAACCAGGAATGTCTGAAGACGAGACCATTGCTCTGTACAGTACCTGCAAGATGATTCAGGCGTGGTTTGGTGAACTTTCTTTGTCTAAATGCTACATTAGCAAATCTCACGGAGTCTCGGCGATTTACCAATGTGGGCAACTGAGACACTGAGACAAATTCATTCTGATTTAGGAGACTAGAGTTCTACACACTGACACGGTGCATAATTTCTCTCTCTACGTGGATATTGACATTTACATCGAAGGCAAGAATCTGTGAACTTGCTAATGCAGCCAAAGAGAGTCACCTATCCACACGGAGTCAAGGAACATCTGAGCGGTGCGTCCGTCGCGCAGAACGAGCAAACGATGCCACTGGTCGTCGTCGTACACGAGACCCTCGTCGTTGTGAGACTCGATCAGAGTTGCACCGCATCCTTGACCCAACCAAGAAGCCAATGCGGCCAGAGAAATCACAAAAGCGCCACCACACAGAATCAGTACGAAGTACACCGAAACGGGAAAAAAGGATCTGGATGAGACGGGACAAGTCAGGTATCACCACGCAAAAATTGTTTGGAAAAGATGCAGTAAAAGGAACTCGGAGAAGCACGCCAAGCGCTGCAAGTGGAGACTGGAGAACACCACACCACGAAATCTGAAACGCCTTTCCAGCCACAGCAAAGATGAAAGCTCTGCACTGCACGCCACCGCACGCGATACCTGTGAAAACGCCATCGACGGTAATGAAGGCGTCGGCGCCGCGACGCCGCGCGACCAGACGGTGCCACCGGCCGTCCGCAAAATCTCTGTTCCCGTCCAGTAGAGGGTTTGGCTGCGCAAATACCACGCAGCCTGCACAACGTGACAATCAATGAACAGGATGTTACAGTCACAAAGAAAATGAGAAGAAGGTCGTTTTCATGGAGATTTGAGTGATCATCATATATATAAACACAAGATTCATTTTTCTGAGGAAAATCACAGTTCTAAGTCCACAGCACGAATCACGCGCAGTTTCGGGAAAGAAGACTTGAAGCTGAAATCAAGCCACGAATCGGTTTCAAAACATGCTATGATTGATTCATTTGCTATCAAATTTGAACCAACAAAACCCACGGGGAATTGTTTTGTCATCAGTGGCAAGAACAGACTCTGTGTGAAATCCAAAACGATTCCCACCTTGAGGATCGAACATGAACCAGGGGCGTTTGTTCCTGAGCTGCAGCGCGACGAACTCCTCCTGGCCGGCGGTGGCGCTGAAGAGCATCAGCCCCGACAGCGCCGTCGTCTTGAACCACAGGTCGAACCCTGCAACACACGCGCGCACTTTGACACCCAACACGAAGTGATGGAAAGACAGCACAGTTCAGCAGAAACCCCACGTCACAACGCACACACACACACACACGTGTACACACACACACGTGTACACACAACACACACGCACGTGTACACTGACACCACACGTCCACACACACATACACACTCATACGCAATCAAGCACACGACCACAAAGACAATTTGGCGGTTTATCACTTGTTTTATGAAAAAGCGAGGGACTGACCACTGAACCCGACACCGGCGGGCATGATGTCGGGCGGGAAGAGGTAGTAGCCGCCGCCGGGCAGCCTCGTGCCGCGCTCCACCTCGGGCGACGGGAAGCTGAAGGCCACGTTGAGCCGGTTCACGGCGTAGGTGGGCGGCGGTCCGTTCGGGTTGCGCGGCATCCCCCACTCGACCGCCATCACGGACGCGTTGTGGCCCTCCACGAGCGGCGCGGGCATGTTGGTGGGCCCTGCGATCGAATGGGTTCACATTTGTCTCCGAACAATGGTACGATGAATCCCAAATTTCACGCATTCTTGTGTTTTCACCCAGGTTTGTTTTCGTGACATGAAATCAAGGTGCCACAGGTGGTGAAAGGAATGAGAATCCGCAGCGGAGTTGACGAGAAAAACCAACAACGTGCAGAGAGCCAAGTCAAAGAGTAATCAACACGAACACAGGAAAAAGTCAGCTGTGCTGGAGACTGACGAGTTGTGTGGGTTCACTGCAGCTCACAACAATCACACGCACGCACGCACGCACACACACACACATTTCACGACTAAAAGGTACAGCTGTTATCAGTTGCGGAAATTGGCAACTTGAGCCGTTCACAACAACACTGGGTTTTTCACCTCTCCTCAAAACACAACAAAGAGGTGACATTTTGAAGTCAAGTACTTTTGGTCAGTCAGGAATGAAGCCGCTACGGGAAACAACCCTACTTTGTCACACAAAGAGAATCAACAGATCTAAGTCCTGTACTCTGGAAACAACCTTCATCATTGCAGCAAACGTTGGCTGAAAAATATTAATTGCACAAGAATGTTCAATTGAATTGCAGTGTCGTGCGAGTGTTGCGTACGTGCGAATCACAACTGTCGTGAAAAGAGTTCCAAGACCAAAACCGAACGATGATCGATTGCAACACGTGTCTCATGCATTTGTGTCTGAACACGAACTGTTCTCAGCACGCACCCGACAGCAGCGTCCTGCCGACGACTTCGGTGCTGTTGATGCAGCCGATGTTGTTGCAGACTTGCACCTTGAAGCGCTGGTCCGTGAAGGCCGGAAGGTCCCCCACCACGCGGAACATGGCGCCGCCGGGGCCGCCGCTGTACTGCACCTGCGAAACAACAACGCTCTGCTTGAGTTCTGACTTTTGAGTGTGAAACAATTGGATCCTCATTCCGAACATCATTGACTGGTGAGGAGGAAACTGCGTGACCAATCCACCGACAGGAGATGCACTTGGAAGGAAATTTTCAAACACTTGAACAAAATGGAAGTTCCTCAACGAAAATTCCCAAAATCCAAGCAGGCAACAACTCAGATTCTCTTGCTCTTCGTCAGCAAAGTAACACCGGTAATACTCTGGGATTCCTCGTGAATCAATGTGTTTTCAGTGGAACATACCCTCTGGAAACTGTTCGATTCCGCAGCCAGCAAATTCTGACAGAGAAGGTGGGACTCAACAATCTTTGAAGTCTGTTTTAGTGAACCGTCCATTCGATCTGATTTCTCTCTTTCAGGTGAGTTGTGTGATCAGCTCACTGAACCCGAGCTCAAGGAATCAGCAACTCACCACCCAGGAGTAGGGCGGCGCGAAGGGCGTCTCTTGCAGGTCGGTGGCCTCGTAGTGCCAGAGCGCGTAGCTGGTGACGACGCCGCGCACCTGCTCGGGCGTCGGCTCGCGCCACGTCACATTCAGCTCCGACTTGGACACGGCCGTCACCGTCGGCGGTGGCATCAACTCCGGATCTGAGGTATCACAACATTTCAGGTGATTTATGCGATACACCATCAAAACACAAAGGAGGTTTGACCCCTGAATGCGAGGCTTTCTGCGCCACAAACTGGATTTCAATGAATGCGCAACTCACTGTCCTCACTGGTGCGCCCCACGACCCACTCGCTGGCCGCCTTTCCGAGCGCGTTCTGACTCAGCACCTGGAACTCGTACTCGGTGAACCTGCCCAGCCCCGTCACGGCGTAGTTGGTGGCGGGCGGCTCGAGCGCGTTCTCCTGCGGCGCGAGCGTGGGGCGCGGGCTGTAGGCGCCGGACGGGTGGAAGAGGCGCTGCTCGCTCGGGTCTCGACTCCCGTCCGGCCGCTGCGCGCCGCGCATCCACAACTCGTAGTACGTGATGATTCCTGGGGAAAGCGGCATTTCGTGAGAGTCGCTGCTCACTGGAACATCTCTGATGGTTGAAGCCACAATTCGCGTGCCGTGGTACATGCAAATGAGTCAACAGAACCTTCAAATGAATCTCGGCACCCGAAGTTTGGGTTACTGAGAGCGGGACTCACCGTTGGGCTCTGCGGGCGGCTGCCACTCGATGAAAAGCTCGGTGGAACTGACCGGCGTGATGACCGGCGGCGCCTGACCCTCGGGCACGTCCATCAGCGTCTCCACGACGACGCCGTCGCTCGTCAGGCAGCCGGCGAACGTGCCCGCCGTGCACGCGCTCACGCGGAACGTGTAGTACGTGAATGGCGTCAGGTCGGTCAGAGCCGTGCTGTCAACAAACGTATCTTTTCAGGACGTGGAACCAACAGCACGACTTCGTCTGCAGCAGTGACTTCAACAGTTCTCGCCATCATTCACAGAACAACAAAGAGAGCCACGTTCAGCATCACTGTTTTGCAAATCTCAGCTCTCATTTCTGGCTTTTGCAACAGAAGACAAATGTAAATCTTACTCGAATGAGAGTCCTTCCCAGTGTTTGAACGGCTGGTTGGGCTGCCTCAGGTTGGTGGACGACAGCTCGTACTTCTGGATGAGCCCGTTGGCGACGGGCGGCGCGCTCCATGTGAACTGCGCCGTGCGCGCCGCGACGCCGAACGCGCGCAGGCTCATGTCGCCGGCGGGGACGCCGGGCGGCGTGCGGTACGTGACGGGAGGGCTGCGACTCGACCCGTGCTCGTTGAACGCCTCCACGATGTACACGTACTCGGTGAACGGCGACAACCCGAGGTCCGTGAACTCCCGATCTGAGGCGCGAAGCGTTCACAGAACAGACATGTCAGCGACGTTTCTTCTTGAGAGGCAGTTGTGAATGAAGACCAGACAGGCAAGGTCATGGTCATAACGCCAAAGTCGCTTTCAGTTCAAGATAGCACGCGTGTGTGTGAAGAACTCAACGTGGCAAAGACAGTGTGCAATCAGGCCTGATCATCGACAAAACTTGTCGACAGAGAACAAGTTGGCAAATGAGAAACAGGGCAAGACAATGTGCGAGCTTTACCTGCCCCAGCTGTCAGTTATAGCAAGACAAAAGCACTCACATTTAACTTGTTCGGCAAAGGAGACCAAACAGCACGTCATCATGTGTTGTGCGTCATTATCAGCGGTACTCACTGCTGGGGTCCAGTGTGCGGAGCGGGACGCCGTCGCGATACAGCGTGTAGTTGGTGATGACGCCGTTCGGAAAGTCGGGCGCCGCCCAGAAGATGCGCAGTGAGGTGGGCCCCAGAACCTCGTAGTCCGGCGGCGGCTGCTGCGACGGAGCTGAAGCGAGGCGTTCACATGAAGGGCGCGAACCAGACAGAATATCCAGCGTTTCGTACACGCCATTCGAGATTTCGTTTTCAGCTTTGACCTCTGCACAAACGTGGCAGCAAACTGAAAGAGTGAGAGCTTCAAGGCACCCACCTTTACTGCAACCAAACGGATTGCTGGCGACCAGACCCGACGTTCCGTCCACGCACATGTTGCACTTGGTTCCCTCCACGAAGTCCTTGCATTCGCACTGGCCCGTGTTGGGGTTGCACGTCGTGTTGAGGCTGCCGGCAGGGTCACAGTCGCAGCGGGAACAACTGCAGCACAAACCAGCTCATTTCTCTTGACTGACTTCTGTGCCACTTCGTAGATCGATGGATCAGAGTGAAAGAAAGGACTGCATGTGGGATCCTGTGTGGACGACGTTCCCAGCTGGGAAACTCACAGGCTTCTGGTGCTGAGTCTGTAGTAGTTTTCTGCGCACATGTCGCAGCGCCGCCCCGCGATGCCAGCGTCAGACAGGGTGACGCACTGACACTGCCCGGTCAGCGGGTCGCACGACGAGTCGCGAATCGTCCCCGTCGAGTCGCAGTCGCACGGCACACAGCCTCCCTGCACCTCCGCGCTCGCGTAGTAGCCTGAAGGAGACGCAGGTGATCAACAACGCCAGGCTCCTTTCGTTTGGAACCACAAGCCACGCCGATGATATGCGCAGGAGGCAACGGTCACTCTCACCTGGAAAGCACGTGTCGCAGCGACGGCCCTGCCGGTTGGCGAGGCACGCGCATTGGCCGGAGCTCTGGTCGCACACGGCGGCGCTGCCGTCCGCCAGCAGCGCCTGCGTCCCGGTCGGGTCGCAGTCACAGGACTCGCAGCCATCCGGGTTCCCCAGGGTCATGTTAAACGTGTTCGTCTGCGCAGAAAACATCACATCCCGTGACGCAACCCCATTTGCTTTTGAAGAACAAGATCGAATCGATTTCAGTCTGTTTCATGAAGAAATTTCTCATCAAAAACCTTGCACTCGTCGCAGGATCTTCCCTGTACGTTGGGTTTGCAGGTGCATTCGCCCATCTCCTTGTCGCACTGCTCCGACTGCACGAGCACGCCCGACGGGTTGCAGCCGCAGCTCGAGCAGCCGTTCACAGGGTCCGAACCCATCGTGAAGAAGCCGTCCTTGCACTGATCGCACCTCGAGCCCTGCACGTACGCCTTGCAGACGCACTGGCCTGCATGAGAAGAGAAATTCAAATTTTACCATGTATTGTTCAGTTCTTCTGAAGACAAGACAAGTTGTTCGTGTTTTGTGAAACACGCACCGGTCGTCTGGTCACAAGTCGCGCCTGGTGCAGAGCCCTGGACGTCACACAGACAGGGGAGACAACCGGATTCGAGGTCGAAGTACCCAACGGCGCACTGATTGCACTGTCTCCCGCCGTACGACTCCTAGAAGTGGCACGGAGTGAGTGAACGTGTGTGTGTATGTATGTGTACGGGTGCAAAAGCACAAATTCAAACCAATTGACAAGAGATGTCTGCTGGTCCCGAGTCCACTCACCTTGCATTGGCATTGTCCGGAGACGGGATCGCAGAACCTGTCCCTGGAACCGACGGGGTGACAGTCGCAGGCGGTGCAGCCGTCAGCATTGTCAGGGTCCAGGTTGAAGTAACCAAACTGGCAAGCATCACATCTCTTGTCTGGAAACACACGGATCCACAACAACCTCTGTAACAAACTACAGATCTGTGCTCGAAATTGGCAAGGTCCAAGCCTCCCACTGGCCTGTTGGATTTCTAATTGACCAAAGGGCTTACTTCTGACATTGACTTTGCAGTTGCACTGTCCGGTGGTGGGATGACACTTGATGTCGCCGTTGAAGGTTCCCTGCAGGTTGCAGTTGCACGCTTCGCAGCCGACGGGGTTGTCGGCCTGCAGGTTGAAGTAACCGTCCAGACAAGCGTCACACGCGCGCGACGACACCCGATCCTTGCACCTGCACTGACCACCAACCTGCAGAGAACCTGGACTTCTCAGCGAAATGAGCAGCTTCCGCTGGGTCGAGTTTGGTTTGTCTCCTGACAGAAGATCATCCCGTGTTTTGTTTTTTGAACAAGGCACCGTTCTTCAGAAAACATTGGCTCAACACAAAGTTCTATGACCCGGATACATCTTACCCTGTCGCAGGAATCGTCGTCAACGTTTCGCAGTCCCGGGGGAAAGCAGTTGCACGGTGAGCAGACGTCGAGGTCGTACAAACTCTTGCTGAGTTCACGAAAGAACATGTCTGCGCATTCACTGCAGTAGCGCCCCTGGGTGTTGTGCCTGCAAGCGCAGTGTGTTTTCTCAACATTCGTGACAATTGTGCATTCATTGCATTCAGGATTTCCAAAAACATGCCAACACTCCTCATGATGATCACGCGTTGTCTTTCCCTGCTTCGCAAAACGAAGCGAGAACTGTGACAGTTTCCACGAGAACGCCACGGCAACTCACTTGCAGTCGACGCAGACGCCGCCGCCGCCCTGGTCGTGCTCGCCCGGCGACGGGTCGAGTTCGGCGTCGTACACGCAGCTGTCGGCGTGATCGTAGCACTGGCACGGCCTGCAGTTGGAGGCGTTCACCTGGTCCCCGCGCCGGAACGGCTTGTCGTTATAGAGCGGCTGACACCTTTCACACTGGAGTCACAACACAACCCACATGAACTGTTCAAACCGTTTCAGAGGACAACCCGGAGCAAATTAATCTAATGTAAACAAGAAAAGGACGGTTGAGGAAACTTTGTCGCTGCATGATTTGCTGACCTGGTTTCCTTCTGTGTAGCTGTTCGGAAAGCATTTGCATTGATAGGGTCGAACTTGCACGTCACACTCGTCTCCGTGGCCGTTGCACATGCATCTGTACATAAATATCAAGATTTCAATATCATCTCCAAAACGCATTCCCAGGTGCAGTCTGTCCACTTGTAAAAAGCATTGCACACAAAACAAAGCAAGAACCAGCCTTTGCCCATGAATAGGGCAGCTGGACAAAGTTTGGTTGCATGTTGTGTATCGACAGCGTCTGCTGTGATTTTTTTGTGAAATCAGTGTCGAGAAACTGTTGCTGCAAGGTTGTTGCGTGTAATGGAGCCCACCATTGCTGGGGTAGCTCAATCTCGCGTGGCATTTCATGAATTCTTTCTACAGTCAGATCGGTGAGAGGTTTCAGTCAAGAATCTGATTGACAGCACGTCGGTATCAAAAGAAAAAACAACAAAGATTTTGTGAGGGAAGAAACTTGGGGTCCCATGTTTTGTTCTCCAGGGTCCAAACAGGGAAGGCGAGTCTAAGAGACCCTGCAGACCGGTCCCTGACGCAACAGAAACAAGCACAACCACTGTGGATCCGCCTTGATCAAACAATGTTGAAGTCGGTCCCTGTGGGGCCTGGCTTTCCCAGATCACAACCTGGATTGGCCCCTGTCTCTGCTGACAGTATTTTTGCTCGCGGGTTTGTTGGAGCTTCTTTGTTTGCACAACCCACCTGACAGTGGTTATGAATTCGTAGATCCCAAAGTACTCCTGACGAGGGTGGGTGTGGTAGTATCTCTCCTCCATCTTGACGCGAACTCGCGTCGCCTTGACCAACTCGTAGAGCTCCTCCGTCTTGTAGAAGGCGTTGTGTCCGGGCCGCGTGACGGGCGCCGTCGACAGGACGCTGAACGTGATGTTCCCCATCGAGTAGGGAACCACGAAGCCGTTTCTGAATGTTAACGAAGATTCACATCAAAGGTCACTGCAGAGATCTCAAGTTTCTTTGAAGAACAATTCTCCGTGCACGTTGCCGCAATGTGACCAGGAACTCACGTTTCAAACTGGATGCAGTTGACAGACGTGGGAGTATCCAAGGGGCCGTTGTTGTCCATACCAAAAGCAGATGGGCAGTCGTCTGCAAACCGCTGCCAGACCTCCCACTCACTGTCCGCCGACTTCTGACGCTCAATCGTAACTCTTCTGGGCTGGGGACTGTAGAACTGCAGCATCACGTAGAACACCTGAAACCAAAGTGAGCGAAAAAATGGAGCATGAATTTTGAGGAGCACAACGAAAAGCAACAGGAAAAAAAAACATGGACAACACATCCTGGAACCGAAACAAAGGAACTGTGTTGGGAACCTGAAACTGGTCTCCAAGGTCAACCTCGACGGTCAGTTCGCTGAGAAACGCCGAGACAAAGTATGTGTTTGGGTCTCCGTCGTTGATGTACTCGAGCGGGTGTGCGTCGGCGTTGAGACGAGGCACCTCGTCGCCGGCGTTGTCGGGAACGCCGTTCGGGATGCACGTCTCGGTGTGGTCGGGGCGGATCCGCGGGTGCGTCGGCGAGCAGCGACACGAGCTCTGCACGCGCAGCGCCGGCAGCTGCCCCGAGTAGATCAGCTGGATGTCCCTGGATAAACCGAGCCGTTTCACATGAATGGAGCTGCTTCGAAGACTTCCCCCACTTCAGAGCACATATCAAATGCTTGTTGTGGGTGATTTCAACTGTGAACTTCGTCAAATTGGGCGCATATTTACCTGTTTGTCAGAGTTTCGCCGTAGAATCTGAAGTCTTGTAGTCTGCCTTTGAATGGATCGTCATCTGTGTGAAAAGGGACCTTCGAGTTCAACATGAAGAACAGCCGCATTTTCTTTGGTACTCGTATACCTCTTGTCGAGCATTTATGCAACAGAATTTGCTAACATGGTGATGCATTGGTTCTTCTGCTTGAAAATTTGCTTTTTTATTGACAGGCACGAAAGAAAAGAAAAGTACGCTGCACCGTTTTTGTCGGAAGCCACTCTGACAAAGGCGGGCGACACAAGATCCTGCACGGGAGAAGAGAGTTGTTTCGTGTCTCGAGCTGTGAAACCGACGCCAATTCCGTTGATAAATGTGCTGATTGTTGTACCGTATACCTGCAAATTGTGGTGAGAAGGATTCAGACAACAGAACCAGCTGACAACAGGTTTACGCGCTTTGAATGAGGCTGTTTCTGCTTGATCATTTTCGTTTGTGAGAAAACTGCACAACTTTGACGTGTTTGAGTTTTCTCCTTGTGTGTCACAATGATGTTTTGTTGAGATGCGAAAAATCAATCCCAACTTTTTTCACAACGCGTGCAGAGTTGTGTACGTGCATGCGAGCAAGCGTGCGCGCAGAGAAACATGCCTTTACGTGCGCGAAAAATCAATCAAATATCCACGGTTCGGGAACAGCTGCTGACTGAAATCAATAACATTTATTTCCCTGATGAAACTTCAAATTTCAACTGTTTTTCGCTGTGCAGAGCACAAGAATGTCATCAAAAGCGGGCACGTGGAGCTTGCTTGAATTCGCAAGCTTTTTTGTCCAGATTTCTGTTCAATCTGTTGGACTGAAGCTTTTTGGCCTTGATAAAACTTTTGACACGGGCGCCTGTTTTCCAGACACAGTGTTGTTCTGGTTAAATTCCAGCTCAGACGAAACAAGAAGCCGTGTGGACAGTTGACGCTGATCAAAGTGAAAAGTTTCTTTGTGAGGGAGTGGCCAAAAGAAGTGTTTCGTTGCTCACAAGGAGTTCCTCCTCTGGATGTTTCACAAAATAACACGCTACATTGCTCCTCAGCATCAAACAAAGATAATTTTTTGAAATGGTTTCAGAATTGGAATTTGTCAGCAATCTGGTTTGATTTATTCGTGTTCGTGTATTGATTGTCTCCGGGTGCTGACGCGACGATCAACCTCACTTCTTTATTGGCACTCCATAACGTTTCAGTTCAATAACAATGCATTAAATACTTCAAGTTTCCCTTCAGGGGAAGCTCCGTGTCTGTCGGCCGATTCGTGCCCCGACTTGTCTTGTGCTCAGACGAAGTTGATTGATTCCCTTTTGTCGTGTCTTGTCAAGTAGTTGAATATTTGAAACGGTTTGGTTTGCAGTACACACACATGCACACACACACACACACACACACACACACACACACACACACCGTCATTACGAGTGGTGTTGTACACATGTGCAGGTGCATAGATCTACGATATTCATTCGCATTGCATGGATTGCAAAAACAAACCGCGTTGGGTGTGGTGTTTGCTCTGCAGTTGAGTGCATATATCATTGGTTTAAAATTCGCTGAGAAAGGCTTGCCAAGGTGAGTCACATAAACTTTTTCAGAGGACCAAGGACCTCAACAAAAGGCAGTCACGTGCGAGACCAGCAGAAGTGAATGCAGTACCTGGATGGCATACATGATCCAAGTCTGCTGTGGGACGTTGTCGAGGAAGTCCACAGTCGCCTCACCGCTCACCGACTGGTAATGAAAGTGCACAATCTGCTGACTGACCCGCAGTCGGAAAATCGTCTTGACCGTCCCGTCTCCAGACTGGTAATACTTCTCTATCACAGTCCTGCAGCGAGAAAGAAAAGGAAACCTGTGATTTCCGGAGACAACGTGCAAAGTTCACTGGTTGGCAAGACTTCTTGCCTGTCCCCGCAACGCACACACACGCAAACGCACACGCACACGCACAAGCACACACACACACACACACACACACACACACACACACACACATTGAAAACAGCTCCCGTATGTGTTCAGGAAATAGAGTTACGTTCTCCCGGAAATGATTGACGTTCAGGGTCAAGGGATCCACATTCGTAATTTGAATCTTACGCACAACGAGAATCTCTTCGTGGGTGTCGAAAAAGGAGTGTGAGTCCACAGCTGGACAATGTTTTTGCTGCTGCCTTGGTTTGTTCTCACGCATCTTATTGATTCAGCAAGTCAACAGACGGAAATCCCCGAGAACGCCAAGTCAGCAGAGTTCAGACTTGTTCGAGTGACTCAACCGGAGACATGCACGAGGACACGAGGACGTTCAAGTTTCTTCCTCAGCTGTTCCTTTTTATTTCGAGAGTCAAACAGAAACCAAATTAGATTTTGCCCTGCATAGAAAGGCAGCAAACCAGAAAACTACCATGTCAAGAACGACAGAGCTGAGACAAGATTCACGGCGAGGGGCACTCATTTTCTCTCCAACCGAAGCAAAGACCCACGACAGGAATTTTCTTCCAAACGTAGATTTCGCACCTGGGTTTTTCAGAGGAGTCAGTTGAACGCGAGCAGCCGGCGAGTGCTCAAACAAGATGTTGGATCGTGCTGACAAATCAAATATTGCAACTGATGTCAGGTTTTTTGACGCGACTTCACAAGTATTGTGCTCAACATACTCAGCACACAGCTGCGCCTGAAGCCCTTCGTTTCTGCATACATTTACACACACGCCACACCTCTCCCTGACTGGGCTTTCAGAAAAAGAGCTGGTGCAAGCGTCAGGGCCCTGACGCTTGACGCATAGCGAGACCAATGCCTGTGTCGTCGACTGAACACCCAAACTCCAATCAAAGATTGTGTTCCACAGTGATTTCAGGTGAGGCAATGTCAATTGTCAATTCCCCAGCCTCACTGAAGCAACCCTCAGAAGAGGTCTGCGTTCTTAGTCCCCGAAATTAACACTGAAACGAAGCACATTTGGTTTTTGCTTGAGATCTATCCAAATTAGAACATCCAGTGTCTGGCCCAGAGTCTGTTTTTTGCATAATCCAAACTCACCGTTTTATCAAAACTAGCAAGACTGCAATGCAACAAACTTTCTTCTGGCTGTTTTTTCTTGTGACCGTGCACAAGCAGATTAAGTTTCACACCAACCCGCTCCCACCCACCACCTGAAGAAAAGGTTGCTCAGCAAAACCGATTGGACACAAAGGACACACCCTTTTGACCACACTTTGTGGTCTCTTGTTGTACAGAGTGAACTGATTGGTCCAAGGGTTCAAGAGGACAAAAGGCCCTGAGCCTCGCGGTGACAGGTGCGGCATGAGGAGATGTGCTGGGACTGCTCTTCGACACACATTCCTTCATTGCATTTGATCATGACCAGGTGTGTGAGCTGTCAAAGCTGTAACGTGCGTGCACATGATTTGAACTCGACTTGAAATTCCAATAGATCGTCGTTGATCAATGTAATATCTGAGTCATTGAACAAAACTACAGCTGTTACAGCACTCTCGCGTGAATGCGTACGACGTGTGGTGTCGTGTCGTGTCGTTTTGCCTGTTTTCGAATTTGGTGTCTCTTTCTGCGACTTTTGACAGACTTGCAGTTGAGGATCGGTGCGAACTCTGGGCGAAGAGCTGAATTTGGCCGAAAAATCTTCTGTCTGTCCCAACAGTGTGAGACACGTTTTCTCGATGTCAGGTGCAGACGCTCTCAAGGTTGCTCTCTCTCTCTCTCTCTCTCTCTCTCTCTCTCTCTGGTATAAGTGGAGACATTGTGACTTTGTTTGAGAAAAACTTATCCAGGCAGAAAGTACGCAGTCTGGCTGTTGTTTCAAACGGTCACAGACAGGCTTCGCTTCAGACAGCTCTGTCGAATACAACGCGTGCGGGTGATCCTGCATGGGCAGAGAGCATGGAACGAGCACACGTCGGTTGTTTACCCACATGCAGTTTGCCATTGGTTTGAAGACATCACCAACAGATCACTGCAGAGCAATATCCCTCCATGCAGAGGCGGATGGGAGGATCGAGTGTGTTCGCAGAATGTCAATCAATTGACAATTGGCGCTGCAATAATCGTCCGGGAAAAGGCGCCTCGATAAAGACGGGTTCCATCAGGCGTGCAGCCACTCATCCGCGCAATGGTTTTCACAAGACCCACGATAATGGCATGGAAATCGAACTCATTGTTTGCAAAAGGCCAAAAATATCGACTTCTTCCACGGCGAACAGTTCACTGTATTTGTTGCGCTGGCACAAAGGGTTGCCTGGGCAACTGCGTACACAAAACAACGGTTTTGGTTGCAAGTCTCCCGAGGACCGGGTTTAATTAGGTTTCGGGTGAGGTTTTCGCTTTCACAAGTTGCAGCGACTCACATCATCTTCCGTGTTTCTGGCAAATATTGACCCTCAATGCAATGAATCAGCGGGATTATCCCCTGGAGGTACACCTTGCTTTCTTAAATCTGCTTCGTATCACACGTGAACCAAGTGCTGGAAGAACTTTTTCAGTCGCGCGAAAGTCGACCTCGCCTTTTCACCATTCAAAGTGCCATAGATCTGAATTGTCTTTTGCGAAATCGCTCTCCCAGCGGATCCAGGGGGACGCGATGGCTCAAACCCACCCAGCCCTGACCAAAACATCATTTTGTTTGGTTGGGGGCGAAAACGACCTCCCAGCCGTTTTTCTTTCAGTTGGGAATTGACAGACAGAACTTCTGGGACGCATCTTGGTTTGCACAAAAATTTCGACTGGCTTCGTGTTTGTTGCTATCTTGGAGAACTGTTCAACTTGGGGCCACTTGACCCGAAACCAGACTTATCTCTTCACCTTGAGGCTGCAATGGTCAGATCTTGGCCAAAACGCATGTCAGCTCCCGCCACTACCTCCACCTGGCTCTCAACTGCCCGATCCTAACAAGGAAACCTATGAAAATAAAATTCTGCAGGGGCTAAAGTTGAACTCGGGGTGAAACATTCTTTTGATCTTGCTTCTGTTTGTTTTCCCAAACCAGCACTCTCGCGTAACTTTGCTTCACGGTTGAAATGTGAAGCTTGTGACATTTTTTTCCGAAATTTGAGACAAAACGAGCACATACCGACCGGTACAGTAATTTCAATGAGCAGGTAAAAAGGCACACGAAGAAAACAGATATCATTTTCTGAACGTGCGTTCAACGCACACGGCCTGTCACTTCAGCCCGGACTGGAGCAGTCAATGATCAGGTCAGCCGAGAGCTATTGATTCTGGCAAGCTTTTTCACCTGCGATTTTTTTCATGCAATGACAAATTTGCAATTCAATACTCTGTTGTGGTCTCTGTTCTTGCGACAAAATACTCATATTTTCAGTCGCCTTTTTGTTGTGGATTGTGTGAGGGGGCTCTAAAATAAGCTCTTGTACTCACCCCAAGTTGGAAGGATCCTGCCAAATCCAGAATGTCAGGGTGAAAGCACCGTTTGGCCCCACAGATGGAATAGTCCGTGGAGTTAAGTAGCACCCAGAGCCAGGACCGAAGGCCACGGAGGCCTCAGGTGGAACAGAGCCGGGACGCGTGTTCACGAGGTCCGTGGACACACACCTGTCGAATCCACTGCCCTCCAGTAAATCCACATAGTCTGGCAGCACGGTCCGTCTGGGGCAATCCTGGACACAGTAATCCTGTCTACACTCGCGGAAAGAGCTGGACAGTGGAGAGCTGCGGCAAAACGCGCTTCTCGTGGGCACCCCGCAGACGCTCGGAGTCGGGACGGTGGAGAGCGGCCGCCCCCGCGCTCCATTGAAGAGAGGCGGGAAAAGCCTCACACTCTGCGACCGCACCACTGTTGTACAAGACAAGAATATCACACAGAAAATTCCAACTTCGGATTTGAAGATCCAGGCCATTTCTTCAAGAATGCTTTCCGTGCTGAACGAAAACAAACACCATCATTTGCAGCAGCACTTCAGGTCTGTGACCTGTCAGTTTGCTTCGTCCACAGACCAACAACAGTTATCCATTTTCCAGTGGGTCTCTTGCACTCGAGTTCCAGCGGTCACCTTCCATTTTAGCAGCGTTGTATTTCTACGCAACAGATGTGCGAGTCGGTGTTTGTGGAAGCACACGCGAACTGTCGGGCGAAATGTTGACGGCGCTGAGCGCAGCTTCCGCGACACGCGAAGCAGCTTCCTCGCGGCGCGCTCGCGCAGTTCGATCGTGGAGGCGCCGCGCTTCATTGAGCGCGGACGTGTGGCGACCTGTCAGGAGCATCGCATGAAATGCTTTCCACACGGTTTTGTCATACCAGACAAAATCTTCTGACCACCGAAATTTCTGAACAATCTGCGCGAAGTTTTGACAAACAAGACACTCGAGTTCGACACGAATTGCGACACGAACATGTTCTGAGTCCAAAGAGTTTTGTCTGTCAAATGGCATTTCCAGAAATGATTCCCAAAGCATTCAGATAACTTCCTTTTGTTTGAGGGGCGGGCGATACTCTCCCAACTCAGATCTTACCTTCCCCTCTGCATGGATGACGCTGACTTGCACCAAGCGGGAACCACCCGAGCACTCACTGACCACACTCCTCAAGGCAAAATTCACCCTAATTTGTTTCCAGATTGAGTGGATGCCGTTCAATGCGTAGATCCATCCGCAATTTCCACTTCTCGAAAGGGATTCAGGGCGTCTGACCCATCTGCAGGCGCAAAATCATGCAACTGCATGACGTTCCTTTTCCGAAGCAGAAGCTTCATGGAATGTGACAGCCTTGGATCCTGTGGATGAGACAGAAAAAGCGTGTCATCCAAGGCTCACAGGTCATGATGCTTGACCAAAACCTTCCTCTTCCGGACGTCTGACCCCACCACGGCAGAAAAAATAACTAACTGCCTTGTGACTTCGAAGTTGTGTGCAGCTCAAGTAGTTTCCGATTGAGTTGCATCAAAAACTACCATAAAAACGATTCTTTCGTCATCACTGGGGGAAAAGACAGACGTTTTCCCATCACATAAAACAACTGGCAGGCTGATTGTTGAAGTCACCTATTTACTCGAAAAAAACGTTTTTCCTGAACCCGAGACAAAAGACGAGCATCAGGCGCACGAGTGACCAAAGAAAAACATTTCTCAGAGTGCCACCCGGCACACAAAGAAAGCCCAGACCGAGGGTTGGTTGTTCTGCAGGACCCCCCCCCCCCCCACCTCCCCCGGCCCCGATGTCACAAGATAGCTGAGGTCGCGTTGGTCCTCCCGAGCCAGCTCGACCAAACTCTGAATGGGCAGAACCTGTCAAAACCCCAGGAACGTGATTCATGACTCTCGAAGAACGTCAAATTTGTGCATTTTGGGCAACAATCTCAGGACTTAACACCGCATGATCTTGCGACTCCAGAATTGATGAAAATGTGTGGTAATTTGTCTTTGAGTTTCGACCTGTTTGTGGTGCTTTTCCGATCAAAACACCAAGAGATTGATCAAAACATGAAGAGATATTTTCGTGAACCGCGCTGCACTGCGAAGTTGCACGGGCGAACAATCAGCTGCCAAACATTGGAGTGTTTGTGCGCGTCACAGCTCCAGTGGAAGCGGGAGCCGATGTCAACTAGACTTTCAAGTGGAGAATCAGCCGCGCGCAGCGTACATCGGCAGGACAGCACTTGTGTGTGTCGAAGAATGTGTGCATAGTGTTATGTTTCTCAAAAAAGAATTGCAAGCATGAAAATGTAACCCAAACAATCAGACACTCTGTCCAAGATACCCCTAACCCGGACAATTTGGAAAATTTTTCTTTCCGGGGGGGGGGGGGGGGAGGCCAGGACGAGCAGACAATCTGACCAACAGAAACCAATCCAGAACAAGTTGGAAAATTTTTCATTACACG
>JAAUXT010000225.1_pt1 | contig 45576 bp, 51 predicted proteins | sample 7278171 | NCBI WGS metagenome assembly JAAUXT01 (sample SAMN14350112, study PRJNA611818) | marine sediment metagenome | isolation source: surface marine sediment (1.8m) | place: French Polynesia: Moorea | collected 2018-08
AAATCCTTCTTGTTCTCCTTGACAAAGTCGCACACAAGTTGGCACATTTGCCACTCCTCTTTACCTCTGTCAAACATCTGGAGGCCGCAGTACTTGTGGAAGAAAATATGCGGGAGTTGCATCGTTGTTGAAGGCAAGGGACATGTTGCGCATGTGTCGGTGTCCACCTCCAACCCGTACTTGGCCACAGCTTCATTCACTTCATCTGCATCGCTGAATGCTGTAGCGGTTGAGGGGAATGGCACCAACTCCTTCACCGTAAACATTTCAACACCAAGGAACACGAACAGAACCTGAATGGAACAACAAAGAAATCATAGAATTCATCAAAGCAAAGGACATCGACATGTAACACAGTGCCTTGCAATATTTCTGCAGTCAGCAAATATCTCCTTTCCATTCAGATCATGTGTGATGTACACTTGCTTTTACAAACTTTCAATACTCCTGCACTGCAAATGTAACACACAGCAAGTACCCACCATTAGATTGTCGTTGATGCACTGCCGCACCACGAACCACGCACCACGAAGCACGATGCACAAATGTCAAATGTTCTGAATGCTGCCCTGCCGCTGCTCTTCACCTGTCATGAAAAAATGCACATCACTCAAGCATACATACACATGCCTAGTGCAACCAAAACTGAGCTGCTTGTAATTTTCTTGTGCGGCGCGTGTCACTACTGTCATGAACTTGTCCTTGCTATTCTTGTTTTTTTCGATATTATACTCAAAACTCAGCATTTCTTGCATACAATACGACATTGCACTTCACAAGTCGCCTCCTACTCACTGAAGTTGGGAAGTTCTGTCAAAAATTCATGACAAAGAAATTGTCATCTCACACAATTACCTGCACACGCTTTGCGAAATGCTGGCATGGTAGACTGGGACAAGGTAGAAATGCGGCGACCACAAACACACAGCAAACGAGCCTGTTGACAACACAGACACATGAGAATGCTGCGTTTCGTGCATTTTTCTGCATTTTGGGTGTAAACTTTGTGCAGCAAAACTCACTTAGATCTACATTGCAGCACTCGAGTTTGCCCACTCGTGTTTTTGCCCACACATCGACTTGCTTTATCATACCAAAGCACATATTTGACACACATTGACCATTCCTCCATGTACCCACAATGTTCTGCAACAAAAATCAGCCATTTCTGGATAAGTATTTGGCTCAATATTTAGTGAAACTTACGTTTTTCGAGACGAAAACAGATGAGCGTCCTTTCGCTGGGAAGACTTCTGGTCTACAGCAAAAACAGTGTGAACCCCGTAGCAATGCGCAAAACATCCCGCTACTCCTGCATTCCCGCGTGGAGAATCTAAACTTCCACCCGACCCATCCATCCGCCCGACCCCCCACGGGATCAACGCCAAGCCGCGCCGGGCGGAGGACCGGGCGGAGAGTCGGGCGGAATGCATCGAAAACTCTCTATTGCCTCAGTGTGTGTTGTGCGCGTGAGTATGCGTGTGAACACCGAGCGAAACTGACCTCTATGAGTTCGAAGGACAGCTCCTTCTCACTCATCATCGCCATCGCGCGCTTCGTCGACTCATTGTATTCCGCGCTCACGATTTTGTTGCAGTCCTCCTGCAACAAACAGTCAGACACGGAAGTGAATGTAAGATTTCTCAATCTCAAGAAACGCATCAATTCTGTTCTGTGAGACACGGAGTGTGCCAGTCTTCTTCAGTGCGCAGTGTGTGTGTGTTGTGTGTGTGTTGGTGAGCCGATGAGCAAGCCTTAGTGAGCGATTGAGTGGTGCGTGTGTTTGATTGAGTGAAGCAACTGTCCTCAGACGGCAGCTCCAGACACCGATATGTGACTCAAATAATGTCAGCGCTTGCGGCTGACAATGAGCGAGCGAGTGGTGTGTGTGCACGAGTTAGTGAGCTATGTGTGCGCAGGAGTGAATGGAGTCCATAATGCGTGCTTGAGTGTGTGTGTGTGTGTGTGTGTGTGTGTGTGTGTGTGTGTGTGTGTGTGTGTGTGTGACCTCGACGGAGTCCGGGTCGTCGTCGTCGTCTCGCTCGCGCTTCTTCTTCTTGTCCTCAGGCGGCGGAGGCATGAAGTTCAGCATCTGCACGCAGTCCTCCAGAAAATAGTCTGCAACAAGAACACTTGCAGTGATGACAACGCGCCTTAAGGATGCCAAGGAATTCTGGGCGCGCGATTGAGTTCCTTTTCATGTGGAGGGGGGCAAACCCGCCTGTTCTCACTGAAACAGCAGAACGTGACGGTGCGTTCTATTCCCCCCAAAGGATACGAAAGACAGACACGCGTCTGTGCTTCAGCGAACAATCCCAAATATCCCCAGCAAGCAAAGAAGAGTGTTTCCCGTGCAGCGGGCACCCGTGCAGCGACCAACGGGGCGGAGGCACCCAAGTAGCAGTCACCAGAGGGCACTCGTGTGGTTGGGCACCCGTGCTGCGGGCGGGCGGTCAGGGTCAACTCACGCTGCACGGGGAACTGCCTCCCGAAGACCTCGACGATCTGGCAGCTGCCGAAGTAGTCGGCGAACATGGAGGTGTCGACGGTGGCGGACATGAGGACGACGCGCAGCTCCGGACACGCCTGAACCATGTCGCGTAGCACGACCAGCAGGAAGTCCGTCTGGGGATCAATCGATCAGTCAATCAGGCTATCAAACAATCTGAAGGTCGCGTGTTCAGGCAATCTCAGTTTGAGGCATGCCTGCGCCTTTGACGGGGAAAGCATTCGGTGAATCAACTGAACGATTCAATTGGTGCATCAGTTTGTCAATCAACCAGTCAACTGGTGAGCCACTGTGTTGATCAACGAGATCAGGTCGGTTTGACGCGCCACGGCGGAAACGTCGTTTCTTCTTGTGGTACACAATATTCAACAGTTCTGGAACCAGCCCAAATCTAGGAAGATCCGTAATTGTGGAACGCTGACTTCTCCCATAGCAACGCGTCGACACTCACGTTGATGTCCCTCTCGTGGATCTCGTCCACAAACACGTGCGACACGCCCCGGAGGCCTCCCTCGAGCTTCCGCAGCAGCGTGCCTGTCAACAGAGCACACGTCACCAGCGCCACGCCCTCCACAGAAGCATCACATAAAGAGGCTGACCCGCTGGTTTCTCCCCCCCCCCCGCACACACACACACCGTCAAAATTCAATTCAAATTCTGCTTCTCAATCTTGCTTTGTTTCAAAAACATCTACTGGAAGCGACCCTTGACACAAAGATCAAATTTCTATTTCCATTCAAATCTTTTTTAACGTTCTATCTCGAGGAAAGTTGTCGTGTACGACTCTGAAAGACTCGAATCGAACTGCACATTCCGCAGATCTACTCACCGACGGTGCAGTAGAGAACTCCGCCGTACGGCCGCGGGAACATAGACTCGAATCGCACGCTGTAGCCGGTCGCAGTTCCTGTCGACAAAACGACAGCTGTGTTTGCAAGGTTTTTTGACGTGTGGAAGACGCGCGATCGCTCTCGATATTGCAAGAGGACTGAGAACATCGAAAAGTGTCCACGTCAAACTTTATGGCGTGTGTCTGATGCACGTCGAAAGTTTGTTGTGTTCACAAATTTTTCGTGACGTTTTCGTGGTCCAAAATGTTCTCTAGGGAGAAGGGGATGACGGTAGAAATCCAGGGACTGAAATACAACAACTACAAACGATGGGAAGTTTTCACGGTCAGTTGCTTTGCCAGACGCGAAAGCTGTCGGACTTTGAATCGAACACGGCCCAAGATGAGTGCGCAGACGCGCGCATGCGCACCGAGCGGCTCGCAGCGCTCCTCGGCGACACGCTCGGCGATGGTGATGGCGCTGATGCGGCGCGGCTGCGTGACGACGATGTTGCACTGCGCGCCGCGTCCAGCCTCGATGAACGAGTCGAGCACGTACTGGGGTACCTGCAAAGACGCGAGTGAGAGAATGAAGGACCAAATCAGTGAGTGAGTGAGTGAGTGAGTGAGTGAACAAGTGAATGAATGAATGAATAAATAATTGAATGAAAGAATGAATGAACGAATGAATGAAAGCCATCCATGAGTGAACAAACCAACGAACAAACGAATGAATGAATGAATGAATGAATGAATGAATGAATGAAACAAGGGAATGTGACAGTGAGTGAAGAAAGAAAGAATGCATGAACGAGTGTCGAGTGCGTGTATTTTCGCGAATGAACATTGTTCTGTCTGTACCTGACAAATCGGCGCGTGTCTCTGACCTGTGTGGTTTTGCCGCTGCCGGTCTCCCCCCTGATGATGGTCACCGAGTTGTTCTGTATCGCCTTGAGAATGTCGTCGTGCGACTGCGCGACCGGAAGCTGCGTCCTCAGCTCCAGCATCTGCAACAAACAAGAATACGTGTGAGTGTTGACACGTGTCTTGGAACAAACTCAGTCTCAAGTGCCGACACGAAGTGAAGAATGCAGGCTTCTGGGGCTTCACCTTGTGACGTTTGGTGGCACTGTGGTTGGCAGCTGTGCGATGTCAGAGTTACACAGACCGACAAGACATCACGCTTCCTGCCATACAAGCTCAGGTATTGGTCAGCTCACCTTCTGTAGGGCGGGGTCGCTGGCCTTCTGTGCCTCGAGCGCGTCGTACAGATCCGAGCTGATCTTCTCCATCGAGTACTGCGAGAGAGAACGAACAGGTTTTCAACACAACTGTTGCCACATTGTTGCGTGGGCGTGTGAATGCACCTGATTTGAAGCGATGCAGAACTGTGTGGGTTGATCCATGTGGAGAGCCACCCTGATAGTTGATCACACAAGCAAAGCAGTCACAGAGATGTTCGCAACTCTGACTTTGCAACATTCTCCCTGTGTGTTTTGGACGGAGAAATTGCCCACTTTCAGGGTCAACCTTGCCCCTTTTCGTACATCAGCTTCTGGTCACATCTTTGCGAACGACTCGCAAAAAGAACGGCAAGAAACCTGTGCGAGCGGCCCCTCGTCGATGTTGGCGGCGACCCACGGGTTCCAGTTGGGTTGCGGCGGGGACCAGGGCACGACGCCTGCGCGTGCGCGTCGCGTCGATTCCTGGAAGTCGGCGCCGGGCACCTGCTGCTGCGACACGAGGGAGACCGGCTCCGAACCCTCAGCCTGGAGAGACAAGAACACCCAATGTTGACACGTGCCTCAGACATGCCTCCGCCTGGAGAGATCTACTCGGACAGAGAGGGAGATGGAGACAAGAGACGGCAAGAGAGACTGCAAGGGGGGGGGGGAGCGACAGACAGACATACAGGCAGACAGAGGAACAATGGCATGCACCTGATGTCTGATGTTTCTTTGTGTCAAATAGCATTGTAGAGTCTAGCCTTGACTGAGCCACCCGCTTCCACCCCGCCCCTGGACTGACCAACCGCGAGACTGACTTGAACCTTCACTTGACTGACTGACCGGTGGTGGGACGACGTCGATCTGCATGGCCTGCAGTACCGACCCCATGCGCGCGTCCAGGTCCGGGTGAATCGCCACCTCGTACGGAGCCATCTGAAAACGCGCGACGCCGTTTGTTCATCAATCTTCGAGTGATGTTGGGAGATGTGGACGCTGTGGATCTTATTCAGCGTGAACAATCACACACATTTTCTGGTCACCCTTCCTCTCCTTCCCGCCCTCAGCTCACCTGCTGGTCACCATTCCTCTCCTTCCCGCCCTCAGCTCACCTGTTGGTCGGACTTCCTCTTCTTCTCGCCCGTATACGGCTCGATGATCCCGAAGTGGAAGAGTTGGCGCACGAGCGACAGCGCGCACGACTTGGACGCGATCTGCTTGTTGGAGCCCTGCACCGACGCAGAGATGGCTGCAGAAACGAGGCGCAATGTTTTCAATGGGTGCGTTCGACTCACGTGCCCCGCGAGGTGCGGTATCGTCTGTGAGGGTGTTCGATTTACGTGCCACTCATACCACAAGGGGGGGGGGGATCTGAGGCACAAGCATTCCCAGTGAACGCCCACACATGAAGACGGATCTCCTGCGGATGTTCTGACACTTTAGTTGGCAAGACAGAAGTTGCTCACTTTGATTCAGCTGCTTCACGTAGAACGACATGGTGCACATGAAGCTCCTGGAACGAAAACAATACACTTGGTGTCACGCAATTTTCCTCCCGAGTGAAGCGGTTTTCAGGCTGTGGGTGTTTTTCCCGGTTCTTTCTTGCAACTGCCAAGTGTCCTCAGCTCCAACATTACAAGTCGTTGTTTGTGGTGCGTGGCCAAAGACAGGTTGCAAGTGCGAACATGGAAACCGCTTTGGGTTCATTCGAATGATGAATGTCCCGGGGAAGGGGGTGGAGCGGGGAGGGAAGGGGCGAAACAGCGTTGCAGTTTGTGTAATTTCCCTGTTGTTCAATTTGTCCGCATTGCGAACTGTCCGAGCTGCGTAGAATTGTCCAGGGCTGCCTGAGTGGAACAGGGTTTACTTGGTGACTCACCTGCAGGGCTGGTCACGTGTGCAACATGGCTGCCACCATCAACTTGGACCAGGAGACTTTTTCTCACTCTGTTCCCTCCCAACCACGACGCTCAGTGAAAATCGTAACACTGACGGAGAGAAAATGACACACCACACAAAATAAGACTCGAGCCATGATCAGACATGTGACCTTTACATGTGAGGTCATGTTGTCACCAGTGAGATTGGGCAGCGACGCCTTTTCACACGTCGGTGACGTGTCGCGTTGATTTCACCCGACATGATACCACGTGGGTTTTGTGAACAAAACACGTGCTGAACTTCGGATAGACGTTGGGGCTAAATCTCGCTGTCTCTTACATTTCTTCCCATTTCTTATTCACCCAAAATTCGCCGTTCCACGCTGCCAAGCTGGATTGAAGCTGTTTTCACACAGGGTCGTACGCCTTCTTTTGTCTTTTGCGTCCAGCACACACTGTGCTAATCAACTTCCAACACGTGCCCAACTTTGTTCTGGTGCAAGTTGGAAAACAGCATGAAAAGTGTGGACAAAGTGCGCAACAAAATGTGCGTCCGCATCCGCGCGTGAATCGTTTCTTTGTTCCTCGTTTCGGTGAATAAAACTGTCGGAAAATGTGTGGGTGTGTCATTTTCAGTTTTACCGCACCTGGCAACTCACAGGACAGACACCTCCTGCACAGAACTGAGAAGATATTTGCCCTGTGAGTTGCCCAGTTAATTTGCACGAACAGCGACTTCCGGAAGCACGTGATCAGAGCTTCCGGTAAGTTTTCTTCAGGTTTCACTGAGCGTCGTGGAGAACAACTGACCAGCGAAGAAAAATCGGTTTTGCACCCAAACCAACATTTCTTCTGTGCACCATCCATCGAGCAATCAACCAACAAATCCAGGACAAGCCGGAACAAATCGATATAGGAAGACCCGACGGACGTACCTGTTGTGGTCGGGACCAATAGCTTGATACTTATAATCGGTGCGAATTCGGTTCATCTGCAGATACTGGTGCAGCCGACTCTTGGCGTTCTCTATCGTCCAGTTGCCATGGTGACCGCCCATCAGATCCGTCTCCTCCGCCTGCGCAACGATATCAGGGGCAAGTTTGCATGCAGACGGGTGCAAAGTTGAAGCCCCTGACGACACTCAAAGAAAGGACAATGAAACCCTTTTGTGCGATCAGAGCCCCTCCCATTGGGTACACACACAACATACTGTGCAGGGTGTGGTCATCTCGTACCTCTTCAAATTTCTTCTTGTCGACGGCTTGCATGTATTGTGGGAAGGACGCCGGGGCACCTCGCTTCTGCGTACTGCGCGTGCGCGCCACGCCTTCTCCGCCGCCCTCTGGTGACAGAAACAACCATTTCTTGTGGGAGCTGATGTCGAAATCAACTGCCTGACATCCCCTCCCATTTGAACTCCGAAATTGGTTGAAGCGCACAAGCGAAATTTATCAGCGCACCATGGAATCAAAAGGTCAACAGGATCTGTTCGACTTGAGTGAGATTTTATTGAAAATAGGGTCAGCGCGAATTGGCCAGGGATGAAGCCGGAAGTCAACCCGCTGGTTCCGTCAGATGCCGCAGCCAACTTCGTGTTGGCGCAACGGCTGTTCCTGCCGAAATGGAACTGCGTCTGATTCGAACTCCCACTCACTTCGAACAATAGCCATTGTCTGCACATACCACTGAGTGACAATCAGCGGTTTCGACTGACTGATTTTGACTTCCAGATTTTTGGAACAGGCAGCGACAAGTGATGATTCCACCCCAGTCACAGGAGAGGGTGTTGTGGTCTTGCAAGGAAGGGAGATCTTTGTGTCTTGTGTGTCACACACACCAACGCACCAACACACGCACGCACACACACACACACGCACCTTGCTCCAGTTTGAGGTGCGGCGGCAGCGCGCCCGATGGCAAAGCGCCGTCACCTCCCGTCGCCTCAGGCCCTTCAATCTGTGAGGGCAGCGGCTGGAAAAGAAAACGAGAACACTTGTCAGTGTGGACACCGACCTTGGATACGCCGTGCAAATTGAGCGACAGCCATCTAAAGTTATTGCAGCCCGTAGCAAGACCAACACGGGAGGTGCTGTGTCCTTCTGAACGCACACCAAACAGACATGCCTGGATGAGAGATTTACGGCACCTGATTCAGACTGGGCACTTCGCTCTCCTGCATTTGACCCTGTCGCACCAGGAACTGCACGAAGTCCCGCGCAGCGTTCGCCTGCGCGTCCTTCTTGCTGCCGGACACTCCGGCTCCAGTGTAATCGAAGCCATCCACCGTCAGCTGCAAACAAGAACACTTGCAGGTGCAGACACGCGCCATCCCTGACCGCCTTTGCGTGGAGATCCAGCCACCGCTGAGACACGGTCATGTTGATGTGATTTTCTCTCCCAATTTTGTTTTCTGACTTTAGCGAATGAGAAAATTTGCGATTCTTCTCCGGATATTCACGAACCTCGCAGGAAAACTTCGGCTTGTGCTTCGGTCCTGTCGGCCGGTCACTGATGTCGTACTTTGGCTGTTTCCCCTTCTTGCCCAGCCAGGCGTACAGGAACTGCTTGATGTCCATAGCCGTCGTTGTCTGTGATCTGCAAAGAATCGTTGTTGCCCCTCATCTACGAAAAGGAAAATACTTTTCTGGCAGAACGACGAACACACAGCATGATTATCATGGCGATCAGTGACAATGCAAGTCATTCTCGTGGCCTCATGAGTTGGTGTGGTGGGTTTGGCCTGACCAGGTTGGTGTGGTGAATCTGGCCTGACCAGTTGGTGTGGTGAATCTGACCCAGTTGATGTGGTGGGTTTGACCCAACGACGAGGATCTATCATTAAATTCTGAGACTGGTCATGGTCGGAACATTTGCACATGTTGAAGCTCTTTGACAGTTTCCACTGTTTTACAGTCTGCTTGGGTACAAATTGGGTCACATTGTGCAACAATCACAGAAGGTTCTGATCATGTCCAGTCTCAGAATAATCCAACCTCCAGTTGGTGTAGTGAATTCATGTGGCCCATGAGTTGGTGCTGTGAAATTGGCCCCGCCAGTTGTTTGAATGGGCATCGACTCACATGGAAACATCTTATCGTTTGGCCAGAAAGATCCCCCCCCCCCCGTGTAGCTGCACCGAAGGGTCTGACCAGAAGGCTGTTGGGGTATCACTTGTAGAGTCTAGTTACGAACAGGCCCTAGATCTAGTATCCGCACAACAGGCGCTCTTTCTCAAGCTACTGTTCGGAACTACTTACCCAGCAATTCTACGACATTTGTGAGACACGCAGACACTGAAACAGTTGAGAAATGAAGCTGTAGTGCAGCACAACAGGCCGCAAACTTTCCCGTTGAAAAATACGAGATTTTCGCCGGCCTTGCAGCGCGCACTCGACACACTTCTCGAACAGCTCTCGCGAGTAGAAACTACACTGTCATCAACACGTTTATCCAGAAAGAATTTCCCAAATAATTTGCATCACAACTTTGCAACTAGATATTCTATAGGTGTTGCTGTGTTTTATCAACAAAAGTTTGTGCCGGCAGATGGAAACTGTCACTCAGACGGAATTTTATGTTTCGAGTGCTCCTCATTGAACACAAAATCTCAGAATTTTCAGAAAATGGGCGCAAATTCTGTGTATTTCAGGGGTTTGTCGAACCAGTCGTTCCCCAAAGTGAATACAAAATGGTGTTGTACAGCGTGTTCCTCTCCTGGGCGAAATCATGGTGATTTTCACACAGGCGGCACAGACATCTTTGAGCGATAATACAGGTTTTTGTGCCTTGGATGACCCAAAAACTGTTCCACTTCTCGTTCAATATTGATTTCATCAGGCAGAACGGAAAAACAACAACTTCGTCACATCGGCATGACAGCGGCGTTTTGAGCTTGTCAATAAAAAGCAAAGAGTGAGACAGGCATCATTCAGATCCACGAGGAAGACGAGTGAGGACATGGGTGAAGACATACTCGCGCAGCTCGGAGGAGTTTACGCGGCTTTGCGCCATCACGTCACATGGCCCGTGGTGCTGTGGTCCTTGGCGATCCTGGTGCCGACCTGGCTCGTCTACCAGATTCTGATCAGGCCGTTTTTGTCGCCACTGAGAAGTGTGAGTGAACAGTTTGTTTTGCGAAGAACTTACCGTGTTGTCATTCAGACAGGTTCTTTCCACACCAAAATTGTGTTGTCTGTCTTGTGTCGCCGCAGAGGCATGTCTGATCAATGCGTTGTTCTGCAGATACCAGGACTTCCATACAAACCAATCGTTGGGAATATGCAAGAGATATTCTCAGGAGAAGCGATGGTGGCGACAATCGAGTGAGTGCCTTCTTTCCACACCCACCCACTCTGTATATTTGTGTCGTCACTCATACACACGCACACACGCGCGCGCGCTCCTTTGATGGAACGTGGACATTATATGAAGAACACGGAGACACAGACAACGAAGCGGATTCTCTCTCAGACCTTTGGACACTGTGGCACGGTGTCCTCATGGCACTTGCCGTCACTGATAAGTGTTCTTGTTGTTTCAGTGCGATGAAAAAGTACGGCCTCATCACCCGTTATTACTTTTTCGGCGGTGGTGAGAGAGTCATCGTGGGGGACCCACAAGCCATGAAACACATTCTGGTGACAAACAGCAAGAACTACATCAAACCTGCGAGCAGAATCAAGTAAGTGTCGTGTCCCGCAGGATCTGATCAGGGGGGGGGACGACCCCCTTGAAGGAGCCGGCTTCAACTTTCAGAATTTTGACACGTAACGATGGAAATATTTTGCGCTTCGATGGTGCGGTGCGGGGGTTTCTCCGTGGGGCGGCCCCTGCCCATAGAACTAACGTAGTTTTCTGCTTCTGCCAAGAAAATCTTCCCAGTGTGGAAAAGAGTAGCTTCGGACAGAATCTACAAGCTGATAACACTGCAAGTTGTTTTCTTCCAACCCGCAGGAACGTGTTTGCACTGACAAGCGTTCTTGTTTTCAGAATGATGCGGAAGGTTCTGGGAGACGGGCTGGTCATGAGTGAAGGAGCCAAACACGCTCGGCACAAAAAACTCATGAGTCCAGCTTTCAACCAAAACTCCATCACCAGTAAGTTGTCGCACTTTTGTCGAGTGAAACGTGTGTGTCTGTGTCTGTGTCTGTGTTTGTGTCTATGTGTGTGTGTGTGTGTGTGTGTGTGTGTGTTTCTTTTTTTGGGGGGGGGGAGAGGGGGATTCGTGCGGTCGCCTTTGTGGACAGGGAACAGTTTTCGGTCTCTGATCCTCTTCCGAAACCTGGCTCGGGAAGTGAGACAACTGTTTCCCTCCTGCACGATCAAAGACACCAACGCCCTGCTACAAAGAGTGGAGTCACTGCCCTTCTTATTGCTTGATCAAAGTGAGATTCCAACACTTGGCCGCGCGTGTTGAACATTGTTGCTTTCTCTGGTTCCCCGTCCACGTGTGACAAAATAAAAACACTGTGTGTTCTTGTTGCAGATATGATACCGATTTTCAACGTGTACACTCGAGAGCTGGTCGCGTTGTACAAGGAGAGGCTAAAAAAGGCTCGAGGCCTGGACTCCTCCTCAGACACAAACTTTTGGCTTCAAGTCCCATTCCTAGAAGACATGTCCAGATTGGTAAGCGCACACGCACGCGCATGCACACGCGCGTTCACATACACGCACGCACGCACGACATGTGCAAAACGCCAAAGTGTTCTGAAAACGTCAAGATCCTCAGCTACCTCTGAAATATGCACAAGTACCCTCGGTTCCCTGAGGCGTGTGTCAACACTGATCAGTGTTCTTGTTTGTTTTTTGCAGACATTGGACATCATTGGAAAAGCAGCGTTTGGTTACGAGTTTCACAGCACGCGCGACCAGGACAACCCTATCTCCAAAGCGTTCGAGCGGATGGTTTCCGGTCAGAGAGCCAGGTACTGCAGACGCTACTTCTTGGATTGCACACGATGGTGTCGTTCGTCTTGTTTCGTACTTCACTCGGCCCCGTCAAACATTGAGGTGCGGCCCGCGTTATGTGATCACAAAACATGTAGACAGCGCGCGGAGGCGGGAGGTGTCTTGCTTTGGTGGAGTGGAATACCCACCCAGCCACCCAATCCCACATCGCTGAATCACCGCGCGTGTCCATCACGTTGTGTTCTTGTTTAGCTGGAAGATGGTGCTGCCGTTTTACCACGTGCTGCCGTTCAAGGACATCCGGGAGATGAACCGAGAGATCGCGATCGTGCACCGCGAGATCGGCAGGATGATCGAGTTCAAGGCCAAGATCCAGGAGCAGAAAGGTACAGGGCGAACCCAGTTCACCGCTTTTTAGAGTTCAAAGTGGGAAGTTGCATCTGTTTGTGAAACAGTTTCGCTGCAGGGGACGAGTGTTTGAAGTCTGTTCGAAATTTCTTTGGCCACGTTCGTCCGTGTTTTAAGTCTTCGGAGCAGTGTCATGGTCCAGGGCCTGTTGGACATGCGCTGAAGTGCGAGCGATATCCGTGAGGTGGCGCGAGTCAACACTGAGTGTTCTTGTTTACAGGGGCAGCATTGTCCTGGCAGCACGTCTCCACACTGAGGGGTGTTATTGTTTGCAGGGAGCAGCTTCGTGCCCGCGGACCTGCTCGACATGATGATGTGCGCGCGCGACGAGGCGTCGGGTGTCGGGTTGTCGCGCGCAGAGCTGCTCGATGAGGTCATCACCATCATGGGCGCCGGACACGAGGTGCGGGCCCCGCGGATCCAGATCGAGGGCTGAGGCTCGGGGTTTGGGTGCGGCCCCCGGCAGGGGGTCCCACCCTACGGGGAGGACGCCGGCCACCACGTGCGCACTACCCAGAGGTTGGAAGTTGGGGGTGCGGCTGGGGTCGTGCATGAGGTTCAATCTTCCGCGCAGCCAGGTCGAGGGGGGTGTGTGGCCCGGGTCCAGGCGTGAGATGTTGTCAACAGCGGAACAGCGATCTGGCAATGGGGGCGGGGGGGTGGTCAGTCCCCGGGTCAGGCGGCCTTTTCAACGGCTATCCTCGACACATGTCAGGAAAAACCACGCTTGTGTCGCACCGGTCTTATCTCGTCTCGTCTCGCGTTTTCTCGCAGACGACGGCGGTGGCGTTGTCATGGTGCCTGTTCGCGCTGACCAACCATCCGGAGCTGCAGGAGCGTGCGCGCGAGGAGATCCTGTCTGTCCTGTCCGGTCACCATGACGACGAGGACGTCACCCTGGAGCAGGTCGAGCGCATGGAGTTCGTCGCTGCGGTCTGCAAGGAAACGCTCCGGTGAGTTGATACGAGGCACGAAGGGAAGCCACCGGCAGCTGAGAGCAGGCGGTGAAGACAACGTTTTCATCCAGGTCCCGACCACAGTGTCAGAAAAGTTTCTTTTCGAAAATAGCTCCCTTGTGGGTGGGAGGACAAGAATTTTGGGTTCGCGGTAAAGGTGCTGCCAATCCTGAATCAACCCCTGGTCGGGGCAGTAAGGATCTGCCATTCCCTAGTTTGGGTGGGGAGAGCCTACTCTTCCCAGAATCAATCCCATGCTGGATCAGCAACTGGTCAGGCTCTGGAGAACTGGGGAAGGCAACTGTCAACCCAATTCCAGGTAAGAGTGCCACACCCTGGTTGAGGCCCAGGTTAGGGAGGGGTCAGGACCCAGACCTCTGGTTGAGCCCCAAGTCAGGGCGTGGAGTGCTACCCGTCCCCCTTGAGCACACCCACCCCTGGATCAGCGCCCAGTCGGGACGCGGAGGGCCCACATCCCTGCGTCAGCGTCCGATCTCAGCCCCCGTTCTCTGCGCAGGTTCTACCCTTCGGTGCCGGTGACGCTGCGTCAGGCGGTGGAGGACGACGTGCTCTGCGGCTACGACATCCCGAAGGACACGATCCTGCTGCTGGCGCAGGGACCCATGATGAGGTGGGCGCAGATGCTTCTACTCGCGCACCGAGCTTCAGGCTCACCCCCTTCTGTCCCCCCTGCGTGGTCTCAGAACAGAATGCGTTCAACGACCATGTCTGATTTCGGGCTGGAAAGGTGTCCCCTGGTCGGGGATCAAGCGTCCCCAGTTTTGCCCTTGCTCTCAGTGCAGCTGTGTTGCATTTTCAAGACAACGCTTTTGAGTAGTGCCACACTCCACTCCAATCGTGGTTTGGTCCTCATGGCATCGGATTCTCGGTGTGTGGCATTTTTCGGTTGAGCACGTTCGTTTGTCGCGTGCTCCATGAACCGTGTGTGTGTGTGTGTGTGTGTGTGTGTGTTTGTGTGTGTGTGTGTGTGTGTGTGTGTGTGTGTGTGTGTGTGTGTGTGTGTGTGTGTTTGTGTGTGTGTGATGTGTATGTGTATGTATGTGTGTGTGTGTGTGTGTGTGTGTGTGTGTGTGTGTCTGTCTGTCTGTCTGTCTGTCTGTCTGTCTGTGTGTGCATTTGTGTGTCTGTCTGTCTGTCTGTTTGTCTGTCCTGTCCTGTCCTTGTGTGTGTGTGTGTCTGTGTGTGCGTGCGTGTTTGTGTGCGTGCGTTTGTGCATGCGTGTGTGTGCATTGTACACCTTTGCCTTTTGTCCCAGTGTGCGTTTTGTGTGCAGAGGCAAAATGAATGCATTGCTTTCGTCCTCATCTGTCTTGGCAGGATGCCGAGCGTGGTGGAGGACGCCGAGGAGTTCCGGCCTGAGCGGTGGCTGGAGGGACGCAGCCCGGACCTCTACGCCTTCCTGCCCTTCCTGCTGGGGCCGCGCATGTGCCTCGGCTACAAGTTCGCGATGATCGAGATGAAGATCGTGCTCATCCATCTGCTGAGGAACTTCCGGTTTGAGTCGGTGCCGGGACTGAAGGTCAAGAGGAAGACGGGAGGCATCACCATGAGGCCTATTCCGTCTCTGGAGCTGCGAGTTTCATTGGTGGAGTGAGGCGAGGCGCATGGACAATGGGTGGAGCTCGGATGGAATTTGGGTGGATCTGGGGAGGAACAAGGGGTGGATCCAGAAGGGATCACGGTGTCAGTCCAGTTTGGTTCGTGCTTTGAGCCAGGATTTGGTCACTCTGTGGCACTGGTGGTTTTCATGTCCAGGTTGCAGATTTGCCACACCAAAAATGTTTGCACCTTATTGGACGAAAATGGAAGAAGGATAACTTTTAGTTTTGGAGGCTTGATGAGCCTTGCACATCCCTGGGACGCGTGGCTTTGCACGTACTTGTCTTTGAGTCAGCACGCGCTCGTGTGCAAACGTGTGATGTGAAGAGAATCGCTATTTTTGCGTGTTCTGTGATTCTTTTAGAGGACTGGAGAGTAGACCAATTGAAAAAGAAGAGGGTTTGTACTTTCATTTAATTTATTTTGTCGAAAAAATACAACACATTTTGTACAACACATGTCTGTCTCTGAAGATATATCGTTTATGAACGGGCACACACTCGCGAGTGAATGTGAAACAATGTAGCAACCACCAGACTCAGGCATCGGGCATGTTTCGGACTAGTATATGGTGTGACACACAAGCCATGTTTACCACTTTCATGCTTTGCACAAAAACAAACCAGGGATTTCTTGAAGAGATTCACATCCAGTCACACAAAACGTCCCTCCCTCATAAAACGTATAGATCTACTCTCGTGGCATCGGTCTTCGAAAAGACACTTCGGTGGTGGTGGTGGGTTCCAGGATTTGGGCAAGGGGATGAACCCGTGGGGAGCTGAGGTCAACTTATTAAAGTTTGACAGGAACAAAAAAGGACAACCTTTCACTTTCGGGGCAAAAGAAGGAAGGTACGGTAAATGACGAACGTTTCGGAGGCCAGGAGAGGGTCACCCCATTGCAACATTGCTTTGGAGAAAGGGTGCACGCGAACTACGCTTTGTGCCAAATTTGCCCCGAGCTGAGCTCAGGGGGTTCCTTCAATGGGAGAAGCAAAATTTTGGGGGAAGGGGAAAGTGTGTCACTTTCCTCGGGGTCAAACGGGCCCAGGAGCTAAGCTTCCCCGGTTCCACTGCACGGGGTTAGTGAGAGATCATTTTCCTCGTACTGACCGTCTTGTTCAATTGAAGTACTTCAGAAATGGACACAAGACCCAGATTGTGATCAACAACCAGGTTGGGTCGGGGGCCCAACCCAATGGTGTGTGTGTGTGTGTGTGTGTGTGTGTGTGTGTGCGGCTCAAAAACAACGTCGATAAGGGAACTTTTGACGTATGAAAGGCCTGTGCTTGAGGGGAGGGGAAGCAGGGGGACGGCAAGTAAAACTGAGGGCTGAGGGTCGGAACGTGTTCCTTCCCTGGATCCACCTGCACGGACAACTGTCATAAATTGCAACCCCCCGCTCGTACTTCGTGCTTTGGAATCAAGATTCGTTGCAGACGACACTTGCAAGCTCAACTTGCCAAAAATACATCTATACATACAAGGGACATAAAATACACAGTAAAATTGTCAGGAAAATATGTACAAGCACAAAGAGACATCATGCAATCCAAAACGTAGGTAAGCAAAGACAATTTGATTCAGGAGCTAAAAGCCCTTCCACAATCTGGCCTGCAGAATACATCTCACTTGTTATATGTAGAAACACGAACAAGTTCACACCAGTAGTCTGCACAGGTAAGTCACCGAGCATGCGGACAGATCCAGGGGCGACGCCTGGTCAAGAGAGGGGCTGACCCATGGGTCCAACTTCGACTTCAAAAAGGAAAGCACGCACGTTTGGCACAAAAAAGGAGGGGAGGGTATAATTTTTCAAGGGTTTGGGGAGAAATAGATCTGACGTACGTTTTTCTCTTTCAGTCTCTTTCGGCGGGCAGAGCGGGAGCAAAATTTTCAGGGAGCATGCAAGGGCGAAAGTCGGACACAGCAGCCTCCAGGTGCTTTTTGACAGATCCACAAAAAATCGTTTCGTCAGTAAACTATAGTAGCTGCAAAACATAGGTGTGCAGGTTGAACTTTCAAGTGCCTCATGATTTGTGCACATAAAGTACGCGCACGCATACATACACACGCACGCACAATTTCTACGCACGACCACAAGTGCGTGCACACACCAAGAAATCACTTGCGCACGCACACGCACACACACGCACATACACGCACACACAGATCCAGTATGACAGCATACCAGTGCATGTGCACACAGACAAATGGGGCAAGGAACGCACTCGCGCACGCACGAATTTTGCGTGCTTGATCGCAGTCGATGCACGTTCAGCGCACGACATCAGGTTCACGCAAGTCTTTGAGCTTGAGCTTGGAGCTCCACTCTCGTTGTCACTGGTCGGAATCCGTCTGGCGTCGGCGCCATCTTTACTTCTCACTGACGGTTTGCTGTCTCACCTGTTTCAAATGACAGAAAACAAATCTCTTATTTCAAGAAATTGACAATACAAGCATGATGCATCAAGCATCAAACACAATGCAATGTCAAGAGAGCAAACATTTCTTTCGAGGGTCAATGGCAAAGCACAACAGATGTTCCTGGAGTTAATAGGCCACGTGCATTCCAATGTCATTTTTCCTTCACTATGAACGTACGGGGCGCGTGTTGACACTGACAGGTGTTCTAGTTTTACCTCGATGAGATAGTTGAGCCACTCGATCCACTCTCGCTTGGTGATGCAGTTGCGGTCCCGGTCGAGGCAGAAGTAGCGGATCGAGAAGTCGGGGCACACGCGGCAGTTGGGCGGCAGGTCGCGGGCGAACCTCGGGTCCTGCCGGCCGTAGTACATCTGCGGGAGAGACGACAAGCAGTTTGAGCAAAGTGGCCGGCGCGTGCCCGGGCGCCTCAAACAAATGGGGCAATACACGTCTGCCTGGGGAAAGTTTTGGTCGCCAGCAATGGTCACTCGCTGTACTTCTTGGAGTCGAAGCACGCTCAACACAAAATGTGCGTACAAAAATTTCCCTGGGGAAAGGGACTACAGTGGCGGAGCCCGGTACATAGGAGCAGTGGGATTCAGATTTCGGACTGAGAATGGGTTGAGGGAGCGGGGCTGTCGCGCGGGGCGGGGGCAGGAAGGGGACAGGGGGCTGTACTTGCACACGGAGCCTGGAGAGCGTCGCGAAAACCTCATCCATCCAGAGACCCTGCGTAGCTGAAGCACAACTGCGGCAGAGGGTAGATGGGGAGAGCGCCAGAACCTGGGCCGACTGCGGCAGGAGTCAACCCCGAACCCGGGAGTCTCACCTGTCCAGACACTCTGCAGTAGCTGAAGCACGACTCAGGCAGACTCGCCTCCCACTCCTCGCTGAACTGCGCCAGGTTCGAGCACTGGAAGCGGCCGACCTGCGTGAACGCCTCCGGGGCGATCTGCGAACACCGGACTGAAACGAGAAGCGAAGCGCCGTCAGCAAACCGCAGATTGACAGACCGGCGATTTCAAGTGACTGGGGACTTCGCCAAGGCTCAATCGGGCAAAGGATTGAGCATAATTTTGCCCACTCTTGCGTCCAAGCAAACAGGCGCGACGACTGACTGGAATCTCCACGAACGCTTGGGTCCTGAAGATGTTTTGCACGCACGACCTTGCCAAGGGTTGACCTCCTGACCCGAAGTTTGATGGCACCCCCCTCCCCCCCCCCCAAAAAAAAAAAAAAAACAACGCGCCCGACATTGTCAGAAATTCGGTTTTCAGTGGATCATGAAGTCAGATGAGGTCAACCTCCAAGAACGCGCGTGCGCGTGTGTGTGTGTGCGTGTGTGTGTGCGTGCGTGTGTGTTCTACTCACAGGAGTCAATGATGTTGGAGCGCGGGTAGAGGAACCTCCAGAAGTGAGAGATGTCCACCTCGAAGCCGATCGGGTCGTCGCAGGGAACGCCCCAGTCGCAGTGATATCCGTACGTCCGTCCTGCACAAACCGGAAGCCAAGAGTCAGCCATTTGTTCCTCGTTTCCTGGGGGCGAATCCAGGGGCCCAGTCTTGCGAACCTCGAAAAGTTCATTTGCCCCTCTTGTTTTGCACCCCGAAGGCAATTGTCTTCTTTATCTTGTCTATTTTTCAAAGTGGCTCTCCTTGAGGCCTTGGCCCTGGCCCTGGCCCTGGCCCTGGCCCTGCCCCTGCCCCTGCCCCTGCCCCTGCCCCTGCCCCTGCCCCTGCCCCTGCCCCTGGCCCTGGCCCTGCCCCTGGCCCTGGCCCTGCCCGACGTACGTTGGTGCTCGATGGTCTCGACGTCCCCGCCCGGAGCGTTCACGTCGAAGATGAACGGGTTGTCCGAGTTCATCCAGCGGGTCCAGTTCCCCTTCGCCTTCTCACCTGCAACCGCGAAAAGGGTGGAAAATGTCACAATCGAACACCTCACCAAATTGGAAATTGAAGACAAGATCGCAATTTTCGAACTCCAAAGGAAAAGCTGTGTGGAGATTCATGAGGCAGCTATTTCAAAACTGCCGCCTTTTTGCCTTTGCATCTTCGTGACTCAGAGTGAAGGTTTCATGCAGGACCCGCGCGTGTCTGTGATGGGGCTGACATCATTTTTGTTTTTGTTGTGCATTTGCGCATGAAAACATTGCTGTTCTCTTCTGTCTGGCTCAGCTACGGTCGGTGGGGCAGGGGCAATAGGTTTTGGCGGCAGGTAAAAATGTCATTTCCTTGAGATTTTCATGCAAAGCACGACAATTCTCCCAGAAATGCGCGCACGAGAAAAACGTTGATCCCAATGCTCGCTTTTGTTGTGTCTTGTGCGATGTCTCTGACAGAGCGGCTTGAGTCGTGCTTTGTTGAGGCTAAAATTGGCTTGACACAATTGTGCAATTGGCTTCAGCTGATAAGACAGTCGTTCCCACGCATAAATTTGGCAACTTTTCTGTGACTCATGTTCTTTTGAAGTCACTTTGCCACAGATGTGTTCTTGCGTGAAACTGGTGCATGTCCAGGGCTTTTCTTGAAACGTTATCTGCAGGGATTGCTTACCCCAAGCAGTGACCCTTCAGAAACGTTGAAACGTTTTCACACGAAAAGGAAAATTGGACCGAACACAAAAAATTGGGGAAAGGAAAAGTGACTTTTTGGGTCAGCAGGTAGCTCCCCAAGATTCCCCCTGGGTCGGACTGCACCGACTGGATGGCGGAACACTCTTACCAATGGCCTGATACTCCGGTTTGAAGTAGACGTAGCCTCGGCCGAGCGTCGCTGTGATGAGGGTGCTGAGGCACAGCAGAACCGCGATCCAGTCCATCGTCTCTGGTGCTGGTCTGCAAATCACGAGAAGAACCACCAATCACGGGGAGAACCAGGAATTGGTCCGGGTCATGGAGGGGATTCATAGAGTTTGAGGGAGCCACCAAAATGGGAATGTTTTTGTGTTGTAGTTTGTGAGGTTCAAGGGCCCTGGTCCCTGGTCCACCCCTGGATCCGCATCTGGATCTGATCTCGAGTCGTGACTTGGCTTTGTGTCCCAAATCTTTCCATTGATTGTAAGATTCGTCTTGGTTTTCTATTTCAAAAGAGAAACACTGAGCGGTGAGCCTCGACATCTGACAGATTAGGTTCCACAAAGAGTTTCGCATTGTGTATCAGAGGAGGATGTAGAGTCACTCATGTCTGTTAATTTATTACGGGACCACATGTTTACCTGGGGGGTTTCAGGGAGTATAGCCAGAGGCGTGGTTCACACCAAATGAGTTGTGAGTTGCGTTTCTGGTGCAAGCCAAACTGAGGACAGGATTGCGATGACACAGGTCAACGAGCGTTTCGTCACTGGCGACAAGTTGATTGATTTTTTTTCAAGGACGCAACGCACGACGGTTCCGTTGTGAAACAGACATGAGTTTGGTTACAGTGAGAAGACGTGCTTTGTGTTGCGAAGTCGCATCTTGGGCTTGATCCATTAAAATGTGCAGTTCTTCAGACGCTCACGATATCTTTGACGACAAAGCCGCATTCCAGGCATTTCCCCGCATCGTAATGAGGTGTTTACAACGCGAGGCTCAGGGACACATCTCAGGGGCAGATCTAGGATCGGATCAGGGGGCGGCACCTCGGGGAGGTGTGAGGAAGACTCGAAATCGGTGGGTGGGGAGGGAGAAATCTGAGGGCGGGTCTGAATTGGGCTGACCCTTCTCCCAGGGGAAAGATTCCACCTTGGAATCTTGAAATTGTTCAACAGAGACACTTCGCGTCAGCTACACAAAACTCAGGGGAGACACTTTTTGTTTCACTGGGTACAAGGGGAAGGCTCTGACCCTCTTGGTCATCCCCTGGGTCCACACGTTTCAAATACACGATTCAATTTATTCAAACATTGAAATTTTCTTTCCTTGACAGCAGGAGTGCTTCTGTCTCTGTCTGGGTGTGTGTCTGTCTCTGTCTGTGTCTCTGTCTGTGTCTCTGTGTCTGCGTGTGTGTGTGTGTCTCTCTCTACCTGTGTGTGTCTGTGTTTGGTCTGTGTTTCTGTGTCTGTGCATGTACATCTGTTTCTGTGTGTCTGTGTATCTGTGCCCGTGTGTGTGTGTGTGTGTGTGTGTGTGTGTGTGTGTGTGTGTTGGTGTTTGGTGTGTGCGTGTGCGTGCGCGTGTGCGTGTGCGTGTACGTGTGTTTTCATCAACTTGCGTGCGACGTTTTTTGCATTCTCTCTCAGACACGAGAAATGCAAGTCAATGAGGGCCCTATTGCTTTCCGAGGCAAGAGAGCACTTCACCATCAGCTGACCGCACGTTGCAATTGGTAGTGATGACGGTGCCACGTATGTCGGTGCACGCAGTGTCCATCGAGCTGGCACCAAAAACTCAAAGCCAATCGCCACGCTTGACGGTGAAAAAATACAGACCCCTTTTCAATTTCAACAAAACTGTTTTGATGATCTACTCATGTTGTTGTCTTTACACCAAGGCAAGAGAACTTCACCTTGAGTCCTGCACTCTGTGAATTGTGGTGTCACATTTGCATTGAAGTTGGGTTCACCACGTGGTGCCACAGAGGCAGACTGCGAACACCTCAGCAAAACAAATTGGAATCTGTCGGAGTCGCAGCACCGCGGGCCTCACTTTCTTGCCTCCAGGAATCACCTTTTTGCCATGTTTGTAACGTGCGAGTACAGGTGGTACTTATGCTCAGTGATTGATGGTTTAGTTCAACATCTTCAACCTTATCAGCCCCTTTCTGCGACAAAATTGAACGCCATATCTTGGACTCTTTCTTCTCTCAACTCGAAGGTCTGACTTGAAGAGTGACATTGTTGAAAACCTCCGTTTCTGACTTGAATTGGCGAAGCACCACATTGGTCGCTCAGCAGCATTCAGTACCTATTGGCTCGATGTCGAGCTGACAGGACTTGGCACCCATCAGGGTGCAGAGCAGAATTCCGTCATTGTCCTGAAACGAGTTCTCAGTGCAAAGACCAGTTCAACAGAATCATAGTTTCTATTCTTCTCTCTTCAACAGAAGTTCAAGAGTGCACAAAATCTTTTGTCAGCTGCCAGTGTAGATTTCAAGACGAAACAGGTTTGCAGCCGGAACGTGAAGAATTCCAAACTGAAATGTGGTTCTTGCTTTGAACTGTGGAATGGGGCACGTGGTTCTCTTTTGGACGTCCTTTGCCCTTGGCCCCCTGGATCCAGGACAAATGTTTGGTCGAAACCAGCGTGTGGTGTTTTTTACAGCAAGATCCAGCGAGTCATGCATGCATGCAGGAGGCCTGATTTCTTCCCAGCTTTATTTTCGCAAATGGTTTCCGAGTTTTGCGCAGGGAATCGAGGTGAAGTCTGAGAGAAGGTAGAATATTTTTCTTGTCCTTCTTTGCACAACTTCAGACAGAAATTCAGGTTGGGCAGGAAAAGTGTGAGAAAAAATTTTCTAGGGCAGGCAGACGAACACAAAACTTTATCTGATTTCGATACTCAGACCAAAAGAAAATGGAAATTCCGGAATGCAGGTGAAGAACAAGAAAATTAAGTCTTGTGCAGAGAAACGAAGTCAGCGAGAAGAAGCATCCCGAAAGACGCGAAGGCCCATCTCAAAACCACGCGCAGACCAAATGAATAATAAAAAGAGTGCCTGGTTCCACTTTTTCCTCTCCCAGGGCATTTGCTCGGTCAAAGGTGCAAAAGCTCCGAAGAAGGATTTCTGCAAATCAACTTTTTGCCTGACTTCCATGTTTGCAGAGAACTTCAACGCACTCGGAAAAACTCACCGCATCCTTGTAGCTGACTATTTGAGTATCAATGAAACCGCAACCTTGGAGTTGGCTGCTGTTTTGAATGCTCTTTCAACAGTTTTGCTGCAAATTGGGTGTGAATGGTGGACCCCAGGCGAAACCTTCGCTTGCACAAGGCAGACAGACTTGACGCGCTGCAAACAAGTTGAGAAACCAAAGCTGACTTTTTGTCACGTAATGCACAGAATAACTTCAAGAGAGGAATGAACTTTGGCTGCGCAAATATTTTCGTAAAAACCTCAAATATTTCAGTGTCTGCAAGAATATTGAAATAGGAATGCAATCCTCCAGAAATTGCAACCCTGTGAGTTGACACTGCAGTTGTTGAGTGCTGCGCGTGTCAGACCCTGGTCTGTTGAATAAATTTGTGAAATCCAGCGGGTCCAAATGTAGGGTTTGAGCCAGTCCTGGCTGGGGACTGACCCTGAGGACAACACCACTTTGAACCAAAACGAATCTGGGACTGTGGTGCAAACCTGGGTGGTACGGGCCTCGGTTGTGGGCGGCTCAGGGGCAGGCGGCCAGGGACCCGCGGATCTGCTGGAGTTCTTGCAGATTCAGTAAGTCGGAACCCTGTCGTCCCAAACTCCTTTGCCCATCAGCCCCTTTCAATTATGCTACAGGCAAACAACAGTTGGACTGAGTTTCTCCATCACATCTGTCCTCATCACAGATCCCCTGGAGAAGGTTACTCTGGGATCGGCTCCCGATCAAGACTTGGTTTAATTTCTTCGATCCTGAATCTGAAGGAGAGGGTCCCTCAATGATCACACCGCAGTCAATAGGGAGTGGCCCTGTCCACTTCAATGCTGCAGCCGCTGGACCCAGAGCCTGACCTCATTGAAACCCAGGCCCCTGAATCTGTATCCAACAGAGTGTCCGCCCAGGGCTGTAGACCAGCGAGGACTATAGGTTGTCCAATCCTGGATCTGATGGAGAGGGTCCCCTCCCCAGAGTCGGATCCCTGTCAGGACTGGGCTTCCCCTTCTGTCCCTGTCAGAGATCAAGACTGTTCATTGAAGGTGATCACAGGCAATTTTAGAAGTTTCCATCACTTCAAAACAAAAGTAAACACAATCGACCTGGTATGTGCAACGGGCCCATAAGAAACGAAAAACGTTGCAAAACATCCCAAAATAGGCAAAAAGCAACAAGTGAGCCGCACAGTTTCTATTCAAAGTTTCCAAGTTTCTGCTCAATAAAACACACCAACACCCATCCTTCGCGTTAGTACCACGCAACCCGATACCACTCGGAACACTTATTATTGCTCAGCACGTCATATCCAGGCTTCTCTATGTAACTAACATAGACATAACAAATGACCGTGTAAAGCATCGGGAGTTCGAAATCTACACAGTGAAAGACACCTCAAGTTTGAAATATGACGCACTTCATAGCCGTGCAGCACTGCCCTTGGATGTGTTTACGTAACGCTTCATTTGCACGGGTGTTAACATGGACCAGACCGAGGCACGTCCGACCCCCCCCCCCTGCTGAACTTTGAACCGCAGGTTTGGAACCTCGGCCGCTGAATCTCCATCCTGGCGGAGACTGAGATCCATTGCCCCCTCCAATTTGCCTGAGCCCAGTCTGATGACTTATTTTCATTCAATCTGCAGTCAGGCTCTGTGGTCTCCCAAAGACTGACCCCATGCGAGCTTTGGCCTCACCTTTAAGGCTGGGGTGTGTGTGTCGTAGAGCTGTCCAACGCAAAATTTGTCTGTGGATTTTCTTATCCTGGATTGTTTTGCGTGTATGTGTGTGTGTGTGTGTGTGGTGTGTGTGTGTGTGCAGAAGCGGATTCAGATCTCGCTGGGTAGCCCAGGTTCTATCTTGCTTTCTCGACTTCGGCCAGACTCCCATGGAGGAGTGTGTGCATGAGTGTGTGCGTGAGTGTGTGCACCACGTAAATCTGTAACTCTGTCGTGTTCACAGGGTGGGAGAACCTGACTCAGAGGAGAATGTTCGGGGGAGATGTAAACTGCGCAGAACCTGTGACGGCTCCGCTGACAGCTACTCGTCACGTGGGACGCACGTGGGTGCACTCATCTGACCTCAGTTGTGAATGCTGAGGCTCAAAACCAGTTCAGCTGGGGAGGGAGTCCAGGGTCCCCGGAGCACGACCACCCACCAACTCGGGAAAAATATTCCCCTCTGTTTTGACGTGCCAAGAGAATATTTTCAAAGTCAAAGGCGCACTCCAAAGCCTGTGTCCTTTGTTCATCCCTGCGTGCTGGTTCCAAACACAAATTTGTCCAAGCGCAAATTGGAAAGCTGTGTCTCAAACGTTGTTCGCATCAAAGATGATGAACAACACACGAGAGACCCTTTGTCATGAGAAATTTGTGTTCAACATGCAACGGATCCAGGGGTCACCGGGAGCCCTTCCCAGCCCTGACCCCCGGGAATGTTGTTTTCTCTGAACTTGCTGTCTTGCACGTGCAGATGTTTGCTTGTTCCGTGTTGTGATCCCAACTAGAATCCTACACATCCTGCATTGATGTCATCAGGGGTGTAGATTTCTTCACAAGAATCCCAGACTTGAGTTCTTGTTGCGATTTTTGCAGCCTGACAAAAAGGACCTGTTTAGAAGAACCAAATACAACCATCTGCATGGAGCTGTTCAACATGAGACCCTGTGGCAACAGGATTCGTATTCAGGGCTTGCACCGCTGCACTTGCTGGATTCTCCATCTGGATGCCTTCAAACTTTTAGCGGGGAATCTCAATTGTTTTATGCCACCGGACAAAATATTTTCGTGTTGCTTTCTCTTGAAAGTCAAAGTCCCCCAAGGGGAGGTCAGTCACTGAAAAATGGCTCATGCAGCCTCCATCTGCGTTGCGCAGACGCGATCCAGGGGTCTGGGGATCAAAGCCCAACTTTCGCGGGGTCGGAGTTCGCCCCTGCCGAGAGTATGTCCTTCCTGACCTCAATTGTGGACACCCTTGAATTTTTGGAAATACAGTTCACCAAGGAAACGTCTGTCTTGTTTGTTGTCCAGAACCTGAGTACGAGGGGTTTCCCTTGACTGGCTGGCTGGTGGTTCGCCACCAGTTGGCGGTTTGGAACCAGCTGTGTCCATCTTCATCAACCGGTGGTGTTTCTACAGTGTGGGGCCCGATTTCAACAAAGAAACGCTGTCAATATCAAAATATGAATTTCACCACACAGGCAAAAAAAAGTTTGTGTAAATTTTTTTCGGGGATTGGCACGGTAGCCTGTTTCTCTTGACGTGTTTTCAGTTCTGATGTTCTGCTGCTTGAATAAGGTGAACCAAATCCCACAGAAATTGTCTTCTCTGATGCAAATCAAACCAGCCCAGCGGGCAACAATACAATCCTTTCTCGTGACGTCCTTTCTAAATCTAGAAACCTTGTTCACATCAACATTAAATCAAAACTTCCCATTGTGAGAACAACAACAGGATGATTGTGATTGTGATCAGAGAGTTTGGATCCCGTCCGTCTCAGATCAACTCCCACGCCTAACATAACAATGGCGCAAATTTGCTACTATAAAGGGATCTAGAGCAAAGCACCAACAAAAGGACAACGTGACTCGGGTACAGAGGCGAATTCCTGAATTATTATTCACCATGGGAGTTTCTATGGGGATAACACCGTTTCTATGGGGATGGCGGATGTGGGGACAATAGAAGATTAGATTTGACGAGATGGTTTCAGGTTGACGCAGAAAACGTTGACGGATGTGTCTGCCTGTCCCTCCCTGGCTGAACCATTTCCACCCTTGATTGAGATGGGTTCCTCCCTTCGTGGTCTGTTTTTCACGTCTTGACGTCAGGTTTACATCTGTGTTGAAGCCTGTCTCACACTGGGTGAGTCAGGACCCTGTGGCCCAGAAACACCCAGCGGCAGGTTCCTTGCCCAGGGGACAAACCTGGCCCAAAAATTACAATCCAAAGCTCGATCCCTTTTCGGATTCCGAGACAGGTTTTGGCCCACCCAAAAAAGCAGCCCTCACCATACCCAACTCGAGTTTGGGAAAAAACCATTTTTCAGAAAAAAAATGGACGTTCTTGCCACCTGCCGATCGCAAGTGACGACGCAGCGCTTGAGAACACGCGCAGGGCTGCAGCCCCTTCAGACGAACAAGCAGGAGGGACGCTGCCCCGCTGCACTGGTTCTGGGACGCGACACATGACGCATCCAGTGTGAGACACGTCGCCCTCAAGGATTTCGCATTTGGAGAATAATTGAAACGTGTTTCCTCTGCAGTTTCATCTGTCACAATTTAATTTTCTAAATCCAAAATAGGGTTTCGGTTTTCTGGTTTTTTAATCAAGCGCAAACTTGATATGGGCTCCAAAAATTAAATTACAGTTTCTAGGGGATAATAAACCAACGAAGTGCAGGAATGGCAACAATATCAGAGGTGCACAGAGGGACTGATCCTCCTGGCTTATGAATGATCTGTTTCCTCCCTGTCTTTGTGTTGTCGGCAAATAAACTCTTCACTTGCTTGTGTTGAAATGTTCATCTTGGTGGAAGCGGGGCCAAGGGGCGCCGTGGGAGTGTGTGGCCCTTGACCAAAGCCTGTATCCGGCCCTGTGTAAATTTGCACCTGACGATTCCGAAGATTTGCGGAATTTTCACGTCAAAGACGGTTTTGTCCGTCGGGAAGAACTTGACCATTGTGAGACAGACATCGTTTGGTGTGGGTGGAACAAAAAATCAATCTGAATGGGTCTTGTCTCATTTTGGGGGATGCAACATTCCATGGCAAGCACTCTTCAACCTCTGTGAGCGGTTGTGGGTCCAGATTGAGGTCAGACTCACACCTTGGAGGCTCAACTTTGGGTGACAAAGCACTTGAGGGGCAAGGGGGCCAAGGTCCCATGGGGTCCCTGGAACCGCTGCGCGAATTGACGCACACCACAGGTGTAACCTGTAGAGTTTGTTTCAAGTACCGTGTCCACAATTTTTTGTTTATCTACGGGCCGTCATTGTTTCTTTCCCTGAAAAAGAAGAAGCGAGCACAGAGGAAATGTCTTCGCTGCTGCGGTCTGTGGTGCAGAATGGCATTGAGTGTCCAATCCGGCAGGAGCTTGAAACACTGGAGCAGCCAAGGATATTTTTCCCACCGAGAGACATCAAAAAGACTTCAAGGGGATTGAGATGATAATAATTTTGTTCCTGAAACATGTTTGTTGTCATGGTGACGTTGAGTAGCCTGTCTTGGCCTTGGCTACAACCAACAGAAAGAGAAATAATTCAGGTGTGTGTCTGTCAGCGTGCCGTGAATCTGATCAGGAAGTATTTGTGCAGGTTTGGTATATGTGGTGTCTGAAGACAGTGACACCTTTCACGCGGAGCAGTGTTTGGTTCCCTTGCATGCCCCCGTGCTCCTTTTTCTGACACTCATAAATTGAGAAGTTTCCAAACCAGTTCTGACTCTTATCAAACTTCTATTCAAATGGCCCTGCATAATCACACGGTGTGGGGCTCCCGTGTGGGGCTGGAGATTCTTGTTTATGACACGGCGAGCCCCACGTGGATGTGCGACTCCTCGCCTCAGCGCCTCCGGCCCCAGGCTCCTCGGGTGATAAATGTCCTGACGCAGAGATACGGACGTATGGCGGGAGAGGCACACCCAACATTACAGTGCTTGGCATGAGAACCGAGAATGCCTTTTTACAACTTATCTTTGGCTTTCTTGAACCCTTTCTGCGTAGGCTGCCTGAGCTCTGCCAAGAAAAAGGCTTGTGAAAAGAAGTGAGGTCTGAAAAATTTGTACAATTTGTGTCTTTTTTGCGTGCAACCGCACGTGCGTGTCCAACGCACGGTTTGTGTTGTCAGAGAACTGTATGAAGCCTAGACCTCAGGGTATTGTGGTCCCAGTACACCTCGTGTTGACCCCGCTGACCTTTTGGACCGTGACCTGATGAGGACAACTGCGGGTGTCAACAACCCGTGGTGACGGGTCCCAGGGGTACCAGCGTCCCCACACCCGATCACATGTCCAAAAAAGGTGTGTGAAATTTTGATAACTTTGAAATGGCTTTGATTTGAAGCGGAGAATTGTCACAAGATTGTGTTTGAAACAGGCGTGTTGTGGGTGGGGTGTAGACTTGGTTAGGGTAAAGTGAGCTTGTCCTCAAGCACAACCATCGTCGCCTGGATCAGACTCTCCGTAATTTTCTGTGGATTGGCTGCCATGGACGAGTTCCACTTCAGATTGGGGCTCCAGCCTCCAGTGTGTGACGCCGCAATGTTGATTGTGTTCAACCTTCACATTCCTGCACGACTGTGCAAGGGCAGGGGTCTTGTTCTCTGCCTGGGGTGGACCGGGCCGGGAGGCAGGGACAAAGACCCCCGACCCCAGAACAACAAACGAACCCTCTGATTTCATCCCCTCATGCGCAAGTGGTTTCTTTGTCACCTGTCAAGCTTTTCACGTTTTGGGTCGAGGGCCGTGAGCGACAGAACTCCCAGGAAATCTTGGATCCTGCAGTGTCTGCATTGCGACTCGAATTGCCATTCACTTGTTGATGGATGGTTCTGGGTTCTGTCCTGACATCTGGCATCGAGTCAATGTCAGAGCTTCAGCGGAAGTTGTTTTGCTCTGAACGTCACCACCATATTATCTGTGGGATTGGTTGGAGGAAAAATGCTGTCCAGCACTTGAAGACTGTGATTGGGGCTTGGATCCCCCTGACATCAAACAATTTGATTTGTTCCTTCATTTTATGCTGCAGACGTTTACGTTTACGACACAAGGGTCGTGTTTATACCGGCCCCTACCCCTGAGGGCGTTGGCCCAAAAACCACTCGCTTCTGACAGGAATTCCGTCGGAATGAACGGGGCAAGTCTGGGACGTCACGACGTGGACCTGGAGACACCAGACGAGTCACCTTGGCACCGACACCGGCCACCGGGCCCAATTTGCCAGTGACACTTTTTGGTTGTAATGAAAGCCTTCCAGGGGCGGACCCAGGAATTCGGTGAAAGGGGGCTCCTGACCCCCTTCAAATTTGAAAATGTTGATAGAAGAAATGTAGGTAACAGAGGGGCAATTGTGTGTGTGTGTGTGTGTGTGTGTGTGTGTTTACGTGTATGTGTGTGTGTGGTGTGTGCTGGTCCTCGAGCCCCCTGACTCCTGCGCCCATGGCCGCCACACTGAAGCTTCCTGTGGTTCGGTCACACGGGTGAGGCGAGCTCGGGTTGCCTCAGGACATTCTCAGGATTAAACTGGCAGGAAAGAAAAGTTCATTCCCAGGAATGGTCCACGGCCAAGTGTGCTGAAAGTGTTTTGCGCAAAATTCACAGGGGCGGATGCACTTGAAGGCTCCTTCAGCCCTGAAAACCCGAGCCCGAGTTACCTGCCCCACTCATTTCGCAGGTGCTGTTTTGCTCCTGTTTGCGAAAAGTCAGTGTCCTCCGTCCACCTGAGGATCAGACAAGGCTCCCCAATGTTCTGATAAGAACCTGACCACACACACGCACACACAAATACATTCACATTCACATACACACACACACGCACACCGCAAGGATAAAGACACTTTTCCACGTGTCTCAGACTGTGAAAAGAATTTCCTATGCACAGAAACATCCCAGGTATGCGATGCCATGCACCTCAGAAAGGTTCAAACACACCTTGCACCGCACCGCTCGCGAACTTTTTCGACCGGAATCTCACTGGGAGCAGCGACTGCGATCACAACAGGTTTCACAGGTAGCATTTCAGAACCACGTTGTAAAAATTCTCTCGACAATGTGTTGAGGAATGGGTCTCGCACCACAGGTTCAGTTCAAATTCCATGGCAGTGTCGCCGGCACATGCACGCGACTGAGCTCTGATTGTGACAACACGCTCCAAGCACCGATCTGCTGACATTCCGCATGTCTCGTATTCAGCTCAACAACAACAGAGAATCCTCAGGAATTTTAAAACCTTACAATCCTTCTTCATGAACACGTCGCAGATGAAAATGAACTTTTGTAAAAACATGTCTCTGCGCGCGAAAAGTTTAAAACGTGACAATGTGAATTGTGAAATTTTCACATGTCTTCACCTGAAACACAAGAGACTTTCAAAAGCCTTTCATCAAAAATCTTTCAATCTCGTTGAAAATTGCGCAAGAGCGACTTGACCCACCTGTGCATGTGTGTGGATGAAGCAGATTTGCCGTGTCAGTTGGTAATCCGACTTATCAGAGGAGACGCACGGTGTGTTGTGTGGGGAGGCGAGACGGTGCGATGCACCCCGCTCCACGAGACGTGGTCGTCGTGCTACACTGGCTCTGTTCGATTCACTCCACTCGAGAGCTGGGAGCCCAGTTTTCAGGATTTCAAGGGAAAAGGGTGGGCAGTGGTCTGAGTCAAACACCTTGGCGGGCTGTTTTCAGTCTGTGTGCAAGACCCACAGGGAAGGCCAGGCCCCTGTGGAAAACGGTGGGGCCCTGAGCTCAAGGCGAAATCGAACGCGGCCATGCACAGTCAGCTGCCCAATGTTGTTGTTGACATTCCATAAAAGGGCAAAAGCCCTCCGGTCCCTGCGAGATGATCACTGTACCGCGGAGACGCGCGCTGTGAAGCCTGCGCAGCCGACACCGAGGCTCTTTCGGTGCGGAACTCAGACGGGAACCACATTCGCTGGTCAAAAGACGCGAAGGAGAGTCGTTTTGCACAAAGGTGTTTTTGAGAGGTTCCAACGCACCGGTGAGTGGCACCTGTAAGAACTGCTGATCAGTTGTTTCGCTGTCCGGTTTCACATCTGAAAGACAGTCAGACCCAATTCATTCACACCCAGTGTTGGTATTTCTGTTTTCTTTGTATGTCTCCCGTGGTCATTTCTTGCCAGCTCCTCTTTGAATGCGATTGAATTTGAAGAAAGAATCGGATTTCGGCTTGTCCGAAACACACTAACCCGTGGCTCCAATTACAAATTCACCGGACACATGGTGGTTGACGTTGATCTATGGTGGATTGAAACCGGAAAAGCAGCACTGCGAGAATCTTGTCACGAATCAAAACAAGCGACAAAATCTGATCTGCCACTCTTCGTGTGTGAAGTCTAACTCAAAGGGCTCTCGTAAAAGTTAACATTGTAGCCGCTCGAACAAGCCAGCGTTTCAAATGAATTTTTCAAGGACTGAGGTTGTGGAGGGGAACGAAACGGACGTTTTTGTGGTGGCCAAAATTCCATCCTCAAAAAGTTTGAAGTTTGCGTGCAGCAGATTTTTTTGGGGTGGGTTGGTGTCAGGCACCAGACCCCAATGGCAGCCCTGGATCCGCCAGAGCATTTTTGTTCAGCGACTGCAAAACGTTGATTTCGTGGCTGCCCAAATTGGATGCCCTGATGTCAGCTGGACACGGATGTTTTTCGGACCTGAGGCCATGCGGAACGAAGCCTTTGATTGCTGGGGCAGCCCGACATCGTTGAGGGCAGCTCTGTTATTTCTGCGCTCACGAACGAGTCCTGGGGCCCTGAGACCAGACCACCTGGGCAATACCACTCACGGGTCTCTCTCCTCCAGAATCCTTGATCCTGAAGCTCCGACCCCTACCCCACCTCTTGTTACTTGCAGAATGGTGAGGCCTTCAACATTCAACGACCTTGAAATTGGAAAAGAAACTTCCAAAGCATGCACTTTTTCTCAACTTCAGGAATTCCTATCTGAGACTACGCTTCGAGCATCAAAACATCGAAACATCCCAGAGGCAGATCCGGACGGCTGGGTTGTGGATCTTGGGCCCTGGACCTCTGAATTCTCTTTTTCCCGCCAATTTTAGACCAGAGATCCAAACATCAGAGAATTTGCTGCACCAATGGGGTCCCCCACCCAAATGTCGGATCCGCCCCAGGCCTCGCTGTGAGGAGGGAGCACCTGACTCGATGTTGGCTGCATCACAGGAATGACGAGGGTGCGGAGCGATGTCACGCCTGACCTGATCCCCCGGCCCCGCATTCCCTTCTCAGACGATTCAATAGAGAAGAAACACCCCCTCAGAACATCGGGGTCTCTCTTCGTGTATTCGGAGATGCGAGGGGCTTGACGCGGAAAGATTTGGATTCAAAATTCGTGTTTGAAGAGGGGTACATTTTTGCTGAGTGTGTAACATGGGATGCCATAAATAGCTGCGATGAGATTGCGATCTGCTTGTCAGCTGAAAACACGTGTTTTGGTTGGTGCACATGGCGCTCTGGAACTGTCAGTCTCAGAGCAGGTGATACAATCGGGAGATGAACGACACTGAGAAGATCCAAGATCAGGGTTTCGTCAGCCATTGCAAAAGTTTTGTTTCTGGCTGAACGCATCCTGAGGTGTTTTTGGCTGCCGTTTTTGTGCAGATGAAACATCTCCCTGTTTTTGTTTTCAATGTCCTGCAATTGAAGCTGTTGGCGATAAGACTGTTCCCTCCTCTCAATGGATTTACTGCTGGCGCCATCGGCTGGTGAGATATGGGCGGAAGCGTGACCAGCATCTCCAGCTGGTGCTGTCTCTGAAAAAGACAGCACGCAAAGCGTTGATCAAGGGGCCCCCGGGACGTACCCCTGACCCCGGGCCTGGACCCGCAGGAGGTGATGTTCTCAGCTGTGCCGGGTTCTTTTCACGCAAACCAAAAAAAAGTTTCCAGTTAAGGGCACGGAAGAAGATGGCTTTGTCATGGAGATCACGCCTCGACTGAAGTCAAAGTCCATTGTCAACACAGCTGTCAAAGGACAAGAAGACAATTTGGACAGACGTGGACATCCAAGGACGCAATCAAAGCGCCGTGCTGTCTTTTGATCCTCTATCAACCACGGAAACTCCTTTCACTCAAAAGTCCGCCAAATTTGGTTTTCCCAGGGAACAATGGGCCCTTGTTCCCGAAAGCAAAATCCCCAACCACAAAACGGTACGGCAGTGACAAAAGTTTTTGCCCTTGACATTTTGCAAGTTGCATTCGTACTGTTGGACTTTAGTCCCCAAGGCAAGGTTTGGCTTCCCTGACCTCAATCCTGGATCTCCACACTGTGTGGGTTTTGATCAGGTTCCCTGCGGATCGCTCCCTGACAAAATCCCGAATCCGCCTGGGTGTTTTGACACAACTGTGACAGGGCAATTGCTTGAGAAGAATGCACGGGGAAAACAATGAGACGAGAGACACACGAAGTGAAGAAGTGTAGAGACTCGTATACGAGCGCGTCCGGGGTCAGGTCCAGAGCGCCCATCGTGTCCATGGTCGGGTCTGATCCTCAGAGGCTGCACTCTTGAGGAGGGGGGGAGTCCACTTCAGCTTGAAAAAATGTTGCAATGTCACGTTACGCATCAGTTCAGTCAAATTTTTTCTGCCATAAACTTCACAGTCAGTGCCAACATTTTCTTCCGCATTCATTTGCTCAGCAAAATGTTGCAACTTTGAACAAGTGTGTGAAATTTTGTTGGCAATGTCTGTTCCTGGCACGAAGATGTGGGAGTCTTGGTGCACGTCCAAGAACCGCCGGTGTGCAGCGCGCCAAGTTCTGCCCAAAAACGTGCACGCGAATTGGCTTTTTCAAAAGTTGAACTCGTGGATCCAGGATTTGCTTTGTATGTGTGCAGTGTTTTCTGGGGTTGTGCGTGTGCGTGCATATGTCGGTTGTATGTGCGTGTGCGTGCGTGTGTGCGTGCGTGTGGTTACGCGTGTTGGGTTTCAGTGGCCTCCTTGGTCCACCACGACAAGCCATCTTGTTGGCAAATGTACAGCTGCGTTTTTGAAAGCAGTTCAAGGTTTGGCCCTGCAAATGTGAATGAGAAGTCACCCACGCTTTTGCTCTTTCTTTTTGGTTTCAGTTCCGTTGCGATGGGAACGACACGTAGATTCAAATTTCCGAGGCAACGCAAAGTCAAATTAACCAAGTTTTGACACAAATTTAATTTCCGGGAAACTTCATGTTTTGCAACTGACACAGCTGCGCTGATGATGAAAACGTTCAGCAAACCTCGGGAGGGAGACCTTGAATCCGAGCCTGACAGCACAGATAAACACGTGGTGCAACAGCACACGCTTCATTCAACAGAAGAACAACACGAAACTGTCACTCGACAGAAATGAGAAAGAGGCGGCTCCAGAATCCGGATGCAACACCTTGTGGAACACGATTTGTGCGTTGAAACGCTCAGCACAAATTTTGATTTGCCTCAGAGAAGCAACACCAGCGGGGAAAAATGTATGTTTTCGCCCCGCCCTGCCCCACCCCGCCCCGCCCCCCACCCTGCCCCAACCCACCCTGCCCTGACCTGCCCCAACCCGACCCGCCCAGCCCTGCTGCCCCGACCTGCCCCACCCCACCCTGACCCACCCCGACCCGCCCAGCCCCGCCCCGCCTCGATTTGCCCCTGCACAGGAAATGCAACAACACCGGAGCACGTCACTGAATGGGCTGTCTGGGTACAGGCGTGTTTTCGGTCGTGGCATGAACAGAGTGAAAAATTTGAGTGACACTGCAGATTGATGAGTTAATTAATTAATCAGCGAGAACAAAGGTTGCCCCTGGCAACGGCTCCTGGAAACGCGGCTAACAACGACGACGTTCTCACCCCTGGTTAAAATTGAACGAAAATGCATTCTGTGTCATCCTGGAGATTGGCTGAACTTTTAGGTGATTTGAGTAGGTTGCACCATCGTTGAAGGAGCGACAAAACAAGTGCAACCGAAACAAGGGAGGTTAGCTTGTGAACACCTGTTTCATGGTCAATATAAATTCAAATTTGGGTCCTTTGGGTCTTTTTGAATTTGTTTGGGTCAAGGATAATTGGAGATGAAGGAATTTATCAAGTTAGAATTTTTAGGCTTGTGAGAGCAAAAAGTTCAAATTTTTGGGGTTGTTAAATGTTGAAATTTACTGCACAAATTGGGTAATGAAGGGTGTGTATTGATGAAATGTTGTATTTTGGTTGGGTGCTGTGCTGGTCTCATGTGGTGTGAAGGTGGGGCCAAAATTTTGACACAAAATTCAGATTTTAGTCAACTTTATGTGAAAAAAGGTGACAAGGTTTGGAGACATAGATAATTTGGGTGCACCCTGAATGTTGATTGAAATTGATTCTTGATGCATTCTGCTCGTGTGTGTTTTGGTTGCTGGTTGGAAGCATTTCGGTCACTGTGCGTTCTGGCTTGTCAAATCACCGCGAGCTCCGTGGAGCTGTGTTTTGAATCTCAACACTTCGGAGGACGACTGTACTCGTTCCTTTCAGACAAATGAGCAGATCAGACAGCCACTGAGACTGAGCTGGATATAGCCACTTTGAGTTGAGACAGCTGATCTCAGACGAAATTGGACAGCTATTTCAAGATAAGATTGCTGTTTTCGTCCTTGTCCAGTCTCGAAATAGCTGTTTTCAGTGGTTTGTAATTTCAGATTCGCAAAATCCTGTTGACCTCTTCACTTGTTTACACACTTTTCACACACCGGCCGTCACTTTTGCACACAAAAAGGAAAAACCAGATCAAGAAGCGCGACTACAGAGAGCTCTTCGGCTCCACTCAACCCCCGCGTCTCCCCCTTTCAATTTGTCAACCTGCTTGTGCATAATTTGTGCTTTTAACATGTTTTTTGCTCAATACTTCGGCCACTTATAGTGCGAGCTGTTTGCACTCGAACAGAGGGTCCCCCGGGGGTCGAACCCCAGTTTGGGTTGTGTCGGTCCCTCGCGGTACCCCAATCCGGGATCCCCTCGAGGCCTCTGGGTGGCAAAATCTTGGTCAAAACTGTAGCACCCTGGGTTCGTCAGGGTTCACCTCAGGTTCAACCCCTGGTCAGCACCAGGTCCAGTCCGCTGGTCTGTACCTCGATCCTGAATCCACTGACTCTGCTGTTGTTTGGACCGGAGATTCGTGTCGCATCCCCCGGGCCCTTCCGGTCCCTGTCTCCGCTCGCACATCAAAGTCCTATGTTTCTTTTATGTTGTGGGAACCCACCAGAATGAAGCTTTTGAGAAGCTGGGCGAGGACCTTTGGAAACCAAAGTCAGGGGACATGGAAGGAAATTGGCTTGTCTGCTGAGCGCGAAGGTGTTGCATGTACGAGGTTTGTCAATTAACTGATAAGTTTTCGGGCGTCAATTGAAGACAATTTTTTGCACATGCGTCAAACTTTAATAAAACCTTCAAAACAGTAAACAACATCATGCCAACAAGTTGTGAACAAGCCAATAGACATGCCAACATATGCCACACATGTAAAACTTTGTCAGTCCATGAGAGTTTGCCGATTGAACACAGTCACTCAGTCATCAGATTCAGATGAGGTGTCCGGATTTCTGTCAGACTCATCTGTTGACATTTTCACGATCTCAAGGTTGTTCCCTAGATGTTTGCCTTCGAAGTACTCACCGCCGGCAAGTACACACTTGTGCCAGCGGATCGGGAGTTGGAGCATTGCATCCTGGAAGACTTTCTTGGGTGTTTGTCTGAGAAGTTTGATGACAGCTTCCTGCAGTTCTTGAATGTTTCTGAAGCGAGTTCCTCGAAGTTTTTTCTTCATGAAAGGGAACAAAAAAAAATCACACAGCGCTAGATCCAGGCTATAGGGGGGTGGGCTAACATCCTGATGTTTGACTCTCCAATGAGGGCAAGAGTGGGCACAGCAGTATGGGGGGAAGCATTGTCATGATGCAGGAAGAACATGTGATCAGAGGTGGGGTCGTCTGGGTCCGACCGCGCCCACAACATTGGATGCTTTTTGCGGATCCTCTCCTTCAAGACTTTCAGCAAAGTACAGTAAGTGTCTGCAGTCACAGGGTCTCCCGGCTTTCTGAACTCATTCAGGATGGATCCTTGTTCATCAAAGAAACATGTCAGCATAGTTTTGTGCTCGGATCTGCTCCGGAGGGCCTTGGATGGGCAGGGCTCTTCTGGGGTCTTCCATTGCATTGAGGATAACTTGGTTTCAACATCAAACACTGAGAAGTAAGATTCGTCTCCTGTGACCACCTTGGACAAAAGGGCTGGGTCTTCCTGAAAGAGATCCAGATTCTGCTGGCACATGGTTACTCTGGATCTCTTCATCTCATCAGTCAGCATGCGGGGGACGAATTTTGGGGCCACTTTCTTCATGGTGAAAGACTTCTTGATGATTTTGTGCACAGTTCCACAGTTGATCCCTGTCTGGCTGCTGAGACTCCAGATGGATGCGCACCGATCCTGGTCCAGGGCAGTCCTCAAAACATGTCTCTGGGCTTCTGTGTTGACACTGGCAGGCCTCCCACTTCTTTTCTTGTCTTTGACATCAATGTCTCCCCCTCTAAAACGATGATGCCACACCCCAACTTGTGCTTTGGACATCACATCATTGCCAAAGACAGACACCAATTCTCGGTGGCACTCGATCGGTCTCTTCCCAGAAGCACACAGGAATTTCAGCACAACACATTGCTCCTCCCTTCTCTTCATTCCAGGCATTGTGTGTGACAAGTTTGAAGAGAGTCCAACTGCACAAACCATGAAAAAACACACCCAAAAGACAATCATTGTAACCAACCTGTCACAATGTTGAGGCTTTCGGAGCCAAACCACAGTTGGTGACCTCATTTGCGGATCACCTGTTCATGCCTGTGATCAGCAGATCGATCGGCCATGAAGGCAGAACAACCTGGACACCATTGGGAAACCACTGACTGAGTTTGAAGACAATCGGTCCAAAATTGCCGTCAGAATCGAAAGAAACTTATCAGATAATTGACAAACCTCGTACCTGTACGAGTATGGCGTCTTTCAGAGCTCTGCTGCCGAGTTAGACGCGCGCACTCAAAGAAGTTGTGGTCGGTAGAAAAGAAAGGTGAGTTTTGTCTGAGAACGCTGTGCAACGAAACTAAGAGGTTATTCTGGAGGGGCCTGTCAACTGAAGTTTTGAATCGGACAGTTGTTTGGCATTTTCACAAATGCGTTCTGAGTTGAGCTCCAGCTTTGTTGGAAAACATCCTGGGCAGATTCACCTGGTTTCACCTGGTCTCCGTGTTCTGATATCCAGTGCGAACATGAACAAAACGAAAAGTTTCCCGACAATGAGCCATTTAGTTCTGGCCAGACAGTACAAAACTGACACCAAATCACATCACCACGAGACGTCTCCATTTCATATCATCACGACCAGACAACGTCAAAGCAAATCACGTTTAGTCACTTCCAATCTTTTCAGGGGCAACGGATCCGGGCATTCGTAGTTCACAGGGCCTGTGGCTGAGCGGTCTGTCGGACTTCCTCACTTCTTTCAGCAGGAACGGACCCATTAGCCCTACCATCCTGACCAAAGGTTGAGTCAGCCTTGGCCCAATTCCTCCCTCTCTTCCTTCAGGGCTCCGAGTCGACCCCACGATCCGGCGCTCACCAGACATCTAGTTTTTTTTCAGCAGACGGCCAGTCGTTCAGGGCTGACACAGTCCAGCTTCGTCGGTGTCTGGCCCATCGGTCAGTTACTCACCCCCAATATTCTGTCAGCCATGCGTGAGATGAGCTTTGGTCAGTTCCCGAAATTAATCGGGGAGGACCAAGCTCCCAACGGGGAGGGGGGCCATCAGACTTCGAGATTTGGAGAAGAAGAAGTTTGCAATCATGGCACAAGAAAGAAACGATTTGTGAGAAGTTTGGGGCAAGTTCCGTGGTCCTGAATCCGCTGGAGCCAGCTTCGTACACGTCTGATCCACTCACCAACTTCTCACTTCGTTATCCCAGCAGCGGTGCACTCCACACACGAAAAGCAAGGACAGATACAGGATTTGGTTCGGAGTGGCTGGCCTCGTGCGGGACCGATTTCAACTTTCCAAATTTCACGTCCAGAAAGTGTGAAAATTCAGTGCCAGCACCTTGAAAAATATGCCCAGCGCAATGAACTTGGAGAGGGGCGGGTGCCTGGAAAGCCTCGCAGTTCGGGCCTGAGTCAACACCTCGAGCGGAAAGCGTCCCGACCTTCGATCAGTTCTAGGGTTTCGAAAATCCACTTGTCCTGATGACTCTCCGACACAATGACATCAGGGTCAGGAAGCAGGGGTCGCACCGGCGTCTCCAATTCCGACCAAAATGCATTCCACAAGGCCTTTAGATTGGCGTGCCTGACGTTCAGAACACGTGTTGTTCAAGTTGTAAGAGGGCGCTCCAGCGGATCCTGGACCCGTGCAAAGGGGTTGGATTTACCCCGTAATTTTGCGCCACAGATTCTGTTGTGAGGACGGATTTGGGCTCCCCTGACTCATCTTGTAGGGACAAGACACGTGTCGCCCCCAACCAAAACCTGGATCTGTTCTCAAAACCGCAGGTCTACAAAGTGGTGATTTTGTGGTTGCTCTGGGTCTGGATCGAGGCTCTGCTGAACTGGTCGTGGTACTTCCGGCAGAGGAACGTCTGTTTGAAGGCGCGGCGGAAGTCGCTCGACATGAAGGCGTAGACGAACGGGTTGGCGGCGCTGTTGGCGTACGACATGCAGTGCGCTACGATCTGCGTCACGTAAACGACGCTGTTGGCGACGTCGGACGCCTGCGCGCGGTCAGCGTAAGTTTTGTACATGTCCAAGGCGTGGAACGGAAACCAGCAGATGGCGAAGGTCGCTACGACGGCAGCGACGGTCTTAGCGATGCGGCGTCGTGAGCGCGCCTGCCGCCCGATGGCGCCAGTGCTTCCGGGACGCCACTGCAGGTAGTTACTGGCCGCCATGACGAAGTAACATCCGGCAATGATCCCCAGTGGGAGGCAGTAGAACCCGACGAACGACACGGTGTGGAATATCTTCTCGTGTACGCGGTTGTCGAAGTGGTAGACACAGAAGCTCTGCTCCGGATTGTCTAGGTACGCCGGGATGACGGTGACGTGCGCGATGAACACGACCGGGATGCAGATGCAGATGTTGACCGTCCAGATGACGGTTAGGACGCACAGAGCCTGCGGAACCGTCCTGGAAACACAAGGAAATAATTAGAGGGATGACCAGATTCGCTACATTTGGTTCCGTCTGGGTTTTCTCCGAGTGATCAAACTGCAGCACGGATCACCAGCTTCCTGATCAGCTTCCTAACCTCTCTGAACTGAGGGGCTTTTTCACAAGAGAGGCGAATCGAGGGAGAAACCGGGGTCTACATTTCTGTGTCCTACAAATTTTCGCTGCACAGGAAACACCCCTGCATCCGCCCTTTAACTTGACAGAAACAGCATCTGTGTCAAGGTTGGACCCACGGACCAAACACCTGTGTTTGTTGAAGCGAAGAATATTGTAAAAGGATTAAGGGACCCGGCAAATTGTTCTTGACAAATTTCACTTCGAAGGACAAAAAAGGGAGGGAGGGAACAGTGTTGCAAAAAAGTTTCTCAGAAGTTTTGATGATTATGGGCGGAAATCAATGTGACACTTTTCATTCCGTCTGCGCATCATCCTGTCGAAGTGTGTTTCCTCGAGGGAGAAGCGATTGTGAGCTGCCTGCCTCTTGACCTTCCCCAACTTTGAGACCGCGCCACACGCCAGGGACAACATTCCCTGATTTACAAAGCATTAGCGACTCGCCTCAAAGTGGATAATGACATTCTTGATCAGCAGAAAAGAAACCCAGTGGATTTTCTTTTTTTGTGTGGGAAATGTCACGGGGTGACTGTCATTGTGTCTCAGCTGTTGCAGAAGCGGCGGTTCGCACGACAACTTCGCCCCTCAGCCCTTTCTCGCGGATCGTGGATTGGGGTCGAGGAGGGGGAGTCAAGCACTGACCTCAGGAGTCGACGCTAACCGTCGGGGTCAGCGGGGACTGGGTCAGGCCTCACGTGCCACTGAGGTCTTGAGGAACTTGGAATCGTTGGGGCAAGTGGAATAGCGGGGGGGGGGGTAGTGCTGGAGTTGGCTTGTCCAGAACTGGTCCAGACCAGGGTTTACCTCAGACCCCAAGAAAGGACTGAAATAAAACTTGCACTTGTGTAAAATGGGGCGGGGGGGGGCTGGAATGTGCCCTTTTTCGGGAATCAGGAGGCAGGTCGGCGCAGGGTCCTCCTCTGGATCCACTGGAACTTTTGTCACAGATCTGTGCCAATGTATTTTTGCGCAGCTTTTTGAAGGTGCAGAAGAGTGTTGGACGTCTCGAACAAAGCTTTCTGTGAACCTACTTTTGTGATATTTCTGACCCTTTGATGAACCCACCGAATGGAGGTCCGTCGGAAACCTTCTGACTCGCGTCTTGAGCAGGGTGTGGGAGCAGTCGGTTTCCAGGTGTCTCAATGTGAGGAAGAGTTGTTCACAGGGTGTGGGAGCTGTTGTGTCTCACGGTGTGGGAGCTGTTGTGTGTCAGAGTGTGGGGGCAGTTGTGTCTCAGGGTGTGGGAGCTGTTGTGTCTCAGGGTGTGGGAGCTGTTATGTCTCAGGGTGTGGGAGCAGTTGTGTCTCAGGGTGTGGGAAGAGTTGTGTCTCAGGGTGTGGGAGCTGTTGTGTCTCAGGGTGTGGGAGCAGTTCTGCCGAAGATGCGTTCGCGTCAGTCTTCCGCTGTGGTTTGCAATTTTGAAAAAGGTTTGCTTCTTGCCTCGCAATGTTCTCAAGAAAGTTTCACACAGCTTTATGCTGGAGTGGAATCCAAACTCGTGAGTCCTGCGTGCTACATCCTGCAGTCGTGTCTTGCAGAAAGTTCTGCAAAAACTCACTGATTTCCCTTTCACTGCGCTGTGTGGAAAATGCTGCAAAAGTTGCTTGCATTGGTTCCTTGCTCAATCAGGAAGTCCAATTTCAGCCAAATCCCCCTTTTGCAAAGAAAGCAAACGAATGTGTTTCATTCTGACTCCTGCAGTGAGAAAGGCAATGAGAGTCTTTGCCCAAAACTGCTTTCCTCCCGGATCCAGGGTCCGGGAAGGGCAGGGGCTGACACTGTCCTGACTGAGATAGGAATCCAGGTCGCCCCTTCACCTGAATCATCTGTCAGGAGATCCCAATTCCCCACTCCTCCCCAACCACAAAGACATGCAGTCACAACTTTTGATTCCGTGGGCGCAAAATTTTTTGAATAAAATTTGCTTTTTGTCAAAGACCGGTAAAGTTTGGGCCACCCAAACATTTGGCGCCCTGGCCTCAATCCTGGACCCACAGGGGCCAACCCTGACCAGACAGTCAAACACTGCTGATGAGAAAGTGTCGTCTGTAGTCTCGTTGCAAAGTCTCGCTGATCTCACCTGCAGGCCCGAGATTTGATGGGGTTCCGGACGGCGTAGTATCTGTCGACGCCCATCGCGGTGAGCGTAGCAACGCTGATCGTCATGGAGACCGTCAAGATGTAGTTGTTTAATTTACCTGCAACAACAGGATATGAAGGCAGATCCGGGTAAGCCTCGTGTGCGCGCCGCAGTGGGGGACCCGGGATTGAAGTGGGGTCCCTCGGATACATAAGGCCCAGCGCCAGAGGCGGATCCACACGCCATGTGTCTGGTGACAGAGATGTGTGTGTGTGTGTGTATGGGGGGGTGCGTGCGTGTGAGTGTGAGTGTGTGTGTGAGCTTCTATCATTGTGTTTTGGATTTGGCGCCGTAAGCCCCTGGCTTTACCATTGGCTGAACGCGAGACAGAAGGAGAAAAGGACCCGCTGTGATTGCCTGTCGTGTCTGGTACCAGGAGCAGACACAGCAGACACAGCACTTAGTCGGGGTCGGCTTCTAGCGTGTGCTCAATTGGAGGTCTCGCAATTATTTTCCAGGGTCACGAAAAGCAGGGCGGTACTGGAGGTCTCACTGGATCGGTTGTTCTCCTTGCTGGATGAGGGTCCCACTGGCAAGAGGTTTTGATGGATTCATAGGGCTGTTTTTGAATACAAAATGGCCGTGTTGTTCACTGGAACCAGGCATGAACCCTGGATGCACAGGTGCCCAGCTATCTGACCCGACGAACGCAGCTCCCGGCCCGGGAAGACAGCACCATGACCAAAGTCTGCATCCGCCCCTGATTCATCTCGAGTTGGTCAGAACCATCAGGACCACCAGCACGCAATAGCGGAGACTTCATGTGTACACCAGTCTGCTGTGGGCGGCGACAAGACTCCCAAGGACTCAGGATTGAAGTTCGTGCAGGTGGGCGGGACAAAACTTTGAGGAGTGAGCAATTGCAACGAAGAAACAAGAAGCAGTGCTCAAGGCAACTGCAGTGCGAAGTCCCTTGCGGCGTCGGTAGTGTCATCAATTCTTCCTTGTTCATCAATTCTTCCTTGTCCTCCTTGTCTTCCACCAGTCATACTGTCCACAGGGGGGGTCCTGCCTCCAGCCTCCAGCGGGGGGGGGGGTCCTGCCTCCAGCAAGGGGGAGGGGTCTGGTAGGGGGAGAGGGGGGGCAGGGGACATTTCAGTCCAGCTGCCATGTACTGCACTGCCACATGGTGCTTCGCACGACAATGGAAGGTCGGTTCTGACAGAGTTTGCATTTACGACATCAATGTGGGGCAGGTTGCTGAATTTTGGATGCTAAGAGCGAGCTGAATCCTGAGACGCTGCGTCCACCTGAGTAACGGGCGATGTCCACGCTTTCTTCCCTGCATGTTTATAAAATATTTACCGCACGAAAAGCAACGGAAAGACACAGCGTGGCCCCATTTACCAAAGCACTTGGCTGCTGCTAATGCTAATGGTGACATTCTTGGCTTGAACTCAGGACTCAGAACCAGGGGAGGATCAAGGCTCGGGTCACACGCCATGACAGTCAAGTTGGTAGGGGCTCATTCCAACGCTGTCTATTTCAATTGCTTGATTTTTTGACGAAATTAACGCAAGCTGCTGCGGTATCTCGAACGAAATCTGGGTGGGGAGACAGAGCGTTAACCCCTCCCCCTCCACACCCTCTCCGTTTGACGCAAGACTGAGGACCAACTTTCGTCGCTCAATGGATTTCACTTGGCAAAGCCCCCTGGAGTACGAGCGCAATGTCCTCTTTCCCGCATGATGATTACGAGGTTTGTCTCAAAATTTTCCTTCTTTTTGCGATGGCATGCTTGATTTGCAACTTCAGTTACCAAAAGTGAAACAGAAAAGAAGATCTGGGTGACAAGCAACTGACAGTTATGAAAGAGTGCAGTTAGATACAGAAGAAATTGGATCT
>JAAUXT010127722.1_pt1 | contig 45569 bp, 44 predicted proteins | sample 7278171 | NCBI WGS metagenome assembly JAAUXT01 (sample SAMN14350112, study PRJNA611818) | marine sediment metagenome | isolation source: surface marine sediment (1.8m) | place: French Polynesia: Moorea | collected 2018-08
CAGATTTGCAACATGTATGGAAATGCGAGAAACACAAGGCAAACATAACACCTCAAAAAGGAAAAATGTGCGAAAGGACAGGGAGACAGTTGCACACTGTATAAATATTCAGGACTTTAGGAATGTCACAGTTATAATGGAATTAGGCTACCAAAATTACTCAAACAACATCGACGCGCCCTTTGAGATGTTCACCTCAATTGCAGTTGTGGAGACGCAAATACTTAGCGCACCTTGCTAAACTGCTATGTGCACTTTGTAACCGAGAGAAATTCTCCCACCAAAAAAGAAACCCCGCCCCAGAGGAAACCGGGCGAAATTGGCTCAGCTCCCAGGCAAGCTGGTGCCACCAAAGCACGGAAATCGCCGATGCTCCGTACGGAGCTGGTGCCACCAAGTCATGCCCAGTCCAAATTGCTTGGATAGGAGCCAGTGACAGTCCCCTTACAATCGCCATCTAAGTGCCTGATCACGGCTAGTGTTAATAAAATGAAACCATAGTTATGCACTTGTCACAACACACCCCAATAATGTTTTTACATTTTAGACACCTCAAAATGATCCAAATTTTTATCTGACCATACCACATGCAAATCCCAATTGTGTCACTATACCACATAAGAATTTCACAAACTTGGCATCAATCCAGAGCAAACCTGTTCTTTTTCAGAAATCATTCACAAATCAAACTGAAAATACATTGAAACTATTTACTATTTGACCAAATATGGTAGGTCAAGTTAAAATAGTCACAGCCTCATAATATCAGTTGTACCACACCCAAGGACCTGCAAAAATGTTTGTATTGTATGAAAATATTAGACAATGTTTTTGTTTTTGGATTCTGATACATTTTTTGGGTATGAGACCCCGAATTCCAAAAATTATATTCAGACAACCATAACTCAGCCATGCCTTCTCAGCAATGTCTTACCTGATTCATACAAACCTAAACACCAAATCTTTCTCTCAATATCCTCTTTCAAATTTTCACATTTTTTCAATTTTCAAATTCAGACCCCGGTGGTGCCCATACACGGGACAAGAAACTTTGTTCAACACCTCATGCATTATCTACTGCCAATACCCGACTATGAGTCTTGTCCCACAACAGATGTTGTCACCTATCGTAATCATTTTGGCTTGTCAGAGAAAGGTCAATTTGCAGTTCATGAATCATTAATCACTTGTTGCTGATTTCTTGGGTAATTTGAGGAGGTTACGCTGCTGAAGAGAGCTCAATGAAAATTGAGTGACCGAAACAGAGCAACCAAAACAAATCACCAAAAGGCAGCATCTTCCAAAAGTATGTGTACAGCAGTTTCATGGTGAAGATAAATTTCAAATTTGAATCCTTTGGGTCTTTTTAAATTGTATGGGTTGAGAATGATGCATGAGTGATAAATTTGTCAAGTTTGAATATTTAGGGTTTTGAGGGCAAAAGTTTGAATTTTTGGGGTTGCTAAATTTTGGACTTCACTGCAGAAAGTAGGTGAAAAATCAGACAGGAAAACAAATAATTGATGAAAGATGTTTGTTGAAATGGCATTGAACAAGTGTCATTTGTTTTTTCATTTTTAAAAAAATTGTACATGGTTTTTAGGTGGGGCCAAAGTTTGGGTACAAATTTGGGAATTCAGGAAAGTGTTCAAAATAGACAGGGAAAGTGTTCAAAATAGAAATTTGGCAAAGATTTTAGTAAGCTTTATGTGCAATCAGGTGACAATTTTTAATAAAATAGATTTTTGGGTGCATTCAAAGTAAGTGATAAAAATAACACAAAAGAGATTGATAATTTGTAAATTTGCACCAAAAACCTGGCCCACAGAGTGTGCACCAAATTATTTAACACAGATATTGGTTGGAATCTCCCCGGCCCCAAAGAAAGAATAGCAATGAAAACAAACATGCTCTCAGTTTCAGCATGTTCATATAGTTCTTTTGTGGTCTTGTTCCCCATCCACATTGCACCAGCCCATGCCGACAACTGGAAAAATGACAACAAAGTATTTAAATTGTGTACCAGATTCTGGAACGTATCACTTTTCTCTTCTTATGTCCATTTATTGACAGAATGCAAAAAAAAAAAAAAAAAAAGACACCATTTCTTCAAAGGCACAAAGCAGAGCCGGGTGAAGGACCAAAATTATACTCCACTCAATGTTGTTTAAATTTGTGTGGACAAATATTCAAGCGTCTAAGAACTCATCAACGGATCTTGCCACAATTTCTCGGAGAAGGCAGCAGTGGCCCACGAGATTCCGTGTCTTGTCACTTGTCCTGCGGAACCACGTACAGACTTGGGACATCATCAGCTCTCTGCAGTTGCACTTCTGGTTGTCGTTTTCCCACCGGCCCCTTCCAACATTCCAAAAGACTTGAGCACCTGCAATGAAGAGCCAGAAAGCCAGAGGAGGTAACATGCTGCTGCGAGCGATAACATTTGGTTTATTCTCCCCTCATGACGGCTGAGGCAACACTGTACCTGTGTCTGCACAGAACAATTGTCAAGGCTTCGAACCTTCTTTGTCGTTTCACACAGGGTTCGCTGATAATTTTTCAGTGTTCTTCATTTCGACTGGCCAGGCAATGGCAGGCAATCTGTCAACTGGGCAAACAAACAAGAAGACCACGCACCTTGTGTTGCCGCGCAGAGCGGAGAGTTTTCAAGTCTCGCGCGTATTGTTGCTCGACCAGCAGTTGTTTCTGTTGTTGCTCCAGTTGTTTTTTGTGTTCTTGCAACGCGCGAGTTTTGCGGATCAGCAGCAATAGTTCGTGCCGTAGAGCGCGGTTCTCCAGTTTGATCTTCGTCGTGTGGTCGCTCAAACACGACATCGCCTCCTGAAGTTCACACACATATGAGTAGACGTCTACGAGCTTTTGAAGAATCGGGCTTTGTCTGGCAAAAATGACTCTTCTAATTTTTGAAAACACTTTCCCTTTTCTGAGTGGTGCAAACCAATGGTCGTCAATTGCAAAATGATTTGCGATCACTCACACGAGCAGCCTGGTTAGCCATGGCAGAAATCTTGGCATCAGACTCTCTTTGACACTGATTCTTCTCTTCCAGGTACTTGGATTTCAGTTTGGAAATGGTCTCTGAATGTTTCACGCGCATCTCCATCACTTCTTTTTCCAGTTCTCCGATGCGGCTCATTTGTTCCGATTGAAGTTCCTTCAAAAACATTTTCAACATTTGATGCAAGAGAGTCGTCAGTACGATGACGAAACCAAACGAGTTTGAAATGTTCTGGAACAAAGTTGCTTGCCACCTTGTATTCGCTCAAGTCATCCAACTGTCTCCTGCATTTGGACAGGAGGTGCTCTTTGTCCAGAAGAATCTCGCGCAAAGCTGCAGAACAAGGAAAGTGCCGCATTGATGCAATCTGTTCTTTTGTAGGTTTCATGCTCATCAAGAAAAGTTCTGTTGGCTATACTTTTTTGTGTGACTTACAATGCCCCCTCATTTTGTATCAACATGTACACCCAACAGGTCATGGAGGACTCAGAGACCTTCCATCTGGAAATTCTCCCCAGCAATTTTGCATCATACGCGCATCACATCACTTCACTTCTGGAATGGACAACATACCGGTTTCTTCTTCTCTGCTCTGTTCCCGAATCAGGGACACGAGCTGTGTACACACCTTGTTTCTTCTTTTCATAATCAGCCAACATTTCTTCTTTCTGTTTCTTGATGTCTTCAATCTCTTTTTGGTTTTGATCGCTCAGTGTCACGATGGCTGTCTGACGTTTGCTCGTTTTCTTCTCCATGTAGGTCATATATTCATGCTGAAGGAAAGAGAAAATTCATTGCAATGAACGGGCTTCTGTATTTGAGAGAGCAGTCGGCCAAAAAAGGTTCGGTCTGTTTGAAAATAAGACATCGTGTTCCTTTTCCCGAGTTCAGCTGAAGGAAAAACAAAGTTCTCACGTTTTCTGCTTTGACTTTCTCTGCTTCTATTTGCAGCCAGTCATTTTCTTTTCTCCTGTGTGCAAGTGTCAAAGATTTCTATTTGCTATTTCAACTTGAAAAATGAAAAGTTCTGTCTCATAAAACCCGAACTTGTACATTCACAACGTCACACTGGCTTCTTGTTTCTCTTCTTGCCCCCACCCCAACACACGGCAGAAAAAAGGACCAAACAAATAAACGTTTTCCTTTCATGTAGAGTGCCAGGAAAAAGATACAAATCTTCCACTTGCTTCTTGATAGATGCCAATTCGTCATTCAACTGGTCCAATCTGTAAGGTGAAGAATAGCGTGCCGTAAAAGCATAAGATATTCTGCAACCGACGAAACGCAAAGAATAAGTTCACAACCAAACAGTATTCTCCTGAGTCGTTTCACTCGACCAGAAACCATACTGTTGTGTCCTGTTCCTCCCAAGAGGGGGTGGCAATTGACTGGTACTCGGTGGATTTACGTTTCCACGGGCGGCACTGGAGTGTACATCATGATGAGAACAGCGCAGTGCTCGGAGTTAGCTGTCTCTCAATCACTCACACTCAGTACGGGTGTGGTGGTACACTTCATTACTCACTGAGTAAATACCGTGTAAGGAGACTTGCATGGACTTTTATAGAAGGCCACAGAAGTTGGCCTCTTATGAGAAGCTGTCCCACAATACTCAGCTCTCCAACGAAAGCTGGATTACCCCCGCTCACATAACGAGGAAAACGGAAACAATGATGCAGTGCTTAAAGCAACTGCAGAGCGAAGTCCCTACAAAACAAGATCAAAATAACATTGCACGTCTGTTTGAGGTGTAAAATTGGCTGAGAAGTTTTCTTCATTGAACAACGCTTGTTTACTTTGCTGCAGCCTACTGATGTCATTGTTGCTATGCTCACTGGGGCCATGTTTGGGGGTACACAGTGGGAGGGGCATGGGGACCTCTGGCCTACTAAGCCTGTATCACACCACCACCAGGTGCTTGCCCTGAAGGGACTTTGCACAACTAGCGCGAGGACACACACACACACACACACACACACACACAGAGAGAGAGAGAGAGAGAGAGAGAGAGAGAGAGAGAGAGAGAGAGAGAGAGAGAGAGATCAACACATAGATCTAGATGAATTCACTGACGCTGTGTGTCTTTCTTGGTCTGGACTCTATGTTGTTTCTTGTGTCGACATTTCGAATTCCGCAGTAGATCCACAGGCATGGACAGGCAAGCACCTTGTATGTGAGATGGCTTGTGGACCCCAACTACAACTTTTCAAAATGCACACTGGGAAACTGAACACTTTGGTCCCTGCCTCGGAACAGGTGCTTGATTTGCCAAATTATCCCAAAACAACTGACTCACTCGTTTTGAAGCAAAACTTCTTTTTCTGTGGGTCCTTCAAATTCTAACGTTTTGTGCTCCTGTTGTTTGAGTTCTTTCTTCTTCGCTTGTCCTTTCTTCTTCGGAGGCATGCTGAAATTCTTTCCAAACAAGCTTGGTTGGTTTCCAAGGTGCCTAGACTCTATTCACCCGTTCAAAATTTGCTTTCAAAGATATCAACATCATATGATCTTCTTGAATTACTGACTTTATATAAAAAACATTCAATAATATGTTTAGGAGTTTCAGTTTTGTCTATTTGATGTCAAAATATGAATAGATTGTCATTTATTGTTTTTAGAAAGTGATTTCTGATTTGGGCAAGTTAAACATGGCGGCGCCCGTGAGTCGCGCGAGTTTGAATGCACAAGAAAGATCAGTATAACGACACGACAAAATTGAACGACATGTCCAACTCACTGTTGCAGTCCAAAACCAAATGAAAAACCCGGTCGCCATGGAGGAAGAGAGTTTTGACGAGGATTCATCTTTGTTCCTCGAAGCACTCAACATTTCTGCACGTCAACATGAAGGCAGCGATCACAAGCCCGAAGGTGAGTGAGCGCTCACCACAACACAAAGTGAACGCCAACTCGTGAAAATGTCCCGATGTTCTTTGACTTTTTCATTGTGATGCCAGTCTTTTCGAATCTTCAGAACCTTCCAGCACAACGGAAACTTCCAGCGCAACACCGTCCGGAACAACAGAACATTCGCTTGAGAAGAACATTCCTCCGCCTTTGATGGAAGGGCTCGAGCGCCCTGAGCCGCATGGTGGAATTGTTCCGCTGATGGGGCTTGAAGTGCAGTCTCCAGAAGCCAGACGGAAGGCAAAGGAGGAAGTGGCTGAGGCGAAGGAGACCACGGAGAAGAGTCGTGGTCCCAAGAAACGCCTGCAAAATGTTTTCACCAGGATGGAAGGTAGAGGTTTCAGATATTTGTGTGGGTGGGTTGGGGGGGCTTCGTTTGTGTCCTGGAATGGAGACTTTCTTTCGCAAACATAAATTGCTCGCCCACAAGGTATTCCAGGTTTTTCGGAAAATGCTTTGATATCCTGCTGTGTTTGACGCAAACCTTGACTGACGTCTCTTTGTCTGGTAATCACCCATCCAAATGTTCTTTCATCCTTTACAGACGCACAGTACGGCCCTCTGAGTATTCTGTACCGCAGTGTAGAGGGACGGCTGAAAGTAAAAGTCTGGACAAGAAGCTTCCGACACGTCCGCGGAATTTGCACCGGGTACATTGTCGCATTCGACAAACACTGGAACCTGGTGAGTCAAAATTGCAATGAATAATTGAAATTCGCCAAAAAGTGCACCTTATCGGAGAACGTGTGACCCCAGTCGAATTGTTTTTCCAATCTGGAGTGAGCGGGACATTTTTGGGCCACATTTTGAGTTGTAGGTCGTGATTACCAGAGCATTTTGCTTCAAATTTTGACCGGACTCGTAGGTGGGGGTCACCTGTTGGAGTGCTGGGGACGATGTGGCAACGTGTGTCTCTCAACACATCAAACACTGAAAAGGCTCTGACGCCATCCTGACTTATTCACTTTCCAAGATTTTTTCCAATGAACAGGACTTTTTGGCACGGATATATTTGTAGGCAATGGTGGACGTTGACGAAATCTACAGAGTGCCAATTTCCAGACGAACTGCTTGGACGGTCACTGTGTCGGGAAACACAAGGAAGGTAAAGTTCATGCTCTGCCTCGAGCAAATGGGCGCTTATTTGCCACAAGGCAAACCCGAACAGTGTGTGGACATTGACATAATTGTGGCAGAATGTATACGTGCAGGTTGTGAAAAAAGAAGCTGTTTTGCAGGTAGCAAGGACATCATTGAGCTGGTCCCAGTGGCCCCCACAGAACACCTCCCTCCACAAGATCCCTTTCAAATGTTCTCAAAGGAAATATCCCGAAAAGCTTGGCAATGTGTGCGTGCGTGTGTTTGATACATTTCTTGGGTGTTCCAGTTGTTGCCACTCAGGTCTTCGCTCTTTGTACAAAATGTGAAGCAAACTGCAGTTGCAACTGGTTATTCAGATTTCAAGCAGCAACGTGTTTTCAGCATGAAGATTGGGGTGTTTGTAATGTAATCCTGGTTATCTGGCTGCTGATGCTGGTGTAGAATTCATGTTGATTCAGGGGAAATCAGAGGAAACGAGACCCACAGACGAACAACCGACCAAGACCGGTGAGCTCAACAAAGTTCCAGTGGAATGTCCTCTGGCCGAAGAAGACACGGCGGACTTGGTGCAGACCGTGTCCAAGCTGAAAGCACAGTTGGAAGAACTGGATGAAGAAGAAGCAAACTCCAATGCAAGACCGTTGAAAACCCAAGACCACAGCGGCAAGGCGAAACAACAAGGATGTGCGAAAGAAAAAAATGTACTTCGCAGTAGCAGTCGCAGCGAAAGGTCACCAAGGCGAAGGTCACGAAGTCGATCACCCCCGGGAAGGTCCACGTCGTTTGGCACGTCAACGAAGTCCGACAGGAATGACCGGTACGACCAGAAGCACCGGTTAAAATCTGCACAGAGACGAGAACGCTCTTCAGACCAGATGTTCTCTGGTGAAAGACCGCACAGAAGAGAGTCGCGTCCAGCAAGAGAGAGGTCATCTTCACGTGGCAGGGACTGTGCAAGCAGAGAGCGTGGGAGGTCGTCCCACTCGAATGGAACAAGAAATGACTCTCCGACCAGGCGCGATCACTCAAAATCCAGGAAGTACCAGGACAACAGAAGCGAAAGAGACAAATCCAGAGACCGAGACGGAGGCACGAAGTCTAATCGCAGACAGAAGGAGAAGACTCCTGATGGTGACACCCACGAAAACGAGAGGAAGGCAAGAGATCTCAGGGAAAAGCTCTCGTCCAGAAAGGACACAAAACCTGAAACAATGATGGTGGACCTGAGAGAGAAATTGAGGAGCAGAAAGACAGGGAACAAGAACACAGATGCAGTGAAAGATGATCCGTTGAAAGACGAAGACAACAATAAAAACACCAGGTCGAAGAGAAAGGACGAGGTAAATATGACGACAGAAGAAAAGAAAACAGGACACAAAGAAAAGTTCGTCGAAAGCAAAGTGAAAGCAAGAATTAGCAAAGAACCTGCCACAGTCACTGCCGGTTCAAAAAGCATTCTCAAGCGACATGTCAATCAGCTGTTTATCAGAGGCGACAATGTCGTGATGGTGTCGATTGTTGATGTTGACTGAGAACGAAGTTTGTGTCATGTGCAAAAGAAATTTGTTTTGTTCGAAAAGCTGGAAATAAAAATCGTCACCATTGATTTCCCTGCACCATTTGGCTTGATATTAGAAATGCTGGGACTTGACCTGGTCAGTGTGTGTGTGTGTGTGTGTGTGTGTGTGTGTGTGTGTAAGTCGAGATTCTTCACTGGCGGAAAAGCAAAAATTGCGGGTGGAATAGATCTACTGTCCGACCGTCGGTCCCAATCGGTGCGAGATGACACATTTCGTTTGACTGCAAAAAATGCGACACAGCTGTATCTTGGGCTGTCAGGCATAAATTTCGAGTGGTTTTGTGACGAAGCGAACACTACAAAGCGCAGACAAATATTCACAGTGGATGGCGAGAGAGACGGCGCTCTGAAACAGATGTCGCCGTTTGTACGTATTCGCGCCATCTCGTGTGCGGCGCCGGAAGCAGCACCTGCAGTTCGCAGCCAATCCGCGCGCCGCTTTCAACACGTGACTTCCTGTGTGGCTGACAGCCCAGACAGGCAAACCATTTCAAAGTTACGAATTTTGGATTTATTGAGCGCAATCATGAGTAATACAACTTAAAACCTGTCAGTAATTGTTTCGAAACATATCAGGAATACTTTTCTTGTGGTTGTTTGGATTTGGCGGTGACTGAAGGGGTGTGAAAGTGAAGTTTGGCTTCCCTTTCAAATTGTGCTTTGACACTGTGAACGGTGTTTCAGGATTTGATGTCTATTCAAAGTTCACACAACAATTTACAATTGGAGATCGTTGATTGCTGGATTTAATGCTCGGACTGAGAAATTGGGAGATAACAGTCTGGTTTAGATTCTATTCTGCCTGTTGATGTCGGTGAAGATGGAAGCCAACATCGAGAAGCGGTGCTCAGCCCTGGGAGGGCTCTTCCAGTGCATCGTCAATGACTTGAAGGCAAGCTTGTGAATGAATGGGTGTAGAGTCCAGAAATCTCCCGATTGATGTCATTTGATTTGATTTGATTTGATCAAAACCCATTTTGTCAGTTTAACGGCCTTTCCATGTCGAGTGTCGCGTTGACGCAAACCCAATGTCACATGACAGGGAGGTCGAAAATGAGATTGGAAGAAAAATTTTCAATTTCAGTGATACGAATTCAGTTGTGAATATCGCCCAAAGTCAGAAAAGGCTGTTTCAGTGGTCACGTTCATGATTGAAGTGTTTTGTTGCAGGGGAGCACACCTGTTTGGGAAGATTTCCTGCTGAAAACTACCAAGCTCCACGCGACATTGCGGTGGGTTGAAATCAAGCTCGTAGCTTGTACGAACGTACACCCAGCCAAAAGCAGCAACTGATTTTTCACGAAAATGGCTCAACCTCTGTTTTTCATATTTGTGCACAGGCAAACCATCATGGCCGCTGGAATGTTCCTGGAAGCTTTTCAGAAGGTGGCTGACGTCGCAACCAGCTCAAGAGGTGAGATTTAACTTTTTAACCCACCAGGATCTGTCAGCCAACGATGACGCAAACTTGAATTTGTCGCTTGGGACACTTTATGTGCAGGATAGGTCTTGATGCGAAAGTGCAAGTGTTCTGTCACAGATAACGATGAATATAAATTGGTGTTCTTGTGACAGTCATGACACGAAACAAGGCAGTTACAAAAGGCGGGAGTCAATGGTTGAAAGTTCCTTGTGAATTTCGGAACCAAGGGGTTTGCGTGCTCTCAAGTATCTGGGTGAGAAGGGAAAGCAATAAACTGGCAGGAAATCAAGACAAGGCCTGTGTACATTGTGAGGGAGGCGTGCGTGTTCTATTGTGTACACACACGAGGCATTTTATCTGTATTTCCGCTGGTTATCTCTTGTGTTCATTCATATTCACCTGGGCACAGTTACTCATCACCGTGTCCGAGTTTATCTGATCCCACTGCTCGTCTCATTTCTGACCAGCGTGAATGAAGATTTTCAATTTTCGACAGGCAGGATATGTTTGCCGCCTTTCATACGAGGGGACAGATTTGCTTTGTGTTCTTACATCGGACACGGAAACTCAAGTTTCTGGTGCTAAAAAGCCAGAGCACTGCTGATTCACGTCCCTTCGATCAGTAGGAAACAGTTTGTGGTTGTGGTGGAGTTGGGGGGATAAAGTCTGCGTGACGTTGTCTTTCACCCTACTTCAGGGCTACTTTCGCATGCACAGTGTGTCCACACACAGCAAATCAGAGCAGTTGTCAAATAGATGCGCAGATGCCAATTTCCTGGCTTCGAGAACTGTAGCTGTCCGTATAGGTTTCACGTTGCGCTGTCATTCAGACGCATTTCAGGCAAATTGGAACATTGTGTGTCCAAACGTTGTCGCCAAAGGAGTTGTCAGTCCTGGGAGAAGGAACCCTTTGTCGAAAAGGCAATCAAAATGTAAAAATTGTGCATTCAGCTCAGGGCACGCAGTGTGGCGGCTGTGTGGACATCTGCCTGTTTGTGTACTGTGTCGTGATGAGTGACACTCGGTTTTACCGTTGCACAAAATGAACAGGAAAACTGCCAGGCCAATGTATATACACTTCTGATGAAACAACAGAATTGGTTCTTCACGTTGGTACATCAACCTCTTTTTTGTGTGTGTTGTCAATTGCGTGCACGGAAACGAAAAAGGAGAGGCAGCAGACAAGTTTCGCATGTCAGACGGGCTACTTCCGGCAATTTTGTGCATGACTGTTGCAACAATGGTCACTTGCTCCGTTGCCACTTGCAATGTTGTCACTGCACAATGGTCATCTGGCCAACAGGTCGTCTTTACGGTGGAAATGTGTGCTTCTCGTGCCACAGCTGGACACGGATTACAGACCCAAAGACCTGAGGGTTCGTCTGCGAGTCGGTGATCGTGGCACGCTGCTCAGCGTTCGGGTACTTGCACGAGTGCGTGAACACGAAGCCGTCTGTTTATCGAGCAGTTAAAACAGAGCACGCTGATGTTCTTCCTCAGTCCTGTTTGCAATACCATTGCTGTGTTTGGTGAATTTTCTGTGCACACGGACACTGCCAGAAATTTTTCACGAATTTCTGCTGTGAATGTGCCTGTGTCAACGAGCGTTCTCGTAATTGTCCGCACGTTTTCGTGGCCTCTACTCCAGCAAGTCTGCCCACAAGGAGAAAACATGCATTGAAAGGTGTTGGCTCAGTGGGTCAGGGATGGTAGCGCAGGGTGGCTGGTTTGGCAATGGCCCTGTAATGGGTTCTGTTGGAATAACTTTGCCTAATTCCCGGTCATTTCTGGCCCGGATAATAGAATCTGAATATATGTCTGCCCCCTACCACACCAATGCCCTGATGCGGGACACGCAAGTTGCTCTTTCTGACCTTTTTTTACCAAAGTTTTCAGAGATTTTGGATCCATGGTGCAAATACGAGCACTCGTACAATTGGACCGAAACAAAATTTGGAAGGACACAACGCGTTTGAAAGTCGCAAAACCAAGTTTACAAAGACAAACGTTTGTTGTCTACAAGAACCACTGAAATCGTGTGGCAAATACGTTGTCCTGACAGAAGGGGTCTGTTTCGCCAAAAGCTGCAAAATTTGCGAGACTTGCCACGGAGACGGTCCCAAGATGTTGAAGCACCACTCGCATTTCTCTTCCCGTTTTTCCTTTATTTTCTGAGGAAAATGTAACTGCTCTCAGAAGAGGATGGCGTTTTGTCCGAAGATGTCGATAAATATTGACACAGTCTGATGCGATGCTTTTTCTCCCACTCAGAAGATGAGTACTATGCTGTTGTGCCAAAACTAAAAATTCCTCTCAACAGTTTTTTTTTTGAGTGAGGATGGTTGAAACCTTGGTACACTCACAACATTGAGTGTGTCATTGAATGAAAAAGGCAAAAGACTCGTAAATTCGGCTGGTCGTTGAGGAGATTTGTTTTGTTGTTTTCATCGCGTATTGTTCGCCTTTATCGACTTCGTTTGAACAGTTTCCGGTTCAAATTTGCGCACAGCTGCTGAATCATATTCCGTTGTCTGTCCTTTTCTGTTCTTGAAACATCTCTTCGCTGGTGGGCGCTGGGGACCCGATTTGAGCGAGTTTCAATCATTTGATTTCCCGGTGAGAAGATTCAAGAAATGCGAGTATTGATCACGGGATCAGACGAACACTTGACATTGTTCAATGTTGGGGCGAGCCCTTCACGTGCACCCTGAGCGGATTGACCAACTTCTCCAGCCAATCCTTCACTTGCTTCCCAGAAATGTACAGTTACAAGAGGATATTGTGACGACAAACATTTCTGTCTTCGCAGTGAGCCATTGACAAAACAACAAAATAGCGTTGAACGGTTCAGGAAGTTGTGCGAGGTCGAGAATCAGCATTTGTGCGAACTTTTTGACACATCGGTACGCGCAGTTTTCCATCAGTCAGGTGATGGTGTGTCCCCCAAAGAAGGAGTGGCACGAGAGAAATCATTCACAAACCGCCGTCTGTCGCAAGAAACTTGCAATGTCAAGTAACCTCGTTTGTTTCCTTGAGGTTGTGTGATTAGATGTCATGTCACGACCAAGGAATGCGACTACTGTGTGTTTCTGCCTGGATTTCTGGACAAAGAAAGTGACAGTGAACAACGTCAGGGCTTGCCTGTACGTTATCTCCCATGTTGTACCCCTCTGTGCGGAGGTATGCGCTCGCCGTGGGCTAAAAATGCCAGTAATTGCACATTTGAGTTTGGAAATGCAGACATCAGAGGGCATTCGTGCCACTTGTGTTCATGTCGACACCACATCGAGGGATACTTTGCTGGAATAGTCGTGCATCAGTTGCTGCATGTGTGGGGCACCCACGGTTTGCGTGCGTGGAACCCCTTTGTAGGAACAACTTTCTGGCTCGTTTGGCCTTCCAGTGGCTCGGCACTCCTTTTGCAGCCTGGTGAGATTAGCTTGCCTGGGTCCCTGATGGCAAGATGATGGGGGAGAAAACTCCAAGCAAACGCACTTCAAAATTCATCTGTGCGAGTCTGCATCAGCCGAAGCACATTTACCAATCCGGCAGAGCAACGCACAGCAAACATACAGCTGCAGCCGTAGGCCGTGATTTCATACTTCTTGTTGATTTATTGTTTGTTGAAGCGAAAGGAACTTGCTGACCAGCTGCCTTGTGCGCACCCAAATGCAGGACAATGCGCCAGGGTTCGTCTGTGGCAGTCCACACTGGTTATGATGGAGTTTTGATTGCTCAGACTGAAGGCTGGGCGCCGAACCTACAGACCAGTTCTTTTGATTGAACGCTCAGTCCGGTTTTGCACTTTCTGTTGAATGCTTGTTGGTGAGAACTGTGCCAAACAGCCCATTGAAAGGCAAAGAAATGTTCCGTCAGCGCGGACAGACATGGGCAAGTGATGCGTCCAGGTGCTGCTTGCAGCGAGCACTGAAATACCCCGGGGCAACATAAACCCACTTCTGCCTCCTCCACAGATGCAGAAACGCACCAGGAACAATCTCCCAGCAGAGAGAATAACAGGCCTTTCACTCGAGTTCGCCTGAACAACAAAATAAAATTGTATCTCTGCAAGCTATCATGCAAATCGGTTGAAATGCCTTCCTTTGGATTTGCTCATTCACATTTCTCGGCAGTAGGGAGAGGGAGGGAGGTTCCACAGAAACACACAATAGAGGGGTGCGAGTAAAGGAGCAAACTGCCTGCGCATCATGGCTCTTGATGGGTCTCTGATCAGTTCAGTGTGTCGGGTCTGAATGTTTTCCGAATTGGGATCAAGCGAACAGATCGTCAGATCGTCTCACACACGAAACCTGTCTGACCGTTATCCGAACCCGCAAATGACATCAGCGCGGCGAAACCAGATTGAGTTGTGGCATACAGCTCTCACGGCGAATTGACATCTGACTTGCAAGATGTTCCGTCGAAACGAGATCGTAAAAACAATGCATCCAGCTTTTCATCACTTCCATCTTCAGACTCCCAGCCATCCATTCTATCGTGGAGACTGCTGACCAAGCAATCAGGAAGAAAAATATCTCTCGTTTTGTTTTGTGAGTGCATTGCGAAGGTCCATGTTCCCTCTTTCCGGTGCGCCTTTTTCTTGGCCACAGCACCAATCGACCCCCCTTCCCCTGCTGTGCACGAAACAATGCAAACTACCGTGGGATCTGGAGTTTGTATGAGATGGAACAATGTTTTGGCACTCAAAGCACAAGCCAAGTAAGTGCGAGCATTTGGTGCACTCGTGCACATGGATGGATGACGGCGGGAGGGTCGAGATTCGAGAGGCTCGAAACATTTCTCCAGATTTTCTGTGTCTGGGGGAATGATGCCCCGCTGCGATTTCAGTGGGTTACTTGATTTCCAGCCAATCACCAGAAAATTTCCTTCATTGTCTCTCACATGCAGGGCATGGTTGTGCAGAGGCGTGCACTTTTGAGACTTCGTGGTGCGTTTCTTCGTGTCTCACAATTCACTGCAGCAGCACCAATTCACAATCGAACAACGCGCACATTATGATGTAGGTGCAAAGGGCGGCAGGTTTTGCTGGTTTTGCACAGGAGTTGAGAAAGGTACGCAAAGTGTTTTTGTGCCAGCCACTGCATGTGGTTGTCTGGACCAGCTAACGAGCCCAGAGGTCATGAACGTTTGCCAGGGTTACGGAACACATTCGTATTCGTTTTCAGATTACGTGTGGGTTGGATCCAGATGCGCTGGCTGACCGTTTGCCTGTTCTCGCGACGGCAGATCACTGCATCTCTTGCGAGGTCCGAATTTTCGTGCACCGAAGGGGTGTTCGTTGAAGCAGTTGATCCGCTTTTCACCCAACAGTTGACGCAACACTCCTGGACCACACAGTTCCACACACAAACCACTTGCCACATTCCGTGCTCTTAAACGTTTATGCGATCCGCATCCAGACAGAGGAGTTGGACCTGAGAGGTCGTCAGAAATTATGCAATGCGGCCCTGACGCAATGTGAAGTCCAAATTATTCTTTGCCAAACATCACGACAGCTGGAAATCAAGAATTTTCTTCAAAACAGGCAGGAAAATGGTTTTGTAACGAACTTTCTTGCAAGCTTTCACTGCTCGGGTCATCGCACGCAAGACTTTGTTGTGATGATAAACGGAGTGATCAGCCCAGGAGACTTCGTGTTGGTGATTGTTCGCAGTTGGAAGTGTTGAATGAAAGGATCGCGTGTGATTATCTGCGCCCAGGTCCTTGACGCCCTCCATGCAGCTTCATTCGCAACGAGAAATGTGGACATTCAAATCTACATTTCCGGGTCACTTGTGCTCACCAGTTGACTTTTCGGACGTTATTGAAGGGGCCCATGCGAATCAAACGTCACTGGAACAAAGGAATCCACACTGTTGACTCCTTGTCTGTCTTGCGTTGGTTGGAAGTAAGAAAACGAAAGGGTGTCAACTTCAAGTCGTCCTCTTGACGAGGCTGAGGAGAGAAGATTGCACATGTCTGCAGCTCTAATTGGACGAAGAGGAACCGCGTGGCCTGTTGGAAAGATTTGCGTGCAAGAGGATGGGAATTTGCCGAGCGAATCAGACAAAGTGCTGTGATGATGAAGGATAGAAGGTGCGAGTCTTCCCTTGTGGGCGAGAAACAATCAATCAGCAAAACGCAGCACGGAAATTGGCGCAGGTCTCGTGGGGATCTGTGAACTTGGGGGTTCAAGTTGCCTCTCCGTGGGAATTGGCCACGATGAATATGGAAGTGTGAAAAGTTGATTGGTCAGAAACGAGTTCGCTTGTCGTGAGGTGATGGGGTCGTTTTGAAAGCGAGTTGTTTCGACACGGTTGTTCTGAGGTGACAACATTTTCCCACCGCCTGACCCGAAGCTGTTCATTTCACAGATGGACCAGGTGACGCAATTTACAAAATCACACTTGTGTTGTCTTCCCAATAAAGAAACATGGCAACATTCTCCGTGAGCGAACGCCACGACGCACCGGAAATCCGGGCGCGCGACCTGGTTGGTTTGTTGACGCGTGGTGATTTACAGCTGCAGTAAAGACACAATGTTCATATTGACATCGCATCGATTCTGCTCCACGCAACTGACCGCCTCGGGCAGCAAACACACTTCTTGTATGTCTGACGAAAGATGAAAGCAGTCCAGAAATTGGGTCAGATTGTTCTGCACTCACTGACCCGTGGTGGTGGCTTCAGAATCCGGAGCAGATTTATGTTCACTCATTGACCCCTGACGATAAATCCTGCACTTTTAGACTCCGACAGAGATCTGGATGTTGTCATTCAATGACGTTGTGACCTCACGGTTTGTCCATTCAGACCATTGACCAAGAACTCATCAACCCCCCAACAACACGTTGCAATCAACATAAAAGAACGGGTTTTGGCAAACAAGTGTTTCGCTGCAGTGCACAGCTCACACGAATGAGGATTTTTCACAACTATGTGTGGATGTTCTGGTTTTTGCAAAAGCTTCGTTCCTTTCCAAGGAAACTGCACGAAGGCTGTTTGGAGCTTTTCTGGCTTGACATACCGGTGGTACACTGGCAAACCTGATTCCACTCAGGAGTGTGGGGATTGTTAGCCTTTGTTGAGTTTGTCTGAGGGTCCAAGGCTTCATCAAGGTAGTGTTGGCGTCGTGAGTGTAGTTCTTCAGTCAGGGGCGAAACATGCCCCAGACCTTCACCGTGCACAGGTAGATTGGGAATCGAACTTCGGAGATCGTGTGCCATTCTTGAAGAAACGGACGAACCCAACGTGCGGACAAGATGACAAGGTTATTGAACGCTGTACGAAAGACGAATACTCACTATTTCGGTCGAGATTGCGCAGCAATTGAGACTCAAATGGTGAGTATGAGTCTTTTGTACAAAGTTCAATAACTATTTCTATTGTACAAATGGTATTCCTGTCGAGATTTGCAGAAAATCGAGACAGAAAACACCATCCGTGCGATAGGTACCGTTCCGGCACCGTTTTTGTTTTGAATGGTACGGAGTCAAGTCAAAGTGCGAGCAGGTGGAAATGAAGTGGTTTCAGTTCGTGTCTGGACAATCATCAAACATCAAATTGTTCTTTGTATGGTGAAGCCACATGCGGAAAGAACTTTCAAGTCTGGCCGGACGAGATCCAGCTTCTCGTGGGCAAACTGTGGGATCAAACAGAAGACCACGAGGTCCCGGCCTCACATTAGACTGGCTTAAAGTGGCAAATGGAGAGATTTGGCTGAAATTAGACGCTTAATGAGACACGCGAGATTTCATGAGAGGAACAGCACACCATTCCACCAAGTGAAAAAAAAACACAGTCGAAACGTTTGGAAACAACTTGGGGGGGGGCAAAGCAACCTCAAGTGGGTTGCAGACGAATCACCAGTCAGAGTGTGGAACTCAAAAACTTCGAACACACGGCAAAACAGATCAAGTTCTATTTTCATTGCGTTCTTCGGGGTGTCTCCCAAGTCTGACAAGAATTTACACAAAATCTTGCCACGAACCGCTCAACGAGTTTGAGAAGACGGTATTGCGCTGAAGGTTCTCAAAGAAAATCCTGGCACACATGTGGACCCTGGGTTACCACAGCACAGCACCGCAATGCCAAAGAACGCGAAGAACTTTGCAGAAAATGTGTCAAAACCACAACCCACAAGTGAGCCTTTCTGGGCCCATGCATTCCACAATCCCTTTTGTTGGCCCGTGCTGAAAGTGCGCAACGCAACAGGAGAGAGAACCAACCATGCAGCACACGTTGAATGTCGTTTTCTGAAAACTCGAGCTGGGGGTGGGGTGGGATGCTGCGGTTGCAGAAGTTTTCCAAGTTTGGTAAGAGTTTTGTGGGCAGGATTTGCAGCAATGCGATTAAACGTTGATTTCCGGCCTCAAGATTTGTGTTGACCAGATTCGAAAGAAAATTGAGGCATGCTGTGAAACGAATGCAGAAAAAGTTGATTGTGGACCGTGAAAGCTCCGAGATTTGTGGCATTTGTTCCCCAAAGTAAATTAATTAAGGCAACTTAGATGAGGTTTTGTGCCTCGGCAGGAAATATAAGTTGATTGGGCCGAATAACCCAGGTGGGAATTAGTAATCAAATAACAGCTTCGGCTACAGAATAATATCCTCAACAAAATTCTAACAGCATCTTCCCCACTACAAATCTCCATTCCAATTTTCCAGTCAGGATTCACAAAGTGGCTTACAAATGGCCCTAATGACAAGCAAGCCACACACCCTTTAGGAAACTTTCAGCTTGATCTTTAGGCCTTATTGAGAGCTGTCATATGCATTCAAAAGAAGTGTCTTCAGCTCTAAGTGGCTTATAACAGCTGTAAATTGGCCCCTAATGGTGACCAGGAGTGCTTCTTTGCAAGAGGTTTCGGATGAACTTTGATAGCTGTTTTCTCGGGCCCTGCTGTGAGCAGAATTAGATGGAGCTTTGCCGCGGAGTTCTGCAGTGAGGACGGCGCTTTCTAAGCTGATTACTCACAGAAAAAGAGGCCAATTGAAAAATGTCGTTCTCCAGGGCTTTCCAAAATTTTAACTTGAAAGTTTAATACCATGCTGCACTGGTCTGGTTTCTTGTGGACTGAGTCAAACTTGTTGGAACAAATCTTGCTTTTCAGCAACCTGGCTTCCCAGCTGAGCTGCTGAATTGTGGGACAATTGGGTTGGGGTCGTTTTCACCTTGCCAATAAATTCACAAACAAAATTCTTGTGTCTCACTCCACTTTCACTTCACACTGCAGCAAGAAGTACAAAAATAAATTGCAACTAACAGGCACAAAAAGTACCTTCTATGTGGAAAGGTTCTGCGCTGCAGCAAAATTTCCATTTGATGCAATCAATATGTTGTAATAACGATGTAATGAAGTGCCTGTTAGGTCCCCAATTCCGCTCCTTCCCCAACAAACCGCCCGAAAACGGGCAAAATCTCCCTATTATTGTGTCAATTTAGGCGCAAATTAGTCGCCATTGGGCACGATTTCTGCGCCCGTCTGCAGGCAAATGTGACAAGATGTATTTTGCAAAGTCCTCCTGTGAGGCATGAGGGAAATGGAGAATTTCCACGAAAAGGTTTGTTGCGTGAAGAAGTTTTCTTTTCCAACTGTCTGAAGGGGCGATGCTTCATCATGTTTTCTTCAAACAAATCATTCGAATTTTTCTGCAGAAAAGAATCTGCATGGCGCCTGCAACTCGGGATGCAGGGCCCTTCTGGTCTCGCACAGAAAAGGCATTCCTCTTACGACATGGGACGAACGCGTGTTCTTTCGCGTGACTTCCTGTTTGTTGGTGGTGTTTTCGTCAAACGAAAAGCCTTGACTGAAAAAAGACAATGCAAAGAACAGTAGAGCAGCAACTCCCCAAGTGGGAGGTCTCGATGTGTTTTTGTCCCTGACTGAGAAACCAAAACCAGGTTCCATGGTTTCTTTTTTGTCTTGCCTTTTAATGCGGCAATTGGTCTTCAAATTTTAAGTGATCCCATGGCAAGTTAGAACCTGCAGTGAAATATTCTTCATCTCAATGACGTCTCTGATTAGCTTCTCGTGAGAATATTGAAATTTACGTTGTCAGGATACGTCACGTTTTACTTTGGTTCTGATTGTTGTCACAATGTCTTTCGGATCCACGAGCGCACTGAAAATTTGTTTGAGCAGTGAAAAGTCGCAATTTTGCGTTTGTGGCCGTGGTGAGCAAGAAACTGATTCGTGAAAGCCTGAGAACATTTTGGGTGCAGTCTTCTTTCAAATCCTTTTTCGTCTTTGCCACTTTATTGGTCTGAACCAAGGCGTATGTCCGAGGTGTGTCCGAGGTGTCTCCTGCAGAAACATTTTGACGCCAAGAAACATGGCGAGAGATGCTTTGCGCAGTATACGTAAAATGTTCATTGTGTCACGAGATCGTGGAAACTTGATCAGGAGAGACAAACACAGAGACAAGTGGCTCATTTGGACAATTAGTGAGGAGTTTGAGTCTGAGACGCAGATGCGCTCACTTTGTCTCACCTCTCCACTTCCTACGACTAATTGAGACCATTGTCACATTGTGCGGGAGGGAGATTCAGGGTGAGGTGGGCTTTGACTCCAATAAAGCTTTTGTCAAAATCAAAAACAGGAAATTTTGAATTTTGTGAGAAGGAAGGGAGAATCAAAGGCTGTTTGTTCTTGCGTATGGTGCCTCAAGAAAATGAAAGGTTCGGCTCCCAAGTTGAAGAACCTTCTGGTAAACAGGAGACGACTCGTCATTCTGCGACCACGCATTTCAGACTACAACGTAGACTCTGAGCGTATGACTTGGATCATTTTGCCCTGAAGTTCCACCATCATTTGACGGGCAAATTGGGCACCACATGGTCACATGGTGGCGACAGCCCAGACCTTGGGGTTCTTTCTGCTTCTCTTCTAGTGTGGAGCTCAAAGTCAATGTCTCTTCCAGTGGCGCAGCCGTGCTGTCAGTACTGTCTCTTCTTACTCACTTCTGTACACAAACAAAAGTGTGACAACCACGCAGTGAACATTCCTGCAGCAAACTGGTCTTTTTGCCCAGAGGTAAGCACAAAACAGCCTCACTCTGCGCTTCAAAAACTTCCAATGCAACTGCCCTTCACAATGAGACAACAAGGAGTCTGATCCATTGAGGGATCGTTTCCTTCCTGTCTGTCTGCCCGTTGCGTGTTTGCGAGGCAGGAGTATGCAGATGAGCTCCACAGACAAATCCTCGAGTCTAATTGCCGTCTCTATCGTCACTAATTGTCGCGTTTTTCGCGGATTTGTCCAACGACGCCGCCGGTCGCGTGTCGACAACAGCTGCTGTTACTGCAGTCAAAACCTCCATAAACAGATTAATTCCTTTTGGATTTCGCCCCCCGAGTTGATTCAGCCATTCGTGGTGCGATCACTTCTTCGCATATCCGTTTGGAGCTGTTTTCTCTCAGATCAGGTATTGGGATCGGTAGTCTGTTCTTGATTGTGTTTGTTCTGTTGAGGAAAGTAACTTTTCTGAACACACCACTTCAATTCCCAGGTTTCTTTGCTTCAAAACTTACACAAACACATCCTCTTCGTGCACGGGTGAGATCTTCGACTGCTTCCCTTGTGCAGTTTTTCCTGGAAAGTCAAGAGATTTGTGCAAGAAGGGTACGAGAGAAGTAGAAATCAGAACGTCCGAGTACCGATCTGGCGAAAGGGGGTCGTCAGAGTCTCCCCTGCAATTGGGCAGAGACACAAAATCTTGTCCTTTTTCTCTCACGAAATCTCGCGTGTCTCATTAAGCGTCTAATTTCAGCCAAATCTCTCCATTTGCCACTTTAAGCCAGTCTAATGTGAGGCCAGGACCCGGCTCGGGCCCACAAATTGTCCACATTTAGGTGTTAGGCAGGATTGGGCAGGAGACAAGATAGTCCCCACAAATTGACTTAATGCCCAAAGTTAACCCATCAAACTACATTTCGCTGTCACCACAGGGTGTGCGATTCCAGCTGCGAAAAGCAGTTCACTTGGTATGGGCACAGTCTGTGAAAGGAAGCTGGTTGCAAAGAACTCAGCGGACACAGATGAGAAGTGTGTCTCGATATATCCAGGGCTGTGCCAGGTTTGCTCAGGACTCCCAAGGCTTCAATTCAGAGACGTGCAATTCAGCCATGACCGAAAGCAACAAAGAGCCTTGTGTTCTGTCCTTTGTAAGGTGCGACTGGCAGCAAAAAGTATATCTCACGTCTTATCGCGGAGTTCTCTTAACTCAATAGTCCGCCTGTCACATGTCTGTGACAGTCAACCGAGTCCGGTGCAGTGGTCCGATAACCAATGCAGACTTTTTGTACTATGCTGTTAGGTCAACCAGAGGAGATCACACTCTGTGCCTTGAGTACTCACTACAGACTCTCAGCCGCTTCCTTACATCTGGGCATTTACACTCTGTCTTACCACGTGATGCATATACATGAACCAAGTTATTTATAATTCACAGTCTTTTTCTGTCGTACACATTCAACACATGGATGCTCAACGTTGTTATGAATGTGCTGTTTCAAATCATACCTGACAATGCAACTTCCAAGTACAAGTTGATCCTGCTGTATATCACAGTCAATGCTTTGAAACATATATAATTGTTATCAGCAGAACAGACTCTCACTCACGCCATACTCGGTTTACGCCTTCCACTGCTACCACCGTCCTTGCACTTGATGTGTGTTCGCCTTGTTCAGTGTTTGACACGGGACAAAGGGCATTGAAGACATTGGGATCTGCATTCGATGCGCCAATTGACGCTGAAATCAGGTTCTCTGACCACGAGACCAGACTCACGCTGAAAGACGTGTGTCCTTACAGCAGCTTGTCTTGCTGACGGAAACCGGGCTGAGTCCCCCTGCTCCCAAGCGTTGCGTGACTGCAGATTGCACACGCGATCAAACATAAAGCCACCCTGAGCGGCTCCGGGGACACAGCCTGATTGGCCAATTATCATATGATCAGCTGCCAATAAACAAGCTGGAAACTGAATACCAAAACACTGAGGTGATCATCTGCAATATTCCGCGGATTCTGGTTGGATGGGCAGCGAACCATGCAAGCCGCTGGGTGCGGAATCCGTTGCTGTTTCCAAGTTGCAGTCAAGGGAAAAGATGTGTTTTTCTTCAAGAATGTGTTTTTCTTCAAGAAAAATACGAGGGTCTCAAAAACAAAACGGAGTTCAAACTGTGAGTGCCCACACGAGCTGCTTTCTCCAGTGTGTTGAACTGGTTCTGGATCCACCAACCTCGCGACAATCGTTGTGTGCTCTCAATCAAGAATTCATACTCACAAATGTGGAAACGAAATTTGTGAAACAGTGCACGAATTTCTGTTGGAATGGCTTCTCCCTGTTGGCAGGTGAGTCTTTCGACGGTAGCTTGAGCAAACTCGGGGTTGACTGGGGAGGGAATCATTCCGTCTTGCAACGTGCCACCTGCACATTCATTCAAGGACCAGCGAGTCCGACAATGACTTCAGGACGGATTTGGTGGCACGGAATGAGAGGGTCTTTGTGCGTGAACCGAAAACCCTGCAGCATCCACAGGTTCCACTGCATGGGTGCGGTCACGCTCTCACAAGCAAGGCCCTGCATTGATTCCACTGTGCTTCCACGCGGTTGATTTCTGTTGTAGATCTGCACGAACCTTTTTGAGAACGTGTGTGCTGCAGAGCGCTTTCTTTGCAAAAGTGCACTCCTGCCAACTTGTCGATTTTCCAAGAAAATAACTGCATATCATAAAACATAATGATGCAGCACTATGAGGATATCTTTCCGATGCGCCTGGAAAGCAAAATGTGCCTGCAAGTCAGCTCTGAGGAAATGCACAATTATCCCCATATTACCCGCCTTGATACAAGAAGTTAAAGCAACCCAGGCCTCCACCATTACCCAGAGATAATAGGAAAACTGAGGCTGAGTTATCTTCTCATTATATTTGATGGGGACAGGAAACAGTTGCAATCTGGGCATTATGGAAACCAGAGAGCTTAAATGCAGCATAATTGTCATAAATTGTGGTTTTTGATGTCCGAGGACTGCCTTTTCTTGAGGTGAATTCTGCTGACAGGGCTTTATGTATTTAAGCTTGTCCTATTATCTTGAATATGATTTCATCATTTTCTGTCTTCAATCAAAAACATTTGACAGTTGCTGTCAGATAGAGACAAGAAAAACCTCCACCTCAGCTCTTCGTCATTTCGGCAAAAACCAAACCAGAACTGCGTCTCCGTTCATTTTTGAAGTGATGTTGAAACTCAAACGTCAACTCAGCCGAGATCTGTGTCAAACAAAACAATCCACCAAAGTTTGTTATCTGGTAGCTTTGCCAGCTTTCGGACTTCTGATCTTCAAGCTGTATGCACAGCCGCATTCATTTTTGTCGGGACATTCCCCGCGCTTTCTGTCAAGTGGCTGGAAGCAATCGTTTGCCTGCGTTCTGACGGATCCAACGGCTGAAGAACCAGCCTTCCACCAACTCGATGCCTGACAACGTCCCTTTTTGCGACAGTGCCACCCACCTGGTAGATCTGCAAAATGTTGAGTCAATCAGAGGCATGAAGCCCCTGCCACAATGTCCGACCAGTTATATGAGGTCACGGACACAATCCTGGGGCCGAATACATCCGTAGATTTGAGGCGGGACAGGAAGCCAAACACTGGTGAATATCAATCTGCCCGACTTCATAAGAAACTAAACTTCACACAAGAAACCGAAAAGGGAACTTTCGGCTCCAATGGAGTTGCGTGAATACTTGGCTGATATCGTGTGCACCCGTTTTCATCTGGATGTGGGTTCCAGAATCTCATCCTCAGAGCGGTGGCTTCATCTGGTGACCGAATGTGGAGAGTTTCGGTCGAGTTCAGTGACCGACGCATGCATGTTGCAAGTCGATTGCGCTTCAGAAACACCGAAATTTTCAGCAAAAACAAATTCTTCGCACAAGATGCAGGAAACTGTTGGATTCGTCAGGGAAAGAAGTCGGTTCGTGTTTTGCGCCACAAAAGCAACGATGAAGAGTTTTTTTCAAAGTGGACGGAAGGACTGTCACATGTTTTTATTTTGTCACTAAACAAAGGACATTTGATGCAGCGGTTTCCAAAACAAAGTTTTCAAGAAAGGTTGGAGAAACGCTTCGTGTAATGTCTGAACGCCCCAATACATCGGAGTAAAGGCCACGCCCAGCGTCTGACACGGCCAAAAAGTCTTGAGATCAGTCGCAGTCAGCAAGACACAAAGACCTTGAAAACTGTTTTGCACTTGTAAATGATGAATATTTACAATCACAGCCGGAAACACTGCAAGAGAATTCATTCTCCGAATCGAAGGAATTCATTGTCCGAATGGCCCAGTCACATGATGATGCACTTTTTACACCGTAACTTTAGCCCCTTGTGAGAAAAGCAACCAAGTCAATCAGCTGCTCCAAAATGCAGGTGTCAATTTTTGAAACAAAGCGAATAAAAGACAAATGCATTCTCTGGTGGTACAGACTTTGTCGGGACGAAAAAGGCGGACCCTTTCACACACACACACACACACACACACACATCATTTTTCGGAAACTATCGGACTGAACAGCAACACAAGGTTCAACCTGAAATGGTGTCCGAAGAAAATCAACTTTCAAACAACAACAATCCCTCTTCCCCAAGTATCACAGTCATTCTTGCATTCGTGCACTAAATTGTTGTGTTGTTTTTGATATGCTTGATTTCTGGTTGACATTTCGCGAAAAAACAATCCTGTGTCTGGCTATTGACAATCAAATCGCTTTGTTGTTGATCACACTGACAGAAAATGTTTGTGTTTGTCATTGGTCGATGAGACTTGGCGCAGATTTGTGATTCCAGCCTTTCTTGCAAAGAAGGTTCAGTCAATTCGTGCGCAGGTCACGGGAAACTCAGTCCCCCTGGTGGTGAGTGTAGGAATTAGGCGGACGACTCTTCTGCCCCCTGGAGGCCGGCGGTGGAGTCCGAAACTTTGTTTTTCTTTTTCATCATCGACTCGATGTTTCCTTTCATCATCTTGATGTCCGCGTACAGTTTCTGAAAAAAGGGACCTTAGTTTGCACATGTACGACCATCTTGAGGTACTCACCACAGATATTTCTGCTGACCTCGATGCCAAAACCTGCAGTTTTGCCATTTGTAACAATGATATTTTACACGTGCAGGAGCGATTGCAATTGAATTTTACTCGTACACCGTGACAAAACCGTGAGGAAGTCAAACTCAAGATTCCGTTGATCATTTGATGATCCACCTAAAACTGTCGCTTCTCTTGCACAGAAGCCTGATCCCGCTCTGCAGGAGCAGCCGACTTCATCATTCAATCGCAGAACTGCGCAGGTACCGGTACTGAGGCTCGCACTTGCGTCGTCGATTTCCGCGTGACACAAACCAGAGACGCAACGCGTACAAGGCCCAAGAACTGACCTACGAGTCGATCGAGGACAAGTATGGTCTTTAGCTGCGAGTCCAGCATGAGTACATGCACGTGGTCTGGGAGTACTGACCTGCGAGTCGAGGATGAGGATGGCGCCGCCGAGGCAGGCGAGCAGCGCGCAGCCGAAGATGCCGACGGGGACGGACTGCGGCGCCTCTGCGCGGAACCCGACCAGCGCCGACCCGATCTGCACACTTGCTGCAACGCGCAGAGACAGAGTCAAACACGAGCAGCCCTGTCGTATCTCGCGCGCACTACAATGTCCCGCGGACGGGCGAGGGAACCGAAGTGCACCAAAGGCAAAGGATGATGTCTGATGGAAGTCGCAGCAGGGCAAATGGTCCAGAGTTCGATGTCAACAAATTTCACTTTTGTTACGAGGATAAAATTGCACAAAATGTGTGTTTCAAAAGGAAACAATGCGAAATGCGACTGGTGAAAATCTGCAATGAATTCGTGGTTGAATCAAAAGCACATGCACGAGTCTGGTGAGTGCCCATGGCAGGTGAATCTGAAACGCAAACGGAACAGACGGCACAATGGTGACTGGCTGCGCAAAGCAAGGCTGGTGCCATTGGCCGCTGCTTCCTACAGACATCTATTTCTACACACACACTCAGCAAGAGTGTGTTTGTCGTGTTCTACACAAGATATACAGAATCTCTCATTTGCAAACACTGTGTCTGCCCCCTCCCGCCGAGATTTTTTTTTTTTTTGCGGCCAAAAATTCACCCCAAAATTCACCCCCTGCGTTTGTCAGTGCTGAAGACAGTGTTGCTAAGTTGGAAGGTGGGCAACAACAAGGCGTCAGGGTGTGTCCGCAGAATCTCAAGAGAGTCTGCACACGTACACGGCCCCGTCCTGGGCAACGCCAACACATCGTCAACCACAGAAGCATATATGACATCATCAAATACTTTGCATCTGCATCAATATAGACGAAACGACATTAATTTTTGCATCATTCACGACGACACTCACACATGACTAGCTCTACCAGAGAACTTGGTGTGAATCACAGAGATTGCAAAACTATGCTCCAAAATCAGTGCAAAATGTCAAAAAACACAACGTGTGCAACAACGCGTCCTGTACATGTCTTTGACTTACCGACTCAACCCACTGAAATTCCTGCATTTGTCTTGCAAAAACGGACCTCAACAAAGTAACAGGCAAAATTTAGGGAGAACTGGCTTTGGTCCTGGTGCTCAATGGCAAATCAGCAGCTGAAGCTGGTCTCTCTGTTTCTCGACAGATTTGTCAAAGTTCGTAAAGGGTCGGGACAGCAATGGTGGTGATCAAAGTTGGCGAAAAGTCTGTCCCAGTTTCTAACACCAGAATCACAAAATCCCAGGCAACAAGCGTTTTGGCCATCTGACACCCAAAACAAAATTTTGTGGACAGAAACCCCTTTTTTATTGAAAAGATTCAAACAGTTAAGTCTTTCTAAGCTTACCCAAAAGCAATCACAGCTTGAACCCTTCAGATGAAAGAACCGTAGAAACTCACGGCACAGCAGACAACGCTTCATACGGACGGAAGGAAATGTTCGTCCTGGTCGAGAACTGAGATGACTTGTGCGAAAAGCAGCTTCACCGAATCCTTCCGCACAATCACCGACTTCCACAGCAACTTTAAGCCTTTTGTTCCATGACCCTTCAGTTGCAGGTGAAACACCATTTGACACACGGGCTCCACTTTTTACACACACAAAACCAGTTGAAGAATTACAGGGCAGATCAAGTCAGCAGTTTGTGTCCGTGAACCTGTCCATGCTCGTCGTCTCAAGCAGTGGATTCGTCCTGAATGGCGGTCGAGCTATCCGACACCTTGTTCGACTTCTTGTTCATCATGGACGCGATGTTTGCCTTCATCATCTTGCAGTCGGTGTAGATTTTGTTGAGGTCGAGCAGGATGAGCGCAGCCATCAAGACGCACAGCAGCGTGATGGCGAACGTGCCGAACGCCACCGAGTTGGGCGCCTCGGCGCGAAAACCGATCAGCTCGGCGCCGATACTGACAAGCGCTGAAATGGGAGCGTTTCGTCCTGAATCCCCCCACTCCCACCCCTGCGCCTGAGCACGCGCAATCCAGGCCTCACACCAAACGACACGAGAAGGGGAAAGGGAACAACAGCAGAAGAAATGTATCTTCAACCAAGGAAAATGGACAAGTTCTTGGTAAGTTTTCACTGGATCTCAGGGCATTTTGTTCTTGGTCACAGGTTCATGCAGAAACTGTTGTTAACGTTTGCAGCGAAGGAGAGAGGAAACGGCAGATTGGAGGAGAGGTAACGTCTAGCAAATGGGTGGAAACGCTGCAAATATGTATCTTCAGCAGGCAATCTTACAGAACAACAGCGCCAACGTAGAACATCCGAGTTTGAAAAGCAGGAATGACAATCTCTTAAATTCTCGAGCACACACAAGGGATGGAGTTTCCGTTGTCAGCAAACTGGCATGAAAGTCAGGAAAATGAAATCGTTTTGAAAGCTGGGTGTGAGAACGTAGCACTCACCTCTGCAGTCGACGAAGGGCGGCTCCCAGGCCTTGGTCTCCAGACACTTGGCTCTGCGAGGCGTTTCGCACACAAACTCGGCAGACTGAGTCCCCGTGCAGTCTGAGAGCGCAAAGGAAAACCACATGTCTCTGGATCCATACAAATCCCGCAAAACCCGTGGCTTTGTCACAGAACACCCAAGTTTGGGCAAATACTGTCGCTAACGGAGCACGAGATTCTGCAGGAACTCTTTCAAAAGGAAAGGGTTTTGGTTGAAAAAAATCTACACACACAAGAATACAAGTCTTCGCGGTGGAGCGTACCCAGCACACACGTGACAAATCTGAAGGGTCAACATGATGAACATTGGAGCAACGTTCCAATGGTTGTTGGCGCCACACTCACCCTTGAAGATGGTGTCTTCCTTGCACTCGTAGGTGATGACAGACTCGAACTCGTTCGAGTTGCTCTCGTTCGTGTACGTGATGTTGTAGGCCCACTCCGGCACCGGCGGGCAGAACTTCACTGAAACCGTGACAACCAGCTCGCGATGAGTGGGCGGGTCACCTCATGGGTTGAAGATCCGAGGAAATTGGTGAAGTGAACAGGGACAGACTAGCCAAAGAAGAGGCTGCACAAAGTTGCCGGCCTTGTTGCTTGTCTCATTCTGAGGGCCACAAAACTGGCGATCGTGGACACAACATTCGAACAGAAGAGATCCTCGTCCACTTTTTTCACCAAGAACCCACCTGCTCTGCCGAACCTACCTTCGCAGATGTAGGTGTTGAGATCCAGGTACTGCTCGTTGCGGAATGGATCTGGCGGCACGAAAGCCCAGCTCCCATTCTCAAGGCATTTGAACGAACGAACCAGGTCCTTGTTGCTGTACTGGTAGCCGTCTATGCACGAGTAAGTCGCCTATGGATGCAGAGAGGAAGCGATTGAGTATTTTGCCTTGCAAGGAGCACATTTTGGCAGCAGGTACCATCGATGCCACAACATTTTCCGGTCTCATGACACGAATGCAGGTCCACACGTTTGTTGGAATGACGGACAGACACAGACGCACAAATGCAGAATGGGCAGCTCAGCAGATGGACAGACAAAAGAACAGACAGACAGACAGACAGACAGACAGACAGACAGACAGACAGACGGGTGGATGTTTGGTTGGTTGGTTGGTTGTGTAAACGGACGGACGGGAGACGGATGGGTGGAGGAAGGATGGAAGGACAGATGGGTGGATGGACGGACGGACAAAGTACTGACCACTTGATCGTATCTGTAGGTGTTGTTGCTGATGGTGGCGTTCTCGACGGAGCCCCACTTCCACGGGTACGACTCGAACCACGGTTCGTAGGCGAGGCGCGCGCCCGACTGCTCGTGACGCAGCCACGAGTACGGGTCCTTCGGACACTCCACAACTGCGGCAATGAATGAATGAATGAATGAATGAATGAATGAATGAATGAAATGCGATCACAGAATGCTGACCGATTGGCAACAACTGTCGAAGGAGCAAAACATTTGGAAACAAAAGAATGAGTGCGTCTTCGGGTTTACAATCATTCAATGAGTGAACGTGGCACTCCCAAGCTGGGGCAAGTTTGAGTACTCACTGACGCAGACGTGAGGGTCGCTGAGGTGCTCGGCCGGGACGGGGTACTTGGGGTCGAGGTCGAACCCGTCGGTGATCCACTCCCAGAAGCCCTGCTCGTTGCAGCGCTGGTACATCTCCGCGATCTGAAACGGCGCGAGCCACACACACTGTGAACCAGCCTCGTAGCCTCATTGTCTGTGACGTCAAAATGCGTTGACTCGGAGGGAAGCAGCGCACCTTCCCGTAGTACTCGAACGTGTAGCCTTTGTTGCAGGTCAGGGCCTTGATGGTGTCAAAAATCGCCACGTTCGTCACGTTGGAGACGCTGTTGGTCGGAGGCGAGAGGATCGGGCACTTTTTGGCTGCAGCGAGAAAAGCGTGTGTGGTTTGGGATCAAGACAGTGAGCTTCCAGAAAACCTCTTGTCCTTTGGTGCGACGAGTTGGGGACAGAAGTTTGTTCTGCAACGTTACAAGATCTCTGGGGCAACTCGATACCATACAGAACGAAAACCCAAAATTTTGCCAATGCAGAAGTCAGGGTGTCACGGTGCAATAATCTTTTGTTGCCGATTCCTTGCCACCCAGGACGCACGTACGCACGTACGCATGTACGCACGTACGCACACACAAACACACACACACACACACACACACACACACACACACAAAACGCCGTTACCAACAGTAATTCACTGAAGTGCAACACAAGACACTTACGAACACAGCCCGGGATCGAGGTCGAGCTCCATCTGCCTCCCAGGTTGTTCACTACCTCACACTTTATCTTGTACTTGGTGCCAGCGTTCTGAAAGCGACGAATCCAATCAGTACAACAGAGAAAACAAGACATGAGTCTTCTTTCACTCTGTCCGTGTTGTCCTTCGTTCACATTTCCTGTGACTGCAAAACCAAAAGTTATGCGTGCTTCAGTTCATTCATTTATTTTGTTCTATTCTGTCCATCCGTCCGTCATTCTCGCTCTCTTAAATTTCTGTCGAAGAAAAGCACCACAACCAGGGTCTTTCATTTATCGTCTTGTGAATCTGTTCCACCAATGTGAACATTCGATGCAGAGGCTTACAAGGATGTACAAGGCCTTTTTGGCGCACACACACCAAGTCCACGACACAAAACCAACAACTTCGTGCCAAACCGCGGTTTGACTTCACGAGGGCGACGACCGAAGGGATTGCTTGACAGGAGGCCTCCTTTCACGCGCACTTTGAATCCGTCACGTGTGTGTGTACCCACCAGCTGGGACTCCGGGACGCCCCACTCGAAGCCGGTCTTGCACTCGTAGAGGACGGTGGTGAGCCAGTCTGTGTCGGTCGTGTTGGGCACGGTGTTGGCTCTTTCCGGGACAGGGTCGCACCGCTCCTCTGCAACACGGTACCGCAGAACTGTTGGGCCCTTCCGAGTGCATCCAGCATCGATCTGTTATGTTCGGCTACTTGTGTCTTGTTGGTTTTCCTCAGCCTGATGTCGTTTCTTTTGTTTCTTTTTCTCGCGGCACAGAGGGCGCTTTTCTTGGAAAGGGTAAGACTGTGTGTGTGTGTGTGTGTGTGTGTGTGTGTGTGTGTGTGTGTTCGTTACGCACTGAGGCAGTTGACGTTGTCAAGGCTGAAGTCCCCGTTCTCGTCGCAATGAACGTCCTTCACGGTTTGACCGTCGAACAGCTTCGTCTCAGCGTCACACTCGTAGCGAATCTGCGGAAGCGTGTCGTCAGTCTTGTGAAATGCCCTCAGTGAGGCGAAATTTTCCGCACAACCCGAACAATTTTGTGTCAGACACATCAGATTCGAAAATCTGCACACAATCCAGTTGTTGTTGCGGAACAGAGAACCTGCTAAAAGAAATGACTCGGCCGGTACACCCTTGGGGTCAACAGGACCCAAAGGGCCTTTTCGTTTCCACAATTCTCTTTTCGAATTCTTTGCTATTATTTCTGAAGCTGGGATTTAGCACCCTAACCCCCCCCCCCGCCCCGCGGGAAAAAATACTGCCCGTACCGACTCCGTGTAGTTGAAGACGGCCGGCAGTGTGAGCGAACCCTTGAAGGTGCGCGTCACGTTCCGTCCTGTCGGCGGGTTGCGGCACTGCACCGCTGCAAGGACGCAAACACCACTGGAACTCATCGCGAACTCCAAGCGTTTCAATAATTTGCAGCTGCGGGCCGATCATGGCAAATTTGTGAAGTTTGCATTGAATTTTGGTAAGAGTGAGAGACTCCAGTGCAAGAGAGCATCAGCTGTTGTAAATGCGAACAGAACGGGAATCTTGACCAGGACTCCACAAGGATGGCGTGGCGTCACGTGGTACTCACGCCAGCAGTCGGTGACGTCAGCATCGGTGATGTTCCACGAGGCGCTCGCAAGACACTCGGTGTACACCGCGTTGTGCAGGGTGACGATGTCGTAGTAGTGACCCTTGATACACGTCAGGGCTGCAACGGCAAAATCACGCCGTGAACGCGTTGCATCTATGAATACTGTGGCATGGACTCTCGACGTACATTGACTTCATAGCATATTTGGCTCAGGCCAGACGCACCCTTTACTTTCATCTTGAAGCTGGAGCCGCAAAAATAACATGTGAATCCAACACCCCGTGGACACCCGCAAACCCACTCGCTCTCCCTCGCATTTTGGATCGTTTTGCAGTTGCTTGGATGTTATAGATTTTCTGCAACGACACGCTGCGTTCGTGGAGTGAGAAGTGCACTCACCGAGGAGGGTCCCGTAGAGCGTCACGTCGGTGCTGCGAACCACGTTCAGAGGCGTGAGGAACTCCGGGCAGAGCACCGCTACGAAACAGAGCCCGGCAAATAAGGTCCCGAAAGAAAAAAGGAATTGGACAGACTTGTGCAAAGAATTCCAACAATTCCAGCAGTTTGCTGTCATCGAAGTCGACCCAGCATGCCGTCCAGTCCAGTCTCCTGATGTCCCACCCGGCCTCCCAACACCCCACCCAGCCAGAGCTCTCAACATGCAACCCAGCCTTTTCAACTCTCGCCCAGCCTCCCACCCAGCCCTCCAACATCCCACCCACGCAGTCGCTGAACAAAGCTGACGAGACACAGCCTCACGTTGGCAGTTGCGCAGAGTGAGAGGGCGCCACAGGTGTTTGCTTGTGCCGCAGTCGCACGTCATGTCGGAATAGTCCCGCCCGTTCCCGATGGTCTGTCCCAAGGCGTTTGTGTCGAAGAACTGGTGCCCACTGTCACAGGTCAAGGTCACCTGACCACGCAAAGGAAAAAAATAAGTCTCTGATTGGTTTCCAGCAGAGCAGACGCCAGCGTGCCAACAACATGACGTGATTTTGGAGTCACAAACCGTGTTCCGAATTGACTGAAAGACTGAAAATCTGACTCACCACTTGGTTGCATGTGGCGTTGTCGGTATTGGCGGAGGCATTGACCACATAAGGGAGGGGGTAGCAACGGTCGACTGAAAACAACGACAACAAAGAGCTCTGGCAGATTCAGGATCGTTCTAACTTTGACGAACCCGTATCCCCAGCGCCCAGCGTTCCTGCTTCTCCCAGAGCTCAGGCACCTCGCTCACAACACATATCTCATGCACAACAGCAAGGATGGGTATCTTCACACAAATGTCTTCACTGGGTGATGCGTTGGGATTCCAGACAGGCAAAACAACAGCACAAGAGGAAGCGACACAAAAGCGTGAAGACTGTCAGTCCATCTTCTGTGTCAACAACAACAACAGTCGGACTCTTCCAACACCGCTGGGTTCTTTGCAAGTGAAAGGGTCTACGGGAATCTAGAGGTGGTGGTTGGTTGGACGTGCGAGAAGCATCACGTTTCCAACCCATCTCATGCTGTGGTGAAAAAAATATTGATTTACTGCGTTCCAACACGTCGCATTTTTCCCGCTTGGAGTGGCCTTGTCAACGTAGGGCATGGGGTAACACCGGTCGACTGGACAACAAAATTGGAGAAAATTCAAAAACACAAAGATCACTTTTCCATTTGGAAGAAAATTACGAAAAACGAGCGTCCCATTTTTGGCTGAGACATCTGTCAAAAATTTGCATCCGGACATATTGCAAAACTTCACAAAGTTAAAATTTGATTCATATTGCAAAGCAAAACTGAACATACCTGCCCTCGCACCCAACCCTCAGATATTTTTGGCTGTACACTCACACCCACACCCACGTGTTTTAGTTCGTGTTAGGAGATTCAAAAATCTCAAGCCCTCGCCCCGCAAACAACCGAACTCCACCCCACACAACTGACCCCCTCGCCCACAAAATTTGCGCCCAACAGCAAACGATGTCGCCGCGTGTTTCAGGGAGATAAATCGAACAGAGCCGACTCTACTCACAGCCGCACTCGGTCGGGGTGTCGCTCCATTCCTTGTTGGCGTCGCACTTGGCGATCTTGTACGTGGAGCCGTCGCGCATGCGCTGTCCTGTCGCGCACTCCCACTTGATGTACGTGTTGAAGACGACCTCCGACGTGTTGCGACTCAGCCCAGCCAGCAGCGCGATCGGGTGGTCCGCACACGTCACCGCTGCGTACAACAGAAACACACAATTCCTGTAGCCCGACAACAGGAAGCAGAACCTGCGGACCTTCGCGCCTTCAGGTGTGGTCCAACAGATTTCAACGCTTCGCGCACAGTGGAACGCACACGCATGCGCGCACTCCAACCCGCATCACACTCACGGTTGCAAGGCGGCAGCGCGGTGGACCACTGCCCATCCTCCAGGCACGAGATGCTCCTCGCCGTGGTCCCGTCGAACAAGTCGTAGCCGATGTCGCACCAGAAGGTCACGATGGTGGCGTAGGTGCGGTTCTGTGTGTCCATCGTCTGGTGCGGATGCGTCGGCAACACCGGGCAATGCAGGACTACAACGTGCACAGGTTCACTGAACAAACCCGACATTTCGTGGCAATGGTGCGATTCTCTGCCTTTTGCCGAGTGAGAGAAGCTGGAATCGGGACAAAGTTTTCGTGGTGATGCAGGTAAAGATGCACGTCAGACGACTGATTTTCAGGTGTGAAACACACAAACACGCTAAATACGTACTCTCGCAGGACGGCACATCTGCATACGGCGTCGTCCACATGCTCCACGGAAGAGAACTGCTCGCGCCGGCCTGACACGTGACGCTCCACGTCGAGCTGTTGTCAGGGAAACGGTGTCCGGTGTTGCACTCAAAGTTCACCTGCCGAAAACAGAAACTCGGTTGGATTACACCCTTCAGTCACAATCACAAAAGCACCACGGGGTTCAGTCGCTCGTGGCGACTACGAACTTGGTGTTCTGGCCGGAAAGAAAAGTGACCGCAACGCAGGACTACTCGTATTATCTGTGGTCATGGGATCTAGTGAGCTTGTCCTACCGTGCTTGAGACGAGGGTGTTGCCGGATCCTCCCACGATCTGCGCGTTCTGCACGTTGGGTATGTACTCACAGTGAGCTGAAGCAGAAGACAGCCAATGAGGTACAAAACATGAGGGGATATCAGTTCTGCTTCCTCCAACTTATGTCAGTGAAAATCAAGCTTTCACAACAAACAAGAGATGAAAACATTGCAGTTTCCTTTCGTAGCATCTTTCAAAGTGCCTTGGGCGAATGGAAATACTCAATTGAGCAGACTTCTGATGCAGCCGTGTTCAGCGTTTGCTGAATGCCTGCTTGAGACAAAGGCCCTGATGGCAGCATGGTCAATGGATGAACAAGGCAGACCTTCACACTGCGGGAAGCTGCTCTCAGGGTAGCCAGGCGGGTAGATCCAGTCGGTCGTCCCGCACGTCACGTTCACTTCGCGCACGTTCGTCGAGAACTTGTATCCATCGTTACATCTCATCCGCACCTGCAGTGAAGAATACATTCCAAGACGCTATTTCCCAAATCTGGTACCAATGCAAAGGTTTTTGGTGACTTCCTGCACGTGCGACGTTTTGAATTCAGTTCTTCGAGTTTTGTGACGTGAATCGTTCGCTCTGCAGAACTTACCACAGCGTTGTCGCGGAAAAGTTTGTTTCCACTTTGCTCGGTCAGGAGAACATTCACGTCGTCCCAGAGCTGCTCCATGTTCGTTCGAGTGGGCAGCTGATTCGACGAGCACCGAACCTCTGTGGGATGTGGAAGGAATCAGTCAGTTTATCATGCAGTGCATTCCCTGATGTCGGAATGAAAAAAAAAAGGTCGCCTCCATCGAGCCAGTGCGGGCGATTGCAGGTGAATGCGTGGGGAACGGAGAAAATGTTCCGTGGGACAACCCGGCCAACAGATCTTGTGTGTTCTGAGAAGGTAAACTACAAAACAGGTTGAAAAACAACGTACACACACACCACACACACACACACACACACACACACATACACACACACACACACACACACACATGTACAGATGTACAGACGCACCTGTGCAGCGGTCCCCTGTGTACCCATCAGAGCACAAGCAACGCGCTGCATTCAGCTCGTCCACGCAGGTTCCCCCGTTGCTGCAGGTCCACTGGAGGCCGCGCGTCTCCGACGCACTGCAGTCGTCGATGTCTGTCTCACACAAACACAAAACCACAAAACTGTGAACAAGAAAAGTGGGAGAGGATCCACAGCTGCTTCCTGACACAAATCTCTCACTTTGTTTGATCTTGTTCGGCCCACACACGACCAAGGCACAAATGAAGTCAGACTCACTGGTTTCACAGCTGGCGCCGGTCGTGCCTGTTGGACACACGCAGCTGTAGCCATTGGCGTCTCCTGTGCACGTACCCCCGTGCTGACACGGAGTGGAGCCGCAATGGTTCCACACTGCAGCAGAAAAAAAGGCCATTGCAAGTTTTCCTGTACGTCGATCATTTTCACGCCAACTGCCCCCCTCCAAGCACCAGTTTCCCTCTCACTCACATTGTTCACATCTGGTCCCGTTGTAGCCCCAGTGTTTGCAGGTGCAGTTGACGGTGGAGATGTTGAGGGATGGGTCCACCCACTCCACGCAGTGATCGGGGTCCGAAAGAAGCGTGCCGGACTGATCACAAGTGGGGGACCCGTACACCAAGCCCTCACCCAAGCAGTAGTCTATGTCTGCAAAACATCAAAGACAGGACATTGCAGCTGAAACGTTGTCCTTGAACACACGCACACAACGCACGCACGCACGCACGCACGCACACACACACACACACACACACACACACACACACAATTCCGAGATCTCAAACGTTTTCAATAATCTGAAGAAGCTTCACTGCAAGGCCCTTAACTTCCTTGACTCCTGAGAGAAAAGAAGCCAACGCTGACCGTGCTGACAGAGCGCAGGGCTGTGACCCCTGCTGTCGTAGCCGAGTACACACAAACACTCGAAGCCCAGGATCTTGTCTTGACACGTGCCTCCGTTCTGGCACGTCACCGAGTCGCACTCGTCTATGTCTGCAAAAGGCAACATGTTCTCTGTGCCCAACATTGAGATCGTAACAGGCTACAAACCAAATGGTCTCAGAAACACAAAGTTCTTCGCAACATTGCACTGCTTGTCATTCTCGACAAACAATACTTTCGGAGTCGGACGACACTTACGCGAGTAACATTCCTGCGCGTAAACATTTGTCTGCGCGTCCAGCGTCAGTGCGCTCCCATTCACGGCTGAAACAAAAGAAGTGACATTCTCCATTTGAGCTTTCCTGCATTTTCCCGTGTGTTGTTCTTTGAAATCGAACAATCGAAAACACGTAACACTTGACTGGGTCTTGAGAAACTTTGACGTGGCGTTTTGTGGTCACTTGCACCCAACCCTGACTGACTGGCAAAGTAGACTCGGTCAACAATTAAACTTGTGCCAAGATGTTGAAGATTTTGCAAACATTGGACGAAATTAGGAGTTCGTGAAGTATGGGCGGCACCGTGTGTTCCTCGGCGCTCCGATGTCCATTCACTTACGTTTCTCACACAGCGCCCACTGCATGTTCATGTCCTCGCAGCAGTTGACGTCCTCCACCACGTGTTGACTCGGGTCCGTCCAGCCTCCCGCCGTGGCGTTCAACACGACGCAGTTCTCTATGAAGTACTGGGACCCCACGCTCACGTTCATGTTGTCGGTTGCTGCAAGGTCAGACAGCGTTCGAGGTTTTGGATTGACTTCAATGTCGCTGGACAAAACAGAAGTTCGCCTTGGTCCTTTCGAAAGAAGAGTTCGTGCCCCTGTCAGTTTTGGGCCCCTCCAAGCCCCTGATGCCCACCGTTAATGTTGGTGAGGTAGGCCGGGAGGGCGGCTCCGGCGTGGTCCTGATACGCCGCGCGGTCGATGTCGTGATAACCGAGGAATACCATTTTGGCTGACGTCATATCTGCGTCCTGCGAAGCAAGCAAACACGCGTCAGGCCGAGAAGAGAATCAAACAACGCAAGCCTAAGGTACTTACAGGTAAAACGCGACAACTTGAGCTACTCACCGCCAGATAGAGCAATCTGCTGACGAGCGAGTGAGTCTCCAGGTCACTGATAGAACTGGCCACGTTCGACGTTGAGTCTGCTGCGTGGCAAGCCTTCTGTGCTTTGTACGCGCCTGCAATGGGAAGGAGAGGCAGAGTGATTAGCACGACGCAAACTCATCAAGTTCACACACACGCACACTGACACGCCGCGCGCGAGTCCAGTGTGGTCTGGAGGTTCCATCTTGTTGACAGCAAGATGGAATTAGAATACCAAGCAATCGTGGTTGATCTGCGATGGTACTCACACAGATCAGATTCCAACCGATATGTTTTGTCATGAACTCGCTGCCACAGAACTTGCAAACCTGCTTCGGGATAGGTGCTAGCAGGGAGACTGGCGATGCTGACGGCTTTGTAGCACTTCCCGACGTGATACACCCAACCGACACCACAATCTGTGGAGAACATGTCGATTTTATGGTTTCGATCGCACAGAGATTTTCGAAAAACAAGAATTCGTGCCGGATTTTGTGGCCAGAGCTGACCATTTCTCAGGAGAACGCGTACTGTGTATCACATAAAATAGAAACCCCGGAGTCGCATGCTACGTGTGAGCGACTGCGGCTCCTGTGCATTTCCGTCTGTCCCCGCAGAACAGAAAAGACAAGATAGTACAGTTGACTGTACCCTTTATTCGTACCTTTCATGCAGTTGGTGGTGGTAAAATCTGCCACTTGGTCCCCACTGGGTGCGGTCGCATCTGAAAGAGCAAAGGAAGTTTCTTTTGAATGCAACATTTTCGCATTCACTTCCAGACCTGGTTCCAGGACAATCTGAATCACGCACTTTGCCTAGATTGTGTCACGCGAGTCGGCCGATCCAGGGGTCACACGGACTTTGGTGTCTTCTGATTCGTCAAAAAGATTGAAGACATTCCAACGAAACGAAAACGACTTGCACTTTCGTGGTTTCGTCAAAAAGGCTTCACGGTGCAGGTTCCTTTGAGCCGATCCCCATCCAGGAAACAAGCGTGCCCTGACATGTCTGTGGTTTGCATGGTGGGCCTTAGTGGGCCCCCTCTTAGCCCTTGCAAAAAGTTACAACGCCCAAAAATGTCTTGTGTTTGGGAGTTGCTTCCCACCCAGTTGAGTCGACCCAAATCGTGGATCTACCCCAGAGTCTAACACTCACACTTTTCGCAGTAGGCGCCCCCTATCTTCTCTGCAGGTGCGCAGCAGCGTACGTGGCGAAACTTGACGTCCCCACCGTCCGAGGTGAGGTTGGCCCAGTCTCGGGACGGTGACTCCAGCACCGTGCACAGCTCGTCGGGGTTGGCTAAGGGAGAGGGAAGAACGGGTCATTGCCTCCAAACATGGATAGCCAGTAGTTACGGTACCAAGAACCAGACTTTTTTGTCAAAAGCCCTGGTGAGTGGCAAAGCAATTCACAGTTATGATTCCTGCTCCGCGGCACGAACAGAACGCATTAATCGTCAAGATCAAACCCAGCGCGTGGCAACGACTGAGCATGTTGCTTGACAAAAGGATGGCGCAAACGTTCACCGCGACTTTCCGCGCACGCGCACTCACCCGCGGCCCGGCAGATGGAGCCCTTGTCGGTGGCACCGCAGTTCCCGGACCCCATCAGCCAATGAGTTCCGTTGTGCGTCAAGAAGGCACAATCCCCATCCGTCGCTGTGCCCTGCAAACACGCAGAGGAAAATGAGTGTCCTGCACAGAAACGTTTTCTTTGAGATTGGCAACGTGACTGATTGGAAGCACTCATTGTTCAAACACATTGAAAGTGACCACTTTGCTTTGAACGCTTTGGTCTCGCCAGCGGCACAACAGTTTTCGGGAAGAAACAAATCTGCAGCGCAGAATGGAAGAAAACTTTACAAAGACAGACTTTAGTGTTGTGTAATGTATTGCACGTAAAGAGAAACCTACAAATCTACTGTAATTGTCTGCATTTGAAGTAGCAGTAAAAATTACCGAGGACCCAAAGATTCAACCCTTTGTTTTGAGAATGACAAAAGCTACAAAAAAGAAGGAGTTTCCTTTCAATGCGAGAGAGATCCTGGAGTGGCTGAAAGGTCAATTGAACTGGCTGAAAGAGCGACAGATCTACTCGGGTGCAAAATGCGACAGAGATCAGTAAACGGAGCAAAGAAAGTCGCCCGAGACTTGGCGATCCCTCTACACAGCAGCATTGCCCTTTTGCAAGCAATTTTTCGTTGTCTTTTCGCACCGTGTGGTGACATGACTTTACCAAAGAGATTGCCCTAAAATCTGTGTTTCTTTGCTGCTGTGTGAGCTGAACTGAGGCTCAGAGATGTTCTAAACAGAGCAGGATATGCTGAAAACAGATTTGGCCTTGTTACATTTGACATCTGAAATAAAGTAGACGTGACAACATTATTTCACACAGCAGTCAGGTTCACATGAGTTGTGCAAAACTTCGACGTTCGATGACATGTGCGATTTTCATTCAGTTGAGCATGTTCCCAGGTTTACGACAGATTTTTTAAACCATTGAGTGCGTGTGCACTTACGTCTTCGGGAATGAGCGAGTTCACGAAGGTCGTGCCATCCGTCCACGCCCACGCGCCTCCGCTGTACACAGCGCCGATGTAATACGTGGCACTGGTGCTGAAGGACAAGCAGAAATACAATTACCAGGTCATTCTGCTGGAAGAAAATAACGAAATAAAGACAAAGGGCAATCCAGCATGAGACGTTGCAGACAGGACAACAAGCTCGAAGTTACATCAGCCACGCCCACATACACGCGACTACATACGCACGCAAGCACACACACACACACACACACACACACACACACACCTGAGCCCCGCCGTCACGCCAGTCCACTGCGCCGCCGTCTCTATGGACGCGAGACGCCCACCGCCGCTCGCGGACGCGCAGGCGCTGTTGGCGGCGTTAAAATTACTTCCGGTTGTGGTGGAGACGGAGTAACACGCCGAGTCGTGCTCAGTGAACCCAGTGGGACACGAAAAACCTGCAGAAGTAGCATCAGCTTCGAGTAAGGGACCCAGTGCAGTCAGACTCTGAGACGACAGTCGCTTCGTGTCGCTGGACGAATCGATGACTGGTGATCGAACGTGTCGAAGGTCACCCTTCAAAGGTGCAGAGATGAACAAAGACCCAAGACTCACAACAAACCAGAATACAATCGTCCCAACTCAAGATCTGAGGGCGAACATTGTCACCGACTCTGGCATTGATCGAGTACTTTCTGTTCAATTTTCAGTGCGTGAACGAACAAAACGAAGGTTCACGCACCGGCAAGATTGTTGGGTTCGACGGTGAAGCCGGTGACTCCGTCCTCGGCCCAGATCGGGCGGTAGTAGTTGCTGCTGTTTCTGTAGCGTGCCACGTACAGGCGCTGTGGTCGATCCGCCAACGCCTGGAAACATCGCAAAAGTGCAGCGGAGACAGAGGCCGAGAAACTTGGTTGGGAACAACATTAAAAGTGCATGAGCGGGCGCATTTCGTGCATTGCGAGAGAACACCACGTGACGTACCATGTCGCGCACGTTCTGGATGAGTTGAGCCACGTCGGTGGCGTCCTGCACCGACGCGAGACCAGCGTTCCCGCCCAGGTCGACGCACGAGGCCCGCGCCTGCAGCAGCCAAATACCACGCGTTTATTCATTGTGAAAGATACAAGTGAGCAGTGTCAAATCAAGGTTGTTACGCGCAGAAACGGCCATCACTTGGAAGGCGTCAGGCCCGTATTTTTCAAAGTACCATTACCACCCAAGCACAAGTCGCACCCATGTATAAGACGCACCCCAACTTTCGCCTTGATTTTCTGATGTCCAATCGACCCCTCGCCAACTGGTAGACCCAATTCACCACACCAACTGGTGGTTTCTGTGTCATTGTGTGTCCCAAAAGTTGCGTCTTGCACGGGTGGACAGGGTCAGGAAAGGAGAGGTTCTGGTTCCTCGTCTGACGGTGGACGGACTCGTTGGAGCACATCAAAAGCAAACACACACTGCACATACACCTCAGATGCCCCAGTCTGACTTGACACGCAACTTTTCTGGCGCAAAAAGGCTGCACCCGAAAACTGCAGAACGCGTACTCACGGGGTTTGCGCCCAGGAAAAACTGGTTGTTGAGCGGGACGATTTCGCGTTCGCGCCCGTTCACCACTTTCCATGGCAACGTGCAGGTCGCGAGGAGAACCACGAGGCACGAGACGAGCACGACGACCTCCAGCGCGCGGCAGTCCATCGTTCAGTCTGAAAGTGCAGAGACAAATTATTGGCAGATCAGTTGTTCTCGAGTGAGGACACTCAAGCCGGCTTGAGACCCACCCCTGAAGACTCCCGTGTGGTGAATGCCAGGCGCGCATCTGGGAACGTCCGAAAAGGGCCCACCTAAAAATGGACCCAGATCCAAATTTTGTAAATTTGGACATTTTAGGGGAACACGTACATTTCCCCGAGTTCCTGGGAGGCATCCATGTTGATCAACAACATCCAAACTACATTTCTCCAACTCAGGCGCTCGAATTTGTGTTGTTCCCCAACATTTCCAAGCAGTCGCCCTGGCTAAATTTCACTGCCGAGTTTTCAATACGCACTCTACGCTCTCAGGAACCATGGCTCGGGGAAAAAAATATAACAAGGATCAATTTCTACATCGATCTGTCACTTCTCTCCACACATCGTCGCGCTGTTGCCCGGACCATCACGTCAACACTGTCTGCATAATTAATACGTGTCTTTCAGTGAAACATTGAGTTCGCAGGAAGGAATGCGTGAACATTCCGCAAAACCTGAACTTGGCAGACGTTTGACACAGCAATTGAAATGAAACTGATGAAACGTCGTCTTCATTGGGGGAAAAATGGGTAAAATATCTTAGAAGGGAGAACAACCAAGGTCTGGCCCTGGTCAGACCCAACGGTACGAAGAGTGCAACTTTGAAAACCCACAACACATTTTGCCTCGTCCAAAAGGTAAAGTCTCCCAATCCTCGATTCGTACATGCAGCTGTCCCATCCACTGCAGGCTGCAGTGTACACTCCATTTCAATCACTAACATTCCAATCGTTTGCACATCCGCAACGCCCGTGTGCCCTGCGCGCCTGTTGCGTTCGCAGATGTCGGCATGTTTGCAGAAATTTTGTTGTTACTTTCTACATGCTGCAGGCGTTTTTACAAACTGGAAACTCGCGAGTTGGTCCAACACGAACATGACAACAATTTGAATCAATCAACATTATTGCCAGGGTGAGAAAATATTGCGAGTTTGCAAAAAGTGAAAACACGCATGTTTTTGCCAAAAAACACGAATTTTCTAGGTGTAAAAAGTGAATTCAATGTCCAACGAATGCCCCAACCTCAAGGCTTGTCTTCTCAAAAAAATTTACGCAATCCAAGGCAATTAATCACCACTGCTCGAAGCAGTCAGAAAGAACCTTGTCTTCGTCGACCATCCATCCCAGAGCAAATTGAACAGCGGGTTTTTCGGCTACTGCGCGAAGCAAATCCAATGGCACCGAGACCAATCCTCACGGAAAACTTCTGCACAAACCCGATTCTCGTGTGATTCACCCACCTGTATGCTGGCAGCAGAACGCACTCCCACCAGTACCTTCCAAATTGAACCTGTTGGTGTAAGTTCCAGAACATGCAATAACGCTCAGCAGGAAGGAACGGAGAACATCGATGCAACTTCGATTGGTGCGACAACAAGGAAAGTGACAGTTACAAGCTTTGTTGCAAATCCTTGGTCCGAAAAGAATGTCACAAAAGCAAACTCACCTGAAGTAGTCGCCTCTGGACAGGAGCGCACTTTCAATGGTCAACACTTCCAAGTCTGAGAACCTGATTCTCTTCTGAATGTATGAGAAACGGCGTCACAGAGCGGTCACCAAACGGAGGGATGTCGGGCAGTGCCCACACACCACGTCGCGCCCGCAGCTGGTGACACGAGAAGCTGTCTTCCCGGCTGATCGATGTCGCGACACCTCGTCACCGGGCGACACGCTTCAGCGCGCTTCGGGAGAACACAGGGTTCGCACAGCTTCGAAACTCGAATTCACTGTGAGCTACTCTCCTGTCAAGCCGTGAAGCCTTTTTTCACAGCAGGACTTGGGGGCGGGGGAATTGTCACAAAAAAATGTGGGCCCGCCCCAACACCCTTTCAAGAGAACGTTTTTTTCGGAACTGATTCAGGACTGGAAATCGCCACACGCGCGTTCGCAGACAGGCAATTTAGTGATACCACCCAGTTCCCGTGGCGAACAGGCCGCTTCGTCCAGCGGATGGGGTCCTGACCCAGACACCCAGCCTCTCAGGAGAGGCCTCTTGGGCCCACTTTTTTTAGGTGATTTGAGGAGCTTGGTCCGATTTGTGAGCTTTTGGAAAAACCGAGTGAAATCAGAGTGAGCGAAATCAAATCACCTATAGGCAGGGTCTTCCAAAAGTATGTCTACACCTGTTTTATAGTCAAAATAAGGATTGATTCAGGATCTTTTGGGCTCTTTCAGTTCATTTTGTGTTGGGAATAATGCTCGAGGAAGGAATTTCTGAAATTTAAATTTTTCAG